>Ga0315273_10007944_pt1 | contig 13351 bp, 8 predicted proteins | sample YL17G02_0_MG_FD_205753 | JGI IMG/M metagenome (GOLD analysis project Ga0315273, IMG submission 205753) | Sediment microbial communities from Yellowstone Lake, YNP, Wyoming, USA - YL17G02_0 | ecosystem: Environmental > Aquatic > Freshwater > Lake > Sediment | place: USA: Wyoming | collected...
CGGTGTTGACGTAGTTGCCGAAAGCACCGGCCAAGTAGACGGTCGAAATTCCTTCCTCGTCCAGCGCCAGTTCCCGCAGCAGAATCCTGATGCCCGCAGCGATGGCACCTTTGGCGAGCTGCAATTCGCGGACGTCGGTCTGTGTGAGCTTGACGGGAGGGGCCAGCATCACTGATTTTTCACCTCCGCTGAACCTGCCGCTGGGGAGAATGCGTCCCGTGTCAAGGAGCGCGGCTGCCGCGTCCACCAGCCCGCTGCCGCACAGTCCCCGGGGGGGGACATCCCCCAGAGTTTTGAAAATCAGTCCTCCCCCCTCCGTTCCAATCTGCACCTCTGCGATCGCCCCCGTTGCGGCGCGCATGCCCATGTGAATGCGGGCTCCCTCGAAAGCGGGCCCTGCCGCCGTGGAACAGCAGATCATCCGGCGCCCCGATCCTATAACGATCTCACCGTTGGTGCCGAGGTCAATCAGGCAGACGGGGGAGTCGCTCCTGTGAAGATTCACGGCAGAAATCCCGGCGAGGATATCGCTCCCGACAAACCCGCCGAGACAGGGGAGGAAACGGATCGCCGGCGTCGCCCCCGGGGTCCAGCTGAGCTCCTCCGCGCTGAACGACTTCAGCCCGTCATCCTTCGGTTCAAAGGGATAGCGCGAGAGGGGCGTGCAGTCGATACCGCAGAAGAGGTGATGCATCACCGAGTTCCCGACGAGGACGATCTCGACCAGCGTGGCGGGATCGGCGTGCGTACTTGCCAGCAGTTCCCCGGCCATCAGACCGATCTGATCGCGGATGAGCGAGGTCAGAACTTCCTGCTTCCCCTCGGTCACCGCGAAGCCGATCCGGCTCATGATATCCGCGCCGTGTTTCGCCTGGAGGTTGAGGCCGGTGCGGACCCCGAGCACGTTTGCCGTACGCAGGTCGAGCAGCTGCGCCACCAGCGTTGTGGTTCCGACATCCACCGCGATGCCGAGCCCCGCCTGGGGGGTGAATGAAAACGGCGACTCGTCGGCGAGGATGGCCGCTTCCCATTGCGCGAGCTCAAGGGTCAGGTCGGATTCCGCCCGGCAGTGACAGGCGAGCCGCCAGCCATCGTCGACTTCCCTGGGCGAAAGGACCCGTTCCTGCTCGGGGGTAAGGGCGAGCGTTCCCTGGAGGACCCTGACGCGGCACCCTTTGCAGCGGCCCCTGCCCCCGCAGGGGAACTCGACACCGTAGGGAAAGAGGACGTCCTGCAGGGATGCTCCCCTTTCGACATCAAAGGAGGCGCCGAGAGGCCGAAGGCTGATGTGAACCCGGTCGCTCACGCCTCCACACCCTCCGCAGCGATCAGTCCTTCATCGTACCGGACGACGATCCGGTGCCCGGGAGGGACTGTCAGAAACTCTCTGTCGTCCCACGGTCCGTTGACCAGTAGGCGGATGAGCCGCATGTCCCCGGTCTCCGTGCTGAACGAGAGTTTCTTCTCCGCCGCACGCTCTTCAGCACGCGTGCGGAAGCTCCCGTCGGGCTCGACACCCATCGTGATGAACGTCATCCTCCGGTAGTGCTTGGTCTGGTCGCAGAGCTGATCGTAAAGATACTGCGCATTTTCCTCGCCGTACTTCTTTACCATGTCCTCATAGGTCATATCCATGCCGTTCGCGTGCTGGATAGAGAGCTGGCGCAGGTCGCCGGTGGCTTCTCCCCGCTCGATCCACCCCGTGGTCAGGAAGTAGGTGCCCGGGTTCCTCCGGAAGTAGTCTTCGTAGCGGTCGCGGCTGCCGAAGAAGAGGGTCATGCAGTCGTGCGCCCGCGGGACGATCAGGGGCCGGTGGCGGGTGACGAGGCCGGCGATTCCATTATTGCAGAGGCCGTAGCCGAGGAGGATTCCGTCATAGCGCGAGGGGTCGACGGCGTCGAGCGCCGACTGGAGCCGCTCGCGCATGCCGGCGCAGCCAATATCGTGAAGGCCCTTCGGAAGAAATTCGACGTCCACCTGATGTGGCGAGCGGGCGAGCGAATCACAGATCTCCCGATAGAGAACTTAGCAGCTGATCATTTTGAGTCGCATCGGAAAGGGGGCTCTACGGAGCTGTGCGTAGCGAGGCCACGAGCGCACGGACGAAGTCCGGCGTGGTGCCGCAGCACCCTCCGATGAAGTCCGCTCCTGCTTCGCGGAGCATCTGTGCTCTGAGGGCAAACTCTTCCGGCGTTGTGCTGTAGACGATCTTCCCATCGATCATCGCGGGGAGACCCGCATTGGGTTTGACCCAGACCGGAAGGTGGGTGGCCTTTTTCAGGCGTGCGCAGACGGGGAGTGTGTCCTCGATCCCGAAGCCGCAGTTGGCGCCGATCGCGTCGGCGCCGGCGTCGGCGAGGGCGGCGGCAACATGCTCGGGCGTCGAGCCCATCATGGTCCGGTCCTTCTCCCTCCCCGAATCGAAAACCATACTGACAATGACGGGGATGCCGGTCGGTTTCGCGGCCCGGAGGGCGATCAGGGCTTCGTCCAGATCCGTCATCGTCTCGATAAGGAGGGCGTCGGCCCCCGCCGCGGCCAGGGCGCGCGCCTGTTCCCCGAACGCGGCGGAGAGCTCCTCTTCGCTGACGTCTCCCGATATGAGCATCTTGCCGCTGGGTCCGATCGATGCGAAGACCGCCGCCTTTCCGCCGGCGGCCTGCTTCGAAATCGAAACGCCCGTGGTGTTCAGCTGGACTGTTTTCTCCGCGCCGTGTGACGAGAGGGCTATCCTGTTCGAACGGAAGGTGTTGGTGAGAATGACACGGCTTCCCGCAGCGACATAGCGCGCCGCGATCTCATGCACGCGGTCGGGATGCAGAAGGTTCCAGAGGTCCGGGTGAACCCCCGGGGGGAGCCCGAGTGACTGCATCTGCGTGCCCCAGGCTCCGTCGGTGATGACGGGTCCCCGGGCCAGGAGGGACTGTAGGGTCGGGTGCATGGGCGTGCTCAGGCGGCAAGCAGCTTGCGTGCGAGGGCCACGGCGGCATTCGCGTTGTTGCTGTAGCCGTCGGCGCCGATCTCGTCGGCGTACTTCTGCGTCACCGGTGCGCCGCCGATGATGACCTTGACTTTCCCCCGGAGACCCGACGAGTTGAGCTTCTCGATCACCGCCTTCATCGAATACATCGTCGTCGTCAGAAGTGCGGAGAGGGCGACCATGGACGCGTTCTTCTCCTGCACGGCGGCCGCAAACTTCTCGGGAGGAACATCCACGCCGAGGTCGACCACCTCAAAACCGGCGCCTTCAAGCATGGCCGCGACCAGGTTCTTGCCGATGTCGTGAAGGTCCCCCTGAACGGTCCCGATCACGACGCGGGCCACCGGTTCGGCTCCTCGTGCCGCGAGAAGCGGCCGGATCAGCTCGAGCGACGCCTTCATCGCGCGGGCGGCGATCAGCAGTTCGGGCACGAAGTACTCGTTGGCCTCGTAGCGCCGGCCGACTTCATTCATCGCAGGGATCATCGTGTCGTGCACGAGCACCGCCGGATCGGCTCCTTCGTCAAGCGCCTGCTGCGTGACATCCCGCGCGATCTTGAAGTTGCCGTTGAGTATCGCATCGTGAAGTTTCTGAAGATCTGCCATCGCTCTGTTCTCCTTTGTTGTTATCGTGTTCCGTACCGGTGGATGGTGTCGTACAGGGTGACGATCTTTTCCGTGGAGGTCACCGGCTGCAGGTTGTGGCAGGGGGCGCACACCCACCGCGCGTTCCGGAAAATCTCCACGTTCTCGAGCACTTCCCTTCGCACGTCGTCGACGGTGCCGAAGGGAAGAGTCTGCTGGTTGTCCATAGCGCCGTGAAAGATGATGCTGTCGCCGAAATCCCGCACCAACCCCTCGCGGTCCATTCCCGGGCAGCGCCACTGGATGGGGTTGAGCACGTCGATCCCCGTCACGCTGATAAGGTCGGGGATCACGCTGCGCGCGGCGCCGTCGGTATGATAGAAGATCCGGATACCGAAACCTTTTGCCAGATCCGCCATTTGTCTCTGGCGGGGGAGGAAGAACCTGCGGATGAGCGGCAGGCTCATGAGGAGCGATGTTTGCCCGCCGAGGTCCTCCGCGATGTAGGTGACCTCGATCCGCCCCCCCCCGGCTTCGAATGTCCGCCCGGCCAGCTCATAATAGTATGCGAAAATCCGATCGAGGGCGGCCGTGGCGAAATCAGGGTTGGCCACGAGATCCATCATAGCCAGTTCCATCCCCCGCAATGCGCAATATAGGAGGAAAGGTTCAAAATTTCCAGAACGGATCAGACGATGGCCGGGGGCCTGCCGGATCATCGCACGGTAGGCCTCATAGTCGTGGTCGTCTGCGCTCGGCCATGCGTAGGCGTCCAGTTCATCGACCGAGGTCATGTGCGCGAGCGGGTGGTTAGCAAATTCCTCGTATACGCCGCCGTCGTAGTTGACCGGCGTGCGGCGCACCCCCCAGATATCGGCCTCCGGATCGTCCGAATGATGCAGCGCCGTGCGGGGGGGGTCGATGGCAAAGATCCCGTCGATCTGGAGCCTCGTGTACAGCTCTTCGAGGCTCTTGCAGCACAGGTCGCGGCAGAGGCGCGCGGTGACTTCGTCCGTCGCCCAGTAGTCGGTGGGAATCCTGTCAGTCTTCTCGCCGGCGAACAGGGCGAGCCAGCGTTCTCGTGGGGTCACCGCGGAAAGTTTGGCTGTTTCATCAGTGGAATGTCGTGCCACAATGAATGTACGAAATCCGATCGTGGAAAACACGTGCGCGTTGGTTCTTCACGCCGAACTTCGTAGATTATGCGGCAAGCAGGGCCGCCTGCCTAAAGAAAGAGAGAGCAGGCCGGTCCTGTTCTCTGCGATGCCGGAGTTGACCGATGCCATTTCTGGGCGAACTGAGCGCGCTTCTGACTGCGGGACTCTGGACGGGGAGCGCCCTCGTCTTCACCGCGGCGACCGTGCGCGCCGGATCGCTCGGCGTGAACGTGACGCGCCTGCGCCTGGCAGCCGCCTACCTTGGCGTGTTCATCGTTCTCATGGGGTTCGACGTCCGGGCGACCGCCGCGCAGATCCTCCTGCTGAGCGTCAGCGGCATCATCGGCTTTGCCTTCGGGGATTCGTTCCTCTTCAGGGCCTTCCGCGACGTGGGCCCCCGCATCACTATGCTGATCATGTCGACCGCCCCTGCCATCGCCGCGATTCTCGCCTACATCCTGCTCGATGAAACCCTTTCATCATGGGGGATCGCGGGCATCCTGGTCACACTCGGCGGGATCGCGATCGTGGTTCTCGAGCGCAATGAGGGAGATGACACGCCACTCGAGTGGCAGGGGATATTGTACGCCGTCCTTGCGGCGACGGGGCAGGGGGTCGGGCTCATCTTCGCGAAGATGGCGTTTGTGCAGGGGGAGATGAACGGTTTCGTCGCCACGCTGGTCAGAGTCCTCGCCGCGCTGGTGGTCATGGTCCCGATCGGGATCTCCGCGGCAAGGACATCAGACACATTCCGCGTGCTCCGCACCGACCGCGGGGCTCTCGGACTCACCGCCGTCGGCGCGGTCCTGGGGCCGTTTCTCGGTGTTTCCTTCAGTCTGATCGCCGTTGCTCATACGAACGTCGGGATTGCGGCGACGATCATGGCGACGGTGCCGATCCTCATGCTCCCGCCGATTCACTTCCTCTACAAAGAGAAACTCTCCTGGAAGGCGATCGGGGGGGCCGTCGTTGCCGTCGCAGGAGTCGCGATCCTTTTCCTGCGGTGAACCGTCCCTTTCTTTTCTCACATATATTGCCGATGTTTCCTGCGTCATGAAGAGGTGGTTCCATGTCCGGATCTCATCGCAGGAAATACTCCCGCTGCAGGACGGGCGAGGGGATGAATATCCCTGCGATGCATCCCGTCCGGTGGATGCTGCTCCTCTGCCTGCTCGGCGGGGCCGGCGGGGCGATTGCCCTTGCGCAGACCGATGCGAAGGCCGTCCGTTTTCGCAACGTTGAACTGCGGTATGACCCCTCCCTCGCACAGGAGTGTGTCGCCGAGACGGTCGCCGCCGTGCGGCAGCTCGACCGCTCCGAGAAACCCGACGGCGTCGCGCCGGAACATGTGATGATCGTCTTCCGCGGCTCGTACCCCGGAAGGGAACGAGATCCCGACGCCCTCGACGGCCTCCCCCGGATCTACGTCTATCCCACGAAAGACACCTCGAACAAGAACTTCGGCACCGATTTCCCGACGATACACAAAGTGACACAGGACCTGAATGTCTATCTCAAGCGCCGTACACACGGCGGTCAGGGCGGGATTCCCTTCATGCCCTGGGCTGACATGGGGCAGGCGTTCATCGCGAAAAGGAAAATCGTCCGGTTCCGCAACGGACGCGGCGTCCTCTTTCTGACGCAGTATGGACAGGAAAAGCTTCCGATCAACAACGCGAACCTTGTCTATTCGTTTCAGGGATTGACCGACGACAATGCGTGGTACGTCTCCGCTGTCTTCCCGGTGGGGGCGGCGGGGCTTCCTTCCTCCGGGCTCATGGATGCCGGAGGCGCGTTTCTCCAGGGGTATGACCGCTACCTCAGCACCACGGTGGAGCGGCTTGAAAAACTTGCCGCACGCAACTATACCCCTGACCTGGTCCTCCTGGAAGATATCATCCGCTCGGTGAAGATCTCGCCGGGATAAGGGACCCTTTCCCGCGCGGCGTCAGGGTGCGGCGTCGCCTTGAGTCGCATCGAGCTTTTCTTTACGCTGGGAGGTTCCTCCAACCCGGAAGGATAGTCCCCATGGCCGTTCCCTCCCGTCTCTTGATGTGTGCTGTCCTGCTTGTCGCCCCCGTCAGGGGGGCCGCCGGGGACCCCGCAGAATCTCTCGTCCGCTACGTCAATCCCTTCATCGGTACCGACGCCCACGGGCATACCTATCCCGGGGCGACGGCCCCCTTCGGGATGGTGCAGCTCAGTCCCGACGCCGGAAGGAGCGGCTGGGACTGGTGTTCGGGCTATCATTATTCCGACACGTCGCTGATCGGATTCAGTCATACGCATCTGAGCGGGACGGGCTGTGCCGACCTCGGGGATATCCTCTTCACGCCCGGGACGTCAGAAGGCATCCTTGATGACCGGTACCGGTCCCCGTATTCACACGCCGATGAAACGGCCCTCCCGGGTTACTATACCGTCTTTCTCCGGGATTCACGCATCACGGTGGAACTGACCGCCACGACACGCGCCGGGTTCCACCGGTACACCTTCCCCGCAACGGATTCCGCCCTCATCGCCGTTAACCTCGGCTACGGCCAGGACGACATCACGCTCGGATCATCATGCGTCATGGAGGGGGATTCCATCCTGACGGGATGGCGACTCTCCAACGGCTGGGCGGCGAGGCGGCGGGTCTACTTCGCGGCCAGGTTTTCGAAACCGGTCCTGTCAGTCGAGTTCTACGACGACGGCGTCCGGCTCGGCACTCCGGCACGCGGGAAGAACGTGAAAGCGCTTCTCCGGTTTAGTGCCGCGAGGGGGGAGCGGATCCTCGCGAAGGTCGGCATCTCGGCGGTGAGCATCGCAGGGGCTCTCGGAAACCTCGACGGAGAGATTTCGGGATGGGATTTCGACATGATCCGGCGCGCGACGTCAGATGCGTGGGAGAAAGAACTGAGAAAGATCCGCATTCAGAGCGCAGACGAGAAGAAGAAAACCGCGTTTTACACGGCACTCTACCATACGATGCTGGCACCGACGGTCTATGCCGACATCGACAACCGTTACCGCGGCGTGGACGACAGCGTTCACGTGGCGGCGGGTTTCATCAACTACTCCACATTCTCTCTCTGGGATACGTTCCGCGCGGCGCACCCTCTCTACACCATTATGCATCCCGACAGGGTGACCGACATGATCAGGGCGATGCTCGCGTTTGCGAAGGAAGGGGGACACCTTCCGGTTTGGCCTCTTGCCGCCTCCGAGACAAATACGATGATCGGCTATCATGCCGTCCCCGTCATTGCCGATGCCATCCTCAAGGGGATCCGTGGCTTCGACGTCCAGGAGGCCTACCGGAACATGAAAAAGAGCGCGATCAGGGACCACCGGGGACTCAAATACTATGCGCCGTCGATCGCCGATCTTTCGTCAGGACCCGTCGATGTCGCCGCCTGGCCGGAGAAACCCGTCGGGATCGTGCTGAACGGATACGCGTCGACAGTTGCAGGGGATACGATAGGATATCACTCCGCACATCCGGATGTGAGAGGGGCCCTTGTTGTCCGTGCGACTGATGGGACAGGGGCGATGACATGGAAGACCGCCGTGGTCCCCCCGGCAGCACGGCGAAACACCGTCACCTTTGCCTGGCTGGCCGGAACCAGTGTGGGGAAGGGGGGGCACCGGTTCGATCTCTCCATGAACGGAGAGCCGATCGCAAGTTTCAACAGCGGGGGGGACTCCCCCGAGAAGAAGTGGAGTGTCGAAGGGCCCGGCGGAGCACGGTTGATGTTTCGTGCCTCTGCCGTCGACTGGTTCGGCGATATGTTCGGGACGATGCTGCTAACGGTTCCGTCGCGCCTTGTGATCCCGGGCGTGGCACAGGAACTCCGGGTGACGGGACAGAAGGGGGGGAGTCCCGACTGGACGATGACCTTCACGCATTCCTTCGTCCCGCGGATGACATTGAGCAATGAATTCGGCCTCATCACCGAGGGAGGGGAGACCTATCAGGTCGTGCGCGCGGACATCGAGCAGCTCGGTCCTCCCAGAAACATCACGATCAACGCCGGGGGAGCTCCGCCTTCCACTGCATGGATCGCCCCCGGACTCACCACCGTCCGCCTCCGGATACCGGCCGTCGGTGAAGCAAGGACGATGACCGTCTCCGCGGGAACGACCGGCTCGCCGGAACTGACGGCGAGCATCAGGGTGACACCGGTCCGTGCGGTGGGCTATGTACCGGCCGACAAAGAACCGGAGTCAGTCTCGAAGACACTCGAATATGCCTACGACGACTGGTGCATCGCGCAGGTTGCGAAGTCGTTCGGGTACAAGGCCGACGAGGCGACGTTCATGGGACGGGCCCGGTACTACAGGAACCTGTACGATTCATCGACGGGCTTCATGCGCGGACGTAACCTCGACGGCTCGTGGCGCATCCCCTTCAACCCGCGGTACTCGACGCTGAAGCAGCCGGAATATACGGAGGGGAATGCGTGGCAGTACACATGGTTCGTACCGCATGACGTGCGTGGCCTTATGACGCTCATGGGGGGGAAAGAGAAATTTGTAAAGAAGCTGGATTCGCTCTTCAACCAGAGCTCCGCCCTCGAGGGAACCGGGGCCCCGTCGGACGTCTCGGGCCTGATCGGGCTTTATGCGCACGGCAACGAGCCGAGCCACCACATTGCCTACCTGTACGACTACGCCGGCGTCCCCTGGAAGACGCAGGAGCTTGTGCGCCGGATTCTGCGCACGATGTACGGAGCGGAAGCGGACGGACTCTGTGGCAACGAAGACTGCGGGCAGATGTCGTCGTGGTATGTCATGAGTTCACTCGGGTTCTATCCCGTCAATCCCGCCGACGGCACCTATGTGATCGGAAGCCCGGCCCTCGAGTCCGCGACCATCGATGTGGGCGGGGGGAGGACGTTTACCGTCAAGGCCAGAAATGCGACGGAGGGGAACCCTTACATCCAGTCGGTCACGCTCAACGGTGCCCCGCTGGAACGAACGTACATCCGGCATGCCGAGTTACTGAAGGGGGGAACGCTGGAGTTTGTGATGGGGAGGAACCCGAACGCTGAGTGGGGAACCGCCCCCGATGCCGCACCGCCGTCGATGTCGGACTAGGCCCATGCTCCTTTGCCTTTCCGTCCCTTTCGTGCTTGCATGCAGCCTTGCCCCCGCAGACCCCTCCGCCGCCCTGCCGAAAGGCTATGTCTGCATCCGTGCCGCTGCGCCGGTCACCGTCGATGGTGCCATGGACGAACGCGCGTGGCAGGCGGCACCGTGGACCGACGACTTCATGGACATCGCGGGGGGGCCGACGCCACGGTTCCGGACACGGGCCAGGATGCTGTGGGACGATGAGAATCTCTATATCGGGGCGGAGCTTCAGGAACCCCACGTGCGGGGGACACTGAGCAAACGTGACACGGTGATCTTTCACGACAACGACTTCGAAGTCTTCATCGACCCCGACGGGGACAGCCACGAGTACTACGAGATGGAGATGAACGCACTCAACACGGTCTGGGACCTGTTTTTGGAGAGGCCCTACCGTGACGGAGGTTCGCCGCGTGACAGCTGGGATATCGCGGGTCTCAGGACGGCCGTCCATGTCCGCGGGACGATCAACAATCCCTCCGATGCTGACACGGGGTGGACCGTCGAGATCGCCATGCCATGGAGGGCACTCGGCGAATACGCGCACCGTCCCATCCCGCCGCGCGTCGGCGACCAGTGGCGCATCAATTTTTCGCGCGTGGAATGGACCTGTGAGGTCATCGACGGGGTCGAGCGGACGGTCAAAGGGACGAAGGAGGACAACTGGGTTTGGTCGCCACAGGGTCTCATCGATATGCACTGGCCGGAGATGTGGGGTTACCTCCAGTTCGCCGGCCCCCGGGGGAAACCCCGGGATTTCCGTCCCGATCCGGCCCTCCGGGCCACGTCGGTGCTTCACCGGATCTACCGGGCGGAGAAAGTCTTCGAGAAGACGAACAACCGCTGGGCGTCAAGCCTGGATGAGCTCGGTCTGAAGGATCTGCCGATGGGGGGGCTCGCGGATCTTCCTGCGGTCTCATTGACAACGGACGGATACCTGGCGACGGCCACCGCCCTGCTCCCCGGCGGGAAAAAGGAGACATGGTTCATCAGGCAGGATTCCCGCATCTGGCGGGAGGAATAAAGGGGGTCAGGCCAGCCCTCCCACATGCAGGAGCATCCTCATCATGACGGGACTCAATCGACGCCGTTTCCTCAAGACCGTCGGCGCAACGGCTATGGCCAAAGCGCTTGACGGACTCCCCGCACTGGCCGACTCCGCAGCGCGCCTCCCGGACGCCGGGCCGAAGCTCCGCGTCGGTGTGCTTTCTGAACCCGGCTTCCCCCGTTCCGATGACGTCGATGTCACCAAAGAGATCCTCGAGGCTGCCCTCGCCGAGTATGACGTCACGTTCATCCGTGCCTCGGGAAGGGTCCTTACCTCCGGTCATCTGCAGGTCGTTGTAAATCCGTTCGGGTCCGCCTTTCCCAAGCGATGGTGGAGCAGCGTCTCCGCCTATCTGCGCGCGGGAGGAAACTGGGTGAACATCGGCGGCACGCCCTTCTCGGTTCCCGTGAGGGGCGACGGCAACGCATGGCGGCGGGAGATCCGGCAGACCGCCTACCATAAGGAGCTCGGCATCACGCAATCGTTTCCGGTTGACGGCCGGCGCGTCACTTCCTATGAAGCCATGTTACCGGAGGCGGGGGGCCTGATCGGCGAGTTTTCGGCCGAGGAGATCTTTGAGCTTTACGTCCAGCTGACGGAGACCAGAGACTTTCCCGATGAGGATGGATCGGCCGGACCGCGGGATGCAGTCCTCCGGCCTCTCGTCCATGGCCGGACGGGCGGTGGCCAGTTCGGCAGTGGCGGGGATGGGCCGATGGGCCCGAACGGGCCGACGGGCCCGAACGGGCCGACGGACCCGAACGGCTTGACCCCGGTCGCCGCTCCGTTTGTCATGATCGACCGGTTGCGGGGACGCTATGCCGGCGGCCGCTGGGTGCTGGCGAATTTCCGCGGGACGATCACCGCCAGGGCGATCAGGATCCTCGTCGACATCGCGCGGGAGGGCGCATGCGAACTGACGGTGCGCCCGGCGTTCGCATGCCTTCGCCCGGGGGATCCGCTCTCGTGTTCGGCGACGCTCACCCGTCCGCGGGAGAGAAATGGGAAGGGACCCGTCTGCACTGTCGAGGTGAGCGGGGAGGGAACAGGTATCGTCGGAACAACGAGGTTTCCGCTTACCGGCCCGCGGGGGACGACGGCGGGCAAAGGAGAGGTGAGACTGGCAGCAAGGCTGACGCCGGGGTTGTATACGGTGAATGCCTCCGTGGTGGTCCGTGACGGCCCGGCCGGCCACGGGCGGACGCTGAGCTGTGCCTCGGGTTTCCGCGTTGCGGACGAGCCGATCCGAGGGACGGGCGCGGCGTTCGCGCATGATGGAACATATCTCACGCGGGGGGGCGAGCCCTATCCGGTCACGGGAACGACCTACATGGCATCCGATGTGCACCGCAGGTTCCTGCTGGAACCAAATCCCTCCGTGTGGGACCGGGACTTCGGTGAGATGAAAAGGGGGGGCGTCAACATGGTGCGGACCGGCATCTGGACCGGGTGGAGGATGATGTCGGACGAGACCGGAGTTCCGCACGAATCGGTGCTCCGCGCGATGGACGCGTTCGTCCTGACCGCCCGCGCGCATGACATGCCGGTCATCTTCACCTTTTTCGCGTTTCTTCCCGAGATGTGGGGAGGAGAGAATTCCTATCTCGATCCCCGATCGCTCGCGGCACAAAAGCGATTCGTCGGAGCGTTCGCGCGGCGCTATGCGGCGGTCGACGATATCATCTGGGACCTTATCAACGAACCTTCGTTCTGTTCCGCACGACATCTCTGGAACTGCCGCCCGAACTACGACCGCTATGAACGGGAGGAGTGGAAGCGGTGGATTGAGGCCCGGTATCCCGCGTCGTCCGACGAGGAACGCCACGACCGGCTGACGGAAATGTGGCGGGGGAGGGTGGACGATGATCTCGGTCTTCCCGCGACCGAAGATTTCGATGATGCGAATATCTTTGGCGCGCGCAGGCCGCTGAAGGTCGTTGACTACAAACTGTTTGCGCAGGAGATGTTTTCGCGCTGGGTCGGAGAGATCTCCTCCGCGATCAGGGCGCAGGGGAAGCAGATGATCACCGTCGGCCAGGATGAGGGAGGAGCGGGCGACCGGCCGTCCACGCAGTTCCATGGCGGCCGTGTCGATCTTACGAGCGTGCACACATGGTGGTCCAACGACGATCTGCTGTGGGACGGGATTGTGACGAAGGTGGCAGGAACGCCGAATCTCATTGAAGAGACCGGCGTGATGTTCTATGAAAAGGCTGACGGGAGTGCCTGGCGCTCGGAGATGGACGCCGCCAGGCTCCTGGAACGGAAACTTGCCCTTGCCTTCGCCTCGGGGGGGGCGGGGTTCGTCCAATGGATCTGGAACACGAACCCGTATATGGTCTCTCACAATGAAGCGGCAATCGGTCTGTTCAGGGGGGACGGGACAGCGAAGCCGGAATTCGGGGTGTTTACTGGGATGGCACGCTGGTACGGGTCGCACCGGGCGCTCTTCACCGGCTCTGTG
>Ga0315273_10007945_pt1 | contig 13351 bp, 9 predicted proteins | sample YL17G02_0_MG_FD_205753 | JGI IMG/M metagenome (GOLD analysis project Ga0315273, IMG submission 205753) | Sediment microbial communities from Yellowstone Lake, YNP, Wyoming, USA - YL17G02_0 | ecosystem: Environmental > Aquatic > Freshwater > Lake > Sediment | place: USA: Wyoming | collected...
AGGTGGCGGTAAAACAGATCCTTTTCAAACTGAAACTTACCGAACTGAACGCTGTAATCGGCACTCTTTCCGGAGGACAAAGAAAAAGAGTGGCTTTGGCAAAAATACTTGTTCAGGATGCTGACCTTCTTATACTCGATGAACCTACAAACCACCTTGATCTCGATATGATCGAGTGGCTGGAGGAGTATCTTATTAAATCGAAAAAAACTCTTCTGATGGTTACTCACGACAGATACTTTCTCGACAGAATCTGTAATGTTATATTGGAACTAGCTGATAACGAGTTATACAGGTATGAGGGCAATTATGAATATTTCCTTGAAAAAAAACAGAGCAGGGAGTACTCTGCTAAAATGAATAGCGAGAAGGCCAGAAACCTTCTGAAGACTGAACTGGAGTGGATGAGGCGAATGCCAAAGGCAAGACGGCATAAGGCCAAATCAAGAATTGAGTCATTTTATGATCTTAAGGGAAAAGCAGCTAACAGACCTGATGAAAAGAGTATAAACATAAATGTGAACATTTCAAGAATGGGAAGCAAAATTCTTGAGATAAAGAATGTGAGCAAATCATTTGGCGATAAGGTGTTGCTTAGGGACTTTACTTACCTTTTCAACAGATTTGAAAAAGCGGGACTTATTGGCCGGAACGCCACAGGTAAAACTACCTTGCTGAATATAATTACCGGTCTGACCGAACCTGATTCGGGTTCGGTTGAACGAGGCGAGACAATCGTTTTTGGTTATTACAGGCAACAGGGCATTGAATTTGATGATGAAATGACTGTTATTGACGCGGTGAAAAACATTGCAGAAAAAGTTATGATAAGCGATGGCAATGTACTGTCAATAACCCAGTTCATGAACTATTTCCTTTTTCCCCCTGAAAAACAATATACTTTAATCAGGAAATTGTCGGGTGGTGAGAAGAGACGGCTCTACCTGCTGACAGTGCTTATGAAGAATCCTAATTTTCTGATTCTCGATGAACCTACCAACGATCTTGATATCCTTACTCTTAATGTTCTTGAGGAATACCTGGCAGGTTTCAAAGGCTGCGTAATAGTCGTATCGCACGACAGATATTTTATGGATAAGGTTGTGGATCATATTTTCGAATACAAAGGAGATGGAGTAATTAAAGATTTTCCGGGGAATTACACTCAGCTACGAGAAAAGCAGAAAGAAACTGAAAAGCAGTTATCAATTGTAAAACCTTCAAAAAATTTTGCCTCAGATGAACCAGGAGAATCCCGGTTGAGAAAAGAAAAAAAGCAGGGTCTGACATTTAAAGAAAAGATGGAATTTGAAGCTCTTTCAGATGAAATTGAAAGGCTGGAATCAGAGAAAAAACTTATTGAAACAGAAATGAGCACAGGAATTTATGATAATGAGGAGTTAATTGCAAAGTCCGGAAGGCACGGGGAAATTTTGAAGATACTGGATGAAAAGGAGTTAAGATGGCTTGAATTAAGTGAGAGATAATTCCTGATTTTCAATTTTATTATAATAAACATTGAATTAGGCTTGGATTTTTTAACTTTAACAATCAATAAATAGCACTTTTGGAAAAAATAACCATTAATACACCTGGCTGCATTTCAGAAATTCTGGTAGGTCAGAATTGGGAAACTGTTGCAGGATTACTACCTGAAAAAGGTGTTGTAATTATTACCGATGATAATGTAAATCAGTTATATGGCAACAGGTTTCCGGAAGTTCCCGTTTTCTCACTGTTACCCGGAGAAAAAAGTAAGAAACTCGAAGTAATAGAAAATCTTGCTGAACAGCTCCTTGATGCAGGCATTGACCGCGCTGGTTTTGTGCTGGCAGTAGGAGGAGGAGTAGTTTGTGACATTGCCGGTTTTCTTGCGTCAATATTTATGAGAGGTATAAGGTGCGGGTACGTCTCAACCACTTTATTATCGCAGGTAGATGCCAGTACCGGAGGAAAAAACGGAGTAAACCTTGGTGGCACTAAGAACATCCTCGGAAATATCAGACAACCGGAATTCGTTATCTGCGATCCCGCAATGTTGCTGACCCTTCCGGAACAGGAATATTTATCGGGACTGGCTGAACTTATCAAAACAGCCATTATTGGCGATAAAAAATTATTTGAGCTCATTGAAAGTGGATTTAAGGGAATCATGTCGAGAGACTATAACCTATTGACCTTACTGGTAGCCAGATCAGTTAGATTTAAAGGATCGGTGGTGTCGGAAGATGAAAAAGAGAGAGGGTTGAGACGGATTCTTAATTTCGGACATACTTTCGGGCATGCGGTTGAGATGCAAAAAGCTGTGAAACATGGTTTTGCTGTAGCTTCCGGAATGGAGCTGGCTACGCACTTTTCGTTTGAAAAAGGATACATCAGCCAGGAAGATAAGAAGAGGATCATACATCTGCTGCAAAAATTTAAACTGATTGAAAAGCTGGATTTGGAAGATTATCAGATTGAGAAGCTTATCCTTCATGATAAAAAAAAATCAGGCACTGATATTCATTTTGTTTTTACTGAAGGCATTGGAAAAGCAATAGTGGAAAAAGTTCCTGTTAAAGATGTATTTGATTTTTATAAAAGGTTCAGAGATAAAAAATAGAATTATGAATTCCTTCGGCGTTGTTTTCAGAGTTACACTCTTTGGTGAATCACATGGTCCCGCAATTGGTGTTATAATAGACGGATGTCCCCCTGGTTTAGCTATTAAATCTGATGATTTTATGACAGATCTTAACAGACGTCAAAGCGGGAGTATGGGAACAACAAAACGCCATGAACCGGATCTGCCTGAAATACTTAGCGGTGTTTCTGATGGAGCAACAACCGGAGCTCCCATTGCTTTGGTCACAAGAAACAGTGATAAAATTTCCTCCGATTATGATGAATTTAAGAATGTTCCACGGCCCGGACATGCAGATTTTGTCTCGCATATTAAGCACTCAGGTTATGCTGATATGCGCGGAAGCGGTCATTTTTCGGGTAGGATAACATGGGGGATGGTCGCAGCAGGTGTTATAGCAAAAAAGATTGCAGGATCGTCCCATGTAGCTGCAACGATTATCTCTGCAGGAGGTTCTGAAAATATTGAGAAGGCAATTAATGAAGCAATAGAATTAAATGATACTATAGGCGGCATTATTGAGTGCAGGGTGAAAAATCCACCATTGGCAATCGGAGAACCATTCTTTTACTCTTTCGAATCTGCACTGAGCCACATAGTCTTTTCAATTCCTGCAATCAAGGGAATTGAATTTGGTTCAGGGTTTGCTTCGGCAGCAATGAAAGGTTCCATGCATAATGATGCATTTATTGACAGAGCAGGAAAGACTTTGACAAATAATGCCGGAGGCATAAATGGCGGCATTACAAACGGGAACGAAATCATATTCAGAATTGTGGTTAAGCCAACCTCATCGACAGGCGTCCATCAGACGACATTTAATTTCAAGGATGGAAAGATGGCAACATTGAAGGTAAAAGGCAGACATGATACCTGTATCGCACTGAGAATGCCTGTAATAGTTGAAGCTGCTACTGCAATTGCCATGGCTGATCTGATTCTAATAGACAGGGGGATTCATGGTCCAAGAAAAGTCAAGAAATAGAGACTACTTTACCGGTTTGATTATTAACGCTTTCTTTTTTGATTTAAGAAGAAGTCCTTTTTTTGTTGTGCTGGTGATCCTGTACCTGTCATCAATCCGATCGCCGATTATCCAGACAATCTTTCCACCTGATTCAAGAATAAAAATATTTTCTTTCTCAAATCTTGAATATTTATTATCTATAAAATAATCACTCAGTTTTTTCTTCTGCTTCATCCCCAGCGGATAGAAATAATCACCTGCTTTCCATTTTCTGATTATCATAGGGAAAGATGCTTTTTCAGAATCGATACAGGCAATATGAGGATCAGAAGGTATTTCGAAAGATTCTTTTATCCTGACCCTTCTTGCAGATGAAATTCCGGGGAAAATGCAAAAATCAGGTACATCCATTATCGGATAGAAAGATTCATCAGCAATTTCTTCATCAGACACTAATATCTCCATCCTGTTTTTAATGATTCTGTGGGTATCGGTGATGATCTGCCCGCCGGTTTTACCTTCGATAACTTTTTTGAGAACAATTAACAGAGAATTAGTTATTCCATATGGTCTGAACAATTCAAATAACAGAGCTTTATTGTGTAAATATGTTCTTAACTGACTTATATTATAAGTGATGAATTGTTCTTTTTCTTCCGATATACTCTCTCTTAACCGGGATATATATTCCGATACAATTTCATTAAATCCCGAGAATCTTTCAGCAGTTTCATTTAGCGTTATTTCAATTGAGGGATTGATCTCTTTAAGCACTGGTATTACCAGATGCCTTATTTTGTTCCTTGTATATTTGGTATCTGCATTTGACTTGTCCTCCCGAAAACCAATTTTATTTTGGTCGCAATAAGCTATTATGTCCTGCCTGGTTGCGAAAAGCAGTGGCCTGATTATTCTGTTGCTAACAGGTTTCATCCCGGCCATTCCGGTCAATCCAGTTCCCCTGGCAAGGTTAATTAAAAGAGTTTCAATATTATCATTGAGGTTATGTGCAACTGCTATTGAATCATACCCGTTATTTGATCGTATCTCTTCGAACCATTTGTATCTCAGGTACCTGGCTGCCATCTGAACCGACAACCTGTTATTTTTAGCGTAAGCTTTTGTTTCAAACCGGGTGGAATAGTATGGAATACTGTTTTTATATGCAAACTGGCACACCATCTCTTCATCTTTATCCGATTCTCTTCCTCTCAGGGAAAAATTGCAGTGAGCTATACCTGTTTTATAATTCAGTTTGTGAAACAGGTGAGCCATAACCATCGAATCAATGCCACCACTTACTGTTAGCAGAATTTTGTCACCACTCCTGATCAGGTTATTTTCAGAAATAAATTTTTTAAACTCATTAATCATTTCATATAGCATTGAAATGCAAAAATAGAAAAAGGTATCCGTCCAGGGGATACCTTTTCATTAAAAATCTGTATAATCTATCTCTTTGAGAGATAATCCGACACGCTTTCCTGAGTTTCCTTCATTGCCTTGTCTCCTTTGTGCCAGTCGGCTGGACATACTTCTCCGTTTTCCTCAAAGAACTGCAATGCATCTACCATCCTCAGAGTTTCTGCGATACTCCTTCCAAGCGGCATATCATTTACTGTCTGATGTCTTACAATCCCTTTTTTGTCAATCAGAAATAATCCTCTGTAAGCCTCCGGTATACCTTTGAATGTAACATCACCATCTTCTGAATAATCGTAATTACCGGCCAGAACATCATAATTTTCTGAAATCGTTTTTGAAAGGTCAGATACAAGCGGGTATTTTACACCTTTGATGCCACCCTGATTCAATTCTGTCTGAAGCCATTTCCAGTGAGAGTATTTTGAATCTACAGAACAGGCAACAATCGCCACATTCCTTTCATCGAATTCCTTTAGCCTATCCTGAAATGCAAGAAGTTCCGTAGGGCAGACAAATGTAAAATCAGCAGGATAGAAGAAGAATATAACATATTTTTCCCCAAGGTATTGCTCAAGCGAGAATCCTTCGACAATCTCACCACCTTTTATTACCGCAGATGCAGAAAAAGCCGGTGCTTTTTTTCCAACTAAAACAGCCATTTTGTTTGATTTAATTCAATATTAATAATTATTCATCTTTAAGCAGGACAAATTTAAAATTGTTTTGTTCATCATCGATACGGAATAACAGCAGGCGGACCAGGATCAAAAGTTTCGGGCTTTAGAAGTTGTTCACCGGAAATTGTAACCCATGAAATATTTGAGTATAAAGGAGGGTTTGGAAAATAGCCTATCCTCACCTGCAGTGTATTAAATATGAGGTTGTCATTTCTGATCCGTATACCAAGCCCAATACTTGAAAGCGAATGACCATTTCCCAGTATTTCATTTGTGCCGGAAAGGAAAGAAAAATCAGTAAAACCGTAAAAGGCAAACCGGAAACCATAGAGATTAACAGGTCTGAACATAACAGATTCAAAACTGATTGATAATCTCTGGGTCCCGCGTACCGAGTCGTTTTTAAATCCTGAGAATCCGTTATCCTTGATGAATGTAAGAAATTCATTTGAATACCTTCCAAATCCTCTTGTATAGTCAACGTTGACAAAGTTCCGGATCCTGGATTTTCCGAGATTTATAAGGTTTGAAAAATAATTCATACTAAGGGATAAAAGTCCTTGTTCGGTGCTAGATGAATTCAAATAAGTTGATAATCCGGCATATGTATAAAAATAGCCCAGAGCTTTTATTGATTTACCGAAAGATGCTTCGGCACCAAGGTATGTTCTGATTTTGAATTCATTATATTCTCTTCCTGCAGTGAACTTAAATAAAGCACCATATGGGATGTCTTCAGAGCGGCCATAGCTATAGATCAGGTAGGCTTTCGTATATTTTTGTATTGACAGAGCAGCCGATCCCATATACATCCTGTATTTCTGGAGATTATAATAAGACTCCGGCGATATTATAGGATGAGCGAATACATTGTTGTTGATATAACGTCCACCTATTATAATTCTTGTTACAGACTCCTTATTAATCAGAAATGACCTCGATAACCAGTAATCCTGGTAATTATATTTCAAAGGTGCCGGAACTGAAAGTGTATCAAGATCTTCAGAAGTGTACATCTGCCGGATTGAAATTCCTCCTGCATATTTTGTGGTATAGCTGACGAGTTTCCTGCTCAAATCGAATCCATAGGTTTGTTTTCCAAGTCCATTGAGATAGTATACGTTAAGGTTTGTAAAAGATTTTCCAATATTATCAACGAGATAGTGCGCACCAAATCCCGGGGAATCAGGAGCTTTATCATCATAGGGCATTTCAACTCCGAATTCATGTCCTATTCCGAAAACGTTTTTTTCAAATATTGAAACAGTGCCTTTCTTGATTCCGTTATAAGTAAGTGCGCCACCAAGAGAATAAACATCCTTTGTGAGAACTACAATATCAGCTTCTTCATCTGACACCGGAAATACAACAATTCTGGCATCATCAATATAAGAAAGCTGTCGTAAAATTCTCTCATTATCGCTCAGTTGCATAGGAGATATAGTATCACCTACAGAAAAGAGAAGGTTTTTTCTAATAATATTTTCATTAGTATTGAAGTGAGTCTTATTAAGAATGTTCTCAATCTTATTAGGATCGTTTGATAAAGGGTTATTAATTGTTGCTCCGAAGACATTAAGCCTTTGTATTCTAATTTTTCTGATCCTTTTTCCTGAATAACTTTTATAATTGACTTCACTTGTTCCTGTGAACCTTTTTTTATAAAGTGTGTCAGTATTAACGACTAGATAACTGTAAAGTGATTTGGTCAGAAGATTCTTTGAAGCTCTTGCTTTCAGAGAGTCGAGGAACACACGGTTTTGATCTCTGATCGTAACCCTTATTGGAATTAACGCATTAGGGGTGCTCAATAAGACTTCCCCTGGAAAAAAAGAGATATTTTCTTTGATTTTATTAATGACGCCAGGTGGAATTCTTACTATGGTGTCATTTTCTGAATGAAATTGAGGAAATGCAATGTTACAATATAAAATAAGAGCCAAAAAAATCCATGACTTAATTATATATCCATATTTTATTGCAATTTTGCACATCAGGTCTGTTGAGGATTGCTAATCAAAACATCATCGGAATTAAACTGGAATCCTAACCGTTTGCCTGTTATTACCCTTGAATGCTGAATCTTTGCTTCAGCCTGCCCTACAGTAGCAATTTTTACTGTATCGTATGGCGGTACCAGCAGATCAAATTCCAGTGCATACTGAATAGCGGTTGATATAATCAGCTGTAATGATTGCTTGCTGATCTCTTCATTGCCATAATTTGTAAACAACATTCCCATCTGCCTTTTTCCTTCAACAAAATACTGTTTCTCATGGTTGATGAAGATCCTCGCAATCAAATATCCAAGATCATCCAATCGCGAATATCTGAATGAGTCGCTGAGAAAGTTATAAATATTGATTATACCGGAATATGCATTGTACTTGTTTTTCTGTATATAAGCTGTTTTCCAGGCAGGGTGTTCCCTGTCGAACTGAAAGATGTTGGAGTGCATACTAAAAAGCAGAATATCTCCGGCTACTTTAATCTGAGCATCAAAATTACTCCTGTCAGTGTATTCAAGTCTTATCCTGGAATCCATTCCGCTTAAACTGGTATTTACCTCTTTTGATAAATTTTTAAGAACATCCTTGACAACACAAAATGATTCAAGAGTATTATCAAATACTTTTTGTTTCAAAAGCGATTTTTCCTTTAATGTTCCTATTATAGCCACTTTCTTGTCGTCATGATCGGTCATGGTAAACGTAGTTTTAAATGATATATTGGCATCTAAAATAAGAATTTAACTAATAGGATCTAGCAAAAAGAACCCTTCTTTTCGACGGCTTTCCTGAATATACACATTTGCCTGATTCTTCAGGACTGTCGAAAGGAATGCATCTGATAGTGGCTTTTGTCTCCTCTTTAATCTTTTCCTCAGTCTCAACTGAACCATCCCAGTGAGCCATTATAAAACCACCCGTATTATCAAGAACTTTCAGAAATTCATCCCATTTATCAACATAATAAGTATTTTCTTTTCTGAACTTAAGAGCTTTATTATATATGTTATTCTGTATATCATCAAGTAGTTTTGGGATATATTCATAAACGTTATCAACCGGGATTGTCTCTTTAGTAAGGTTATCCCTGCGGGCAACTTCTACTGTATTGTTTTCAAGGTCGCGTGGCCCTATTGCAAGACGGACAGGTACTCCTTTCAATTCGTAATCAGCAAATTTCCATCCCGGTTTATTATTATCCCTGTCATCATATTTAACTGAAATCCCCATAGCTTCCAATCCTGATTTGATTTTTTTTGCTGTCTCGGATAAGACGGGAACTTGATCTAGATTCTTATAAATAGGAATTATTACAACCTGGATCGGAGCAAGTTTAGGAGGTAATACCAGCCCATGGTTATCGGCATGGCCCATAATTATTGCACCCATTAGCCTGGTTGATACGCCCCAGGAAGTAGCCCAGACATAATCAAGTTTTCCGGACCTGTCGGTAAACTGAACATCAAATGCTTTGGCAAAATTTTGTCCCAGGAAATGGCTTGTCCCGGCCTGTAAAGCTTTTCCGTCCTGCATCAGTGCTTCTATTGCAAATGTGTCGAGGGCTCCTGCAAATCTCTCATTTTCACTCTTATATCCTTTAATTACAGGAAGAGCCATTGAATTTTCAGCAAAACCTGCATAAACATTGATCATCTTTTCAGTCTCTTCTACTGCTTCCTCACGCGTTGCATGAGCCGTGTGCCCCTCCTGCCATAGAAATTCTGTGGTTCTGAGAAATAGTCTTGTCCGCATTTCCCACCTTACTACATTGGCCCACTGATTTATAAGTATAGGAAGATCTCTGTAAGAATGAATCCAGTTTTTATATGAGTGCCAGATAATAGTTTCTGATGTTGGGCGTATAATTAGTTCTTCCTCAAGTTTGGCTGTAGGATCAACTACAATTCCTTTGCCATTCTCATCCTTTTTGAGACGGTAATGAGTTACAACCGCGCACTCTTTCGCGAATGCTTCTACATGTGCTGCCTCTTTACTGAAAAATGATTTTGGAATAAATAATGGAAAATATGCATTGACATGCCCGGTGGCTTTAAATAGTCTGTCGAGTTCAGCCTGTATCTTTTCCCAGATTGCATACCCATAAGGTTTAATAACCATGCATCCTCGTACAGCTGAATTCTCAGCAAGATCAGCCTTGATAACCAGATCGTTATACCATTTTGAATAATTCTCGTCCCGGTTTGTTAAAAACTTCGCCATTTTTTGGTATGGTATTTGTTTTATTATTAATAATTAGAGAAATTGATTACGTAAAAATAAATAAAAAGATCAGTTATTACTCAAAAAAGAAAGGGAGGTTCATCATGAAAGCAAAATACTATATCGGAATCATATCAGTTCTTCTGCTTACTTTTTCATCGGTAAACGCTCAGAGAGATGATTCAAGAGACTACAGGAATGATGATGCTAAGATAGTTGTAAATAATTATTATGATGATTACGATTATTACTTTACATCAAGGATAAACAGGTTTCACAGATCATATGCCGCCTTTGATTATTATGCTCCGGTCTTCACAGATTCATACTGGTACAATTACCAGCCTTTTTCCTGGGGTATTAGCATTTATGGTGGTGGTTTCAGTATCGGATATAATTACAATTGGCCGGTTTATTATGGCTACGGAGATTATTGGGGATATAATCCTTTCTATTACAGTAACTGGTACTCGCCTGTAATAATCAATCTTAACTTCGGGAGCATGTGGCACAATAATTATTATGGCTGGAATGGCCACAATCATGACCATGGTTACTATACACATAATGATTATTATGGTAATCACTATAATTCGAACAGGTATTCATCCTCCGGTTACTCCTCAGGAAGGAACTATGGTAAAAATTCTGAATCTTTTGCTCATAGTAATAATGATTCTCGAAGAGAGGCTTCATCTGGTAACAGAGGACCTGGCAACGATAACCGCAACAATGGGAACAATGGGAACAACGGGAACAACGGGAACAACGGGAACAATAGAAACCATGCAAACAATGGTAATAACATAAATAGCGTTGTAAACGGCAATAACAGCAGCAATGCCAATAATGGCAATAACGTTAATAGCACTAATAACCGCAAGGCAAACTCTGGCCGGAACATAAAATCAAATAGTAGTTCTAATATGAGAAGCACTTATCCGGCAAAGACATCGACCAACAGAAGGGTTGTGCAGCAGTCCTCCGAAAGCAGGGGGAATTCCTTTTCGACAAGGTCCGGATCGAAATCTTCCGGAACTGTCAGTTCTCCTGTCAGAAACTCGGTCAGTTCAGGGCACTCCGCATCCAAGGTAAAAAGCTCTTCATCACATAGTGAATCCAAATCATCCGGATCTTCAAAAGAAAAATCATCCGGATCTTCGAAAGAAAAATCATCCGGACGGAGATAGAAGACATGGAAGTGCCAGGGCACTTACCTGCCTCATTCTTCATGAATAAACAATATATTTATTGAATCGTAATAGTTAGTTCATAAAATTTGTTTCTTTGGTACAATATTTGCATAATATTCAGAAAATAATGGGGGGAATTTAAAATGAAAACATTATCTCAAATATTAGTCCTTGTACTTTTAACCCTTGGCTCCTGTACTTCAAGTCTTTATACAGGAGCAGAGTACGATGATCTTTATTATTCGCCTTCAGATAAGCCTGTAACTAAAGCAAAATCGTCTGTAAACGATCAGATTGCCGGGGGCAACGTTAAGGAGAAGGACTATTATGATAATATTTATGCGGCTGATACTCTCGTTTCAGACCAATATTCAGATGCAGTTGATTATAACACTCAGGTTAATAATAATGACTACAATAATAATCAGGGATATCAGTATTTTGATGACTACTCATACTCAGGCAGATTAAGAATGTTTTACGGAAATTATTTTGATCCTTACTGGAGAGATCCATATTATTATTATGGTTATCCCTCATTCGGTTTAAGCTTTGGTTTTGGTTACCCCTCATTCGGTTTCAGCTTTGGGTATGGTGGATATCCATATTATGGTTATCCTTACTATGGTTATGGAGGATATTATAGCGACTATTATGGTGGATATTATGGTTATCCTTACTATGGTTATGGAGGAGGATATTATGGTGGAGGATATTACGGTGGAGGATATTACCCTTATAACGACGGAGGTGTCCCCTATGGGAGACATGAAAGGGCAAGTAATCTTTCATCCAGATGGAATAGTAATACAGGTGCTATGGGCTCTTCAAGAAGAGATTCTTATATCTCACGCGGAAATTCAGGAGTTGGCAGAAGCGCTTCCGGATCCAGTACAACAGCGACTGGTCAGAGGAGAACTGTTTCATCCGGTGTTAATTCTCAGTCGACAGTTAGTCAGACTAGCAGAAAATCCGGTCAGGATCAGACAAAAAGTGGAAACATTCGTTCAAACACCTCCAGTCAGAGGAGTTCAGCAAACGTGAGACCTGAATATAATAGTGTTAACAGGTCATATACACCGAGTTATAATAACCCAAGGATGAGTACAAGGCCGTCATATAATAATAGCAGAGTCTCCGAAGGAGTTAATTCTAATGTGAACCGGAATAGTGGTGCATCAAGTTTCAGCAGGATGTACAAAAACTCTGGTTCTGACCGGACCCCGTCGAATCAGGGCTCGAACCAGAATACTAATAATAATAATTTTAGGAATAATTCTTCAGGTGGAAGTAGTACACAAAGAAGATCTGAATCACCTTCAGGGTATTCCGGTCCGGCCAGTCAAAACAGGTCGAATTCATATAGAAGTTCAGAAAGCTATTCTGTTCCTTCCAGAAGCAGCGTGGAAAGAGGATCAAGTTATTCATCAGGCTCCTCTTCATCAGGCAGCAGCAGATCTTCATCATCTTACAGCAGCGGTGGATCCAGAGGTTCTTACTCTTCAGGTTCTTCTTCAGGTGGATCTTCTTCTGGTGGATCTTCTTCAGGTGGATCTTCTTCTGGTGGTTCTTCTTCTGGCGGTTCTTCCGGAAGGAGATAGTTTGAAACAATAAAATATTCTTAAAATAGTTCATTCTAAACTAAGGAGTGCTGGGGTAGACTTACAAAAAAATAGAAATCTTATGAAAAAGATAAGCTTATTTATATTAGTGTTTTTATCTGTGTTTACAGGGGTTATTGCACAGAATGTCGATGATGCATTGAGGTATTCCCAGGTGTTCTATGGAGGAACTGCCAGGTTTATGTCAATGGGAAGTGCTTTCACAGCTCTTGGGGGAGATATTTCTTCTTTGAGTCAGAATCCAGCCGGAATCGGTGTTTTCAGATCATCCGAAATAACGGTTACTCCACAGTTGTTCCATATTAGTACATCTGCCAGTTTTAACGGGATTATATCTAACAATCTTGATAATTTTAATCTCAGCCAGGCAGGGATAGTCAGTAATTTAATATCAAACAATAAAGAAACCGGACTTATCACACTAAGTGTTGGTTATTCGTTCAATAAAACAAATAATCTGCATCAGAGTATCATGATTCAGGGCGTAAACAAATCAAGTTCAATGGCAGATTCCTGGGCAATTGGCGCAAATGGCTGGTCAAAGAATGAGCTTTATGATAATGCTTATTATTCCTATCTGGCGTATGACACCTGGCTAATTGATACACTCTC
>Ga0315273_10007946_pt1 | contig 13351 bp, 11 predicted proteins | sample YL17G02_0_MG_FD_205753 | JGI IMG/M metagenome (GOLD analysis project Ga0315273, IMG submission 205753) | Sediment microbial communities from Yellowstone Lake, YNP, Wyoming, USA - YL17G02_0 | ecosystem: Environmental > Aquatic > Freshwater > Lake > Sediment | place: USA: Wyoming | collected...
ATGGTCGAGTTCATGGATGCGAACCCCCGCATCGGCATGCTCGGCCCGAGGATCGTGAACCCGGACGGGAGCCTTCAGTACTCGGCGCGGCGCTTCCCGACGATGCTCGCCGCCGGCTTCCGCCACACCCTGCTCGGCAAGCTCTTTCCGAACAATCGGTTCGTCCGCCGCTACATGATGACCGACTGGGCGCACGACCGCATCGCGGATGTTGATTGGCTCTCCGGCTCCGCCCTGATGGCGAGAAAGGCGGCAGTCGACCGGATCGGCCTGCTGGACGAGCGGTTCTATATGTATGTCGAGGACGTGGACTGGTGCAAGCGCGCGCATCTCGCAGGGTGGCGAGTGGTCTACTTCCCGGAGGTGACCGTCTCGCACCGAATCGGCGCGGCAAGCGACCAGAACGCGGTGGAGATGATCCGAGAGCACCATCGCAGCATGCTGCGCTACTTCCTCAAGCACAACCGCCGCAGCCCGAGGATTCTGCTGACCCCGCTCGTGCTGCTGGCGCTGTGGATCAGAGCGCAATCGAGAATCCGCCTGATCCGATAGCCGGCCCCATTTGTCCTAGGCAATTATCCCTTGACAGCAGGTAGGCCGGAGTCTGGCAGACTCTGTCTCGTTGCCGATAATGGTAATGTGGTATCCTATAGTTAGGAGTAGTCATTCCTCCTAGGTGGGCAGAAAGGAATCCGTGGGCATAATAGGAGGATTACCCTGCAGGAAGTAGGAACCTAGGGAATGCGGCTATAGCGCAGACGACGAGGCCGTACACCAAAGCCTTGGAGGTCAAGTTGCCTAACGAGAAGCCTGACGAAGTACCAGACATCTACTGCGACGGCGTGCAAATGGGCTTGACGCCCTACGATGTAATGATCTTCCTGCTGCGGAGGCCAGCAGACCCAGCCGAGAAGGAACCGGTTCGCGTCGGTACGCTCCGCATGAGTTTGGAGCACGCCAAGGTGCTTGCCATAACGCTCCGAAAAAACCTCAAAGGCTACGAAGATCAGACAGGCAAAATACCAATGCATCCCGAGCTCATGAAGACCCTCGGAATCAGCAAAGAGGAGGATTGGTAGCATGGGAGCAACATCTGTTGTTATGCTCGACCTTGCCAAGATCAGACTGCCGAAAAAGCCCAAGGTAGCAATGGCGACGACAGTGGTCGGAGAGCTCAGGAGCGACTCTACCTCATTGCCTGTTGGCATTGTGCTGTCGGGAGAATCCGGGTACACCGATGCGCAGTTCTATGCTGACCTCAAGAAGGCGAGCAAGTGGTTAGATGCGATGGAAGCTGAGGCATTGAAAGAAGAAGCCGAAGGCAAAACACGAGAGTTTCCGGTGTGAAGTCCCGCTGCACGAAAGGTTTCTGGAAGCTATATGATGCTCTGCCACCTCATATTCAACGAGCCGCAGACAAGGCTTATGAGCAGTGGCGTTCAGACATCACCCATCCGAGTCTCTACTTCAAACCTCTTCAAGGGCGACCAGATACCTGGTCTGTGAGAATCGACAGCAACTATCGGGCTCTGTGTCTGAAGCGGCCATACGGATGGTTGTGGTATGGGATTGGTGATCATGACTATTTTGACAAGGCAGCTAAGAGCTAATCCTTTCGGTTGCTTCGGGCAGCAGTTCCTTTCCGCCAGCGTTGTGATCTCCACGGAGCTCGCTGCCGAAGCCGCCGCATCGCCGTGCCCACCGCTCAGCCCCGCCAGAACGCGGGAATCAGCCTCGGCTGGCACCAGGCCCGCGCCCCGTCCGGGCCGATCACTCTTGCCCTGATGTAGGTGCGCCCGCCGGCACTGCGTAGGTCGAACGTGGAGTGAAGCTCTCGCGACTCCCCGACCACCTCGCCCCCATCGCCGATGAACTGGGTGATGTACCCCGCGCCATCCTGAGCTTGTCGAAGGGCCGGCCGGACGATCACGTGCATCGTCCATGCGTCCACGAACACATCCTCCAGCTCGACGCCGTTCGATGCATAGAAGTCCCCGATGACGAGCGCCCGCAGCACCTCTCGCGCCGTCCGTGCTTTTGCCCTTGCCCAGACCCATCCGCGAGACGGGTTCGCCCGGCGCGGATCGAACTCGCCGGTGAAGTGGTGGCTGTCATCGACCCCCGTGCCGTAGATGAGCATTCCCGCCGACAGCAGGTGGTCCCACATCTCCTCAACACTGATGTGCGTCTCGTCCCCTTCATTGTAGACGGACGGATGCCCGTTGTAGACCTCCAGCAGCCGCGCCCTGCGGGTCTGAACCATGTGGGTGTGGTCGAACGCGTAGAAGAAGTTCGGGTGGTTGATCTGGGCGATCCCGCCCCCGGCGATCACGGCGTCGATGCAGTTCTGGAGCGTCTCGACTTTCGTCGCCCCCCGCTCGACGGTCAGCGGCCCGCTGATCCCGAAGCTATTCACGTGCAGCGGCATCGTCGGCTCGTCCTCGGAGGTGATCGATATCTCCTGGCCGGGGATCAGGAGGAGGCCATCGCAAGCGCTATGCCCTCCGGTATGCTTCGGGGCCGCTTTTTGCCCCGAAGCATAGCGCGCATCGCAGCACAAGTCCTCCGGGCCCAGATAGCGCGAGTGGTCGGTGATCGAGATGAAGTCGTAGCCCCGATCGGCGTAGTAGCGGCAAACATCGGCCGGCTCCGAGTCGCCGTCACTGAGATTGGTGTGAGTGTGAAGGTTGCCTTTGAGCCACATTTCTCGGTGGTTACGAATTACGAATTACGAGTTGGCGCGGGTGGAGAGCGCACCGCGGGCTTCTCCTGAGTAGGGCTACTGCACAGCGTGGAGGATATCCTGCAACAAAGGCCGCAACGTAGCGGCAGGCGTCACGGCCAACTCAGAACTCGTAATTCGTAATTCGTAATTCGTAACTGATGAGCTACGCCGCCAGGTCCAGGCCCTCTTCGTCCGTGGCGGCTGCCTGTTGAGAGACCCAGTTGTCGCAGTCGAGGCGGGAGCAGTAGAACATCTTCTTCCGGATGCCGTCCGAGAGCAGGACGTCTGCGATGTAGGCGTTGTCGCACCGCACGCACAGCAGCGGGTCCATTATCTTGATCACTTTCAGCGGGCTCTTGGACGGATTAGCCATCAAATCTCCAATCGCGCCCCGTTCACTTCAGCCGGGCGTCCGTGTCCGAAATCGAGTCAGGTCCTCGTGCCAGCTTCTTGATCCGGGAAATCGCCTGCCCCTCCGAGCGGCTCAGCCTGAATAGCTGCGCGATCTGGTCGATGTGCAGCAGGTGCTGAATCCGCTCCTGCGTCGCGACCAGGTCCACCATACCGTGATGCTCGTGGAACTTGCGGACCGCATCCGCCAGGCCGGTCAAAAAACGCCAGTTCGCGGCCTGCGCCCGCTCGATGTTCACCACCACATTGTAGTGGCCGGCGCTCGCCAGCTTTTCCAGGGTGAACTTGACCGCTCTGAGCGCGGTCATGGTTATGTTCCCGCCCAGTCGCAGGACCGGAACGCCTTCCGCGTTCTTCAGCCGCATCTCGAAGCTGTCGTCACCCTTCGCGGTCATATCTGTCCCACATACTTATCGGGCAGGCTCCAACTCATGATTAGGTATTCCATACAGGTCCCCAAAAACGAGAACAGGCAATTCGGGTGCAGCGCGCAGCGCCTTTGGAGTGCTGCGTGATCCACAGCTTTCGGAGTGCTGTGTGATCCACAGCCTTGCGAAAGCGCCGGGTCACGGCGCACCCCAAAAGCACGGCCTTTGACCGCAACGCGCAGACGTGCTAGAATCCTCCACTGATGGAACAGCGCGTCGATTCGTTCATAGACCACCTCCGCCTCGCGCGGAACGCGAGCGAGCACACGCTGCGGGCTTACTCGTCGGACGTGCTCGCGTTCCTGGCGTTCGCGCGGGAGTCGGGGGCGGCGGTCGATCAGGCCCTCGTGCGGAGGTATCTTGCCCACCTGCACAAGGCCGGGCTCGCGAAGAGCTCGATGGTGCGCAAGCTCGCCGCGATGCGGGCGTTCTATGGGCATCTGGTGAAGCGCGGTGTAGTTGAGGCCGACCCGACCGAGGGCATCCGCGGGCCCAGGCTCCCGCGCGGGCTGCCGAAGATTCTTCTGGAGGACCAGGTCGAATCGCTCATGGCCGCGCCGGACTCGAAGACCCCGACCGGCCTCCGCGACCGCGCCATCCTCGAAACCCTCTATGCAACCGGCCTCCGCGTGAGCGAGCTGCTTAGCCTGACCGTTCACGACGTGACCGGCAGCCCCGACGAGATCAGAGTCATCGGCAAGCGCAACAAAGAGCGCATCGTCCTGCTCGGCTCCAAGGCCCGCCAAGCCCTCGACGCCTACCTCCAGCACGCCAGACCCCTCCTCGCCGCGAAGACTCCGATCACAATTCACAATTCCCAATTCCCAATTCCCAATTCCCAACACCCATTACCCAACACCCAACACCTTTTCCTGGGCTACCGCGGAACGCCGCTCGTCGCTTCTTCGGTGCGCAGGATTGTGGACAGGCACGTCGAAACAGTTAGCGAGTCACTCAAGATCAGCCCGCACACGCTGCGGCACAGCTTCGCAACGCATCTGATGGACCACGGCGCCGACCTCAGAAGCGTCCAGGAGCTCCTGGGCCACGAGAGCGTGGTCACGACACAGGTTTACACGCACGTCTCGCGGGAAAGGTTGAAGGCGGTCTACGACCTCGCCCACCCGCGAGCCACCTCCGGCGCCGAGCGAATGGAAAGGTAGGTAGTAGGTTGTAGGTTATAGGTTACAGGTTACAGAAGGGAGGGCGAGGCTCCGGCCGAGCCGGTTCTGTAACCTATAACCTGTAACCTGTAACCTGAACAAGATGCACGCAACGACAATAGTAGCAGTGAAGAAGGGTGAGAAGGTCGCGATAGCGGGCGACGGCCAGGTCACCCTCGAAAACACCATAATGAAACACAAGGCCCGCAAGGTCCGTAGATTGTACGAAGACAAGGTCCTGATGGGCTTTGCAGGCTCGGTGGCGGACGCGCAGACCCTGGCGGACAAGTTCGAGGCCAAGCTCAAGGAGGCTCACGGCAACCTCAAGCGCGCCGTGATCGAGTTCGCCAAGGAGTGGCGCACCGACCGGATACTGCGCCGGCTCGAAGCGATGATGATCGTCGCCAACCCGGAGTATCTGCTGGTGATCTCCGGCAGCGGCGAGGTGATCGAGCCGGACGAGGGCGTTGCTGCGATCGGATCTGGCGGGGGCTTCGCCGCGGCGGCGGCGAGGGCTCTGGTTCACAACACCGACCTTGGCCCGCGTGAGATCGTCGAGAAGGCCATGCACATCGCCGCCGACATCTGCGTCTACACCAACCACGAGATCACCGTGGACGAGCTTTAGTGGAAAGTGGAGAGTGGAAAGTGGAAAGCAGGGACGCGAGTCGGTCCGGGCTTTCCACTTTCCGCTTTCCGCCTTCCACTCGGAAGAAGAGGAGTGAGCATTGAAAGACAAACAGGAGTTGACTCCCAGGCAGATCGTGGCGGAGTTGGACAAGTACATCGTCGGGCAGGACAAGGCGAAGAAGGCCGTGGCGGTCGCCCTGCGCAATCGCTACCGCCGCCGGCAGCTTACCGGTGACCTGCGCGAGGAAGTTATCCCGAAAAACATCCTCATGATGGGTCCGACCGGCGTCGGCAAGACCGAGATCGCCCGGCGCCTTGCCAACCTGGCGGGCGCGCCGTTTGTAAAGGTCGAGGCGACCAAGTTCACCGAGGTCGGCTACGTCGGGCGGGACGTCGATTCGATGGTGCGCGATTTGGTGCAGCGGGCGGTCGCGATGGTCGAGTCGGAGAAGATCGAGGAGGTCAAACCCATCGCCGAGGAGCGCGCAATCGAGCAGATACTCGACATCATGGAGCCGCCCGCGCGCCGGATCGGGCAGGGCGTCGTTCCGAAGCAGTGGGCGGATTCGATCCAGTCGATGATGGGCGCGCTGTTCCCCGGCACGGGCAACCCGCCGCCGCCTCCCGAGGAACCGCCGGAGGAGGAAACCGAGCCGACCGACGAGGTCACCCGCGACCAGATGGAGCGCAAAGAACGTATCCGCGACCGGCTTCGGCAGCAGCTTCTCGCCGGCGAGCTGGACGAGCGGGAGATCACGGTCGAGGTCGATGACACCTCGATGCCCCACTTCCAGGTCTTCGGCCAGCAGGGGCTCGAGGAGATGGGGATGGACATGTCGGGGATGCTCGGCAACCTGTTCCCCAAGCGCCGCAAGCGCAAGCGGGTGACCGTCAAGGAGGCCAGGGAGATTCTTGCCGACGAGGAAGCGCGCGGGATGATCGATCAGGACGCCCTCACCCGCGAGGCAATCGAGCGCACCGAGCAGGACGGGATCATATTTGTCGATGAGATGGACAAGATCGCCGGCCGCGAGAAGGAGGGCGGCCCGCAGGTCTCTCGCGAGGGCGTGCAGCGCGACATCCTGCCGATCATCGAGGGCTCGACCGTGATGACCAAGTACGGCCCCGTCACGACCCAGCACATCCTCTTCATCGCGGCGGGTGCGTTCCACGTCTCCAAGCCGTCCGATCTGATCCCCGAGCTCCAGGGCCGCCTGCCGATCCGCGTCGAGCTCGACACCCTCACCGAGGCCGACTTCGTACGAATCCTCACTGAGCCCAAGAACGCGCTCGTCAAGCAGTATATGGCCCTTCTCGGTTCCGAGGGCATCGACCTGGACTTCACCAAGGACGGCATCGCCGAGATCGCCTCGGTCGCCGCGCAGGTGAACACCTCGATGGAGAATATAGGCGCCCGCCGCCTGCACACCGTAATGGAGCGCCTGCTCGAGGAGGTCTCCTTCGCCGCCCCCGACGTGGAGGAGAAGAACATCACCATCAACGCCGGGTTCGTCCGCGAGAGATTGGCGGATATTGTGAAGGACGAGGATTTGAGTAGGTACATACTGTAGCCGGTATCATCCGCATCATTCCGAGTTCTCTCGATGGGGCGGACGGGGGTATCTCGACTGCTGCAACGGCAGGCGGGACACCGCCGTTATGATCCGCCGCGACGGCCACTCGGACGTCGGCATCTAGTGCGCGGTTCGCTTCTCCAACTGCGACGAGCTGCTCCGCTGCACGCAGCACATACACTCCGCGCCGCCCTCGGACGCACCAGGCACGTAGTCGGTCTCCTCAGCCAACGTCACGCCGTCCACCGCAGCCACGCCACACCCTCCCCCGTACTTCTACCTGATTCTTGACTAAGTGGTTGACTAGCGGCCAACCATGGCGTACAATGCGGCTGGAATCCGTGTGCGCGCTTGTGAGCGCGGTACGGAATTAGGCTCCGGGCACGAATCGAATGGGAGGTATGGACAATGCTGGTCGTGAGATGGACTGTTCTCGTGATTGGGCTGCTCCTCTGCGCACAGGCGTGTGTCGGGGAGGTTTACGTCAAGGCAAACACGCCGGGCGGGGAAGACGGCAACTCCTGGGACACCGCCTATGAGACCATCCAGGCGGGGATCAACGACGCGGATGTCGCGAACGAAGAAGTCTGGGTCGCCCAGGGAACCTACGCCGAGAGGATCACCCTCAAGGACGGCGTCACGGTCAAGGGCGGCTACTCCGGTGTCGGGACCACGCGCGACCCGGCGACCTACGTCACCACTATCGACGGCAACTCCACCACAGCCGACACCGTCACCGGCGCGAACACCTCCGGCGCGGACGGGTTCACGATCAAACACGGGCGCTATGGCGTATACGCATCGTCGAAGGCCGCCTTCGCCGTCACCAACAACACCATCTCGCAGAACAGCTCCTATGGGCTGTATCTCACAAGCTGCACATCGCCTTCTCTGGCGAACAACGCGTTCAACGACAACGGCTCCTGGCCCCTCTACCTGAGCAGCGTAAGCGGCAGCCTTACGCTGAGCGGCATCACGGCGTCCGGCAACGCCAAGAGCGGCGCATACTTCAGCAGTTGCACTGCAACGGCTGACACGCACTGGCCGGTGATTGCGAACCTGCAGTATGTGGTCGGCGGGTCTCTCACGGTCAACGCCGGGAAGACGCTGAGCATCGACCCGGGGGCCATTGTGAAGATGGACGCCTCAGCGAGCGTAGTCGCAACCGGATCGATCCTGGCTCAGGGCACGCAGTCCCAGCCGATCTACATCACGAGCCTGAAGGACGACACTATCGGCGGCGACACGAACGGCAACGGAAACGCAACCAGCCCGTCCAAAGGCGACTGGTATTACGTCCAGGTCACGGGCAGCGGAGCCTCGGGAACGTTCGCCAACTGCGTGGTGCGCTACGGAGGGTACCCCGGCACTGGCCTCATCTACGCCGTGAGCGGCGCAGCTCTGAGCGTGTCCGATTCGATCCTCTCGAAGAGTTCCTACTACGGCGTCTACCACACGAGCGCGGCAGGGGTTTCGGTGACCGGCTGCACGATCTCCGAGTGCAACTATGATGGTGTGTATGTGTCATCAGCGGCATCGACCACTGTGACGGGGAACACATTCGCTTCGAACGGCTACTATGGGCTGTCGCTCTACAACGTCTCCTCGCCATCCTTCACGAACAACGCGTTCTACGACAACGGCTCGTGGCCCCTTTACCTCAGCAGTGTCACGGGAAGTCTTACTTTGATCGGCATCACAGCGTCGGGCAACGCGAAGAGCGGGGCGTACTTCGGGAGTTGCACCGCCACGGCGAACACGCACTGGCCGGCGATTGCGAACCTGCAGTATGTGGTCGGCGGGTCTCTCACTATCAATGCCGGGAAGACGCTGAGCATCGACCCGGGGGCCATTGTGAAGATGGACGCCTCAGCGAGCGTAAGCTCGTCCGGATCGATCCTGGCTCAGGGCACGCAGTCCCAGCCGATCTACATCACGAGCCTGAAGGACGACACTATCGGCGGCGACACGAACGGCGACGGAAGCGCAACCAGCCCGTCCAAAGGCGACTGGTATTTCGTCTGCCTCACGGGCAGCGGAGCCTCGGGAACGTTCGCCAACTGCGTGGTGCGCTACGGAGGGTACCCCGGCACTGGCCTCATCTACGCCGTGAGCGGCGCAGCGATCGCCCTCACCAACTGCGACATCACAAACTCCCGCTACCACGGCGTCTACTGCACGACCAACGCGCCGGCGATCAAGAACTGCATCCTCGCCCACAACGGGAGCTATGGCGCATACCTCACGGGCCCGGCGGCGCAGGTGACATACTCGGACCTGGGCATGAATTCCGGCAACTACTTTGGCACCAGCCCAACCCTGATCGGCAATATCGAGCAAGACCCCTGCTTCGTTGACCTCTCAGCCGGTGACTATCGACTCAGACCCGACTCGCCCTGCATCGACTCCGGCGATCCGAGCATGATCGATCCGGACGGCTCCGTGTGCGAGATGGGCGCGCTTCCGCCGTGGTCGTGCGTGAGCTTCGATAAGACGCGGGCGGACAACGTGCAGGTCAGAGCGCTCCACGCGACCGTCATTGGTGGCACGGATGTGTTCGGGTCCTTCGCCTATATCGAAGACTGGGACCGCGCGGCTGGGATCAAGGTGCTGAGCGGATCGCCCATGCCGACCGGGCAGTCAGTCGATCTGACGGGTCTCATCTCGACAGTGGACGGCGAGCGAGTGATAACGGCAGACGGTGTGGAACTCCTCGGCGCACGGCCTCTCCAGGGAACGTTGACCGTGAGGAGCAACTGGATCGGAGGCGGCGACTGGCACTACAACGCCGGAAGCGGCGCAGGCCAGAAGGGCGTGCTGAACGGCTCCGGCCTCAACAACATCGGCCTCCTGATCAGGACGGCAGGCAACGTCACCGAGTCGGGCGCGGGATACTTCGTCGTGGACGACGGTTCAGGTACCCCCATCAAGTGCGTGGTGCCGTCCGGCGTCAGCGTTCCGTCTATGCCCGCGTTCGTCGGAGTCACGGGAATCAGCTCGTGCGAGGTCTCCGGCAGCGACCTGCTGCGTGTGATTCTGGTGAGGCATTCATCAGACATCACTACGTTCTAGTCTGGGCAGAGACTTGACGGGCTGGGACCCGATCGCCCGGCAAGTCCCTTGCCGGGCGCGCGTCCGGGGGGGAAGTCCGTTCCCCAACCCGCCTCCCGATGGCGCACAAGCCCGCCCCGGAGCGCAACCGCCTGTCCCCACCAAAAAAAGTTCCCCAAGTCTGTTGACAACCAGCAGTGAACGTGGTATACTTACTCTATGAGCCAAACGCATGTTCCCAAGTCCCGGACCGCCGGCCAACCCGTCCAGCCAGGTGGCGGTCCGCCGACACAGCAGAACGCGCAAAACAGACTCATTGAGCCCCTTCCCCCACGCTCAAGCCACGCTCAGCCCGAGCGTGAGTTTGTTCCTTCCAAAACCCGAATTGCACCCGTGAGGTCGCTATCCTGCGGGAACTCGGGTTCGCCTGGACGCGACAGGCGACTAGCGCCAGCCGTTCCCGTAGGACGCAGCTTACGGCGCGGGCAAGATCAGATCGCACTCCCTGATCGCCTTGATCCAGAACGCCTGCCATGGGGCGAGGTAGCCGTAGGCGGACGGGACAACGGACGTGTCATACACGAGGTAGCAGGCCGCTTTGACCGGGTCCCAGCCCCACGCGTAGGAGAGCACGGCATCGCTCGCGTCTCGAAGCGCCTTCCTGACTCCCCCTACGTTGACCTGAATCGCCCCCAGGTCCCACTTGGCCTGCGAAACGAACGGCTGACCGACCAGGTTCCAGCCGGGCAGAAGGTGGATCGAGACGGGCTGAGTCTGGTCGGGAACGGTTCCGCACGGGTCGGGGCGCGCGCCCGCGGCGAACCGCGCCCAGAAACCTCGGCCGCGCGTCGAGGAGGCCGGCTCGAGCCAGCTTCCGTGGTCAGAGTAGCCCCTGCAGGCGCGCGCCACCGGGTCGAACGCAAACCACGAGCCGGTCACAAACGGCACGACCAGCTTCGGATCGGGGAGATCGGGAATGATGGGAAGCGAGATCATCGCGGTCCCGTGCCACGCGGCGGCGACGTCCGGCCCGACCTCGATAGTAGTGACCACCAGATGATCGAGCCCGGTGTTGCCGACCGCATCCGCCGCCTCCGCGGTGATCTCGTTGCTGACGCCGGGCTTCAGCTCGACACTGCCCTCGAAGTCCTGAATCGAGTTCAGGATCGGCGTGCAGTCGCCCTGCTTGGAGTTGGCCGCGTTATACCACCTCACGGTCTGGGTGTTCTCGGAGGCGATGCAACCGAGCTTCATGGCGGTCCCCGTTCTGGTGCATGTATCGTCCGCGGTCGGGCTCACGATGGTCACCCACGGCTGATAGCCCTCGGTGACGGTGACGCTGCGTGACGCCGTTCGAGAGGGCGCGCCGCTGCATGTCGCGGTGACGGTGAGTGTGCGCTGGACCGTTCCTGTCCGGCTGCCGGGGGCCTTCCAAGTCGGGTTCTTGACGTTGGCGCTCGGTGAGAACGCGCCGCCCGCACCGTTGTCACTCCAGGACCACGAGGCAATGGCGTCGCCCCAGGAGTCCGTGGCCTGGGCGTTGAGCTGCGTGGGCGCCCCGCTTGCGATCGCCCCCGGAACGGCGGACGCCGACACGGATAGCGCATGCCGGCAATCGACCGAGAGCTGATCCGTGCTCTCATAGCCCGCAGCATCGCGCGCCGTGACCGTGATCGTGTTCATGCCCTTCTGCAGGACGATCTTCGACACATTCCAGGGCATGCTCGAGTCGGCCCCGACCTGCACTGTGCCGCTTCCGCCGCGGTTGTTCCGCCACCCAAGAGCGGCCAACCGCACATTGTCGCGCACCGTGCCGCCCATGCTCATGACGGACGAATCAGACACCCACGCCGGCTCGGCGGTTGGGTTGGTGATGAGAACGGTCGGCGGAGTGCAGTCGTAGATTGTGTAGCAATCGCCGTTTGCCGAGGGCAGTGCGGACCTGTTGCCGGCGACGCCCTCGGCGACCAGATCGAAGTAGTAGATACCTTGCGCGGGCGAGACGAAGCTGAATCTCCCGAACGCGGCCGCGCTCCACAACCCGCTGTTGCCCCAGGCCCCGCCCGCGCCCCGCTTGTACCATAGCTCGGTTTTCTTGAGCGCGGGGTAGGCCGACGCCCCCGAGTAGCTGACGATGATCGGCTTCGCGGTCGTGGATGCGGGCGAGGTCGCAGTGCCGGCAATCGGAGTCTGATAGGGCAAGCTGCCCAAGGGATAGTACGTGTGCGAGACGGAGGCGCCGGAGACCTGGAACACGCGCAGTCCGACCGGGTCCGGGTTCTGCCCGAAGGACTGGCTGATGGCGCACGTGGTGACCATCTCAATACCGTAATCCCGCGCGATCACGTTACGATGGCGATGGCCCGCCGCCGCGTACCCCACCCCATACCGCTTCATCAGACCGAGATACTCTCTGCGCGCGGGCTGCGGGATGTTCCAGTACTGGTCGGGCTCGTCCGGACTGTTGACGAACCACGGGTAGTGGGTAAAGACGAAGATCTAGGTGGCATTGCGCTTGCGGGCGGCTCTTAGCGTGCTCTCGAACCACTTGCACTGCTCGTCGCGCAGGGCGGAGTCGGCCTCAGGACTGAAGATCAGGCAGGAATCCAGCACGATGAACTCGCACCCACCGTGCGAGAACGAGTACCAGTCCGGTCCGAAAACCTGGCGATATGACCGGACGTAACTGGCCGTCGCCGTGCTAGCGTCGTGGTTACCGGCGACGAGGTGGAGCGGGACGTCCGGCCGGATCGCGCGCGACCTGCCAGAAGGCGGCGATCTGCGTCGCATCGCGCGGGTGGTTGATCAGGTCGCCGGATATCACCACGAACGCCGGCTTGACCTGGTTGATCCACTCGACGGCCTTGTGGAAGTTGGCGATCTCGGGCGCAGGGTCCTTGTTCCCGGAAGAGAAACCGAGCTGCGTGTCCGCCATCTGGACGAACCAGAACCCCGCGTCCCGGTCAGCGCGCACAGCGGGTGAGAAGCCGAGAGCGAGGACGAAAACTAATGCAGCAGCACGTTTCACGGATCACCTCCAAGCTCACGGCAGCCCGTTTCGACCCTGTCGCCGTCGATAGTGATCTCAACCGGGATTTCCCATATAGGAGCGGGACTCACAGCTTGCTGCTGATCGCTCAGCTTCCCTGTCTCACTATACCACATTCGGATACCCTCCGCTGCGGTAGCTGAAACACCTGAGCTTGTGCAACCTTGACGTCTCGACTCTCCCTCACGCTCAAGCCACGCTCAGCCCGAGCACGAGTTCGTTTTGCCGGAATGCGCGAATTCTCACCGTGCGGCAACCGGCGGAACGAACTGACGCCCGACCCGGCAATTGTACCGGGTTGACGATGCCATACTTTGCGG
>Ga0315273_10007947_pt1 | contig 13350 bp, 11 predicted proteins | sample YL17G02_0_MG_FD_205753 | JGI IMG/M metagenome (GOLD analysis project Ga0315273, IMG submission 205753) | Sediment microbial communities from Yellowstone Lake, YNP, Wyoming, USA - YL17G02_0 | ecosystem: Environmental > Aquatic > Freshwater > Lake > Sediment | place: USA: Wyoming | collected...
ATCGCGAGGCCCTCAACCGCATCTTCGAGCCCTACTTCTCGACGAAGGCGGTGGGCACCGGGCTCGGCCTGACGATCGCGAAGCGGAACATCGAGCTGCACCACGGCACGATCAGCGTCGAGAGTACCCCGGGGGAGGGCACGACGGTGACGCTCAGGATTCCGCTCGGCGAGACGGGGACCGCGCCTGCGTCGTCACGGTGAGACCGGGGGCACGCCCCGGCGCCGGACCCGTGCCCAGACGGCCCCCGCGAGGCCGGTCACCAGATAGATGTAGGACAGCGCGAGAAGCACGATGCTGGGATGCAGCTGGATGACGGCGATCACGAGCGCCACCAGCGCCAGCACCTTGTAGGATCGGCGCTTCTGCGTGTCGACGGCCTTGAAGCTGTTGAAGCGAATCGTGCTGACCATCAACGCCGCAGGTACGACCATCACCGCCAGCGCGATCAGCGCCCACCGGGGATCGTTGAGTCCGGCCGGGTAGAAGAAGACCGTCGAGGCCGGAATCGCCGCTGCAGCGGGACTCGGCATGCCAACGAAGTAGCGCTTGTCCGTGGCCTTGACGCTCTGGATATTGAACCGGGCCAGCCGCATCGCCGCTGCCGTGAGATAGATGAACCCCGCCGCCCACCCGAGCCGCTGGAGCGGCTGAAGGCCCCACATGAAGACCAGGACCGCCGGGGCGATCCCGAAGGAAATCACGTCGGCCAGCGAGTCGAACTCCACGCCAAACGCCGAGGAGGTGCCCGTCATCCTCGCGATGCGTCCGTCGAGCATGTCCAGGACCACCGCCACGCCGATGAACGGCGCCGCTACCGCGAACTCGCCGCGGATGGCGTACAGCACACACAAGTACCCGCAGAACATGTTGCCCATCGTGAACAGGCTGGGCAGCAGGTAGACGCCCCGTCGGAGGCGCGGCTTCTGCTGATCGTGCCAGTGCCGGGGATCCAGGACGCCAAATCGACCGGCCAGCCTGGGTCCGTCGTTGCCGTCAGCCTCGGGTGTCACCATGTTGCCACGACCGTTTCACCGCTCCGGACCCGGTCGCCAACCGTCACCCGCAACACGGCGCGGAGCGGCAGGTAGAGATCGATCCTGGAGCCGAATTTCATGAGTCCGTACCGCTCGCCGGTCTTCACCACCGCCCCCGGACCGACGCGGCAGACGAGGCGCCTCGCGAGCACACCGACGACCTGCCGGCACATGATGGTCTCCCCGTCGTGATCCAGCCACACCTCGTTGCGTTCGTTGACCTTCGCCGACTCCGGCCGGTAGGCCGCCAGGAAGCGGCCCGGGGTGTACTCCACCCGGGTGACACGCCCCCCGACAGGCATCCGGTTGATGTGCACGTCCAGCGGCGACAGGAAAATGCTGATCTGCTTCCAGGCTCCGGGAGGCGCCGCGGCAGCCTCAGCCTCGCCGGCGACAAGCACCCGGCCGTCCGCCGGCGACACGATCGCCCCGGCCGCCGAGGGAACCCGCCGATCCGGGTCTCGGAAGAAATAGAGCATAAACGCCGCGAGGGCAACGAACACAACGGCCACGCCGTGCACGCCAAACGCGAAGAGTACTCCAGCCGGAACGAGCCCGGCAAGCACGAACGGCCATCCGGCGCGGTCAATGCTCATACGGCGTCCATTCTACTGTGGGCCGACGCCCACGCGTCCGAAGCGGCCTGAAACGCCTGCAGCCAGCGCCCGGGATTCGGACGCTGGCTGCAGGCTGCCAGGATTCGTCGCGGCGACACCGTCGCCGCGACGAGAGCGTGAGCGTTATGCGGACATCGCCTGCGGGCCGCTCGACCCGGCGACGCGCCGCATGATGTCTTCCATCCGGTCCTTCAGCTGGAGTTTCCGCTTCTTGATCGTGGCCTGCTCGACATGGTCCGGTTCGGAGAGGTGGGGCTTGTCGGCGAGTTCAGAAAGGCGCTGTTCCAGTTCCTTGTGCTTCGCAGTGAGTTGCTGGAACTCTTCGTCGGTCTGGAGAAGCATGGAACGCTGATCCTGCACGTGTACTGTCATGCTTTTCGCCTCCTTGTGTCGGGGCTGTCGAGACGCGCGTGAGTGAACCTGTGTAAGAACATAACGGCACTTCCCGCCGGTGGGGGGTGGGAAGGAATCGGTCTCCGTCCAGTCGCCTAGGCGAACGGTACCATAAGGGGGGGGGCGATTCAAGCCGTCGGATTCGATCCAAGAAACCGGACGTTGCGGACCAGCACAAGGGCGTCTTCGACCGGGTTGGCGTAGTAGCCCGACCTCACGGCCACCTCGAGGAACCCGAGACCGTCGTACAGCCGCCTGGCGACCGCATTCGAGCGGCGCACCTCGAGCATGGCCACTGACGCCCCCAACGTCCGCCCGTGTTCCAGCGCGAACTCGACCAGGGCCCGCCCATATCCCCTGCCCCGGCAGTCAACCCGAACCGCGACGTTGTTGATCTGGGTTTCGTCCAGCACCAGCCGGTACGCACAGTACCCGGCTACCGGATGCGCAGGCGTCCTCAGGACCGCGATGAACGACTGCCCCGTGTGCAGCAGCTCCTGCTCGTACATGGCTCGCGTCCATGGGGCGGCGAAGCTCTCGCGATCAACGTCCATCACCCCGGCGAGATCGGCCTCTCCGTCGAGCCACTCGATCCGGCAGTCGCTCACTGACCGCCTCGTTGCCGGCGGTCACGCGCCAGCTCCGCGTCCGGCCGGCGGACATACAGAGGCCGTATCGCGTGAGGCGGGATGGTCTCCCCCAGCCTCGCCCGAGCCTCCGCCATCGCCACGATGGAGGGTGCCAGGGGGGGCGGATCGATCACGTGCACCGCGGGACCGGCAATGCCCTCCAGGACCGTTCTATACCGGACGGCGCCGTCTCCGGCCACGGGAAACCACGGCCCGGCAGCGAGTGCGTGCCACCGTAGGGCCGTGAGTCGGGGCTCGCCGACCGCCGGCTCATCAATAGTCCTGAGGTGGGCCGGGCCATCGCCTTCGACCCGCTCGTAGACCGCCGAAAAGACCTCGTCACGCTGGGCGTCCATCCAGACGCCGACACGTGACAACGGCCATACCGGACCGCCGCCCAGGACCGCATGGGCCACGGCTTCGAGAGCAGACACCCCAACGACCGGCCGATCCGATGCGAATGCCAGCCCCTGAATGGCCGCGATTCCGATCCGGAGCCCCGTAAACGACCCCGGCCCGATGGCGACCGCAAAGACATCGACGTCAAACGGCGTCAGGCCGTGACGCTGCAGCAGCCCCATGATGTCGACAGGCAGGCGCTCGGCGTGCGGGCGCAGGTGATCGCCGACAAGGGCCTCGATCAGGGCCCCGTCGCGAGCGAGCGCCAGACTCCCAGCCCGGGTTGTGGTGTCGAGCGCCAGAACCAGCATGGTGAGATTGTGCCCCAGAGTCGCGGTGTGATGCTATATTCCGAATCGTGCCTCCCGCCGATCGATCCGCGTCCCCGAAGGCCGTCGCCGCCGCCACGCCGGCCATGCGCCAGTACCTGGACGCCAAGCGCCAGTACCGCGACGCGATCGTATTCTTCCGCATGGGGGACTTCTACGAGATGTTCTACGAGGACGCGCTGGCCGCGGCGCGTGCCCTCGACCTGACCTTGACGTCTCGTTCGAAGGACGCCGACGGCGGCAGCATCCCGATGTGCGGGGTGCCCTATCACGCGGCAGAGACGTACCTCACGCGGCTCGTCAAGAAGGGCTTCCGCGTGGCGATCTGCGAGCAGGTCGAGGATCCCCGCAAAGCGACGGGACTCGTCCGGCGCGAGGTCGTCCGTGTCGTGTCTCCGGGGACCTTCACCGAGGGTGGCTATCTCGACGCCCGGGAGCCGGCCTTCCTGATGGCGGTCGCGCCCACGGGCTGGTCCGCTGCCGACACGGACCCCGCTCGGCCGGCGGCGCCCAGGCCGGCGACCGGCGCCGAGGGCGCGCCGATGATCGGCGTGGCGTTGCTCGACCTGTCGACGGGCGAGTTCCTGACGGCGGAATATCCCGGCCGCGACGGCCTCCAGGCGTTTGCCGACGAACTGTCCGTGCTGCGCCCACGGGAGATTCTCGTGCCGGCCGACGTCGCATCGGACCAGATCGTGCCCGCCGCGATGCGAGGCACGGCCAGCGTGACGCTCGTCGACCCGTGGACCTTCGACCTCGACAGCGCGCGTCGGGTGCTGCTCGACCAGCTGCACACCCATTCCCTCGAGGGATTCGGGCTCGAGGGCCATACGGCGGCGATCCGCGCGGCGGGAGCGCTGGTCCACTATCTGAAGGACACACAGAAATCGGACCTCACCCACGTACGCGAGGTGACGTTCAAGGAGCACGCGGACCGGCTCGTCGTGGATCCCCTCACGCTGAAGCACCTCGAGATCGTGGAGGCGATGGACGGGAACCGGGCGGGGTCGCTGCTGCACGAACTGGACCGCTCGGTGACGCCGATGGGCGCGCGCCTGCTGCGGACGTGGCTCATCCGGCCGCTCGTGTCACTCGAGCGCATTCGCGATCGCCTGGACGCGGTGGAGGACTTTGCGTTCCGCACCACCGAACGCGGCAAGTTCCGTGATGCGCTGAAGAACATGTACGACCTCGAGCGCCTGGTCGCCAGGACCGCGCTTGGCACCGCCGGGCCGCGGGACCTCGTGGCCCTCCGGACATCGCTCGCCGCGGTGCCGCGTCTTCGCCTGCTGCTGGAGCCATTCCAGGCCCCGTTCGTGGCGAGCCTGCAGTCGCAGCTCGACGAGGTGGCCGAGGTCAGGGACGCGATCGACCGCACGCTCATCGACGAGCCCCCGGCGCTCGCGCGGGAGGGCGGCTACGTCCGGGACGGCGTGGACCCTGAACTCGACGACTTGCGGCACATCTCCCGCTCGGGAAAGCAGGTCATCGCCGAGCTCGAGCAGCAGGAACGCGCGCGCACGGGGATCAGTTCGTTGAAGGTCCGGTACAACCGCGTCTTCGGTTATTACATCGAGGTCTCGAAATCGAACCTGCACGCCGTCCCGCCCGACTACCACCGCAAACAGACCATCGCGGGCGGAGAGCGATTCGTGACGCCGGCCCTGAAGGCGCACGAAGAGAAGGTCCTGGGTGCCGACGAGCGCATTCTCGAGCGCGAGATCGAGATGTTCGAGGCCCTTCGCGCGAGCGTCGGAGCCGAGGCCGCACGCATCCAGGATACGGCTCGTGCCACCGCCACCCTGGATGTGCTGGCCGCGCTGGCCGACGTCGCGACCCAGCACAACTACGTCAAACCTCACGTGCACGACGGCGACGAGCTGATGATCGTCGATGGACGCCACCCGGTGGTCGAGCGCTACAGCGTCGATCCGTTCGTGCCCAACGACACCCAGCTGGACGGCACACAGCGCCAGCTCGTCATCCTCACCGGCCCGAACATGGGCGGCAAGTCCACCTACCTGCGCCAGGTGGCGCTCATCGGCATCATGGCCCAGGCGGGGTCGTTCGTGCCGGCCCGCGAGGCCAAGCTCGGTCTCGTGGACAGGGTGTTTGCCCGCGTCGGCGCGTCCGACAATATCGCGCGGGGCCAGTCCACCTTCATGGTCGAGATGCAGGAGACCGCGAACATCCTGCATTCGGCGACATCCCGCAGCCTCGTGATCCTGGACGAGATCGGGCGGGGCACGTCCACCTTCGACGGGCTGAGCATCGCCTGGGCCGTCGCCGAGCATCTCGCGACCAACAGGCGGGCTCGCCCGAAGACACTCTTTGCCACGCACTACCACGAACTGACGGAGCTGGCGGACACGCTGCCCGGCGTTGTGAACGCGCACGTCGCCGCGCGCGAGTGGCGCGACGACATCGTCTTCCTTCGCAAGGTCGTCCCTGGCCGATCGGACCGCAGTTACGGGATCCAGGTCGCCCGCCTGGCCGGCCTTCCGGCAACGGTCATCGGCCGTGCGCGCTCCATCCTGGATGCGCTGGAACACGATGCGCTGGCACGGGGTGGTCGGCCGACCGTGGCGAAGGCCGGCACGGATGCGCGCCAGCAACTCGGACTCTTCGAGGCGCCGGCGCCCCTGGAGGCCGTGGCCCGGCGGCTGAAAGACCTGGACCTCGACCGGCTCACGCCGCTCGAGGCCCTGACGCTCCTGGCCGATCTCAAGAAGGACATCGCGGAATGACACGACGGTGCGCGGCGACCGCCGACGTCGGCCGCCTCCGCCAGGCCGCGCGTGGCCCTGACCCGGCACGTCGCGCACCGTGAAGGGCCTCGCACTCCGCATCATCGGGTGCCTCGCCCTGCTGTCTGCGATCTCCGCCTCCAGCACCGCTGCCGCGGTCCGGTATGACCCACGCCTGCGATTCCGCGTCCTGCGCACGCCACATTTCTCGATCTACTACCACCAGGGCGAAGACCAACTGGCGAGGCGCCTGGCCGTCATCGCCGAGGACGTGCGGGCCGATCTGTCGAACAGGCTGGCCCTGGATGCCCCGACCCACACGCACGTCGTACTCGTCGATCAGACCGACGTGTCGAACGGATGGTCCACACCGGTCCCCTACAATCTGATCGAGCTTGCCGTCGTGCCGCCGGCCCCTTCGTCGTTCCTCGGCCATCATGACGACTGGCTGCGACTCGTCTTCGCGCATGAGTACACCCATATCCTTCACCTCGACCGCGTAGGCGGCTGGATGAAAGCGGTGCGCTGGCTGCTCGGCCGCAACCCGGCTTCGTTCCCGAACCTGTTTGTTCCGGCGTGGCAGATCGAGGGCATCGCGACATGGTCCGAGAGCGCCGTCACAGGCCTCGGGCGATTACATGCGGCGGACGTCGCCGCGGTCGTGTCGAGCGCAGGCACGCCCGGCCGACCTTTCCCAATCGACCGGGCCGGTGGAGGCCTGATCGCCTGGCCATCGGGACACGCGCCGTATTTTCTGGGCGGGTACTTCTACGAGGAACTGGCCCGGCGAGGGCAGCCCAGCGCCCTGGGCGACCTGACCCGCGCGACAGCGAGGCGCGTCCCGTACTTCGGGAACGGGGCGTTCGGCGGCGTGTTCGGCGAAAGCACGGCCGAGTTGTGGCGCACGGCGTTCGTCCGGCCCCTGGCGGCTCCGGCCCCCTCCGCCGTCGCCGTCAAGCGGCTCACGCACGAGGGGTTCGTGGTCACCGGTCCACGCCTGGTGCGCGTCTCGTCGGAACGGGATGCCGCGGCTGCGTTCGTGTATTACACGTCTCAGGGTCCGCATCGATTCCCCGACATCCGGAGGACGACACTCGGCGGAACGGGGTCCACGCGGGTGGCGACACGGTACCTCGGGGATGCGCTGTCCAGCGACGGCCGGTGGCTCTACTTCGATCAAGTCGAGTATGCAGGCCCCGTCGCGCAGTTCGCCGACCTCTACGCCTTCAACGTCGAGACCGGCCGTACCGTTCGCTTGTCGCACGGTCAGCGTTTGACGGATCCGGATGTCAATCGGAGCGGAACCCGCCTTGCGGCCGTCCGCGCCCGACACGGCCACAAAGAGGTTGTTCTGTGGCGTCTGGCTCGCGCCGCTGACGAACCTCCGGCGTTACCGCCGACGCCCGAGCGAATTGTCGGGGAGGCAGGCTGCGAGTTCGCGACGCCACGCTGGTCGCCTGATGGTGAGCGCGTGGCGGCGGTGAGACACTGCCGCGGCTCCCTTCCCGCCATCGTCGTGATCACGGCGGAGGACGGGGCCGTCCGGATCGTCTCGTCTGAGCCGACCGCGAGGGCCGTCACGCCCGCGTGGATGCCCGACGGCCGTTCAATCGTCTTCGCGTCCGATCGACAGGACCGCCGATTCAAGCTGTACCGCGTCGACGTCGTGTCCCCCGGATCGCCCACGGCCCCGCCACCGGTGCCGATGCTCCTGCTCGACGCGCCGGGCGGAGTGCTCTGGCCGGACGTGTCAGCGGATGGCCGGATGGTGGCGTTCACGAGCATGACGGGCGACGGCTACGACGTGTTCGCGGCCACTCTTTCGGAGGTGTCGCCGCAACCCACGGACGCGCTGCCTGTCGGTATCGGGACCGGTCAGCCGACCGCGCCGACAGATGATCCTGCGGGGGTATCGCCCTCCGACAGCAACGCTCCTGGTCGCAAGCCCGCCGACTCACGCTACGCTCCGTGGCGAACGCTGGTGCCTCGCGCCTGGACGCCGGTCATCACAATCGACGGCAGCCGCGTCGACATCGGTGCGGGCGTCGGCGCCTCGGACGTGCTGGGGTATCACGCGTACGCGCTGGGGGCCTCGTGGGCCGCGGCGGCGCCCTCGGCGGATTTCGATTTCGGCCGGCCGCCCGTGAGCTGGTACGCCGGGTATACCTACGACCGCTGGCGCACGTCGGCCTTCGTCTCCGTCTCGGATGTCGTCGACGTCGTCAGCGTACGGAACGCAGCGACGGGGCTCGTCCTGAGCAGCGAAGAGCAGACGCGCGAACTGTTCGCAGGCGTCCTGGTTCCGTGGCGGCGGGTGCGCATCAGCCAGAGTTGGCTTGTCGGCGCGGACCTGAACGAGCGGCGTTTTCCGGACGCCATCGGCCTGCTTGATCGCCGGCGAAACGCCGTTCGCGCCGGGTGGGGGCTCAACAGCTCACGCCTGTTCGGTTACTCAATCAGCCCCGAGGCTGGAGTCAGGTCCGTGGTGACGCTTGAACACGTGAGCCCGTCGATGGGAGCGGATGGAGAGGCGTCGTCGGTCACGGTCGATGGTCGCGGGTATGTTCCTGGATTCCGCGAGCATCACGTGCTGGCGATCAGGGGCGCCGCCGGATCGAGCACAGGAGACGTCGGCGTACGGCGCGGCTTCAGCCTCGGGGAGTCCGGGCTTCCGCTCGCGGGCTTCGGATTCGGCCGAAGAACCCTGGGCCTCCTCCGCGGGTTCGACCCCGACACGATGACAGGCTCCGCCATTGCCGTGGCCAACATCGATTATCGGTTCCCGCTGCTGCGGGTAGAACGGGGTGTCCGCACGTGGCCGGTGTTCCTCCGCCAGCTGCACGGTGCCTTCTTCACGGACATCGGCGCGGCGGGCCCTGCCCTGGGTTCGCTGCCATCACCGGCGGTCTCCGTCGGCGCTGAGATCGCGTCTGACCTCACGCTGGGTTACAGCTGGGGACTGACCCTGGTCGCCGGTGCCGCCTGGGTCCACGACCCGGGCCGGCCAGATCAACCGAATCGCGCCGCCGTGTTCGTGCGCACGGGATACGCGTTCTAGAAAAGAGCATCGCGCCGGGCAGCCCGCCGCGTCTTTGAGCTAGGATCTCACCATGACATCCGAGCTGCTTTATCATGCGCAGTTGCCGTTCACCTTCGGCGCCATCGAACAGGATGCCGGGTCTTTCGAACGGGCGCAGGCCGTCGTCCTCCCGATTCCCTTCGAACGCACGACGTCGTACGTGCCAGGCACCAGGAACGGTCCGCGCGAAATCATCGCGGCGTCGAGTCAGGTCGAGCTCTATGACGAGGAACTCGGCCGCGAGATCTGCGATGTCGGAATTCATACGCTGCCGGGCATGGAGTCGCCCTTCGCAGCCACGGAAGAGGCGTTCGCCGAGATGCGGCGCGTCGCCGCGTGGCTCGCCGGCGCGGGAAAGTTCTTCGTCGCCCTCGGCGGCGAGCACGCGCTGACTGCGCCTCTCGTGGCGGGTGTGGCCGAGCGGCACCCCGGCGTCACCGTGCTGCAGATCGACGCCCACGCGGATCTTCGCGACAGCTATATGGGCGACCGGCACAGCCATGCCAGCGCCATGCGACGGGTCCTGGAGTGTGCGCCCTGCGTGCAGGTGGCCATCCGGAATCTGTCGGCGCCGGAAGTGGCCGCGATACCGGGGCTGGCCACGACCGTGTTCTACGACTGGAACATGCGCCAGGACCCGGACTGGATGCAGCAGGTGGTGGACGCGCTTGGGGAGAAGGTCTACATCACGATCGACTGCGACGGCATCGATCCGGCGGTCATGCCAGCCGTCGGCACGCCCGAACCCGGCGGATTGGACTGGCGGGAGCTGTTGACGCTCCTCAAACTCGTGATGTCCAGGCGTACCGTCGTCGCGGCCGACGTCGTCGAACTTTGCCCCATCCCGGGCTTCGTGGCTCCGAACTTCCTCGCCGCCAGGCTGGTCTACAAGCTCATCGGCTATCGATTCTTCGCCTCGCGGCTACCGGGTGGCCATGGTTGACGCGCCCGCCGATTCGAGCTCGCGCTTCGCCACGGGCGCGTAAGGCGACTGCGGGTACTCGTCGGTCACGCGCTTGAGGGTCTTCTTCGCCTCGTCAGCCTTCCCGGCGAGACGATAGGCGCGCGCCAACTGCATCAGGATGCCATCGGCCGGCGCCTCTTCCGAATTCAACGCGGCCGCTTCCTTGTAGGAGGCGATGGCCTGCTCGAACTGCCCTGCCGCCAGTTGGGCATCGGCGATCCCGAGCCGGGCCATGATCTGGTAGACGCCCCGGCCCTGCTCCACCACTTCCCGATATCGCTGGACGCCTTCTGCCGTTTTCCCGACGGCGACGAGCGCTGATGCCGCCCGGTACCGGGCCATGATGCCCGCATCGGTACCAGGATAGGCGTCAGCCACGGCCATCAATTTCGGCAGCGCCGCTTCGAGCCGCGCGCGGTCCGTCGGATAGCTGCCCGGCTGCTGGACCGGCGCCTTGCCGGCCTCGGCGGGGCTGGGCGGCAGGACCGGCGCTTCGGCCACGCTCATGGCCTCGGCCAGCATGCCGCTCGCGCGTCCGGCGTCGATCTGTCGATAGACCACGGTCCCCGCCACGCCGGCACCAATCAACAGGATGGCGATCCCGCCGTACAGGACGGTCTGGCGGTTGGTCTCGAACCACGTCGTCACGCCGAGCAGCCACTCGGCGAAGTCGTTTTCTTTCAGATGATGCCGTTCCGTACGCTTCATGCTCGTGCCGTCCCTTCGAAGGTGGTGCCCGTGGCTCGACGTGATCGGGCGGCCTGTGGTCTGGGAAACTGCGCGCCATCCCACCCGTATCACGGCCAACCCTTCTAGAATCGTATCCGATCGGGCGCGCGCCGTCACCACGAACCCCGAATTGGCGGGCTCACGAGCGGCGGAGGCTAACATCAATGCCGGCCTCGCCGCCGCGAGGCAGATCGTCAACTTCTTCGAGACGGGCGACACGACGTTCAAGGTGAACTGAGTGGGTCGGCGCGTCACTTCGGTGCGCCCGCCAGTTCCTCCCGGACGAGTTTCGACAGTTCCGGATACTGGACAGCGCCGCGGACAGGACGGCCGTTGACGAACAGAGTGGGCGTGCTGGACACGCCCAGAGCCCTGGCGGCATCGATTTCGGTTCTGACACGCCCCGCGTACTTGCCCGACGACAGGCACGTGTCGAAGGCGGCCGGATCGAGCCCGGCCGCCTTCGCCCTGCGGCTTAGCTCGGCAGGCACCAGCCGCTCGCCGGCCTTGAACAGTTCGTCGTGCATTTCCCAGAACTTGCTTTGATCGGCGGCACAGAGCGACGCCTCGGCTGCCTTCATGGCATTGGGATGGATTTGCGTCAACGGAAACTGCCTGAAGACCAGACGGACCTTGTCGCCGTACTCCTTCGACACCTGCGCGAGGGTGTTGGCGACGACCTGGCAGTACGGACACTCGAAGTCCGAGAATAGAACGATTGTGACAGCGGCTGCTGCCGAGCCGCGGGCCGGAAAGCCGTCCGCGTCGATCGTCATGCGCACCGGCGGGAGCAGGAGCTTCACGCCGTACCTGGCCCTGAGACCGTCGACGAACTCCTTGTAGGCAGCCTGCCGCCGTTGGGTGATGAGCGCCTGCCTGATTCGGGGAACCGCCTTGTCGGCGGTCTCCTTCATCATGTCCTTGCTCGCTTCGTAGTACGCGTTGATCTCCTGGACGGTCGGCTCGGTGACCTTGCCGTAGACTTCTCGCTGAAGCAGGTCGACGTCGGTAAGCTTCCTCGACTCCGCCTCCAGCGAGATGACCCGCGCATTGATCACCTGTTCGAGTTGTGCTTCCAGGATCCGCTGGCGCTGCAGCGCCAGCGCCATCAACTCGCCGGCAGCCGCCTTCTCCAGTTGAGCCTCGGTGATGGCCTCACCCTTCACCTCGGCGACGACCCTCCCCTTCGGCACCGGCGCCTGCGCGGAAACCGTTGCGGAGCCGGCAAGTACCGGGAGAACGAGCAGCGCGGTCAGGGCACGTTTCATGGGTGAGTCCCCAGGCGAGGCGGATTGAATGGATCGGGCTGCCCGTGCCGACGCTCAGACGCACTGGAGCGTTCGTCAGTCTCGGCGCCTCAGTCGCCGGTGGCACGACGAGATCGCCAGCAACCCCATCGGCAGCAGCGCGAGTCCACCACCCGGCTCCGGCACCTCGTTCCCAGAGGGAGCATACTCGATCAGCGCCGAGTCCGGACCCGTCAGGCGGCTGGAAATCTCGACCGGCGTCGAGCCGTCTGTAAACAGGAGGGTGAGTACCGACGACTCAGGCAGTGCGCCGACGAAGAAGGTGTCCTGCGAGAGGGCCTCGAGGACTCCATTGCAGAAAGCGAACGTCGATCCGCCCACCCGCTGCGCCTGACCGCAGAAAGGATCCACGCCCACATCGAAGGTGAATTGTGGGCTGACCGTGACCTCAGCAGAGAACTCGGTGAGGTCGCCGGGAAAGCCCCCTGGCGCCAGGAACTCCAACGTGAAGATCGAATCTGGATCGGCATTCTGCCACGTGAAGACTGCCGAGAAGGGCGTCGCCGCCGCGGTGGCCGGAGAGAGGAACAGGACCAGCGCACTGAAGAGACCGAGTGTCAGCCTTTTCATATGGTTACCTTTGCGAAACGTCGCAACTTGTTCCGGGCCACACACCAACGCATCCACATTTCGAGCAATATCCGATCCAACGCGGCACCAGCAGAATGCGGGGGATTTGCAGCCCCGGCCTCCACGAAGTCCACCGCTCCGACGACATACTTCCCTCCCGGGCACGACCTCCCGATCAACCAGGGCCTGCCGGCGGCGGGGTTCCCGCAGGGGCAGCGGCTGAATCCTGTCCTGCGTCGCCCGTCACCGCCCCGGTGGTGAAAAAGACTTGCAGCGCGCTCACGGTGTTGCCCGCGGTATCGCGCAGCCCACTGACCGTGAGGTAGTACTGCGTGTAGGCCGTGAGCAGCGCCCGCGGCGTCACCACCACCACCCGCCCGCTCGCGTCCACCCCCACATCGGTCGCGACCACGAGCCCGGTCGCAGACTCCCGCAGCATCACCGTCGTCGCGTCCACCGTCGGCCGGCTGATGGCCTCACTCAGCGTCACCCGCACGATGAGGTCGCGCGGCACGTTCGTCTCATTCGCCGCCGGCGTCGTCGCCGTCAC
>Ga0315273_10007948_pt1 | contig 13350 bp, 8 predicted proteins | sample YL17G02_0_MG_FD_205753 | JGI IMG/M metagenome (GOLD analysis project Ga0315273, IMG submission 205753) | Sediment microbial communities from Yellowstone Lake, YNP, Wyoming, USA - YL17G02_0 | ecosystem: Environmental > Aquatic > Freshwater > Lake > Sediment | place: USA: Wyoming | collected...
TCCACTGCGCCAACATCGCCAGCGTGCCGCGCGTCTGCTGGTACTGCGGCAGCGCCTGCCACTTGCGCTGGAAGACCGACAGCGTCGCCGGATGGAACGGGTAGCAGGCCTCGAAGCGGCGCTGCAGGAACTCACGCGCCTTGGCCTCGGTCGCGGCCGAATCCACGGCGGTCCACTCGGGCGGGAGCTGCGCGCGCCGCTCGAAGCACCAGTCGCCGTAGGCCTTGGCGACGTTCTTCCGGATCTTCTCACTTCCAAGGTCCTGGAAGAGCCGCCGCCGGACGACCTCGCTGATCTCGGTCTCGTCGTTGGCGATCAGGTCCTTGGCAACGCGCCGCACCACCTTCGAGATCCTGTCCTGCCACTCCTGATCCGACGCCGTCATCTCGACCTGGCTGCGCGGCAGGCTGATCACCGCCGCGCCGTGCGTGGTGCCGGTGGTGGCGACCGTAAGGTTCTGTATGAAGGCGTAGAACGATTCGGCGCTGCCGCGGTGGCGGTTCAGGTAGTTCAGCACCTCATCGAACAACAGGAGCACCGGCGCGCCGGCCGCCTGGAAGACCCGCGCGATGGCATCGGTGCCGGGGGGCGTGGTCTTCGCCGCGGGACCAAGCGCCAGGGCGCCCTTGTCGCCCGCGAGCTGGCGGGCGATGTCGATCCACGGCGTCTCACGCCGCGGCTGCGGATCCCAGGCGTTGCCCACGAACACGGCGACCTTGGCCTTGGGCACAGAACCGACGCCCGCTTCGCGCACCAGCTCGGCGACCCCGTCGTGGCCAGCCACGGCGTCTCCGTTTTTCGCCAGGTGGTACAGCGTGGTGAGCGTGTGCGTCTTGCCGCCGCCGAACTGGGTGATGAGCGTGAGCACCGGCGACGTGTTGTCGGTTCTCCCGGAGAGCCGGCGCAGCACCATGCCCGCGTGCTCGCGCAGCGCCCGCGTGAAGCAAGTACGGGCGAAGAACTGCGCAGGGTCGCGATAGTCCTCCGGCGCCGTCCCGGCCACGACCTGCTCGAGGGCAATGGCGAACTCGTCCGGGTTGAACGAGCGGCCTTCGCGGACTTCCTTGCGAGGTGTGGCGATCTTGTACCAGGGTTCCATGGCGATCCTCCTACGGTCTCTGCATGCGGGCGAACAGGTCGGCCGCCGGTTGTTTCAGGCGCGCGAGGTTGGCATAGGCCACGGGCGCGAAGCCGCGCTCTCCGGCGTACATCCGGTAGCGGATGCCGTCGGTGACGATCACGTCGCGCGGAAGCCCGAGCGCCTCCACGTATCCCCTGGCCTGATCGAGCGGCGGCTCCTCGGCGGGCAGCTCCGGCAGAGGGGTCGTCTGCCAGTGGGTCGGCGGGGACTTGAGGAACCGCTCCGCAAAATCAATCGCTTCCTCCTGCAACACCCTCGAGCAACGCGTCGGACTCGCGCCGAAAACTTGAGCTGAAAAAGTATGCTCCTGAGCGAGCCTGCACCAGCGTGCCCGCCGGGCGTGCTGCAGATCCCATCCGTTCACATCGTCGAACTGTTCCAAATACCGGTAGTCACTCGCCACGAGCCCGACAGCCGAGATCGTGGAGACGCCTGTCCTGAGCAGCAGGACGTCGCCGGTTGCGAGCTCCTCGGCGAAGCGACCAACGAATCCTTGAAGTGAGAAGTCATGCGCGTATCGTTCACGAGACCACGCTCCAGCGTCCCCCGGGCCGATCAGCGCGACGCCGTGGTTCAGGAATACGTCCGCGTAAGACCGCGATGCGGGGCCGCCCGAGACCTGCCAGATCGCCCGAATCATTCCGGTGTGCCCTCGCCCTGAGCCAGAAGCCTTCGCAAGCCGCCGCGCAAATCGTCCAGGAACGCGCCGAACGACCTGTCGTTCCTTCCTGCGCGATACCAATCCATGCTGCCAACGATATCCCTTGCGAACTCAATACCTCCCAGCGTCGGGGGATGGCCGGCCTGGCGAACGGCTTTCGCGAGTGCGTCCTTGTAGTAGTCGCGTGCACATTTCTTTCTGCCTACCGTTGGCCGTTGACCGACGACGGACTGAAACGAGTCCGGGTCAGCGAGGTACCAGCGTTCTACGTGCGGATCGGGGCAAGCGACCACAAGCCGGTCCAGGAACGCCGCCTTGGCAGCGCGCTGGATTTCGGCCCGCTTCTTGGCGACCGTCGTGCAGTTGCCGTCGATTCCGACGATCAACAAGTCCGGATGGGTCGCGCTTGCAGCGCCCTTCTCGACCAGTGTTTGGTACAGCCTGAACTCTTCGACGGCTCGCCCGTGTCCTCCACGTCCAGACCTCACCCTTGGCGTGACCACCACCTTCTCCTCCCGGGCGATCCGCCGAAGCAGCGGGACGAGAAAGGCCTCGTGCGCGCGGTCCTCGACGAAGATGTCGACCGTCACGGGACTACTCATCGAGCATCCCTCTCAGGAGCAGGCTCTCGAAGAGGCCGTCCTCGGTTCCGGTCGTGAGCGCGGCGGCGATTTCCCGGTCTTTGAACAACGGGCCTGTGACATCGAAGGGCTGAACCACCGTCGCCTGCCCGTCTCGCCGCACGTTGAACAGCCCGATGTCCCCAGGCCGCGAGCGAGCACCTTTCAGTACGGCATCGCAGAACAGCGGCGAGTGCGTGGTGACGACGACCTGGCGCTCCTGCTCGAGCGCCAGGGAGAGCAGGAGCTGGGCGATCAGCTCGAGCCGGCGCGGATGGACTCCGTTCTCAGGTTCCTCAAAGGCGAGGAGTGACCCGCCCCATGGATTCACCGCGATCGCGCAGAGCGCGAGAACCCTCAGCGTGCCTTCCGAGACGACGCGCGAGGAGTAGTCGACGCCGCCCTGCCGGATGAGGATATCGAGCGTTCCGCGGCGTTTGTCGAGATCGACTGTCAGCTTTTCGACGCTCGGCACGATCGAGCGGACGGTTCGAGCGACCGCCTCGAAGTGCTTCTGGTTCTCCCCTCGCAGCCGATACAGAAACGGCGCGATCTCGCCCCCGAGGACGCCGATGTCGCGGACGTCGTGTGGCGGCTGCGCCGTCCGCATGGCGACCCGGGGGTCGAGGTAGTAGGTTCGCCATCCGGAGAGCTCTTCCCGCGTACGCTCGAGAATCCGGTATTCGAGTCCACCGAGCCGAGGGTCGGACAAGATTGAGTGATTCAGGCCAATAGTCTCCTGCCGCGGATGCGCCGGCTTGCTTCTGCGGCGAATGTGCAGGTTCGAGCCCACTTTCTCGATCACCGGTCTCCCCTTCGGTTCGCCTCGATCCCCGAGCTGCGCGACATATTCCTCGGCTGTGCTAAGACGCCCTGAGCCCGGCTCGATGTCCACCGCAATGCGATACCGATAGGAATCCTTGCCTACCTTCAGGTCCGCTCCGAGCGAGAACTGGGCGGATGACTCTGAAAGCAACTCCGCGAGCCCGCCGGAAGGGAAGGAGAATGCCTCGATCGGATGCCCTCGGATCGGCTCGCTGAGGGCGTCGGCGAGCGTGCGCTGCGTACCGATCCGCGAGAGCGCCTGGATGGCATCCAGAAGGTTGCTCTTGCCAGCCGCATTGGGACCGAAGAGCACCGCCATTCGCGGGAGCTCGACGGTCACATCCTTCAAGGACTTGAAGCCGCGGACCGTGAGACTCTTCAGCATGAGTTCCTCCTCATCTCGGCACCGCCAAAAGCATCGCGTCGATCAATCTCTTCTCTTCGCTCCCCCTCGGGTAGAGCGCAGAGAAGGCGTTGGCGAGGCGCAGGAAGTCGGGGCCGCGCTCCTGCTCGGCCTTGAGCAGCGCGCGCAGGGCGTTCGTGCGGCCGCCGGCCTGCAGCAGCATCGCCGCGTGGACGCGGTCGAGGGTCGTGGCCTCGCGAGCGGCAGCCAGGCTTTCGTCCGAGACCTCGACGCCTCCGAGTGTGCCGCGGCCCCGCCCGCGGACCTTCGGGGCCGCCTCCAAGTCGGGGAAGAGAATCCCCTGGAGCGGGTTGGTGCCGACCGCCGCCTCCTGCTCCAGCCGCGCGGCAACGGCCTGCGCGCCGTCCTCGCCGAAGAGCTGCTTGGCGCGCTCAGAGATCGGCAGCAGGCGTACGACGCCCTTCTTCGTCTCGATCACGCGGCCTTCCCACTTGGGAAGCTCGATGCCGAGCGGCTGCGCGAAGCGGCGCACGACATCGAAGACGAGGGTGAAGCGCTTGGCCTTGCCGCGGGAGGAGCCCTCTTCGTCGTCGTCCTCGTCGGACGATTCCTCGTCCTCGCCTTCGTCGCCCGTGTTGTCAGCCGGCTCGCCGTTCGTGCTCTGGAGCGTCCATAGGAAGAGCGCCGTGAGCCGCGCGTCCTCCTCGACCGCGCCTGCGGCGCCGTTTCTGGCCTTAGCCTCAGCGGTGCCGAGCACCTGCGCGAGCGCGCTCCGGCCCACGACCTCCCAGACCTTTTGCAGGTACTCGGCCAGCGCGACCTCGCGTCCGTCGGCGGTCTCGACCTTCGCGTAGCGGCTGAAGATCTCGAGCGCCGGCCCGATGCAGGCGAAGACGAGGTCGGCGCCGCGGACCCCTTCGCCTTGCAGGCGCTCCATCCAGTCGCCCACGCGGTTCGGCAGCTCGCGCAGTACGGCGGCCCAGTCGCCTATGCCCGCGTCGTCAGGGCGGGGGCGGCAGACGAGGTGGACGCTGGTGGCGAGGGCGGCGGACTCCTGTGCGCGCAGGCGCGAGCCCATCTCAGTGGCAATGGGCCAGGAACCGGTGATCGTCCAGCCGCCGCGGATCATGCCGGAGAGCAGCGCTTCCCAGCCTTCCGTCGTCTTGTGGGCGAACACCACGGCGCCGATGCCGTCATCACTGAGGACGCGCCGTCCCTCCGCGAAGGCGCGTGCCATCGTTTCCTCGAACCACGCGCGGTCCTTTGCGCGCCCGTTGTCGCGCTTCGTCTCGTCCTGCACGGCCTCGCGCCGTTTCGGCGTGAGGGGATTGGCCGGGTCGAACGGATCGCGCAGCAGCGGGTGGCCGGGCAGCGCGCGCTTGAGCCAGACAAGGAAGAAGTCCGAGAGGTCGGCGTAGGGAATGGCGTCGTAGTACGGCGGGTCGGTGAACCAGACCGTCCCCGTCCCATCGGGCAGCGGGTGCTCGGCGGCGTCGGCCAGTTGCGCTTGTCCGGAGCCACAGCTTCGCGACGCCTCAATCACGTCCGTGATCAGCTCATACCCGCTTTTCCAGTTGCCGGGGGCATCTGCAGTAACGACAACCTCCGCGAAATCCCACACGATCGGCAACGCCTGCCGGCCAAACGTATGCTGCATCTTCTCCGCTACCGCATTCCAACGCGTGCAAGACATATCGCTCATCGACACACGATTGAGGGCACATGCCAGCAACGGCGCGCAGTCGCGGCTTTCACTGTGGACCAACTGGTCACGCAGCCCCACCAGCGCGACCTTCTGCCGCGCCGTAAAGAGGTCGCCCCACTGGAGCATGCCGTAGCGCTGCACGCTGAACGCGCGGCCAGCGCCAGAGCCGCCACCCGCTGGAGTCGGCTCATCCGGCACCGGGCACAGGCCCTGCTTCCCCCCGCTCTCCCACTCGCCGAGGATCCCCGCGAGCCGCTCCTGCGCCTTGCGGACAGCCTCATAGTCGCGCTCCGTGGGCAGCCGGTAGTGCCGCCCCTTCTCGCCAGGCCGGACCGTTACGACCGCGAGCATCCGCGCCCCGCCCGAGCGGCGGCCCTTCGCGTCGAAGATCACATCGGCGCCGCCACGCTCCGCCGCGAGCTGCGCCCGCACCCGCTGGGGCGGGAGCACCGCACCGCAAGCGACGCACGTGGCCTTGGCGCGCGTCACCGTGCCGCCGGGCACGTCCTTCTCCACCTTCGGCTCGAAGACCTCGAACTCGACCCGCGGTGGCTCGCCCGCGGGCCGCATAACGCGATGCTTGAGCGCCCGCCGACGCTTCGGCTTCTTGCAGAGCCAGAAAGAGCGCGCGAGCGGGATCCCCGCGCCGCAGTTCGGCGACTCGCAGCGCACGGTCCGCGCCCAGAGGTAGGCGATCGGCACAGCACCGTCCGGATCTTTCGGGTAGAGGTCGGCCAGCTCCTTCTCCGCCTGCTGCTTGATCTCCGCCCCGACGCGGCGCAGCTCCTCGGCGAGCTTCGGCCCGTGGCGCGGGATGTCCTCGAGCATCACCTTGAGGATCAGGCAGGCGACGGGGTTCAGATCGCTCGCGAACGCCTCGCACCCGAGCCGCAGCGCCTCGAGCGGGATCGACCCGCCCCCCGCGAACGGGTCCACGACCAGCGGCGGCTCATCGCCGTGCGCCGCCTTTACCAGCGCCCGGCTCACCTCGAGATAGGTGCGTTGCGCCGCGTTATCCCAGTTCGCGAAGTCCGCGATGAATTTGAGCAGCGCCTGGCGGAGGTCCTCGTCCGTCGGCCCGACCTTCCCCTGGAGCTGCGGCAGCAGCTCCCGCGCCTTCTGTTTGAACCCGTCCGGGCACAGCGGATCGCATGGGTCCGGCCAGAGAAGCCCCAAGAGCACCGCGCGGCTCGACGCCAGCGGCCGCCGCGCCCACCACAGGTGCAGCGTGCTCGGATGCCCGTGCCGGATCGACTTCTCCCGCGCCGCGTGCCGTGACACCTCGGCGATCGGGAAGTCCACCTCCGCGAGGCGCTTGCAGTTCTTGGGGATCACGCGGTTGTCCTTACTTCGTTATTTTCCATGTTTCAACATCCGCCGACCAGCTTCAGCGTGTGCTTGACGAAGCTGTGCAGCTCATCGTCGTTTATCCGCTCGGTGTCGGCGTTCGCATTTTGTTGATGGTGGAACTTCTTCGAGTAGCCGTTGATGGCCTCCAGTTCGACAAGGTCGGCTTTGGCGTGTTGCAGCCCGCTCGTCGCATCGGCCGCTCGTATCTTGTCGATGAAACCGCCAAGCCAATCGTTCTGCTGAAACTGCCCCGGGAAGCGGCTTCTCAACATGCCCTCGAGAAATGGGCGAATGGTCCTCGCGACCGCGCGGGGATCGCCATTTCTCACCCTGTAGAATCCGAGCAGTGTAGAGTAATCTTTCATGTAGGAACTTTGCGTTTCCGCCTGAACGTCCCATTCCCCGATGACGGTGGTGTCTCCCGCCTTGCTCATCTGAAGCGTTTTGACGTTGGTGCTTGCCGAGGGGCATTCGTCTGAGAGCAGCTTCAGGAAGAACGGGTCGTGCGAAAGAACGACAACTTGTTCCGCAGAGTCCGAAAGCCGCTGGATAAGTTGCTGGGTGCAGGTCCGGCGGAACCGGTCAAGGCTGGTGAAGGGATCATCGAATACGACGATCTTCCGCCCGATGTTCGTATCCTGCTTGAGAACGGCGAGAAAGAAAGCCAAGGCCAGTGCGCTCCGGTCGCCGGAACTTAGGGCCGTCTTGAAGCATGGTGTTCCGGCCGGAGTTCGCGCGTCCCCGAGGTCCAAGGCCGTACTGTTGATCTCTATCTGGTAATGGGAACTCGGCGTCCCCCCAGTATAGAGATGCCGGGTGTTCGTGATGCGGAACCCGGCGTTGAACTGGTCGAGGTATTCGTTGATGGACTGCTCGCATGTATTGAGAAGGCCCCGGCAATGCTGGTCGAGTTGCTGGCGGGCGGTTTCCTTTCTATGCTCAAGGCCCGCTTTGGCTGTCACGGCGTTCTGGTAGGTCTGACAAGCTTGAGCGACCTCCGGCTCAAAACGTTTCTTCCGGGCTTCCAATTGCGCTAGTTGGTTCTTGATTGCTGTGATGTCGCCCTCTGTGCGAGCGGATGTCTTCTGCCCATTGACCCCTGAGTTCGAAGCATCCACGGCCGTGTTGTATGCGGCGACGACCTTTACAATAGCGTCCGCCTCCACAAGGGCAGCCGTAAAGTCCGCATCAGGCTTGACCGCCTCGGTCGGACTGTCCTGTTTTCTCCGGGCGAGCGCCAAGCATCGCTCTCGAAGCGCTGCATACGCCTGTTGGATGCTCAGGAAAGAAATGACCGGCAATTCCACCGTGGTGAATTGCCTCCAGAACTCGGCAAGAGCGGCATTGCCCGTTATTGCCTGCTGGACAGAGAACAGAGATGTTTCGCCAATCGCGCTGTTGACGCGTTGGCTCAGTTGAGCGACCTCCTGTTTAAGGCTCCCATACGCGGCGTTGAAGTGGGAACGGTATGCCCCAATCAGGTCGCTTGCCCGCACGCCCTGTCCACAGAACGGACACAGGTCGTCCTTGACATAGCTCAACCCCTGGGACAACCAGGGCTCGCCTTCGTGTCCCATCTGGTGTTGGGCGATTTGTTGCCGAACTCTCGTTTCCGCATCGGCGACGATGTCCGTCAGTTGCTTCGCAAGGACAGCAGCAAAATCCGGCGGCAAGCAAGGAATCTGAACCTTCGCAAGCAATCCCTTGGCCTGAATCTCGACGGACTTCGCGGCGGCCCGTTGCCGGTTGCTCAGTTCCTCGGTCTTCCGCCGCATCTGCTCCTCAATATCAGCGACGGGTTGCCACTGGAGGTAATCGTCGAGCGCGGTTCCAGAGGGCAGGTGTCTGGACGCGGCATCCTTCATGGTGCGCAGATCCGTATTTGCGTCTCGTATCTGTCCGTCCAGTTCTTCAATCTGCTTGGCGAGCTGCACGCCATGAGCCCCGACGATGACGCGGTACCAGTTCTTCTTGTGCTCGTGCTCGACGTAATCCCCGGAGTAGACGTTATCGTTCACAAATACGGGGTCGAAGATGGCGATGTCGGGATACGTTTCCGTCCATGCATTGTTGGTGAACTGATAATTGGCGTTGTCAAGTCGGATGTGCACAAACGACGGGTCGGTGGCGGCCAGCGTCTTCCGTTCCGCGACGAACGCGGTTTGGCCGCTTTGCAGGGAGCGGAGAATCGCGCAGAGGGTGGTTTTGCCACGGCCGTTTTCCGCATAGACGAGCGTCAGTTTGTGGAACGTCACATCGCCGTTGGCTGCGTAGTTCCGAAAGCGACCGATACTCCTGATTTGAACGATTTTCTCAAGCATGGCGGTCTCCGCCTCGTCCTGGGCCTTGATCGGTTGTTTTGTCCGTCATTATCGCCAGCCCCGCCTCCGTTGTCCTGTACCTCTGCATCCGGCTTCGCGGCTTGTCGGGGATAGTGTAGGCCAGCAGTCCGCCTTCAATGAGAGGCCGGATGAGAGCATCGCGGAACTTGGTGCGGTTCTGCCGTCCGATGGCGCTCATCAACGCGATCAGAGAGCGTCCTTCCCGGCACAGTCGCAAGATTTCGACTTGGTCCCGACTTAGTCCCGACTTAGTCCCGACTTGGTCCGCAGACTCGCTCCTTGAAGTTCCCGCCGCCCCGCCGGCGACCATCTGCGCCCTGAACGTGACGACGAGGAACCCCTGTTTTTCCTCGAAGACCGGAGGCGGCGCGCCGTGCTTCTCGCACATCTCGATCACGCGATTGGTGCCGCGGCCCCAGACCTCCACCGCTCCGGTGCGATGGAACGCTTCGGCGATCGACGGGTTGGTCGGTTTCGACAGATGCGGACCGGAGAGCTGTTCCACGGTCACGCCGCTTGGGAGACGGCCATAGCTCTGGATCTCGATCCGGTCGTCGAAAATCGCGATCGCGACGTACCCGGAGTAATGGGAGTAGTCGCGGTGCATGACGGCGTTGAGGAGGATTTCTCGCAGCGCTGCGGGCGGAACCGGGAAGCGATCTTCACGGAAAACCGTTCCCTTGGGGAATCGCGCGCCCAGCGGCATGGTGCGCTCGAGGAACGCCATGCCTTCGCGCACCATGGAAAAGGCGTTCATGTGCTCCTGCCGGTTGTCCACGATCTCGCCGGTGACCGTCGTGCCGCGGAAGCGTCCCAGCTTGAGAAGGCTTTGGGGATAGTCGGGCATGAATCGCGTGCCGTAGAGCACCTGGGCGGCCCGCATGAGGACGCTCGATACCCGCAGTCCCAGCCGGTCAAGAATCTCCCCGATGTCGCGGCGGGTGTCCGGCGAGATCCGGCTTTGCTGAATGGCCAGCTCGCGCGTCCGCAGGATCTCCTTGCGATCCAGGTCCTTTAGCGCCAGTCCCTCGGCTGGAAGGTTCTCCCAGCGGCGTTTGGCATGGCCGCGCTCGACGAGCAGACGCTCGTATTTGGCCTGCGGCATCCGACGCGTCGTGCTCCCCACGCGCTCGTACGGGCGGCCTTCGTAGGTGAAGGGTCGCATGTCCACGCCACCCTCGACCGCCGCAAGGACGAGCTCGCGGCCTGCCTTGACCTTGATATGGTGGATGGAGACGTGGGCGGGCGGCTCGAAGCGATCGGCGGCTTGAGCGACATCGCGGAGCGTCTGGTCGGAGACGGCCTGCCCCTCGATGGTGCCTTCCGGCCGGACGCCGAAGAGCACCATGCCGCCGGAGCCGTTAAGGAAGGCGCAGAGCGTCTGCATGCCTTCCTTCAACTCTCCCGTCGAGCGCTTGAACTCCAGAGCCGGACCTTCGCCTTCTTTGACGAGGGCGGCCAGCTGTTTCGCGTTCGCGGGAATCCCCATGGCCGTCATGGACGTTTTTCTCCGCCGGCTTTCTTCCGGCCCCCGCCGCGTGCCTTGATGGGTCCCGAATCGGGCGGTTCAGCCGCTGAAACGGGCGGTCGTCTGTTTGATCGGGCAACCGCCCGTTTCTTTTGGGCGGCCACGTAATACGCGCCCCGCCCTTCGCCTCGGCGCAGGAGGAGGCCGCGCGCGACGAACCCGGCGAGCGGGCGCCTGCCCTCAGCGTCGATCTGCGCGACGGGGCGTTGCCGGCTCATCTCGTGTCGCCTTCTTCGGGTTCGTGTCGGGTTTGCCTCACCGTGCGATTATTAACACGCGTGTGATTCGCAATCGCACGCGTGCGATTATTTACGCGCAGATCCATTCCGCCGCCTTCTTTCACGCGGGCGGCCAGCTGTTTCGCGTTCGCGGGAATCCCCATGGCCGTCATGGACGGTTTCCTCCGTACGGCGGGGAATCCTCGTGCACCTGCATGGGCTTCGTCATTGCGTTCACCGCCAAGTAGTAGTGCGCCACCTTCGTCACCTCGCTCCAGTCGAGGCGCGCCGGGTCGCGGATCGGCTCTTGGAGTCGCGGATCATTGTCGCAGTCGGTGACGACGTAGAGCCAGAAACAGTCGGGACGGTCTTCTGCCACGCGTCGCTCATTGGGCGTGAGCAGGATCGTGCCGGTCGCTGCGCCAAGCCCCTTCACCTCGATGAGGCGGAGTTCTCCGGATGCGAGGTCGAGGCTCGTGAGGTCGTAGCCCAGGTTTTTCTCGGAGACGTCGTAGACCTGACGGCCCTGCGCCCTCTCGTGCTCCATGACCACGCGCATGGCGATGGACTCGGTCTCGAAATTCGGCTTGAGACGCCGAACCTCGGGCGCCTCGCGCTCGGGGTGTGGCAGCGCGAGGACGCTCGCGAGCCGCTCGACTGCCTGGAGCGTGAGCGCCCGCTGGCGATCGAGGTCGATCCTGCGGCGGCCGCGGCGGGCGAGCAGCTCCGCGTGTCGCGTCTCGGCCTGCGCGAGCCGCCCCTCGGCGACGGGGAGCTTCTGCTCCACATCGGACGCCGCGCGCCCGATCTCCTCGTCCGCGCGCTGGAGCAGCTCGGTGAGCGAAAGCTCGACGTGCGCGCTGACCCGCTCGACCTCGGAGAGGCGATCCTTGCGTGTCTCTTCGAGGAACGGTGCGAGTGCGTGCTCGTGAAGCCAGGTCGTCGCCTCAGGGAGGTTCGCGACCGCTGGCATCTGGGCCGGCGGGTCCGCAGGTGAGAAGTTGCCGAGCATGCCGGGCTCCTGGAGCCGAGGTTCACCGTTCTCTGGGATCTCCACCGCGAAGAGCCGTTCGTGGACCACCTGTCCGAGTCCATCCACCACGCGCGCCCGGTAGAAATCGATGCGCGCCGGGCTTTCGTGCTGGAGCGAGTGGAAGGTCGCGCCCCTGCCGAGAACGTCGAGCGCCCGCGCGTAAGTGTGCCGCCGGATCGCTTCGAACAGAGGATGGCCGGGCGTGACCCACTCCAGCTTCCCGGTCTCCGCAGCCTCGCGGTCGGTGGAGCAGCGCGGATAGCGATCCGCAAGGGCCGGGAGCCTCCAGTCCGGGCCTTTCTCGTAGCGACGGAGGATCGATGGCGTGCGCGCCGGCTCGAAGGCGTGCGGCACGCTCGGGACGATCTTGAGGGTGAGCGGCACGAACTCGGCCGCCTCACGGAGGAAACGCGCGATGGTTTCCGGCACGACGCGCCGCTCCTGCGCCCGCGCGCGCCGCTCGATCAGCATTTCGAGGTTGAGCTTCTTGCTCGCGAGCCCCTCGAGGGCGTTCTGGCAGATTGCACGGAACTGCCCCTCATCGACATCGCGGAGCATGCGCTCCTCGAGGTCGGCGTCGCCCAGCTTTCCGGCGTAGTAGTCGCGCAGCACGCGCTCGACGTGGGCCGCAGGCAGGATTTCTCCGACGACGTTGAACACGGCGTCGTCATCGAGCGCGTCCCGGATCTCCTGCAGCTTCTCCAGCAGCCGCTGCAAGACGCGGCCTTCGATGGTGTTGGTGGCCACGAAGTTGAAGATCAGGCAGTCCTTGCGCTGCCCGTAGCGGTGGATGCGTCCCATCCGCTGCTCGAGGCGGTTGGGGTTCCATGGGATGTCGTAGTTGAAGAGGATGTTGCAGACTTGCAGGTTGATGCCCTCGCCAGCGGCCTCGGTGGCGACCAAAACCTGGATCTCGCCTTCGCGGAACTGCTGCTCGGCGTGGAGGCGTGTGCCAGGCTCGTCACGCGAGCCCGACTTCATGCCGCCGTGGATACAGCCGACGCGGAAACCCCAGGATTTGAGGCCTGCCATGAGGTAGTCCAGCGTGTCCTTGAACTCAGTGAAAAGGAGCAGCCGCTGGTCCGTGTGGCTGAAAAAGCCTTCCTTCTGGAGCACCGCTCTGAGTATCGTCAGCTTCGCCTCCGTGCCCGCGTCCTCGACCGCCTGGGCCTGGACGGCCAGGCCTCGGAGCTCCTGGACCTCCTGGCGTACGAGGTCGGCGCTCCCCGCGAGCGTGATCGCCTCGAGCAGCGCCTCCAGCCGGTCTCGCTCGCTCTCCTCCATCTCCTCCAGTTCTTCCGGATCGGGGAGATCCGGCGGCGCCTGGCGGGCGAGATTCTGCGCGTGCTTGAGACTCTCTTCGAGGCGCCGTGCGCGGTTCTCGAGCGAACGCCGCATGGCGTAGGTGCTCGAGGCAAGCCGCCTCTGGTAGAGAGACATCAGGAAGCCGATTGCGCGTGCACGGGGGTCCTCGCCCTCCGCCGCGGCGCGGGCGCTCTCGCGCTTCACGAAGCGCGTCACATCGCGGTAGAGGTCGAACTCCGCACCGTCGATCTGGAAGTC
>Ga0315273_10007949_pt1 | contig 13350 bp, 6 predicted proteins | sample YL17G02_0_MG_FD_205753 | JGI IMG/M metagenome (GOLD analysis project Ga0315273, IMG submission 205753) | Sediment microbial communities from Yellowstone Lake, YNP, Wyoming, USA - YL17G02_0 | ecosystem: Environmental > Aquatic > Freshwater > Lake > Sediment | place: USA: Wyoming | collected...
TCGACGCCGACCTTCTGGCCCTCGTTGCCGGCCTCGTGCATCCGCGTGCGGATCCAGTCGGGAACATGGATGCCCGGCACTTCGTGATGCAGGAACTCCGCATGACGGAACGACTGCAGCGGCAGGATGCCGATCATGATCGGCACGCTGGTGAGCCCCGACAGTCGGTCCACGAACCGCTTCCAGCCGTCGAGTTCATATACCGGCTGGGTCATCACGAACTGCGGCCCCGCATCCAGTTTGCGCTTGACGCGTTCGAACTCTCCTTCGAGATCGTCCGCGGTTGGGTTCACGCCGCATCCAATCGCGAATTGCGTTACGGCGCCGATCGAGGTTCCAGCGAGGTCCGTGCCGCGGTTCATCATGTGCACGATCTTGATCAGGCCGACCGAATCGGTGTCGTAGACCGCGGTCGCGTTGGGATAGTCCCCGAGACTGGGCGGGTCGCCGGTGAGGCACAGGATGTTGCGCAGGCCGAGCGCGTGCGCTCCGAGCAGGTCGCTCTGGAGCCCCATCAGATTGCGGTCGCGCGTCGTGAAATGGAGGATGATGTCGAGTCGCGGAAAATGGGAGCGGATCAGATACGCGAGCGCCATGTTGCTCATCCGAATGCGTGCGAGCGGTGAGTCCGCGATGTTGACGACGTCGACTCCGCGTTGCGCCATGAGCCGGGCAGCTTCCATCACCTTGGTCGTGTTGATGCCACGCGGCGGATCAATCTCGACGCTCACGACGAACTTCTCGCGCATCAGCTTGAGAAACGCGGGCTCTTCTGCGGCCGCCAACGGCGCAGCCGGCAGGGGTTCGCGCTCGAGCACGCGCACTTCGGCGCCCGGGGCGAGTTTCTCGGCGGGAAGCTTTGAGGCAATACGCTCCCGCATCGCGGCGATATGGGCCGGAGTGGTACCGCAGCATCCGCCGACGAGACGCACGCCCATGTCGATCGCGCGCGCCGCGAACTCGGCGAAGTACTCGGGACTCGTGAGGTAGACAAAGCGGCCTTCGACGAACTGCGGCAGTCCGGCGTTGGGCATCGCCGAAACTGGCGTGTCGCCGGCCGCGGCGATGATCTCTTCCAGTACTTCGAGGGTCGGCTGCGGGCCCACGCCACAATTCACTCCGACGACGTTCGCGCCCGCTTGTTTGAGCGCCCGCACCACCAGCGAAGGCGTGTGCCCGTAGAGCGTCTTGCCGTCGAGACCAAACGTCATCTGGGCGACCACCGGCACGTCGGCCGAGACGCGGCGGATCGTGCGCAGCGCGGCGAGGATCTCGTTCAAGTCCTGAAACGTCTCGAGGATGAACAGGTCGCAGCCGCCTTCGAGCAGCCCTTCAGCAGCCGCGGCAAAGCCGCGCTCGGCCTCGGCCACCGTCATGTGGCCGAACGGCTCGAGTGGTTTGCCGAGTGGACCGATGGCACCCGCGACGAATGCGTTGACACCGACGATCTCGCGCGCGGCACGCGCGATCTTTACGCCCTGGCGCGCGATGATCCGGCTCTTGTCCTCGAGCCCGTGGGCGGCGAGGCGTCCGGGATTCGCCCCGAACGTGTTGGTTTCGATCATCTCGGCGCCCGCGCCGAGGTAGGCGCGGTGAATCTCCTCGATCGTCGCGGGCTCGGACAGGTTGAGCTCGTCGAAGCAGCGGTCGAAGGGAATGCCGCGCTGGAACAGCAGCGTACCCATCGCGCCGTCAGCAAGAATCGGCGCGCGCGCCAATCGTTCGAGAAAGATGGAGGACATGGACCGAGGACATTAAGGTTTCATGAGGCGGCATTCAAGACGTGCTCCTCCAGAACCGAGCGGCGCGATGCCGGGGCGGCTCAACCTGCTCCCGACAGCTCGCCCGCTGCGTGCTTGCGTGGCGTCAGGAACGCGCAAGGAAGTACGCGTGGCGTTTACATCGCTCGGGCGCACCCTATATAGTTTCCGGCGTGATCCCGCGTCCGCTCGTGATGTTCGGTGCCGCATGCCTGTTCGCGGCGATGCCGTCGTTCGGCATTGCCGCTGCCGCCGTTGCGCCCCGTACGGCGCCGGCCCAAGTGCCCACGCTTGGGGTCGACCAGTTGCGACCCGGGCAGAAGGCCGTTGTTCGCACGGTGTTTCAGGGCTCGCAGATCGAGGAGTTCGAAGCCGTGATCGTCGGCGTCCTCCACAACGGGCGGGCCGACGGTGATCTGGTGCTCGCGCGCGCGACGTCGGAGCGCATGAAGCTCACAGGAATCGCCCAGGGCATGAGCGGCTCTCCGGTATACGTGGATGGCAAACTGATCGGCGCGCTCTCGTCGGGCTGGCAGTTCTCGCGCGAGCCGTTGTTCGGCATCACGCCGATCGGCGAAATGCTCGCGCTGCTCGAACACCCCTCAGGTGATCCGACCGGCGTGAGCGGGGGGCCGAGCGGCGCCGAAGTTGCCGGCATGAGCTCCGATGTCCGCTTCGGTGAGTTCCACTGGGATGACGACCGGCTCGAGGTCGAGGAGCTGGCTCGTTCAAGCGCAGCGCACCCGCCAGGACTTCCCGCACTGGGTCCCGAGGCGCTTGCCGTGCCGCTCGCGTGCGCGGGTCTCGATGGCGCCGCACTCGACTTCGCGCGCGGCCTGCTCGCGCCCATGAAGCTGTCGGCCGTCCCCGGCGGGCGCGCTCGAACCCGGCCGGAAACGCCGCCCGTGATGGAGCCTGGCTCTGCGATCGCGGTCGACCTGCTGCGCGGTGATCTCGAGTTTTCGGCGATCGGAACGGTGACATGGGTCCACGATGGCCACGTGCTTGCGTTCGGCCATCCGTTCTTCCAGTCGGGTGACGTACGACTGCCGTTTTCCAGCGCCGAGATCGTGACGATCGTCGCCAGTGACGCCGTTTCATTCAAACTCGGAATGCGCTCCGCAACCGCGGGAGCGATCCAGCAGGATCGGCGAGCGGGAATCGCGGGCACGCTCGGCGCATCGCCCGACATGCTGCCGTTCTCGGTCGCGATTGGCCCCGCCGGCAAGCCGCGCCGCACGTATCGCTTCGAGACGATCGAGGACCGCAACCTAGCTCCAACACTGATCGCGATTGCGTCGCTCAACAGCGTGCTCGAGTCGGGTGGGACGGGCGGCAATCAATCGCTGCGCTGGAGGTTGACGTTGCACCGGCGGGGCGCGGTACCGCTCGTCATGTCGGACGTTGCAACGGGCGAGGCGCCGACCACGGAGCTCGCGAACGGCGTGCTCGCCCCGGTGCGCTTCCTGTTCGCGAATCCGTTTGGCCGGCTCACGCTCGACAGTGTCACGGTCCAGATCGAGCGTGAGCCCGGCCGCTCGCAGTGGACGCTGCGCAACGCGCGCGCTCTCGACGCGAGCGTGCGTCCGGGCGGACACGTGCGGGTCGAGTGCGACATCGAACGGTGGCGCGGCGAACGGGTGACCCGCGCGATCGACGTGACGGTGCCCGCCGAAACGCCGGACGGGCGCTACACTCTGTGGCTCGGCGGTGGCAGCGAATTGATGCGCTACGAAGCACTGCGACTTCCCGGCCGCTACCGGCCGGTGTCGCTGGATGATGCGTGGCACCGACTCACCCAGGTCCGCACGTCGGATGCGCTCTATGCTGCGTTGTTCGCGCGGGCTCCCGAAGTGACGAGTGATGGCCGCGACTATCCGGAGCTTCCGGGCTCGGCGTTGCCGCTGCTTGCAGATTCGCGCAGTGGCGGCGAGCGAGTGCGCCGCGGCGAGCTCGCGAAGCTCGACGAGCGACGTTTCCCACTCGACGCTCAACTGCGTGGCGAGATCATGATTCCGGTCGAAGTCGACGTTCAGGCTCCGTGACCCCGAAAGGACTCCACTCGTGACCGAATCCATGGTCTCATCCCACGTTCCGCCGCGCGTGCGGCTGGGGGCTGCGCACGCGGCGCTTGTGGCGGCGATGATGTTGCTTCCCGCACCTCGCGCGGGCGCGGGCGAGACGCAGTGGTGGAATGTCGACCGCGCCTCGGACCACAGTGAGTCCGAGTTGCGCGGCACGACGGTGCGGCCCGAAGGCACGATCGAGCTCGGTCCGCGCACGATGTCGGACCCCGCCGACAGCCTCGGCACGATCTGGGCAATCGCGCTGCTGCGCGACGGATCCGTCGCTCTCGCCGGGGATCGGGGCCACATTGGCCGCTGGACAGAGGCGCGCGGCGTCATGCCATGGCTCACGCTGCCGGTCGGTCAGGTGCTGTCGCTCGCCGTCGACGGCGACGCGCTGCTGGCGGGCACTGGCCCCGATGGAGCGATCTACCGGATCGGCGCACGGGGCGACACGAGCCTGGTGGTGCGCACCGGCGAGCGTTATGTGTGGGGGCTGGCGCCGGGGCCAAAGGGAGTGTGGTACGCCGCCACCGGCACGCGCGGGCGCGTCATGCGCATCGAGGGCGCACGCGCACGCGTCGTGCTCGATTCGGACGAGAGCAATCTGGTTTCGATCATCCCGGATGGCTCAGGCGGTGTCTACGCGGGCGGCGATTCCAAGGGGCGCGTCATGCATCTCGCCTTAGACGGCACGGTCCGCACGGTGTACGACGCTCCCGAAGACGAAGTGCGCGCACTTGCGATCGGCGCGGACGGGGCGCTGTACGCCGCAGCACTCACGGTCTCGGCCGTGAGCGGGGCGGGCGGATCGGCAAGATCACCCGCGGAACCCGCGTCGGACGATAGCGAGGCGGCGGCGACGGCGGTGGCACCGGTGCGCGCGGCTCCAGGCGGGCGCGCGGTAATCTATCGCATCGTGCCCGACAGTTCAGTCGCAGTGTGGTACGTCGCGCCGCAACCGCTGATCTACGCGCTTGCGCGCGGCCGCGATGGCATCATTGCCGCAACTGGAAACCGCGCCGGAGTGTACGTGGTGCCGCGCGCCAACGGAGGGTCCCCGTGGCTCGCGGCTTCGCAGGGGCAGATCACCGCACTGGCGGTCGAGGCGGACGGACGCGTGTTTGCGGCTGCCTCCAACCCGGGAGCGTTGTGGCGCCTCGGACCGGGTCGTGCCGAACGGGGCGAGCTGATCTCGCCGGCGCTCGATGCGCGGCGCATCGCGCGCTGGGGACGGATCGCGTGGCGCGGGGAGGCGCGTGGCGGACGGGTGACGCTCGAAACCCGTAGCGGCAACACCGATGCGCCCGACACGACCTGGAGCACGTGGCGCACCGTGGCAAGCGACGAGCGTAACCGCGCGCCCGCAGGACGGTATCTGCAATGGAAGGCCGTGCTCGCCGGTGGTGATCCGAAGGTCGAATCGGTGGATGCCGCGTGGCGTGAGCAGAACCTGCCGCCGCGCGTCGAAGACGTGACCGTGGCACCACAGGGCGTGGGTTTCCGTGAAGGCGACATGCTGCCACGCTCGGAGCCCGTGACCCAGACGCTGCCCGGCGGGCAAAAGGTGGAGTACTCGATTCCCTCAGCTGCGTCCCCCGAACTGCTGCGCGCACTGCCGTCATGGGCGCAGGGAGTGCGCACCGTGCAATGGAAAGGGATCGATCCGAACGGCGATCCCCTCCGCTATCGCATCGATGTCGGGCGTTCGGCGGACGGGCCGTGGGTCAATCTCGGCAAGGAACTTCAGGCGCCAACCTTCACGTGGGATACCCACTCGCTCGCCGATGGCGGATACCGGGTGCGCGTCACGGCAAGCGACGTCACGGCAAATCCGGTGGGCGAGGAGCGTTCGGCCGACGCGCTGAGCGAACGGTTTCAGGTCGACAACACGCCCCCCGAAATCACCGCGTTCACTGCCACCAGTGTTCCGGGTGGGATCCGTATCGAAGGGTCCGGGCGCGACCTCGCAACCCCGCTCACCCGGATTGAGGTCTCGATCGACAACGAATCGTGGCGGCCGGTCACTCCCGACGGCGGCTTTGCGGACGACCTCACGGCGTCGTTTCGAGCGGTGCTTGGAGATGTTACCCCGGGCGAACATCAGGTCGGCGTGCGGGTCGTGGACATGGCCGGCAACACCGCTCACCGCGCCGCACGTGTGATCGTCACCGGGCGCTGACCGGGAAGATGGTGCGCCACCCGCTCCAACTCATCGAGGGTGGCGCGCGCCCACCGAGTATTGGCGCGGCCGTCGAACTCGGCGTGCTCGGCATCGCACTCACGCTCGCCGTGACGTGGATGGCGCGGTTGCCGAGCGCGTTCCACGATCTCGGCCGTTTCCAAATCCTCTACTTCGTGGCGTTCGCGCTCTATGCGCTCGCGGTGCTGCGCCTCAATCGCTGGGCGACGCTGCCGCATGCAGGATGGGTGGTGCTCGCCGTCACGATCGCGACCCGCGCCGCATTCCTGGCCGCACCGCCTTCATTGTCGGGGGATCTCTACCGCTACGCATGGGAGGGCAAGGTCCTCGCCCACGGCCTCGATCCGTACCGCCTGAGCCCGGCCGATCCCGCGCTCGCGGCCCTGCGCGATGCCGCGATCCATCCGTTCGTGAATCATCCGGAGTTGGCCGCGATCTATCCTCCGCTGGCGCTCGCCAGCTATGGTGTCATCGCCGCCCTGTCGCCTTCGGTGTTCGCGATCAAGCTTTGGTGCGTCTTGAATGACATCGCACTGGTCGTCGTGCTGCTCGCATGGATGCGCCGGCGTGGCACAAGCCCGGTCAGCGTTCTCATCTATGCGTGGAATCCGCTCATGATCGTCGAGTTTGCCGGCAGCGCCCACAATGATGCGTCCGGAATGCTGTGGCTGGCGCTCGCATTCCTGTGGGCGGAGCGGCGCCCCGTCGCTTCGGCGATGTCGCTCGCCGCAGGCGTGCTCACCAAGCTCGCCCCGCTCATGGCGTTGCCGTTCCTGGTACGGTACTGGTCGTGGCGCGCCCGCCTCACGGCGTTCGTGTCGATCGCAGGGGGGCTCGGTGCCTACGTTCTCCTGACGCGACATCCGGCTTCAGGGCTCACCGCCTTCGGAGGCAGCTGGCGCAACAACGAACTCGCGTTCCACTATCTGGCGCAGTGGACCGGCAGCGACGCACTAGCGCGCGCGATCGCAGCGGCGGGAGTTGCGGCGGTGCTCGGTTTCGCGTTCGCGCGCGGCATCGCACCTGAGCGCGCGACCCAGCTCGGGCTGAGGACCGCGCTGCTACTGAGCCCGGTCGTCCATCCGTGGTACCTCGGGTGGCTGATGATGTTCGAGCCGCTCGGGCCGTCGTGGCCGTGGATCACGCTGTCGCTGACGATGATCCTCAACTACGGCGTGTTGCGGACTCCCGCGGCCGGACGCGACTTCCATCTTTCACTCGGGTGGCGGTGGATCGAGTACGGCATCCCGCTCGCCGTCGCCATCACGGTCTTCATCGCGCGCCGCGCGCGCAGCCGCACCCGCCTGCGGTCCGTCGCGAACGCAGCATGACCTTTCGTCCGCTCCTCGAACAGGTCCGCTCCCTCGCCAGCGGCGACCGTGCGCTGCGAAGCGTGCAGTCGATCGCGCGCTTCCATAGGGTGCAGGCCAGCCCGGGCTATGACGCCGCCGCGCGCTGGCTCGCTGCCGAGCTGCGCGCGATCGGGCTCGAGCCCGAGATCGAACAGGTCCCGGGCGACGGCACGACGCGGTTCTGGGGCGAGCTGATGCCCGAGGGCTGGGAGTGCCACGGCGCACGGGCGACGCTGATCGAAAATGGTGCGCGACGCGTGCTGTGCGACTACGACGCGTGCCACCTGTCGCTCGTGCTGCGCAGCACCCCGGCGCGAGGGAGTTTCCGGATCGTCGTGCTCGAAGACGGTACCGAGGATGCGCACTACAACGGCGTTGACGTGCGGGGTGCCGTGGTGCTGACCCGCGGGGCGGCCTACCGGGTCCACACTCTCGCCGTGATTGAACGCGGTGCGGCCGGCATCCTGTGTGATGGCCGCCGACTATTCCCGCCGGTGCGCGCCGCCAACGACGATCCCGATCAAGTCGCCTACACATCGTTCTGGTGGAACGGAGATGAGCCGCGCGGGTGGGGCTTTGTCGTGAGTCCGCGTGCCGGAGCGGAGCTCCGCGCACAGCTCGCTGCCGGACACTCGCTCACGCTCGACGTCGAGATTGCGAGCCGCCGGTTCGCGACATCGATTCCGATCGTGACCGCGCATCTGCCGGGCGAAGTCGATCGCGACGTGCTCGTGATCTCCCATCTGTGCCATCCGGAGCCGAGTGCGAACGATAACGCCTCGGGTGTGGCCGCGTCCTTGGAGACGGTGCGCGTCCTCGCGGCGTTGCGCCACACCGGAGCGTGGCGCCCGCACGCCGGCGTGCGGTTCGTTTGGATGCCGGAGCTGACTGGAACCTGCGCATGGCTCGCCCGTGACCCCGGGCGCGCGCGCCGTCTCATCGCAGGAATCAACCTCGACATGGTGGGCGAGGATCAGGAGGCGTGCGGGAGCACGCTGTTGATCGAGCACCCGCCGTGCTTCGCCGCGTCGTTCGCCGAGGAGTTGCTGGCGCGCATTCGCGCGGAAGCCGTGGATTGGGTGACGGACTACTCGGGACCTGGGCATGTTTCGCTGACTCGCATGGCGGAGGTGCCATATTCCGGTGGTAGCGATCACGCGGTGCTCATCGATCCCGCCGTGGGTGTGCCGACTCCGATGCTGATCCAGTGGCCGGACCGTTACTACCATTCCTCGCACGACACACCCGACCGCACCGATCCCCGCTCGCTGGCACTCGCGGTGCGGTGTGCGGCCACCTACGCCGGATTTCTGGCGGCACTCGACGACGACGATCGCGCCTGGATGGTTGAGGTCGTGGCCCGTGGAGCGCGCACCCGTGTGCTGCGGGCGCTCGATGCTCCAGACCCGGCGTGGGCAGTCGCGCGCGCGGTATGCGCTGGCCAGTGCGCGCTCGCGAGCCTCGGGCGGCTCGGTGAGCGCCACGCGCAAATTGCCGACGCCTGCGCCGGCTTCGATGCGTTCGTCGCGCGCGAAGCGGGACATCTGCCGGCGCCGGTGCCTCCGTCCCCGACGACCGCGACATCCGCGACATCCGCGACGCCCGTGAGCACCGGATTGGGCGACGTTCCCCGGCGCGGAATATCGGCTCCGCTCGGGATGCTCAAACATCTCGCTCCCGGCTGGCACGATCAGCCGCGCGCGGCGCGCGAGGCCTATCGCGCGCTCGAGATCGCAACGCCGGGCGCGCCGACGGTCTTCGAGCTCGCCTGGTATGCGTGCGACGGATCACGCACGATCGATCAAATCGCGCGCCTGGTCTGGCTCGAAACCGGAATCAGCGCCGGCGATCGGATTGCGGCGTTCTTCATGTGGGCCGCCGGCTGCGGCTGGTCGGATTGGACGGAGCGGGCCTGAACCGTCGCGCGCCTGCGTGACGACGCGAGAATCGACGCGGGGCCAGCGCCGAACGCAGGGGGGAGTGATGGAGTTTCAGCGCACTCGTTACGGCTACGCAGTCCGGATCGATGAGGGTGAGGAGATTGTGCAATCGCTCGCGACGTTCGCGGCGACGGAGGGCGTGCGCGCGGGATCGATCCTGGGCCTTGGCTCGATCGCAGATCCCGAGCTGGGATTTTTCGTTCGCGCAACCCGTGACTACGCGCGCCGCGTATTTCCTGGCGATTGGGAGATCGGGGCGTTGACCGGAAACTTCAGCGAGCTCGATGGCCGCCCGTTCCCGCATTGCCATGCGGTAATCGGTGGCGTGGACTTCACCGCCTACACCGGGCATCTGTTCCGGGGAGTCGTGACGGTGACGTGCGAAGCTCAGGTGGTGACCGACACCGGCGTGCTGCGCCGGGTGCGTCGGCCGGACCTTGGATTCAACCCGCTCGAGCTCGGCGGGCCGCGGCGGCCGTCCAACCTTTGAAAATCTTCAGCACGGGCGTACTGCTGTGAACGCGGCAGAGTTGCTATACTGGGTTGCGGCGACTGGACCCGCGGATTCCGGCATCGCGCAATACGACCACCGCCCACAGTCGCCCGGTCGTCCCGGCGTCGCGGCGGTGCGAGAAATACCGTTCCGGATGGCAGGCGGTGCATTCGGCCAGGTCCAGGACATGCTCGGGACGGGCACCCCCGTGAAGCAATTGCAGCCGTGCGGCAGCGGCCAGGTCGACGTGACAAGCGCCATCGACGCGCATGCGCGTGGCTTCTGGAAACGCTTCCGCCACATCGTCACCGACGCGATAGCAGCACGCGCGGATGGAGGGTCCGAGATAGACATGGACGCGTTCCGGTCCCACTCCAGCAGCGGCACACACAGAGTCGAGCACCGCTCGTGGCATGCCGAGGGCGGTCCCTCGCCATCCGGAGTGCGCGGCGGCGACCGCGCCCGGCGCGATGCACACGATTGGCAGGCAGTCAGCCGCAGTTACGGCGATGGCGAGTCCGGGTTCGGTGGTCACGAGCGCATCGCAGTCGGGATGCAGTCCGGGCTCCCGCGCGCGCATGACGTGAACCCCGTGGACCTGGCCGGCGGTCGCGAGGCGTTGGGGATCGAGATCGAGATGCTCCAGGAGCCGCCGTCGATTCCCGGTGACGGCGCCCGGATCGTCACCGGTCGAGTTTCCAAGATTGAGGGAATCGTAGGGCGCCACGCTGATGCCGCCGAGCCGCGTGCTGAACGCGAGCAGAGCACCGGGGGGGTCGCCGGTCCAGCACGGCACATTGGCGCGCGAGTCGTACCTGAGCGAGCACATCGGAGGCGCGGTGTGGATCATGCTCCGCGCAGCTTACTGCATGAGGGTCGAGCCATCCCACCTATCGAGGAGAACGAGCAAAGGTGATACGGAACAGAACCAACATCGAGACCGTGGTCGTGCTGAGCCTGGTCCTCGCCCTGGGGGCGTGGGCCGCCTCGGCGCAATCTCCCGCTGAGAATTCCGCGGAACCAGGGAGTGTCGTCGCGACCGTCGGCAACCGCCGCGTCACGCGCGCCGCGTATGAGAACGCCGCACGTCGGGCGCTGGCCGACTATATACGCCTGCGGGGTTCCGAGCCGGGCCCCGACCTCGAAAAGTTGATCCGACGTCAAACGCTCGAGCGGCTGATGCGCACCGAACTGCTGGCCGCAGAAGCCCTGCGCCGGGGGATTCCGGTGACTGAGGCGGAGATCGACGCTGAGTTCCGCACGCACCCATTCTTCAACAAGTCCGGAACGTTCAGCCCCGAGCGATTCCAGCGGGTCAAGGCCGCGAACTCGCCGGAATATCGAAGCACCGTCGATCAGATTCGGGGCGAGATCGCTGGACGCAAGCTCGCCGAGCGGGTTGAGCGCGAGCAGACGCCCGATGCCGCGGCGCTGCGCGCCGAGGTTGAGCGCAGCCTGTCGCGCGCCACGCTCGAATACCTCGCACTGCGTGTGAGCGAGTTCGACGGCAGCTACCCGGAGCCAACCGAAGCCGAAGTGCTCGACTACTACCGCACGCACGAGAAGGATCTGGCCCGCAGCGAACGCGCCGAGTTGACTGTCATACAGGTGGGCGACGCGTCGAGCGACCGTAGCCGCGCCACCGCCGACAGTCTGCTCGCCCAACTTCGTCAGGGAATGACATTTGAAGGCGTGAGCGCCGCGCTCGGCGGCAGACGTTCCAAGGTGCAGGTCTCGCCCAGCGAATTCCCGTCGTGGTGGCCCGCAACGCCGGCGGCGAAAGCGGCGCTGTTCGGAACCCGGCACACCGCAGGCACCGTACTGCCGCAGGTGTTCCCGGGTCGCGACGGTTGGCTCATCGCGCGCGTCGATGCGTTCTATCCAGCGGGCGTGGCGCCGTTGCGGGACGTTTCGCGCGAGATCCGCCGGATGCTCCGCGAGGAGCATGCCCGCCGGTCCCGGGAATACGAGATGCGCGTTCTGTATGAGGGCCGCAAGTCGATGCTGCGTACGACGGCGTACCGCGTGAGGTATGCAGTCTTCGACACGACCACGCTCGGGCCGGCGAATCCGAGCGGTTCCGACATCGAGGCTTACTATCGTCGCCATCTCGCGGACTTCAGTGCGTACGATCCGGCGACCGCCAAGATCCGCACCCGCACGCTCGCCGAGGTTCGTGACGACGTGAAGGCGCGCTGGCGCCGAGACGAGCGCGTCGAGCGGTCGCGCATCACCGCCGCGCGTCTCGAGCAGGCGTGGCGGGGCGGGCGCCGTGATCGCGCGCTCGAGTCGCAGGCGGTCCTGCTGCGCGATCGGGGCCCGATGCCGCTCGGGGTTCCGGCCGACACCAGCTATTTCGGCAGCATCATGGGCGATTCCCTCACCGCGCGCGGTGGCGCGCTCGGCACCGGTGTTGCCATTCTTCCGCGCGGGACGCTCGTCTTCCATGTGCATCAGATGATCCGGGACTTCGTCCCGTCGTTTGAGGAGTACTTGCCGGCGCTGAGCAACGAGCAGAACGCGAAGCGCGCCGAGCACGAGGAGGCCGGAGCCCGCGCGCGCTATGATCGCGATCCGCAGCGCTACGCCGGGGGCAAGGCTCTCTACTACACCGAGCTTGTTGTTCCATATCTCGCCGCCATCGACGTCCGGCTTACGCGGCGCGAGGTGGAGCGCTACCATGTCGATCACATCGATCGCTACTCGGCGTCCGAGCAGGTGCGAGCGCGCCACATTCTGGTGAGCCCCGACACGATCGGCCCCGCGGCCGACGAAGCGGCACGGCGCAAGGCGCAGGATCTGCTGCAGCGCCTGCGCGGCGGTGAGGATTTCGCAGAGCTTGCGAGGCGCTACTCGGACGATCCGCCGACCCGGGCCAAGGGTGGAGACCTCGGATTCTTCGGGCGCGGCGTGATGCTGGATGCTTTCGAGCGCGCGGCGTTTGCGCTCAAGGTCGGCGAGACCAGCGAGCCGGTGCGGACCGAGGCCGGCTGGCACATCATCCGCGTCATCGACCAGTTGCCGCTCGTGGCGGAACCGCTCTCCCATGTCTACGCGAACGTGGGCTCGGATGCGGCGTCCGAAAAAGCCGAGCGCATGGCGATGGCGAGCGCCGACAGCCTGCTCGCGATCGTCCACACGCCAGCCAGGTTGCGAGCGATCGCGAAGCGGAAGAACTACGAGTTGCTGCGGCGCGAAGTCGCGTTCAACGAATTCGAGACCATTACGCCGAGTCTGCGGCCGCTGCTGCGAACGCTCAGCGCGATGGAGCCCGGTCAGGTTGTAGGCAGCGGCCGGCCGGTCAAGGGGCTTGGCGTGCTGATCGCGTGGCTCGACAGCATCGCCCCGGCGAGAAACGCCGATTGGCCGTCGGTGCGCACACGCGTGATCGACGAGTACCGTCACGCGCGGGCGATCGAGACATTGTATGCGAAGCGCGCCGAACTCGATTCGCTCGCTGCGGTGGGGTTCGGACTCGACAGCATCGCTGCGCTGTGGGGCGGGTTCGAACGGATCACCGACGCCGCCCCGGGCAA
>Ga0315273_10007950_pt1 | contig 13350 bp, 9 predicted proteins | sample YL17G02_0_MG_FD_205753 | JGI IMG/M metagenome (GOLD analysis project Ga0315273, IMG submission 205753) | Sediment microbial communities from Yellowstone Lake, YNP, Wyoming, USA - YL17G02_0 | ecosystem: Environmental > Aquatic > Freshwater > Lake > Sediment | place: USA: Wyoming | collected...
GCCAACGGGTCGGTTGGTCGCCAATCACGCTCGGAAGCATCGGAATCCCGGCCTTCTCGTAGTCGGCCTTGCGGAAGAGCGCGATCGCCCAGACATGGGGCGGTTGCCACACGAAGATGATCGCGAACAGGAGCCAGCCCGCGGCGCCGACGTGGCCGTTCACGGCGGCGTCGGCGATGAGCGGCGCGGCCGCGCCGGCCGCGCCGCCGACGACCGCATTCCACGCCGAGCGCGGCTTGAGCCACACGGTGTAGACGAAGACGTAGAACAAGATCGACGCGACACCGAGCCCCGCGGCGAGCGGCCCGCCCGAGACCAAGAGCACACCCGTCGCGAGGACGGCGAGGCCGAGACCGAAGATCAGCGCGTGGCTCGGAGCGAGCTCGGCCGAGGGGAGCGGGCGGCTGCGCGTCCGTTCCATCAGCGCGTCGCGATCGCGCTCGATGTAACAGTTGAGGGCGTTCGCAGCCGCCGCGGCCATCGCCGTGCCGCCGAGGATGGCGACCGAGAGCCAGAGCGGGGGCGCGCCGTGCATCATGAGCACCGGCAGCCCCGTGAAGAGGACGAGCAGGAGGATCCGGGGCTTCGTGAGCTCGATGTAGCTCTTCGCGGTGCGGAGGACGGCGGTGGCCATGGCGCAAATACCTTAGCGCGGGCCCGCGCCGCTCGGAGCCCCCGGTTCGGGAAGCGCCAGGTTCCGCCGGGGATGCCGGCTCGCGGCGCCCGCTTCGCGGCCTGGAGGCCGCTCGCAGGCCGGCCGTGACTCCGCGCGGCCCCCGGGCCGCGCTGCCGCCACCTCAGGCCGCGCTGACGATCCCGCGGAGCCATGTCCCGACGTCCGGGTGGTCGAGCAGCCCCGCGTCCCGGAGACACCGGGCGGCGACGAGCCGCGCGTCTTCTCCCGTCGCAGCGTCGAGCGCCTGCCGCGCGGCGAGTCCGACCTTGCCCGCGTCGAGCGCGCGCACGATCTCCTTCACCACCGGCACCGAGCTCGGCGTACCGGAGAGCTCGCCGATGCCGAGACCCACGAGCAGCGGCACCGCGAGCGGATTGGTCGCCATCTCGCCGCATACCGACACCGGGATCCCGCACTTCGCTGCGGCGCGCACACTGCGATCGATGAGGGCGAGCACCGCAGGGTGGAGCGGGTCGTAGAGGTGCGCCACGCGCTCGTTGCCGCGGTCCACGGCAAGCGTGTACTGGGTCAGGTCGTTCGTACCGATGCTGAAGAAGTCGCACTCGCGCGCGAGCGTGTCGGCGATGAGCGCAGCCGACGGTACCTCGATCATCACGCCGACCGGCACGTCGTCGTCGAAGGGCACGTCGCGCTCGCGGAGCTCCGCCTTCGCCTTGTCGAGCAGCGCGCGCGCGAGGCGCAGCTCCTCCACCGAGCCCACGAGCGGGAACAGCACACGCACGTTGCGGTGCGCGCTCGCCCGCAGGATCGCGCGCAGCTGGGCCAGGAAAGCGCCCTCGTGCGACAGCATGAGCCGGGTGGACCGCCAGCCGAGCTGCGGGTTCTCCTCCTCGACGAAGCCGGGGATCGGAACGGCCTTGTCGCCCCCGAGATCGAGCGTGCGGATCGTGACGGGTCGCGGCGCCATGGCCTTTGCGACGCGCTCGTAGAGCCGCTCCTGCTCTTCCTCCTCCGGGAAGCCGCGGTGCGCGATCGCGAGCAGCTCGGTGCGGAAGAGGCCCACGCCCTCGGCGCCGTGCTGCTCGATCAGGCGGAGGTCGTTCAGGAGGCCGACGTTCGCGGTGAGCAAGATCCGGCGGCCGTCGAGCGTCTCCGCGGGACGGAACTTCAGCGTGTCGAGATGCTCGACTGCCACCTCGTAGCGCTGCTGCGCGCGCTCGTACTCCGAGCGCAGCGCGGCGTCGGGGCGCAAGTAGACGCGGCCCGAGGCGCCGTCCACGATCGCGATCTCGCCGGGGCGCGCCGCGTCCAGGATGCCGGTCACGCCCGTCACCGCTGGAATCTCGAGCGAACGCGCGAAGATCGCGCCGTGCGACGTAGCGCCGCCGTGCTCGGCCACGAGCGCCGCGATCTTCTCGGTCTCGAGCAGCGCGAAGTGCGCGGGGAGGATGTTCTCGGCGACGACGATCGAGCCTTCCATCAGCGGCACGTTGTGGTGTCGCACCCCAAGGAGACGTGCCATCACGCGCCGTCCCACATCCTCGATGTCGCTGCCGCGCTCCCTGAAGTACGGGTCTTCGATCGCCTCGAACGTCTCGCGGTAGGCCTCGAGCACGTCGCGCAGGGCCTGGAGCGCGTTCCCCGTCTCCTCGACCGCTCGCTCCACCCGTCCCGTGAAGCCCTTGTCCTCGAGGATCTGGATGTGCGTGTTGAAGACCGCCGCGAACTCCGGGCCGAAGCGCTCACCCACCTCGTCGCGCACGCCGTCGAGCTCGTGGCGCGCGTCCGTGATCGCACGCTGGAGGTCACGCGTCTCCTGCACGGGATCGGGATTGGGCTGGTAGTCGATTTGCGCGAGGTCGACCGGGTCCTCGAGCCGGTGCACCGGCCCGATCGCGATGCCCGGCGACGTGGGCGAACCGTGGAGCTCGAGGTTCGCCGGCCCTGCTTCGTCACGCAGGCCTTCCATCGGCACGCCGGATAGCGCGAGCCGCGCCACCACGCGGCTCCGCTCTTCTTCGGTGCGCGCGACGAGGTCGAGCAGCCGCGCGTTCATCACGACCGGAGCGATGAGCTGGGCGCAGGTCGAGAGAAGCTCGACGTCCTGCGGGTCGAAATGGCGCATGCGCTCGGTCTGCACCACGAGCACGCCGATCGGCATGCCTCGCACGAGGAGCGGCGCGGCCATCAGCGACTGGTATCGCTCCTCCCCGGTGCCGGGAAAGAACCGGAAGCGCGGGTCGTCCTGGGCGCGCTCCACCGCGATCGGCTTGCGCTCGCTCGCCGCGCGGCCGACGAGCCCCTCGCCGAACGCGAGCCGCACCTTGCCCACCGACTCGGGCGCGAGCCCGCGCGTCGCCCAGAGCGTCAGGTGCTCGAGCGAGAGGTCCGTGAGGTAGATCGAGCAGACATCCGCATCCAGCCTTTTGGAGACCAGCGCGACGACGTTGTCGAGCGTCTGCTGCAGGTCGTGCGAGCGCGCGACGATGTCGGCGACGTCCGCCAGCAGTGAGACGCGGCTCGGGATGGCTTCCCCCTGCGCGCTGGAGGGCGCGCGCAGGTCATCTTAACGGAGTCAGTGCGTGGCGGTGGGATCGAAGCCGCCGTGATCGTCGCGCGGCTGGGCGCCGCTCGTCGGCGGGAACACGTAGTCCTTGTCCTCGAAGCGCAGACCGAGCGCGAGGAGGATCTTGCGCTTCGTGTCCATGCGGCAGTTCATGCCCTTCTCGACGCTGTGGATCGTGCGCAGCGCGACCTTGGCCTTGCGGGCGAGCTGGGCTTGAGTCATGAGGCGATTCTCTCGCAGCTCGCGCACGCGATTGCGAACTTGGGCCGCGAGCACCGACTGGGGATCCTGCTTGTCCATCAAGAGCGCTCCTCGCTTGACCGGGTTCCAGGGGCTAGAACTCGCTCCTCCCCCATTCGGATGGACGGTGAATTTCTTTAGCGATCATCGGGGCTTGGGCCTCGAAACCGAATTTGTCGAGGGTTCCACCCGAGGCGCGCGAGAAAGCACGGTCCTGCCGGGGGATAGGCGTGGAGTCGCCCGCCCGGGAACCTTCGCCGACGAGAACCTTGGGCTCGCCCGCCGGCAAGTGGCGCAGGCGGGGGTGTGACTTGAGACACCGAATCGCGTGGATCGCCCTGGGCGTCGTCCTCCTCGCCGCCACCGGCGTGCTCGGCTTCGTCCTGGTCTCGCGCTGGCTGCCCGCGCGGGTTCGATCCGCGGGTGAGCAGGCCCTGACCGCCGCCCTCGGGAGCGACGTCCAGGTGGGAGCGGTGCGCCTCCTCTACGGCCCCGGGATCCGGGTCGAGGCGACGGAGGTCGCGGCGTTCCCCGCCGCGGACGGGCCCGCTCTCCGCGTGCCGCGCGCCACCGTCTCGATCCACTGGCTCGACCTCGTGTTCGGGCGCGTCGAGCCGAGCCGCATCAGCCTCGACGGCGCGACGCTCCGCCTGGTGCGCGGCGCGGACGGCGCCCTCGAGCCCCGGGCCTTGGTCGAACGGCTCGCCACGCTCGTGGCCGCCCGCCCCGCAAAGGCCGCCCCGGAGGACCTGCTTGCGCCGGTGCGCCAGGCCGCCCACGCGGTGCGCGGCCTCGTGCTGCCCGACCTCGACGTGGAGCTGACGGGCGCGCGGATCGAGCTCGTCGACCGCGCGGCCACCGCCGGGAGCCGGACCCTGCGGCTCGAGGACCTCGCCGGGAGGGTCGCCGTTGGAGGCTTCCGGCACGACCTCGACGTCGAGCTCCGCGGCAGCGTGGCCGACGCTAGGGGCCCGCGCGGGCGCGTCGAGCTCGCCGGCGATCGGGCCGGGGCGCGGCTGCACGGCGTCGTGACCGTGACCGGGCTCGACCTCGGCTTGGCGACCGCGCTCGGAGTCCTGCCGAAGGATGCACTCGCCGGCGCCCTGACCGGGTCCCTCGACGTGACCATCGACTCGCCCCCCGGCCAGGAGACCCGGAGCGGCGCCGAGCTCGACGGCGTCGTCACGGGCCTCGCGTTCACACCCCCCGGCTCTCCCCGCGGCGCAGCCTCCCGCGTGCGGTTCGAAGCGGCGCGCCTGCGGGCGACGATCCACGCCGACCCGCGCAAGCTCACGCTCGGCGCAGCGACCCTCACGGTCGCCGGCCAGGCGCTTTCGCTCCACGGGTCGGCCGTGCGCCCGCTCGCCCCCGAGGCCCCGGTCGAGCTGACGCTCCGCGCCGAGCGGCTCAGCGTGGCGTCGGCGCGAGCGCTCGTAGGCGGGCTCCCGTCGCGGACGCGCGGTGCGGCCGACCCGGCGCTGGCGGCCGTCGAAAGCGGAGCGGTCGATGCGCTCGAGATCACCGCCACCGCGCCCCTCGCGCACTGGGAAGCGCTCTTCGGAGGAGAGCCGGGCGCGCTCGGCGACGCGCTCACGGTGACGGGCTTCGTGCACGACCTCGCGATCCGGCTCGATGCGGACGACCGACTCGAGGGCGTGTCGGGCGTCGTGGTTTGGAAGGGCGATGCGCTCGACCTGCGGGGTGTGCAGGGCAAGCTCCGGGGCGAGGCGCTCCCTCAGCTCGACCTCGCCCTGACCGGTCTCTCGAACCTCGCTGGGGCGCGCAGGGCGCCGGGGCCCTCGCCGGCGGCCAGCTCGCTCCCCGGCCGCAAGCCGCTCGGCGAGATGCTTGCGCCCGAGCCCGGCGAGGAGAACCTCCCACCTCGCTGGACGGAGGTGGTGTTCGACATCGACGCGATGCACCACCCCGCGCTCGCCTTCCCGCTCGAGAACGCGCACGTCGTGGTCACGCCGACGCAGGGCGGTGTCCACCTCGAGATCAGCGGCGGGCGGTGGGGTGGCGTGCCCGTCGCGGTGCGCGGGGACTGGACGGCGAAGCCGACGGAGCGGTTCCGGTTGTCCCTCGACGCCGCGCCGCCCGACTCGGCGCCACCGCCGGTGGCCGCCGGCGAGAACTGGGCGCGCGGGCGCTTCCGCGTCGTGCTCCCGCCGCCGGCGCCCGGCGATCCGCGCATCCCCATCGTGATCGCATCGGTCGCCGGGTGGTTCCGGGCGACGGGCGACAGCGTCCGCGCCTTCGAGGGTGAGCTGCGCTTGCGGCCGGGCGGCGTGCTGCGAGGCGAGGCCACGTTCGACGGCTCGCGCACGGACGGCATCCCGTTCCGGGCGCCCCTCCGGCTGGAGGAGGCCACGGTCTCCGATCTCGCCGTGATGTTCGGCGCGCCGGCCGAGAGCGCGACGGGCGCGCTCGTGGCCCACGGAGAGCTCGACACGGTGCTCGCTCCGCACGTCCCGCTCTTCGCGCCCGGGAAGGGCTGGGCGTCGGTGCGCGCGACGGACGGCGAGCTGCGCCAGCGCCTCGGGCTCTTCGTGGCGGTCGCCAGCGTGAGCGAGACACTGAACCCCTTCGCTTCGCGCGACCGGATCCGCTACCGAACCGTGGACGCGGAGCTCACGCTCGCCGACGGGCGGCTTTCGACGTCCGCACTCACGGTCGACAGCCCCGACCTGCGAGTGGTGGCGTCGGGCAGTCTCGGGGTGACGAAGCCCTACACACTCGAGTCCGTGGTCGCGCTCTTCTTCTTCGGCAAGGTCTCGAGCATCGTGGGGATGGTGCCCGTGCTCTCCAACATCCTCCTCAGCAAGGACGGCAGTCTGATGGGCGCCTACTTCGAGGTCGCCGGGCCCTACGACGCTCCCACGGCGAAGCTCGTGCCGAGCAAGTCGCTCACCGAAACGGGACCGGCGCGGCTCGTGCTCGACGGCGTGCCGTCGTTCGTGAGGAGCGGCATCGACGCGATCGAGTCGGTGATGGGCGGCCCGAAGGCGGCGCCCGCCGGCGCCGGCCCCGCACCCGCGCCTTCACCCCCTCCCGCACCGGAGGCTCCGTGAGCCCGGCGCGACGGAAGCTCCTCACCCGCGCAGCCGCTGCGCGTGCGGCGCGCACGGCACGAGCGCGCGGCGAGCGCGTCGTCTTCACCAATGGCTGCTTCGACCTGCTCCATGTCGGCCACGTGCGGAGCCTCGAGCAGGCCCGCTCGCTGGGCGACCGCCTCGTCGTCGCCGTGAACTCCGACGCGAGCGTGCGTCGCTTGAAGGGTCCGCTGCGTCCTCTCGTCACCGCGCGCCAACGGGCGGAGGTGCTGGCGGCGCTGGCCTGCGTGGACTGGGTCGTGGTCTTCCCCGAGGACACGCCGCTCGCCACGATCCGCGCTCTGAGGCCCGCTGTCCTGGCGAAGGGCGGAGACTGGTCACTCGACACCATCGTGGGTAGGCGCGAAGTAGAGAGCTGGGGCGGCCGCGTCGTGCGCTTGCGCGAAGTGCCGGGCGTCCGCACGACGGCGATCGTTCAGCGCGCCCGGAAACGCGCGATGCCGGACGCGCGTCGAACCGATGGGGACGGCGGTGCGCGGGGCCGCGGAGGCGGGCGAAGTGAGCGATGAGGCGCTGGATCGGCTGAAGCAGCTCTCGGACGAGGTCGGACGCGTCGTCGTCGGGCAGCGGGCGCTGGTCGACGGGCTGCTGATCGCGCTCCTCTCCCAGGGACACGTCCTCGTGGAGGGGGTCCCGGGGCTCGCCAAGACGACCGCGGTGCGCACGCTCGCGCAGGCGCTGGGCCTCGGCTTCCGCCGGATCCAATTCACGCCGGACCTGCTGCCCGGCGACCTCCTCGGCACCCCGATCTACGTGCCCGGGCGGGAGCGCTTCGAGGTGCGCAAGGGCCCGATCTTCGCGCCCGTCTTGTTGGGCGACGAGATCAACCGCGCGCCCGCGAAGGTGCAGTCGGCATTGCTCGAAGCGATGGAAGAGCGGCAGGTCACGATCGGCGATGAGACGTTTCCGCTGCCCGCGCCCTTCTTCGTGATGGCGACACAGAACCCGGTCGAGCTCGAGGGCACGTACCCCCTGCCGGAAGCGCAGATCGACCGGTTCTTGCTGAAGCTCGTCGTGCCGTACCCGGACCTGGATGAAGAGGTGGAGATCGTGGCGCGCGACGCGGCGCCCGGGAAGAGCGTGCGCGCAGTGGCCGACGCGACCGCGGTGCGCGAGCTCCAGGCTGCGGCCGCGGCCGTGCACGTGGCGCCCGCCGTCGCCGACTACGCGGTGCGCATCGCGCGGGCGACGCGAGATCCCGTCGCCGCCGGAATCCGGCTTCGCGGGACGGACGCGACCCCCCTCGCGCGGCCCGTGGCGCTCGGCGCGTCACCGCGTGCGTCGATCTTTCTCGTGCGCGCCGCACGCGCCCGCGCGCTGCTCGACGGCCGCGCGTTCGCGACGCCCCACGACGTGAAACGCGTGGCGCCCGACGTGCTCCGCCACCGCGTCCTCGTGAGCTACGAGGCCGAGGCCGACGGCATCGCATCGGATGCCGTCGTCGCGGCGGTGCTGGGGGCGGTCGAGACGCCGTGAGCCCGGCGGCCGAGAGCAGCGTCGCGCTCGATCGCGCCGAGGTGCTGCGAGCGGCTCGGCTGCTCAGCGTGCGGAGCCGCCGCGAGACCGCGGGCGTGCTGGCCGGCGCCTACGCCAGCGCGTTCCGCGGCGGCGGGATCGAGTTCGAGGAGCTGCGGCCGTACGCTCCCGGCGACGACCTCCGGATCTTCGATTGGAACGCCACCGCGCGCACGGGCGAGCCGTTCGTGAAGCGCTTTCGGGAAGAGCGTGAGCGGACGCTGCTCCTCCTGCTCGACGTGTCGGCCTCGATGCGCTTTGCCGCGGGCGGACGCGCAAAGGCCGCGCAGGCCGCGCGCGTGGCCGCGGTGCTCGCGGCGGCGGCGAGCCGCGCGCGTGACGCGGTCGGCCTCGTGGCCTTCGACGCCGCGGTGCGCGCGGAGATCCCGCCCGCGCGCGGGCCCGCTCACGTGTGGCGCGTGATCCGCACCGCCGTCGAGTGCGCGGGAAGGAGCGCGGGCAGCACCGGCCTGGCGATCGCGCTCGCCGCCGCCCGCACGCGCCGACTCGGACGCCGTCGCAGCGTGGTGTTCCTGTTGTCCGATCTGCGCGACGAGACGCTGCTCGCTCCGGGCACGGCAGCGGCGGCCGAGCTCACCGCGGTGGCGGCGCGACACGAGCTCATCGCCGGCATCCTGCACGACCCGCGCGAGGACGAGCTACCCGACGTCGGGCCCATCCGGGTGTCCGACCCCGAGCGCCCCGGTCGCAGGCTCGTGCTCGACACAGGGTCCGCGCGCGTCCGCGAGCGCTACCGGGCCGCGGCCGCCGCGCGCAGGCGCTCCCTCGAGCTGCGGCTGCGCGGTGCGGGCGCCGACCCACTCTGGCTCGGCACCGACCGCGACCCGCTCCGCACGCTCGTCAAGTTCTTCACGCTGCGGACTGGCGCCACGAGGCTGCGGTTGTGAGTTCGCACCCCTGCACGCTGAAGCCCGGCGCCACGAGGCTGCGGCCTTGAGCGCGCGGACCCACGTGCTGTCTGCGCTCGTGCTCGCGGCCGCGTGCGCCGCCACGGCTGCGTGGGGGCAGCACCCGGGCGTCGCGCCCTCGGGATCGCAACCCGCGAGACCGCAGCCGGCCGCACGGGTACCACCGGGCGCGCCGCCTCAGCCCACCGCAAGCTGGGTGCTCGAGCCGCCGCGCATCCGCATCGGCGACGTCGCGGCGCTCGAGCTCGTCGTGGTGACGCCGCCCGACCACCGCGTGCGTCCGGTCGCGCCGCCTGCGGACGTGAAGGGCTTCTGGCTGCTCGGCTCGGAAGCGCTGCCTGTCGAGCGCGAGCCCACGCGCTGGGTCCATCGCACGCGCCTCCGCATCCGCGCGCGCGAGCTCGGCGTCTTCCTCTGGCCGGCGGTGCAGGTCGCGGTCGACGGGCCCGACGGCGCGCGCGCCGTGCTCGACGTGCCGGGACACACGCTCGAGGTGGCCTCCGTGCTGCCCGAGCACGCGGGCCGCAGCACGCCGTTCGGACTACGCGCTCCGGGCGAGCTCGCGCGCGGCGCGAGTCCGCTCGGCCCCGCTCTCGTCGGCGCCGCGCTCGCGCTCTCGGCGGTGGGGCTCGTCTTGCTCGTGCGCCGCGAGCGCGCGCGCCGGCGCGGCTTGACGGAGACCGCGGCAGCCGCCGGGCCGGATCCCGACCGCGCCGCCTACGACGATGCGCTGGCGGCGCTCGGCGCTGCAGCCACGGACACCGACGTGCGACGCGCGGCCGACACCGCCGCCCGAGCGCTCAAACGCTACGCGGCGCGACGCTTCGGCGCTTCGAGCTTCGCCGCCACGACCCCCGAGCTGCGCGCGGGGTCGCCGCCGTTCGCAATGCGCTCGCGCTGGCCGGCCTTCGTGGCCCTGCTCGAGGCGCTCGACGCGCGCCGGTTCCCCCCCGACCCGAACGAGGCGGCGGCTGAGCTGCGCGCGCGCATCGACGAGAGCGTCGCCTTCGTACACGAGAGCGCGCCGGACGAGCGGCTGCAATGAACGCGAGCGCCTGGCCGACGCCGTGGCTCGCGGGCCTGGGGATCGACGCGCTCGAGCGCCCGTGGCTCGCCCTCCTCCTGCTGTGCGTCGCCGCGGCGGTGACCGTCGCCGGCCAGCGCGCGCAGCCTCCGTCGCTCGCGTGGCCTGCGCTGCCCGAGGCCGCCGCAGCCGGCGCACGTTCGCGCGACCTCGTGCGCGGCGCCGCGCTCGCGCTCCGGGCAGCCGCCCTCGCGGCGCTCGCGCTCGTGCTGGCCGGTCCGGTCGGATTGCGCGCCGCACCGCGCGAAGCCGGTCGCGGTCTCGACCTCGTGCTCGCCGTGGACACGTCCGGCAGCATGCGCGCCCTCGACGCTGCGATCGACGGCGACCGCCGCACGCGGCTCGATCTCGCACGCGAGGTCGTGGCCCGCTTCGCGCGCACCCGCGCGTCGGACGGCGACCGCGTGGCGCTCGTCGTCTTCGGCGACACGGCGTTCACTCAGTCGCCGCTCACCAGCGACGGCCGCCTGCTCGAAGCCGCAGCGCTGAACGTGAAGGCGGGGATGGCGGGCGAAGCGACCGCGCTCGGGGACGCCCTCGCGCTGGCGGTGAAGCGCGCTGCACCCGCGCGGACGGCGGAGGGGGGCGCCGGGTTCGCGACCGCGCCGCTGGCCGGGCGCGTGGTCGTGCTGCTGACCGACGGACGCCAGACCGCGGGGGCGCTGCCCACGGACATCGCCGCCGCGCTGGCCCGCGCGGAGGGGGTGCGCGTGCACGCCGTCGGTATCGGCTCCGAAGGCGCGGTTCCGATGGCTGCGGACGACGGCTCGCAGGAACGGCTGCACTTCGAGCGGCACGACCTCGACGTCCCGACGCTCCAGGCGATCGCCACTGCGACGGGCGGCCGCTTCTTCCGCGCCGAGACGCCGCGCGAGCTCGAGGCCGTGTACGACGAAATCGATGCGCTGGAGCGCGTCCCGCGCACGGGACCGGAGCGCGAGCACGTGGCGCCGCGCGCGGAGCCGCTGCTCGCGGCCGCCGGCGCCTGCCTGCTGGCGGAGATCGCGCTCGCACGCGTGCTGCGCCGGCGGCTGCCGTGACGCCCGGAACGCTGCGCCATCCCGAGTGGCTACCGCTCGTCGCGGGCGCGGTGGCGTTCGCTGCCGTGCTCGTGGCGGCCGGCGCGCAGCGCGCGCGACGCCGCCTCCGCCGTCTCGAAGGCCCCGGGCGACGCGCCACCGGCGTCCTGCGCGACGCCGCGCTCGTCGCCGCGCTCGCAGCGGTCGGCACGGCGCTCCTCGCCCCTCGCATCGGGGACCGCCTGGAGCGTGCGACCTCTTCCGGTGTCGATGTCGTCGTCCTCTTCGACGTGTCGCGCAGCATGGAGGTGCGCGACGTGCCGCCGAGCCGGCTCGCCCGTGCGATACGCGTGGCCGAGGACCTGCTCGTGCGTCTCCGCTCCGGCGATCGTGCCGCGCTCGCGGCGTTCGGGGGGCACGGCGTCCTCCTGACGCCGCTCACGCCCGACCTCGACGCGCTGATCGAGATGTTGCCGGGCGTGGACCCCGATCTCATGCAAGGGCGCGGCTCGGAGCTCGGCGGCGGAGTGCGCGCCGCGCTCACGGCCTTCGAGGAGGGCAGCACGCGTCCGCGCCTCCTCCTCGTCCTCTCGGACGGCGAGGCGCCCGACAGCGACGCCGCGTCCGATCTGGGCGCAGACGACGCTGTGCGGAGCGGAGCGCGCGTCATCGCCGTGGCGCTCGGCACGCTTGCCGGCGGAGTCGTCCCGGACCACGGCGTACCGCTCCTCGACGACTACGGACGCACAGTGGTGTCGCGCCGTGACGATGCGCGGCTCGACGTTCTGGCGCAGGCGACCGGCGGCGAGCTCCTCGCGACGGACCGCTTCGGCGCCGTGGACGACGACCACGCGATCGCGTCGCTCCGGCGCGACGCCGTGGGTGCAGCCGGGGCACCACTCGAACGGCGAGTCCCTGCGCCGCGCGTGGCGCCGTTCGCCGCGCTCGCCTTCGCGCTCCTCGCGGGAGAAGCGCTCGCCGGTCGTCCGTCGACCGGGCGCCGTCCGGCGTGGCTCGCCCGCCGGCGTGCGGCCGCCGCCGCTGCGGCGCTGGCCACGGCGCTCGCCGCGGGGCCCGCCGCTCCCGGCGACGAAACGGAAGCTCCGCGTGACGCGCGGAGTCTCGACGCGACCCGGGCGGTGAACGAGCTCGAGGCCGCCCTACGGGCCCAACCCCCGGAGCCCGGAGCGCTGGTCGCGCTGGGTCTTGCCCGCGCGGGCGCAGGACTGGACCGCGATGCCGGCGACGCCTTCCTCGCAGCCGCGTTCTACGCGCGCGACCCCAGCCTTGCCTCGCTCGCCTGGTACGACCGCGGGGTTTCGCTGCTCGCGCAGGACGATCTCGAGCGCGCACGCGACGCGTTCTTCGACGCGCTCGCTCTCGCACCGGGCGAGCGCCAGGCGCAGTTCAACCTCGAGTGGACCCTGCGCGCGCTCGCGGAGCGCTCGCCGCCTCCCCCTCGGTCGTCCGACGCAGGGGAGCGTCGCCCCGAGGAGACCGATTCCGAGAACGAGCCGGGCGCCCAGGATGGGAAGGACGGCGCCGCGCGCTCCGATGCCGCACCCGGCGCACCGCACGAAAGCTCGCGCGACCCGGAGCAAGGTGAGGACGGGCGCGGCGAGCCACGTCCGGGACCGGCGCGGCCCGGCGCGCCCGACGGAGCGCCCGAGCCGCCGGGAGCGGAGCAAGCACGCGAAGCGACCGGCGGCGCCGCCGCGCCGGGCAACGCGCGTGCGGGCGTGCCGTCGCTCACGCCGGACGAAGCCCGCCGTCGGCTCTCGGCTGTGTCGGAAGATCCCGGGGCGGCGCTGCGACACGCGGCGCGGCGCGCGACCGAGGCTTCGCCACCTACCGGCGCCCCGGCTCCGGGGAGGGCGGCCTGGTGACCGCGCGCGAGCGGCGAACGACGCGACGCCCGGGTGCGCGCGGGCTCGCCGCGGCGCTCGCCGCCGCCGCTCTCGCGACCGGGGCCGCGGCCGAGGGCCCGCCCTGCGTCGTCACCACCTCGGTGGACCCGCAGGTCGCGTTCGTCGGCGAGCAGGTCACCTACACGCTGCGCGTCCTCCGCCGACCCGACGTGGCCAACGTGAGCTGGGAGCGGCCGCTCGCCTTCCCGAGCTTCCGGGCTGAATGGCTGCCCGGCCAGATGGGCAACGCGCGCGTCCACGAGAGCGGGAGTCACTATCTGGTGTACGAAGACCGCCGGGCGCTCTTCCCTCTGCGCGCGGGGCAGATCGAGATCCCGTC
>Ga0315273_10007951_pt1 | contig 13350 bp, 6 predicted proteins | sample YL17G02_0_MG_FD_205753 | JGI IMG/M metagenome (GOLD analysis project Ga0315273, IMG submission 205753) | Sediment microbial communities from Yellowstone Lake, YNP, Wyoming, USA - YL17G02_0 | ecosystem: Environmental > Aquatic > Freshwater > Lake > Sediment | place: USA: Wyoming | collected...
TAAAATAAACTCTTATCTTGTTGAAAAGTTTTACAGGTATCGCTAATATTATGATAAGCCGTGCCGTGCTTAATATATTTGGGACTATCTGCTGATGAAAAACGATCAATAGGTGCGGCATTACCGGATAAATCATCAATCACTTCCACTACGGCATTAGTGCCAATAAAGGATTCAATCATAATATCTTGCAAATTCTGACTAACTACCAAATCATTAGGATCATTAGTATCAGGATTAGGAGTAATAGTTGAAAAATTCTCATAACGAGTTAAAAAGGGAATATTACCCGTTTCGCTGGATGCAGGCACATTTAATTTAAATAACCCCTCTTTATCAACATCTAATGAAAATCTACTGCGCTGTCTTGCATAATTATTATTCTTACTAGCATCTGGGGCGCCGACAAGATCTTTTTTAGAATTAATTTCAAAATGATATGCTATCTCCCTTCTTTCGGCAGTTTTAATGTTAGCAAATATATTGCCAAGAGGACTAATATCTGTTAAATTGGTTTTTATTTTCTTAATTGATAATTTATCGGTTTTACCAATAGGTATGATAGCCCTATTAATATCTAATATATTGCCATAAATATCTACTACGGTGCCTTTAATGGTTTCCATTAAATAATTAGGAGCCACCAGACTTAAACTTAAAGCGTCGGCACGACCTTCGCGTCTATTTAAAATATCTGTAATATTAATATTTTTATTATCTTGATATGATAAAAATTCTTGCTCATTACTTAATATATTAAAACTTTTACCAAACTCATAAATAGTTTCTCTTTTTTCTGTGCGAGCAGGATTACGCACAGATGAGCCGGCATTAGAATAATTATCCTTGGCTATTGGATCGAGAGCAATGACTTTTAATTGATCATTATAATTGGGCGACTTTTCGCGCAAATAAGAAGCAGATTTTATATTAGGCTCTTTATCTCTACGAATAATACCCTCTATAGTGCGAGAAGCTTCGGTAAAGGAATAAGTATTATCAAATGTATTAGTATATAAATCCCGTTGAGTGTCTAAATTTAATTGATTGCCGCGCTCGCCTAATGTAATGCCCTCATCTTGACTTAATTGTATAAATGTATTGGTGTTAGCTTGTAGATGAAAGACGCCTGGCTCTAAATCTGGCGTAGCAGGACGCGATGTATTAAGCGCCGCCGGATCTTTTGCCAAAACACCTACAACGTACCATTGTCCTCCCTCACCTTGTCCCATTATAACTGGTGTGCCAAGCTCGGGATATCCTCCAACAAACATTCCCCCTATTGGAGAGAAATAGCTAATGGGTAATTGAGCCCAAATGAGATTATTATAATCTCGTTTCATAGCATTATATTCTTTGAAGCCACCAATATGAACTTGAACCCGCAAAACATCAGATTCAAAAGCTACAATAGTACCAAGGCGCAATAATCCGGGAATTTTGCCAATAGAAATTTCACTTGTACCGCGACGATCTGGTCCCGCCATTTAATTTTTTCCTTCATCCTTGTTTTCAGAATATATCCAACAGTCTACGACAAATTGATGCATTATCTTATCCATACGTTTATCGGAGGCTTTATCGTGAACGCTAAGCTTGGTTAATGCGGCTCGCGCCATACTGTATGCGCTAATAGATGGAGATCTAAATTCGTTTTTATCATTAGCATTCACTGGCTGTACTTCGATTTGATCTTCAAAATCCCCTAATAATTTATCGGGCTGTTCGACTTTGGCTAATTCAAATAAATTGATCTTTCCAAGTAAAAATTTCTTTACTACTTGTGCCAAATCATTAGCTGTTGGATTAACAGATTCAAATCCGTTTTCGGGTGCAAAAAATATTCGTAATTCTAATATAGGTGTATAATTTGCCTCTTGCCCTACAGAAAAAGCCGTGCCAGCAGCTTGTAAAATTGCAGTTAATGAATGTCGGTTTTCATCAGCAAAAATACCATTCATAATGCTTTGTTCTGCCGTCATATCGCTTTGACCTAATAAATTACCCACAATCGTACCTACGTGCTCTTCATTATTAACATTGCCTTGTCGTTTGTGCGCAATATTAGTAATCTCTCTATTTTTATATAAAATTTTACCAATAGTGTCCAAGTATGTAGGAATATATTCTCCCGGCATATGCCCATATGCCAAATTTAAAGTGGTGGAAAAAGTCCTACCATACGTAATGCTGTGATTAACGCTTTCAACATAAAATAACATATCTTGATTTTCTAAATATACAACTTCTCCCACTTGCATATATTCATTACCAACAATAGTTACTGATCCAGTTTGCACTTGTTTTCTTGCTTTATTTAATAATGCAACCGCAAAGGGCGCGCATTGTTCTCTTGGATTGGTAAGAAAGGGAGCATCAATAGTTTGAGACGATCTAAAGCCATACATACGCATTAAATCATAATCAACGGCAACTGCTGTTGTTAATGCATTACCGCCTCCCCGAAATCCATTAAGATCTGCCGGCGGATTAATGGCAAAATTATCAGCAAATTTACCCTGAACCTCTACTGTAGTAAATGGAGGCGTATCTTCTTTAATGGTTAGAGTTTTAATATGATGATTTTTAATTACATAACGACGCCCAGAATTAGGTCCATAATCATCATAATTTTCATCTTCTATTAAATTTTCAAAAGCTTGAGGTACACTATCATTATTTAAAAATCCTGGCAAGATTGATTTTTTGGTGCCCTGTAATGTCGACAGACTTTCTTTAATATTTTTAAGAGCGCTAGCGGCAATTTTTAAAGTGCGCTGCCTATCTGCAAGTCGAGTCGCTATCTCTTGCATAATTCGAACTAAATCTGCATCTTTAATATTTATTTGCACTTGATTCTCACTGCCAGGAAATAATTGTCTTAAATTAAAAATTTGCCCGGTTCGTGAAAACAACCTATCAGATACTCGTTTTTCACGATTTGTAAAATCTACAGTATTAAAATTAAAAGCCTGCTTTGCAACTGTTGCAGTTCTTAATAACTCCACCCTTGTGGATACGCTAAAAATATTATTAATAGTGGCTTGTGTTTTAATGGAGCCGAGAGCCTCTAAGCTTTGTGCAAATACCTCTTCCGCTTCCTTTGCTTTCGTGGAATCTGCGCTTGCATTAATTAACTGTATGCGTGGTATAATGCCTTGATCGTCAGATAAAAATTTAAAATATGTATTGGCAACAGGATTGGCTTGAATAAAAGTAGCATTTGTGGCTAATAAATCCTCTATGGCAGCATCGGTCGATCTAGATAATGCTAATCCATACATTCTTATTTCATCTTCTATAACTTCTAATTTTGCCGTAGTATTTGTTAATTGATCGGCATATAAATCTTCTAAAAATTGAGGATAAACTTGAATATCAAATTCATCTTTTAACCTTAACATTCGATAAAATGTGCTACTTGGCATTTTATTATATTGTGGTGGTCTAATTTGAATATGTCCTTGTGAGTCGGCAAAGACTTCTAACTCTAATAATTTAGCAACATGCTCAATTTTCTCAGCAACTGTAATATAATCGCTTTTAAATAAACTGGGATTAGAAAATGCTTTTTCAAAAGCCTGAATATCATAATCTTTATCATACGAATCATCAACGATGAATAAATTTACATCCTGATTGGCTCTTACTTTCCAAGACATTCTGCGTGTTAAATAATGTGTCTTTTTTCTTAAATCTTTATTTCTTTGATAAATATCACTTAATTTATTTCGATCTTTACCTTCAAAAAATAAATCATAATCCATAGTAATGTCATCACCAACAATAGAGATTGGCTTATTAGCTTTTGTTAGCTCTGTGGTGATTTGTTGTTGCTTGATAGTAATTTTATCATTAAGAACTGTTGCTTGAGCCTGTAGTATTGCCGAAGTTGCATTTACTACTTGTCCATTATCACTTGCAAAAGTTATTTTATCATTTAAATCGGCTTTTTCTTGCAATAAAAATTTAAGTTCGGCATCAAAAGCGGTGGCATTGATTTGATAATTAAGAACATTTTTATATGTATCATTATCCATTGTTAATTTTTTAAATGGAACGAAATTACCATATAATAAATTTCTATATTTTAGATCTGTTTGAAAACTTCTAAAAAAGGAAACGGCTGGATCAGCTCCGGTATGAGGATCTCGCCCCGTATTATCAACTTGTATAGTTGCTTTATAAAAAGTTGCAAAATTATATGGCTCTCCAGTAATTAATAATGACAAGACATTCATAATATCCTGCCCCGCAAAAGGATCTGTCGTGGTAGTGGCAAGACTAGTATTAGTGGCGCTTTCTTGGGCAGTATTTCCAAACATTACCAATGAGCCAATACCCTCTTTCCATTTATACACCATTCCATTTGGATCATAAAATACCTTTCTAATGGAAGCGTTTTGAATTCTTTCAGAATCTTGTACGAAATTATTTATGGTGGGCTTTTTACCAACATATCGTCCACTAGCATATTTAAGAAATACAGACTTAAATAATGCTTTATTTTCTGGCAATAAATCTGGCACCTTATCTGGCTCAAATCCATTAGCTCTATCAAATTTAATATCAAATGGGGTTAATGGATCATATAGGGAGCCGTCAAAAACATCCGTTGCTGGTCGTTGATTTACAACTCCAAATTTAAAATATGCCGCATTATCAGTGCCTGTAATGGCAACATTAAAAGTCCCATTACTATCATAAGAGGAGGTGCTATTAGCGACTAATCCGGCAAAGATCTGCGTACCGCTTTTATCTTTGGTAAATTGATTGCGCATGATTAGCCACAACCAATTTGGAAAATCTCTACCCACAGATAGTGATTTTTCTACGGAATCATTTTGTCCTGCGTGAAAAAAATCTTGCATATTTGCAAAAGCTTTACTTGCAGTTTGCAAAAATCCGCCACCCATTGCATCTTGCAAACCGCCAATAATCTTATTATCAACTTTAGTTTTGGAACTAACAAATATATGCACCACATCCATTGGCTGGATAATTAATTTAGTGCCATAATGTAGGCGTAGTTTTTTTCTTATATCATTGGTCTTGGCGTTATGTGCCTTCATAACTGTTTGAGAATTTTTATTTATTTGTAATTGATTAAAGGCACTTTTTACAATTCTATTAAATAGTGCAGCCTCACTATTTGGTTGAATAGAAACGGATTCTGCGACACCAGAAGGATCAATAATAGTGGCTGCCGGATTTAAAAGAGTAAGGGCGGCAACACCCAATAGAGAAGCTGCGCGACCATATGAGTTTGGATCTATACCATCTGCGCCTGCCAATTCTGCGCCTCGAAAATATGCCGGATCTATATTTACATTAAAAATAGAACCAGTAAATTGAATTTCAATTCCACTATTATCAATAATGGCTCTAATGCGTTTTCCAAGAAAAGTATCTGGTTCAATAATAAAATTAATTGGGTTAGCATTACGTCGCGCTCTCATTTTATTAAGAGCAGCCTTATCGTCTTGGATACCTTTATTTACAATATCTAAACTTAATTGTACGAAAGAACTTCCTTTTACCGTATTTGTAGCATCAGCTATTGCTTGTTCAATATCATTATGCGTTACCCTCATCAGCTGATAGGGATCGACGAAAGTAATATTAAAAGAACCCCCTCCAAAATTAATAGAAGTGGTGGTGCTAATGTTAAATGCTGTGGTAAATTCTATAACACCAGTACCTGTACCCAAATCAGTTCTAAAAGAATTTAATTGATTAGTAGTCCAATTAGTGATTAAAGTATCGCGAGACAAATTAGTAATGGTTTTTACTTGATCAATAACGGCTTTAAATTTATTAAAAGAACTGGAGCCAGAAAATAACGAACCCAATGTATCTGTGGCGGCAAATAATGCCGGCATTAGATGGTGATCGAGCGATCCCATCTCAATAGCAACACTTTCTAATTTGGTTAATCTTTCATAAGCAGCAATTTGCTTACATTTATTTTGAAATAAAAATTTAGTAGCACGTAAAAATAATCTTTCTTGATCGTCTGCCAAATCGATACGAGTATTATCTGCCAATGAGGCGAAGGCTCGCTTTTTAACAAGAATAGTTACCTCAGGTTCTTGCATCCAAATTTCCAGTTGCTTTTGTCGAGGATTAAAAAGAGACGTTCTTTGAAAACCTTCTTCGGTATAAGATCTTTCAGCTGATTGATCAAATTGATTTGCGAATGCGCCGAGTTTTCCGTAAGGAACGGTATGCCCATTTTTTACAACATCCAATGACTTAAGCTTAGAATCACCTAAACTAAATTGTTGCGCAAGTACATCTCCAAGACCATTAAAAAAATCACTCATTATTTGTTACTCTATTATGTCTTATTCGGCGTACGTTATTATATATCATCTACGAAATCCTTTACCAAAGGAAAGCGGCACTCCCCCTTCTGAATTATTAGAAGGTCCGGAATTTGCACTTCTTTGCCAACCATAACTATTAGTTCTATATCCTCTCTGTTGGGTTACTGTAAATTGAATATCATAATCAAATAAACCTAATTTATCTACCGATTCGGTATAAGACATACTTGTAAAAAATCCACGATATACCTTACCATTATAATACATCTCTACACCAAATGCCATAGCTGCCAACGTTGGCGGGTTACGGGGTAATAAGCTTTGCGTCTTGGGATCCGTTCCTAATATGCCGCCAGCTACGCCAGAAAAAATATCCCCACCTAATCCAGAAATACCTTTTCCTAAACTATCGATGGTATCTCCTAATCCAGAAACTAAACTGTCAGAAGCCATTGTTAGAGCAATGGGATCGAAATTAAATTGCTCTGCTCTATAAATTTCATAAAGCACATTTAGCCCCTCCACACCTGAACTGCCCGTATGTCCTCGTAAATTCAAAGTGGCTAACTCTTCGCCCCAATACTGAATAACATAACCGCCTTTAGTTCTTTCTGGTGTAATTAATTTCTTAAAATTATACTGAATAGATTGCGGATTGATATACATATTAATAATTCCAACTTCTGGAATAAACCAATGCACAATATGTCTATGAGTAGTAGCTTTTTGTTGAGCTTTAACTTTGCTGGACGGCAAGCCGTCGCCGCTAGCTGATGACATAGGTGGCACGGTAAAGCCATCCTCCTCAAAAGAACGAGTAGCTGTGCCCGCGGTGCCTAATACTTCAGTTATACTACCTAATAAATCAGTTGCCATTTAAGTCCTTAATATCCTGGATTATGCGGATCATATTTTGTGTAGTTGGTGCCGCCGGAGAGAGGGTTAGCTTTAACAATTGCATGAGGTGATTGGGTGGTTTGTGTAGCTGTTAATCCGTCTGCTAATCTAACGGTAAGTTCTACTTTGGCGGGAGCCTGTTCAGTTGCTTTTGCACCGGCTAGCATCATATGTGTACCTAAAGCAGTGGGGCGGGTTGTTCGTTGAGCGGCAGTAGCCTGAGCGGAGAGAGAGGAGTGGGGCTGTTGTGGTTGTCGAAATAATGACATATATTTTTCTGGTTGCACTGTTCCACGAGCAGTGGCGCGAGTTGAGCGCTCTTGCTCTCGTAAGGTAGTCTGATCTACTGATTCATTTCTTTTAAGCGCACTATCCCGTATTCTCTCTTGTGCCGCTTGAGCCATACTTCGAGTATTTGCAACTATAGTTTTTGGTGCAGTTACAAGCGCATGTCGAGCAGCCATTCGATTTTGTTCTGTTGCGGTTTGTTTTTCGCCTGCCTTAGCAGTAGGCGTTTGCATATTTTTTAAATTTTGCTGTGCATCAAGTATAAATCCCTTTAAATCCCCCTCACCTTCTTTTGAACCGGCAGTACCAAGCGCTATGCGCGCAGTTGCTAAAAAGGTTTGATTAGCTATAACAGCAGCCCGGTCTAATGAATTATTTATAACTTTTAATACATCTACTTGTTCTTTTTGAAGATTGGCGCCCTTTTGAGTTAAATCTTCTGTTGCCGTTAATGCATCTTTTAAAGCATTAGCGGTTTCTGAAGGTCCTTTAGCCATTGCCTCTAATAGGCGTGTAGCAGATTTGTCATCCGGCGCCATTTTACCAAAAGCACCGCTTTGTAACATTTCTCTTTGTCGCATAAACTGTGCAGCTGCTTGAGGGCTAGCTGCGGCTTCGGCTTGAGTATAAATTTTGCCGCCCGCCTGTTGTTTAAAAGATTTTTCAAGCATAGATGCAACCTGATCTGTTTTACCTTTTCTTAATAACTCCTCTACTTGAAATGCTCCCTGCAAGCCTCCCGGACCACCGCTTCTTGCGGAAATCATAGCTTTAGTTCCCATTTCTAAATTATTCATAGATTTTACCATACTTTGTATAATATTTACAGATGATTTGGCGGTTAATCCGGTATTTTGAAGAGCACCAGAAAAACGCGCTAATACATTAGTGGCTCCTTGAGTATTATCGCCTACCATTTTAAATTCATCGGCAATGGCGGTTAAATAACTTTCAGTATCTTCAAATCTTAATCCTAATTTATTAGACGCCTCTGCCATAAGAGAAAACATCGCAGCGCCCTTTTGGGCATTATCAGTAACTTGACCTTGCGCATTGCCTAAATCTTCATATGCAATCGACATAGCTTTCAATACTTCTTCATTATCGCGACCTGCACCGCGTGCTAATGTCATAGCTGCTGTTAATGCGTCGGTAGTTTCACCACCTGCCTTGCCCGAAGTAATCATTGCATTCATTACATTAGGGATAGTGCCAAGTTTAGATGCAAATTCACCAGTAATTTTTAAACTTTCCCCAGTAATAGCCGAAGTATTAACTAAATGGGTCCCGTATTGTTGGACTTTTGCAGATAAGTTTGTTACTATATTATTATGCTCATCAAATACGTTGCTCATATTACCAGTAGCGCCTTGCATATTCATATATGCGGTCTCCAATTGTTGTGCACTACTTGCCATCTCAAAAAATTTCTTAGCCCCTCCTTCTGTTTCATTAATTAATTTATTTATAGCTGGTGAAACCATAATTGCCGCTTTTTCCCAACTACCAAATCTAGCAGTTAATTCATTAAAAGACTCACTCATAGTATTAACTGATTTGCTATTTTTAATAGCTATATTTTGAAAAGCATCAAATTTTGTAGCTACAGTTAATAGTGTGCCAAGAACATTTGCTGCAGTATCATATGTCTCATTAGAGACATTGCCTGCTGCAGTAAATTCTTTAACTTTATTAGTAGCTTCTTTAATGGCTGCCGAAGTTTTTGCCCAAACAGCCTCTAGCTTATCAGAAACTTCCTTTGAAGTTGTACCAAACAAACTAGTAAGTTTAGTTACATCTTCTAAACTTATTTTATATTTATCTATAATGGATTGGGTTTCCGGTGTAATTTCTCCGACCATTTAAATCCTTAATTTACCTTTTTACGTCTGCGACGTTTTGGTTTATCAGATGTTGCTTTTTCTTGCTCTTTCAAGATAGATTCGCGAACCATATCTGCCGTCGCTTCAAATTCTTTTTCAGAAACTGAATAAGAATTGCCTGTATCGGTAAGTGATTTTACAGCTTCAGGATTAATGAATGACCCTATCAAATATCCGTGATGTTTGAATAGATCTATATTTTCATTATTATCTTCTAACCAACTATTAAACATCCACGTTTTCATAATTGGATCCATATTTTCAATAGTCGGATCATCTGGTAGCTTGTTAAAAGTCTTACATAAATACCATAAAAATCTATGATCCGGCTCTTTTACGATTTTTTTATGTCCTCAAGTACTTCTTTCACCTCCTGTTCTGTTTGCAATCCATATTTGGTCTGAACTTCATTACGTAATGTATTAAATTCATTATATAATTTATTTATTGTGACATCTTCCATATCATCAACTAACTGCAATTTCAGATTAAAATCATCACCACCCAACGCAGTCTCCGTGGGCTGACCGTCTATTTCATAAATGGCTCTTGCTAATGTTTGACGACGAATTTCAAATGATGCATCCACATCATTAACGCATCCAAAGATAGACATTGTTGTTGCTCGGGCTTCTTTGGTCTTTAAAGTGCGTAATGAAAAGGTAATACCTTCCATATCTACATTTTTAGTAAGCCTGCCAATATTAGCTAATATTTCAATGCGTTTTTTAGCGTAATCGCCCATTTTTTCTTCTTTGGAGCCACGACGACGCTGTTGTAACTCTTCTCGTTCAGCGGCAGATAACTCATAGCCGGGCGGCGGTTGAGCCGCTCTATACATAGGATTTAGAGTGGGCTGATCGTCGTCAGGCTCACCTACATTAAACTCGCGCAATGGAGTTGGGGGTTCGGAAGATTTTTTATAAAAAGATGAAGACATTAATACCTCGCAATCATTTAATGTATATATCAAATGATGCGAGGTATTTAACTAAATTATACTGTACGATCAAAAGCGGCGCTAATTAGTCCCGACGCGTCGAGCGCGCCACGACGCTTACCAACGTCAGTCTGTTGTTCAATACCGGCAACATCAGTTTGTAATAGGATACCGCGAGAGCCGCCAGATGCCGCTTTGCCTCCACCGACGCCCAACGTGCTACTAATGTCTTCAGCCATCCAAGACATATTGTCTGTAATTATCCAGTTATCTGCCGCATATGAGTAGTCAATACCCGTAATCCAAACATTTTTAATAGTCGTAACGATTGTATTTGAATCATCACCATTCCATCTATCATAGATGTCAATATTAAATGGAATGCGTTGTGATTTAGCGTGTAAAAATCCACGACTAAATGCTTCTGCAATACGCTGTTGATCGAAGCGAATTCTGCGACAAGTTCCAGAAATATTAGTAGATTTAGTAGGAACGCTATCGATATGACCGTCTGTGCCCACTTCATCTACAGGAGTAACGGTGCGCTCTTCACGAATTTCTATAGTTTGTACCGCACCTACAGCATTTGCCCCAACGCGAATTATAATTTGAGTAGATATGCCTGTGCCGGTTCTATTACTACCGTCCACATTTTCAAGTGTACTACCTGTATTTGAAGTTACGTTTGCCATTTTTATCCTTAGAAAAAAGCTTACTATATAATATTACTTTTTATGCCTTATTCTAAAATCAATAGAAAAGTGAATAACTATTGATTTTAGATGTAATAAGGATTAGATTACCCCGATACCAACTCGTAAGAAGATCCAATTTACTGGATAGTTGGGTTGTACTTTAACCGAAATATTCCATTGACGAGGATCAACTGAATCGCGTCTAACCAATAAACCTGCGAAATCAGTTATAATGCGTTGATTAATAAACGATTGTAATAATCCAACCGCACGAGTTGCCAAAATTACCATTGTATCTGGCTCTTCTGGCATACCTACAAATCCAGCAAATCCGGCGCGAAGTGTTTTGGCAATACGATCTCTAATAAAGATTATTGACATTTCTTGTTCTTCTGGGAAACCACTTTGCGTAGTTGTAAGTCCCCAAACCACTCTTCCACCGCCAGCAACAGGCTGTAGAACGGCAACTCCGGCAGCTGCCAATTGTTCTAATGTAGTTACTGATAGCGTTTTATCGCGTAAGATATTGAATCCGCTAATTACTTTATTTGTAAGAGGCATTGCGATGTTGGCAGTGCCCGATACTAATCCAGCTGCAGCCGCTCCGATATAGAATCCGCTAACTTTAGTATTCTCTCCACCAACAACAGTTACAATCTCGTCTGGATAGAAATACATTGCTCGGAATGCATGTCCAAACCCATCCGCAACTGAATAGTTAGTTAAATCTTCCGTATTGCCAGATAATACTTCGGCAACGGTATCGCCTTGAATACCTTCAAGTATTCCGATATCCTCTACGGCGGCAGGCTCAGCTCCAGTAAGATTTTCTGGAGTTAATCCTTGAATTGCGCCAGTAAAGAGCACGCGCTCTTTTTTGTTGCGAAGATTGCTCATCGTTAAACAATGATTGAGACAGTTTTGGAAAATAACCGACATAGTTTGTTGTGGTAGTGGTACCAAAATATCTATTTCAATAGTTTCCAATTTTTGGAGTGCAGTAACCCATCCAGCATCGAAGAAATCTGCATCTCGGTTATCAACAAGAGTGACGCGAAGTGAATTACCATCTGGAACGATATTATGATTCAATACGAGATAACTTTGTAAGTCACCCGAATTTTGATCTATAACCTCATAATCTAAAGTGCCCTCGCTAACGAAGTTTACTTGAGCACTTTCAGTAATATTACTGCCATCAATAATTAATGCCCCATTAACAACGCCGATAATATCAAAGGTGCCATTATTATCAACAGAATTTACGGCATCAAATATTTGAACTTGTTTACCAATATAAGCTGCTGTGAAAGTGACGCCTGGCACAGTAAAGGATCCGTCCAAATAACCATCTGATAAGAGAGAATAGTTTAATGCAGTCAAATAACCGTCTGCACCAAAATTTAGCACCTGACCATTTAAAATTGAAGTAACCGTATAACAGAATGAGGTGCCGCCAGGGGCAGCGATATCGCTAAACACAAAAGTTGGTGTTGGTGCGGCTAAAGGATCTGTGCCCGAAACTAAACTATCAAATGTAACTTTATTTGGCAGTAATTGAGTCTCTACCAATGTAGTAGGATCGGTAACAAATATATGAATACTTGAATCAAAATTAGGAGTTACGCCGATAGGTAGCGGAATTACGAATGTATTTACATCGCTTGATATGGCGTCAAAATTTGAGTCTAAAATAATCGAGGTTCGACGAGGAAGGGCTGGCTTTGTTTCCATTGCGAAAATGCCAGGAGGACTATTTGCAAAGGCTAAGCTTGCGCCCAAAGAAAGCGTATTATCGAGCGTTGAAGAGCCGTGTTTAGATACTAATTCATCCATTGAGGTGAAAAATTCAGGATCATTAATATCTGCAGTAGCTATATATGTTGCAGTTATTGAATCATTTTTATTTAATGCGCCGCCCTTAACTTGAAGGGTAAAGTAATCTCCCTCACGGAAGACTGGCGTTGTTTCAGATATTGCAAATTTAAGAATACTATTATTAACTTGTGTGCTATTGGCAACCCACATAATTGGAGTTCCCGTTGAATCTAATTGTATACCCGAAATTGAGCCGAATGCTAAAAATTTAGCTGTTTGTGCTATGGGGGCGCCGAGACCGTCACGTTGTACGGAAACGCATTTAACCGTCCAAGTTTCAGTGGGTGCATTTAAATCAATTAATATTGGGACACCAGAAATGCCGTTTAAGGTCAAATAACCATCGCCAACATTTGCTGCACCAGTTGTATACAGTGTGCCACCCTGATCTATTAGATAGGCTGTTTGTAATTCAATTTTACCGGTAGCAATATCAATTC
>Ga0315273_10007952_pt1 | contig 13349 bp, 9 predicted proteins | sample YL17G02_0_MG_FD_205753 | JGI IMG/M metagenome (GOLD analysis project Ga0315273, IMG submission 205753) | Sediment microbial communities from Yellowstone Lake, YNP, Wyoming, USA - YL17G02_0 | ecosystem: Environmental > Aquatic > Freshwater > Lake > Sediment | place: USA: Wyoming | collected...
GGAACCCCCACCCATCCATAAAAGTCCCTGGCGGCAGGTAGCAAACCGCGCGAACGACACTCTCGCTCGTAGTCATCCGTCACAATGGCTCGCTGGGTTCGAACAACCTCCCGCTCCAATCCCTGGTTTAGAGGGATCGGCTGGTTCTCTCGATCTGCAAGCCGTTCATCATTTTCAAGGTAAAAGACGTGGTATAGGATGTCACTCAGGTGGTCGTACAGCGTAATCCGATAATCAAGAGCTGGTATTACCTGGAAAGTTTGGGCGTAGATCAGTTCCAGGATATCATCAAATTTTAGGGTAACGTTAATGCCTTGTGAAATGCGGGTTAAGACATTTGTGGCATGCACACGGCGCTCCAAGTCAGAAACAACCTGGGCGCGCTCAATCGCCAGAGCAGCCTGATCACATAAAGCTTCGACAAAGTTGAGATCACGAGTGTTATACGGTTCTCCTGACCGGCGGGGTCCCAGGCAAATCCAACCCGATAGTTTTCTTTGGCCGGGCAAAGGCACATAAAGCTGCGAACCCAATAGATGTAAACGAGGTCGTTCTTGTTTTAGAGCTACAGGCAGCGTCTTGATATCTCCCAGGAATAAAGCTGTTCTCTGTTTGGACAGCATATCCACCAGAGAGCTTTGTGGCGGAAAACGCAGGTCGCTGGTTGGTTTTCCGGATTCGTCAGAGGCGGCTTCATACTGATCATTGGCAGAGTTGTGCACAAAGATGTGCAGGTGAAACGGAACCAGCGTTTCGTTGATATACTTTCGGAGCAATCGCAGGATATCTGGTAAATCCACCGCCTGCGTCAATTCGCGGCTGAACGCCTGTGTCCGTTCCCGATAAAAAGTCTGGCCGCGAGAGAAAGCTACGTTGACCATCCGTTGGATGCGCAAGATCATCGGCAGAAACATGAAAGCCAGCAAGAATAACAAGGCTCCAATGATGTAAGGATTGCCAACGTTCGAAGTACCCCCAATCACCAGCGTAAGACCCGAGATCAGCAACGCAAAGCCAGCCGCAGCCATAAGCGTAATAATGGTGTAGATCAGTACTTGTTGGAAAATGAACTCTGTCTGTAACAGGCGGTAGCGTGCCAGGGTATACGCGATCACAACCGGAAAGATCGCAATAGGCAGCAATAGGAGTGGTGAGAAAGCCAGAGAATGCCAGATCGAGGAGCTTAAGAACCAGATTGCGATGGGCGAAAATGAAAAGCCAGCTCCGATCAAGATCAGCCGGGTTTGTTCATGGACCATCGGGGAATTTGTTTTGAAACGTCGATACACCATTCCAACCAGGAAAAGGATAATCGCCAGGCCTGCATAGATATATCCGGCTCGCCACCCAAGGGCATAAGTAATGGGTTGAGAATAATTATATAAAGTCGGAGAAGTGAGTAGAAAGATTGCCAGCGAGGGAACCAGGCCAACCCAACGTAGAATTGGAAAACTGGAGACGACTTTTTCCTCCTCCGGAAACATCAGGATGAGACAAACCAATCCGCCACCTGCCAGCATCAAAGCGAAAGTCCACCCTTGAACCAGGAAACTGGTTGAGAAAAGATCAAATAATGTACTCACAACAATCGCGACGGAGGTAGTAAAGATCGCAAAGGCTTTACCGGTATTATCTCTCCGGCGAAAGACAAATACCCAAAGGCTGCAAGCCAGGTAGGCGATAGCGATCAGATAGGGGGTAACAAAATATGCAATGAAATCAGTCGATGAAAACTGGCGTAGGGTGACCGGATAGGTTTGCGTTTCGCCAGACTGGTTTACCAATGAGACCAACACTTGCTCGCCAATCGAGCGTTGTTTAAGGAAGTCTCGTAGTTGAGCCAGGGAAAAGATCGCTTCCCCATTGACCGCCTGGATTCGGTAACCAAAAGGCAAATGGTGTTTTTGAAGCTCCCAGGCTTCCGATTGGCTGGGGCCAGAGGAATTGAGAGCGAGGGTATGTTCAACAAATGCCCCGATAAAGGGAGTCTTGGTAAAGTTGTATGCCAGAAATGGAACAACAACCAAAATAGCGACTGCTGCAAATTGGTAAACGGCGATGAGCGCTGTGGTCAGGCGTGTAGACCACGCCGCCCACCAGTTTGGAATTGAGGATGAATTTTCTTCTTGCATACACCAATTTTATGTCAGGCTTCCAGGTTATGCAAGCCTTAAAAAGATTTCGTGTGTCCGAAGACCCAGAGATCCTTGCCGACCTTAGTTGTATACTATAATTGATTTGACTACTCCCAATGATCGGTTACACTAATCAGAAGAAGGAACCATGCTATTAATTTCCTGTTTAGCTGATTGCCCTCAGCATCTTTCCACGGTAGCCTCCTGGATCTTCGATGAGTGGGGTCATCTTATTCCTGGTCTTTCTTTGAATGCGGTCGAAGATAAATTGCGAACCCATCTCAATCGCGATACCATCCCATTGACTCTGGTTGCGTTATCAGGAGATCAACCGGTGGGTACAGCAAGTTTGATGCTTCAAGATATGTCCAGTCGTCCCGATCTATTTCCTTGGCTGGCCAGTGTGTTTGTCGTGCCAGGTTATCGAAATCAGGCGATCGGTTCTCGGTTGGTTACAGCCATTGAGGATACCGGTAAAGAGCTTCATATAGCAAAAGTATATCTTTTTACACCAGACCAGGAAAAGTTCTACTCCCGTCTTGGCTGGTCGGTGATGGACATAACCGAATATCGCAACCAGCAAGTTGTGATTATGTATAAATCACTTTGACATAAAACGGAGGTTGATGTGATACGAATAGGCATTGTGGGGGCTGGTATTTGGGGAACGATGCATGCCCGGGCTTATGCTCAGAACCCCTTGGTTGAACTTGTGGCTATCTGTGATCTGGACGAAGGAAGAGCGCGCCGGCTTGCTGAACAATATGGTAATCCAAAAGTATTCACGGACCTGAACGAGATGTTCAACTTGGGGCTGGATGGTATTTCTGTGGTTACACCCGACAACGCTCACGCAGAGGTTGTCCTAAAAGCAGCGGCCAGGGGAATTCATATCCTGGTAGAAAAACCTCTTGCCACTACTTTGGAAGAATGTACATCAATGGTTGCTGCAGCCGAAAAAGCTGGCGTATTCCTGATGGTAGATTGGCATAACCGCTGGAATCCTCCATATTACTATGCCTGGAAAGCGATCCGTGAAGGTGAGCTGGGAGATATTCGCTATATTTATTATCGCTTAAGCGACACGGTGTATGTCCCCACCAGGATGCTTCCCTGGGCAAACCAATCGACCGTCATGTGGTTTCTTGGAAGTCACGCACTGGATACCACTTGCTGGCTGATGGGGAAAAAGCCTGTCCGATTGTACTGCCAGAAAAGACAAGGTACGCTTGCCAGTATGGGTGTTGAGACGCCTGACCTGTATATCACCATGCTCGAGTTTGAGGGCGGTGCACTAGCTGTGATCGAAAATACATGGATCTTGCCTCAACAATCGCCGGCTCTTATTGACCATAAATGTGACATCCTGGGCACCCAAGGAGCTATTTATCTTGATCCTACTCATAACCGCACGTACGCCCAATACTCCCCTAAAACAACGGCTGGTTTCCCGCATGCTACACTTCCCGATATGATCATCAGTCCTGAAATTTACGGTAAACAAATGGGATTTGCCGTCGAGAGTATCCATCACTTTGTGGAATGTATTCGCACAAAGATGAGGCCGATTGCTACTGGCTTGGATGGACTTCTGAACACCAAACTGATCTTGTTGGCTGAGAAATCTGCAGAGACCGGTTTTCCGGTTGTAATTGAGAACTAAAAGACGCCCCATATTTCCGGAGGGTCGATTTGCGTTTTAGGGCGCAGCCGCCTGTTCAAGCTGAGTGAGCACATCGATGGGGGGCTGTGAGACCCATTCTTCATTGAGAACCTCGATGCTGTTCAAGAGAGTCAACGCGCTGGTGGAAATGTCCCAAGTTTTTATCCAGCGCAGTTTACCGCTATCTGGATTGAAAACAGCCTCGTGCAGCACCTGCCCATCCAAAACACGGTACTGTTCCCCCACATACCAACAGTTATTGTACAGAGTCTGTTTGTTGAGATGGTTGTCCAGCTGAACAAGCCGGGCAGCCTCATTGTAAAAGCCGGAACTTAGATCAAAGTCAGCAATGGGGTCAAATGGGCTTTCGGCTTGAAATGTCAGGTTGTGCCATATCTCATTCACCAGGAGGCTGACCTGGATCGTTTTACCAGCCTCATCAGACATACGTGAGACGCCAGTCGTGATCCTTCCCTGGGAATCCAGGGCAAACCATTCTTCCAGCCTGAATGAATTGGGGATTATTTTAGGATAGAACGATTTGTTTCCATTATCATTTGTATGCAGGGTGAGACGGTGCCACCAACCTGATCCTGAGGTCAGGCTTTTTTGGTGACGTTTGACTAGTTCTTGGACCTCATGAAGCAGGGGGGCTGTGTTATTCTGATTTTCCCCAGTCCACGAGAGCAGGTTGGAAGATTCATCAGGCCGAAATGTGTGAGAAAAAGCGACTGTCCGATCCTGCTGTTGGGTATCTGAGCTTATGGTTGCGCTGCATGCGCTGATAAAGACCGTACACAAAACCAGGGTGATTAAACTTTTCATAGCCGATATTTTTTAACCTCAACGATAATTATTGGTGTGACCGGGCAAGTTTTATCTGCGTGTTTTATTACCTCTATTCAGGTTTTAAACTGGTAACCCGCAACTGGAAGGTTTTGCGCTCTTCCAGATATTCTTCCAGACCCTCGGGTCTATAGTCTAAGGATTGGTGTCGGAAATAGGTGTTATAAAGAGAAGCATAATGTCCTCCCTGGTCCAGCAGTGAACGATGGTTACCTTCTTCGATGATTTGTCCTTTTTCCAGGACGATAATCCGGTCGGCAGCTTTGACAGTCGACAGGCGGTGTGCGATCAAGATGCTGGTAGAATTTGCCAGGATCAAGTTCAAAGCCTGCTGGATTTGCCACTCCGTAAAGGGGTCAATACTTGCTGTAGCTTCATCCAGGATAAAAATGGCTGGTCGCTGTACAAGAACACGCATCAGTGAAACAAGTTGCCTCTGGCCCATCGAGAGGCGGGAGCCCCGTTCGCCTACTTCAGTTTGAAGACCTTGTGGTAAAGCGTTCAGCCATTCTCCATTGCCAATTTGGTATGCCAGCTTCTCGATTTCTTCGATGGGTTTCTTTCCTCTACAGGCGTAACAGATATTCTCTGCGATGGTGCCCGAAAACAGAAACGGTACTTGAGAAACAATCCCGAGCTGGCTGCGATAACTTACCAGATCTACCAAGCGGATATCTTGACCATCAACGAGAATGTTCCCGTCCTGAAACTCGTAAAAACGGGCAATTAGTTTAGCGATGGAAGATTTTCCAGCTCCAGTATGCCCTACCAGAGCGATATTTTCTCTTGGGTGGATGTGTAGGCTAAAATTCTCGAGAATCCCTTGGCGCTCTGTGTATCGAAACCCGACATTTTCAAATATGATTTCGCCTATCAAAGATTTAGAGGGCAAATTATCGAGTTGTTTAACAGAGGCCTCAGCATCAATCAGTGCAAAAACGCGCTCTGCCGCGGAGAGGCCAGATTGGATATTCGCCCAGAAAGCAGATAAATTTAGAATCGGGAAGAAGAATCGGTCCAGGCTTTGCAAGAACAAGAACCATGCTCCGGCAGTAACGATCCCCTGGGCGGTGCTCAAACCACCCATATAGACCAAAATCGCAGTTCCCGCCCCTCCTAATGCGTTCAAGGTAGGGAAAACCAATGCCAGAACAAGGCCTCGCTTGATATTAACCCGGTAAGATTGGATATTCGCCCCCTCAAATTCCTGGTAAATGGAAGTCTCCTGGCGGAAATTTTTGGCGATGGCAATCCCGCTCACGGTCTCTTTGATGGCGGCATTGACATTAGCCATGGCACGCATTCCCTGACGGGTAACGGTTCGCGCCAGTTTACGAAAGCCAATCGAGAAAAGGAAAATCGTGGGTATAAAGGCGAACAGGTAAAGGGAGAGCCTCCAGTCAATTTTCACCAGAACGATGCCCAGGATCACTGACTGGACGATCTGGGAGACCAGATCGGTGACCAGGACAACGACCTGGCTGAACTCTTTTGTGTCCGAAGTAATGCGCGATACAATGCGCCCTGAAGAGAACTCGTCATAGAAGGAGAGATCATGCTCCGCAGCAGCCTGGAAGGTATCAGAACGCAGTTGCAGCTCAGTATCACTGACGGTTCGCACGGTAATTCTACGGCGCAGCCAGTTGGTGAACCATCCAATGATCCCGACTGACAGGATGATGATGAAAAGCAGTAAAATGGTTGCAGGAGCTGAATCTTCCCGGATCAGATCAACCCCTCGAGACACAACCAGAGGAGATACCGCGCCGGTCAAAGAATTGAGCAGGACCAGAACCGTGATGATCACGAGCTGGAGTGTGTAAGGTTTGAGATAAGCTCCCATCCGTCGCACAAGCTGGCGGTCGGTATACTGCCGGTCGTAGGCTTCTCTATCCAGATTGGAGAACAATCCCATCGGGTCAACCTCTATTCACTAAAAATACGTCGATAAGCTTCTGAAGTTTGAAGAAGTTCTTCATGCTGGCCAACGGCAGCAATTTTGCCCTGGCGAAGAACGATGATCAGATCTGCCCAGCGGATTTGCGATAAACGGTGGGTGATCAGAAAAGTTGTTCGACCTCGTGCCGCTGCATAAATAGCTCTTTGTATTTTGTCCTCTGTCGCACTGTCAATCGAGCTGGTAGAGTCATCCAGGATCAAGAAGCATGGGTCAGTCAGAAAGGCGCGCCCCAAGGCCAGGCGCTGCCGTTGCCCGCCAGACAGGGTTACTCCGCGCTCCCCCACGACTGTTTGGTAACCTTCTTTAAACTCTAAGATAAATTCGTGCGCCTGGGCAGCTTTGGCGGCTGCCTCAATCTCGTCCTGCGACGCGCCAGGCTTGCCGAAAGCAATGTTTTCAGCAATGGTTCGAGAGAAGAGAAATACATCCTGTTCAATAATAGATATCTTGCGGCGGAGTGACTCCAGATTCCATTCACGCACATCTATCCCATCCACAGTCACCTGACCAGCCGTTACATCATAGGTTCGGTTGATCAATTTTACCAGGGATGTTTTACCAGCTCCGGTTTGGCCGACAATAGCGACAGTCTGTCCGGGTTTGACAGTGAAAGAAATATCTGCAAGAGATTGAGCATTCTCCGAATAAGCGAAAGAAACATTCCGAAATTCGATCTCACCGCGCATGGGTCCGGTATATCCAGTCTGGTTTTGGTCCAGGTTATTCTCACGATTGATAAGCTCAAGAATACGTCTTGCACTAGAAACACCCAATGAGACCTGCGAATAAGCCCACAGGGACGTAAAAGTAGGAAAGCCGAATAATTGGATCAGGCTGAAATAGGCGATGACCCCGCCGACATCCAACAATCCCTGCCGGTACAATAAGGTGGCGTGCAGCAGCCCTCCAGCCTCAGCCAGGACGAGCAGCAGTAAGGGGATGAACCTGGCTTCGACATTCCCCTGGCGCACGACCGCATTTCGGAATTGGCGGGCGTTTTCACCGAATCGGCAAATTTCATTTTCCTCCTGGGCCATTCCTTTGACCGTTTCAATACCGTCCAGGGCTTCTGAAAGACGGGTGTTCATTTTGCCAAAAGAACCCCTGATATCTGTTGTGATGGGATTCAGTTCATGCAAGTACTGCCATAAGGCGATGAAATATCCGATGATAAACAGAAGTGGGGTCAGGATGAGCGCAGGATGGTAGCGAGGAGCGACAAACAGTGGGACGAGTAAAAAGTTGGCTGAACCAATTACGAGATTCAAGCCTGGACTGAAAAGGAAGTTGACCTCGCGCACATCGTTGGTGGCGCGCGCCATGATATCACCGACTGGCTGCAGACTGTGAAAGGTCATACTTTTGCCTAATAAGCTGGTATAAAGCTCTTGGCGGATATCGCGTTCGACTCGTTGGGCTGTTATTTCGGCGGCAGCATTTCTCCCGTATTGCAACAAACCTCGACTTACCTGGGTGATTGCGATCAGAAGAGCGATCTTGAGCAGGATATTCGTTTGAGCAGGGATAGCCGTGATAGCATTGAAAGCCTGACCAATCAAAACTGGAGCGGCTGCAGCCAGAACAGCATTGCTTACTGCACCCAAAACCATGATCAGGAAAAAGAACCAGTTACGAAGTGCATAAGAGATGATCCAGCGTACCGGGCCGCGCCGGTCTGAAACTCGACCTTGGGGAAGTGTAAATTCCGAGGAAAGTGTCTGGACTGTCATAAAAGCTCGTCCGGGAAGGGGAGTTGGGCGGCTAGACGATAGGGATCAAACTTAGGCATTTGGTTAGCCCGGACGCGGCGCATCCTACCGTTGCGGGGGGTAATTTTATAGAATAAGCCATTTGAGTCGATCAGAGGTATTGGGCGGTGTTTTCGACCGAATACCCGCCTCATAACTCCAGAGTGATAGCGAAAAGCTTGAAGCTCGTTGGGCCTGCTCTGAAAAATCAGCTTGATTGTGGTGATAAATTCAGTCACATACTCCAGCGATATTTCCTCAAAATGGCTGATCACCCAGCACCGATCTTCATATTCCCAGTAATAAGATAGACCCAAGAATTTGCCTTCTTGGTTAATATAAGGAAAGAATGGAAAGGCGCGGCAGGTAAAGGTGCGGAACTGCCGTTCACACAGGAGGTGTCCTTTGCATTCGATGAGCACCAGACCAGGCGGTGTTTGGGATTGAAGCCTCACATTTTCCTTCGGATCATCTACCTGCCACAAGTGCCAGAGATTCGTATTGGATCGTAGATAAGCCCATTCGAGTTCGTAAGCGGTTGGTACCGCATGATGGGTATCACAGCAGAAGGGGACTGACCCCTCGTTATAAGGTGCGCACTTTGTCCCACAATCGACCTGAGTGATCGGAGAATGAAAGCCTTGGTAAAGGAGCTCGCAGTCCATTGGGGTCATTTCTGGCATACAAAAGAGGATACCATAAAGTCAATAAAATTGTCGAAAAAAGACACAAAAGATCATAAATTCAGTACAATATACCCTGCTATGCGAAAGGTCATGACCCACCTCATTTTGTTCCTTCTCAGCCTGGCAGCCTTTATCCTGGCTCTGATGTTGATGAAGGAAGGAGCGCGCCCGTTATCCCCCATGTTTCGCCATTCTTTTTCAGTCGATTCCCCCGCCAGCGCCTTGGGTTTTGGCTGGCTGGCTTCGAGTTTGCTGCTCTCTGGATCTCCTGTAGCGGCTACTTCGCTATCACTTTTAGATGCTGGGGTCATTAACCCAAACGAAACTTTCGCAATGATCTCAGGCTCCCGCCTGGGAGCAGCCTTTATTGTATTAGTGGTTGGTTTTATCTATATGCTGCGTGGCAAGAAACGTGATATCAGTCTGGGAGTAGGGCTTACATCTCTTTTGGTCACACAGACGATCTATCCTGTTGTAATGGCAGTTGGTTACTTCATCATGAGCAAGGGTTGGCTTGGAACCTGGCAGGTTTCGACCCCGTCATCTTTCAATTCAATCTTGGAAGTGTTTGTCAACCCAGTGGTCGAGATCTTGAAAAGCTGGCTTTCAGTAAATCTGCTTTTCCCGAGTGGATTTTTGATGATGGTGGGAAGTTTATGGTTATTTGATCGCGCCATACCGGAGCTTAATCTGCAGAAGACTGACCTGGGTATGATCAACCACTTGTTGTATCGCCCGTTCGTCATTTTTCTCTTCGGTGCAGCGATTACATCTTTGACAATGTCCGTATCCGTGTCCTTAAGCCTTTTGGTCCCGCTGTCGGCGCGTGGGTTTGTGCGTAGGGAAAATGTGATCCCATACATCCTGGGGGCTAATATCACTACTTTCGTCGATACACTGGTAGCTGCGGCCTTGCTTTCCAACCCAGCAGCAGTAACAGTTGTCCTGGTCCAAATGGTCAGCGTTACGGCAGTATCCCTGGTGATTTTATTGACCAGCTACCGGTTCTATGTCCGCACGATTGAACGGTTGGTAAGGTTCATTGGAATGAGTCGTTACCATCTGCTGGTTTATCTTTTGCTGATTTTTGGTGTTCCATTTCTCTTATTGTGGATGGGTTAAGATGAACGGGATGAGAATTTTGATCTGCACGGATGGTTCCAAAGCAGCAGAAAGAGCTGCTCGAGAAGTAAGTTTGTTGCGATTTCCTGAAGAGACCAGGATAGTTTTGTACTATGTGAAGGAGGTACATGGCGGGTATAAAGTTCCCGAGGAAATTTTTTCCCCAATCGAGGCTGTTTTAGCTCCCTCTTTTCCCACTGTTGAGAGGAAAGTAGCTTCAGGAAATGCGGCCGCGCAGATTCTTACCGAAACCCGAGATCATAGCTATGATCTTGTTGTCATCGGTGATACGGGGATCAGCCGGGGTTTGTTGCATCGGCGTATGGGGTCTACGGCCAGTAAAATTATGCGGTTGATTGACATTCCGCTTCTTTTGGTACGTAGGAATCCGGATCAACTAAAAAAGGTTCTCGTGTGCACAAGTGGAGAAGCGCCGGCTGCCGAAACTCTCCAAAAGGGCGGGTTCCTGGTTTCGTACACACAGGCCCAGGTAGGGGTGTTACATGTCATGTCTCAGTTGGCTTTAGCGGCGACCTCACAGGCGGACGATTTGCTCGATACAGCCCAAACCGCCATTAAGCGAAAAACGCGCGAGGGTCTCCATCTGATCCGGGCTGTCGATCAGATCCAGCAGGCGGGGGTATCTGGGCCGGTTATTCCGATCTTGCGGCATGGATTGGTCCTGGATCAGGTCACGGCAGAGCTTCGAGAAGGTCAGTATGATTTGTTGGTAATTGGCTCTCATCATGTGGCGGGGAGAAGTCGCAAGCTCGAGGCGTTTCTTGAGGATGTAGCCAGCGATCTGATTTTCGAAGCGCCGTGTTCGGTCTTGATCGTGTAAATCCTATTAACCATGCTACAATCCAAGCACTGTTATGTTAAAGGCCCGTTACCGCCGGATTACCTTATTTTTTGGCCGTATTCTCATCAGCCTGGCAATTTGGGATTTAATCTTACCCCGTATTGGACTGCGCCGGTGGGTCCTTAAAACGCGCCCGGAGCGTTTACGAAAAGCTGCTGTTCAGTTCAGAGCTTTGGCAATTCAGATGGGGGGAGTGATGATCAAAGTAGGCCAGTTTCTTTCGGCGCGGGCGGATGTGCTGCCAGAGGAGATTACCCAGGAGCTGTCAGGGCTGCAGGATGAAGTACCTGCAGAGAAATTCGATGATATCCGCAGGGTAGCTGAAAATGAGTATGGGATGCCGCTGGAACGCAAGTTTGCTGTGTTCGAGGGAGTGCCTATGGCGGCGGCCTCATTGGGTCAGGTACACCGGGCCAAGTTGTATATAGAGGAGTCATCCTCAGATTCCGAAGAGCCTTTATCTCCCCGATTGTACGATGTTGTGGTCAAGATTCAACGTCCCAATATCGAGCGGATCATTGAAACTGACCTGGCAGCTTTGCGGACGGTTGGGAATTGGCTGCAGCGATATCGGCCGATCCGGAAACGTGCCAATGTGCCGGCTCTCTTAAATGAGTTTTCCCGAATCCTTAACGAAGAAATAGACTATAACGCCGAAGGCGCCCACGCCGAGACCTTTGCTGCCAATTTTCAGGGATCTGCGGGTGTCAAGGTACCCAAGGTGATCTGGTCGCATACAGCCAAGCGGGTGCTCACGCTGGAGGATGTGTCCGGAATCAAAATTACTGATTATGAGGCCATTACAAAGGGTGGTATCCAGCGGATTGAGGTTGCTTCTAGGCTCTTAGATACATACTTGAAGCAAATTTTCGAGGATGGCTTCTTTCATGCCGATCCTCATCCAGGTAATTTGTTTGTTTACCCGTTGGGTACAGAAGAAGATGGCTCAATGCAATGGCAGTTGGTATTCGTTGATTTTGGAATGGTAGGACGGATTCCTTCCAGCGCACAGCGCGGCTTGCGCGAGTTGCTCATGGGCATGGGCACTCGCAATGCGGACCGGATCGTTCAATCCTATAAAATACTTGATGTTCTTTTACCCGATGCAGACTTAGAGCTTTTGAAAAAGGCAGAAGAGAGGGCTTTTGAACATTTTTGGGGGAAGAGCATGAGCGAGTTGCGCGATATTTCGCCAGAAGAGATCCACGAATTTGTGAAGGAGTTTCGAGAGCTGGTTTATAATATGCCGTTTCAGGTGCCGCACGATTTGATCTTCCTGGCTCGAACGGTTGCAATTCTCTCTGGATTATGTACGGGGTTGGATCCTGAGTTCAATGTTTGGGTTCACCTGGCCCCTTATGCCCAAAAGTTGGTAGCCAGCGAGAGTATCTCTGTGGGCAGATTATGGCTGGAAGAAATTGGCGCTTTGGCTCAAAAAATATTTCGGCTACCTGAGCGTGTTGATGCACTCTTCGAGCGTTTGGAGCGCGGTGATCTTGAGGTAAGAGATGTGCGGCTCGAGGAGCAAGTTCAACGGTTGGAGTGGGCAGTTCACCGGGTGAGTAGAGCGATTATCTTGGCAGCTTGTTTGTTGGGCGGTGTCCAGCTATTTCTGGGAGGGCAGGTTTGGGCGGCGGGATTACTGTGGGCCGGAGGTGGGGTGGCAATCGTATTTTCCCTTTTTAGAAAAAACCGATAAAGTACAAAGGCTTGGTGTGGTTTTACACGATGCGCGAATTTGGTAGGTTTGTGCGCTACGATTTATAATAAGCAGGTAAAGTAAATTCACCTTAAATTCCATAGAAGGAGAGGCGCATGAAATCAGACTTTATCTGGATGGACGGCGAATTGGTACCATATGACCAGGCGACCGTCCATTTTATTACACCCACTTTGCATTATGGAGTAGGCGTTTTTGAGGGCATCCGTTGTTACAATACACCCACAGGTCGCGCGGTTTTTCGCTTGCGGGAGCATTTCACCCGTTTCATCGAGTCGATCCACATTCTCGGTGTGCGAGACTTTCCTTACACCGTGGATGATCTTCGCCAGGGTGTCTTTCAGACAATCAAAGCCAACGGCTTCAAAGAGTGTTATATCCGGCCTTTAATGTATTTGAAAGGGCCGATGGGAATGAATATGGACCGCTCGCGGCCTGCCGTTGGGATTGCCGCCTGGGAATGGGGGTCTTATCTGGGGGATGAGTCGAAGGAAACTGGTATTCATATGATGGTTGCATCCTTCACCCGGCTGCATCCGAATGTTGCTATGACCAAAGCCAAAATCTCGGGCAATTATGTCAATTCTCTGATGGTCAAGACACTGAC
>Ga0315273_10007953_pt1 | contig 13348 bp, 12 predicted proteins | sample YL17G02_0_MG_FD_205753 | JGI IMG/M metagenome (GOLD analysis project Ga0315273, IMG submission 205753) | Sediment microbial communities from Yellowstone Lake, YNP, Wyoming, USA - YL17G02_0 | ecosystem: Environmental > Aquatic > Freshwater > Lake > Sediment | place: USA: Wyoming | collected...
CTCAATTCGTGACGCAGCGCGTCACCATTTGGGAAGGCCCTGTAAAACAGCCGCATGCCTCGGCAGATTGAATTGCGAGGTTCAGCGGCAGATATTCTCACTCCTTCGGCGCAAGACGCGCATGACCAGACGCTTTCCGTTGGGATTGAGAATCTGTATCCGGTCTCTTTCCAGGAGGAATGTGACGGGGCCGTTCACCGTCAAACCGGCCTTGGGAGGGCTCTCTCTCGACACTACGGAAAAAACTTTCCCATCGGCGGAGATGCAATAGACCCACCACACGTCGCTCCGTTTGCCGGGTTGCTGACTTCCGGGATTGAGGCCGTGTCCGCTCAGATCCGCCGCAACCAGGCGTCCCATCCGCCAGTGTGCCTTTTCAGCGGGGACTAAAGATGGATGGAAGCAGCCGAGAAGGAATAGGATCGAAAGTAACAGACCGGCTCTGATGCGCATTGAATCACCACATCGAAGGCAAGTCTCAAACGGCCGCTGCCCGGGCGGCGGTTTACCTTCGCCCGTTGAGCCCGCCTTTAACATTCAGATCGGCCATTGTTCCCCTTCCCATGAGGGAACTCATCAAGGGCTCCCGGAGCTTTGCCGGATGAGGCTCCACCCGCGCAGCGGGTGGCCTCAGGATGCCTCCTGGAGGAAGGCGATGGCTTTGTCGCCATGGGTAATCAATGCGCTCAACCATTCAATGCCCCTTTTGGAGTGCGGCGCCCTGGCGCCGCTTTGAGTTAGACCGACTGGCCAGGCGTTCCCGGCAAAACGTCGATGCTGCCATGTGCGTTATGTCTCAGCGATGACCTTCTGCGAACTTCCATTTCCAGGTCGGCAGGACGATGCATGGGGCACAACTCCTGGCAGGAGGCCATGATCCAAAGCGGCGGCATGCCGCCGCACTCCAAAAAATGCCGCAGGAACGGCAGAGCCTTTCTGGGTCTCACCGCCAGAGGCGGTGGCTTACCTTGTTTGAATTAGACTTATCCCGTCATAAGGCTCAACATGCCGCACCGGAAAATTTGGAAACAGTGTGTCAATCCCCTATTTTTCGGATTTTCCTGTTGATCTCGACGGCGCGGCCGAATTCTGCCGACACGCTGCCGTCCCGAAGGAGGATCCGTACCCGCTCCAGGTAGCGGATGAACTGCTCGAGCGCACAGTCGATATTGTCGCGATTGGTTTGGAAGATTCCCTGCCAGATCGAATAGGGGCTGCCCGCAAGCCGGAGCATGTCCCGCAGACCGCTGCCCGATATGTCGGTTCTTTGATCACCCGCAACGTTGGCCAGCGCCGTGGAAATAATCTGCGGCAGATGGCTTACCCAGGCGATCGCACTGTCATGTTCCTCCGGCGTCATGACGAAAAGGCGCGCGCCGAGGATTTCCACCACTGTCTGCATTCTCCCGAGGTTTAGGCAACCGACACCGGGACGCGGACAAAGGACATAGGGGGCGCCGCGGAATAGACCGGGCAGACTGTTTTCCACACCCGCGACCTCCCTGCCGGCGACGGGATGCCCGCCGATAAACTCCACCGATGCAGGCAGTGCCCGCCATGCCCGTTCGCAGATGACCCTCTTCGTACTCCCCACATCCGTGACGACGGCTGCGTGATGAAGATGGCCGCCGATTTTCTCCAGCAGATCGAGAATGCTCTCCACCGGAGTGGCCAGGATGACGAGATCACAATCCCGCAACGCTTCCAGATCTGTCGCATATTCATCCAAAGCGCCCATCCTGCGCGCCAGATCGAGGCGCTCTGCCATCCTCCCGATGCCGAGAATTCGGAGTGTCGGCGCGTCTTTCTTCAGCGCAAGCCCGAGAGAGCCCCCGATCAGCCCCACCCCCACGATGCCTATTTTATTAAATGGAATATCCATGACTGTTGACCGGTCTCCCGATGATTTCACCGTTGCGGAATGCGGTTTGCGGATCAATCATGTTGTTGTGCGCGGCCTTCTAAAATCCGCATTCCGCAATTCGCAATCCGCAATCAACTATGGATGGTTCGGTGCACCGCCGATGCGATGAGCCTCAGCTCCTGCATGAGCTCAATGAATTGCTCCGGGAGAAGGGACTGAGCCCCGTCGCAGAGGGCCTTTTCCGGATCGGGATGGACCTCGATCAGAAGGCCATCGGCTCCCGCCGCCACCGACGCGCGCGCCATCGCGGCGACCTTGTCGCGTCTTCCCGTGCCGTGGCTGGGATCAACGACCATGGGAAGGTGGCTGAGCTTTTTCACAACCGGTATCGCCGAAAGATCGAGCGTATTGCGCGTATAGTTTTCAAAGGTGCGGATGCCGCGCTCGCACAAAATGACCTGGTGATTGCCTCCGGTCATGATGTAGTCGGCCGCCAGAAGCAGCTCTTCAATCGTCGCACACATTCCTCGCTTGAGCAGCACCGGTTTTTCAATCTTGCCGAGTTCTTTCAACAGATTGAAGTTCTGCATATTGCGCGCCCCGACCTGCAGAATATCGGCATGTTCCAGGAACATCGGGATCTGGGTATGATCCATTACTTCGGAGATCACGTAAAGATTGCGCGCCCTGGCCGCCTCGGACAACAGCTTGAGCCCCTCTTCCCCCATCCCCTGGAAACTGTGCGGCGAGGTGCGCGGTTTGAAGGCGCCGCCGCGCATGATGCGAATCCCGGCCTTTGCCACGGCTTCGGCCGCAGCGTTGACCTGGGCGCGGCTCTCGACCGTGCAGGGTCCCGCCATGACCACAACAGCCTTGCCGCCGATCGGCACATCGCCAACCTGGACGATCGTCCCCTCCGGTTTGAAGGTCCTGCTGCACAGCTTGTAGGGTTGGGTGATGCGCACCACCTCTTTTACGCCGTCGAGCAACTCGTAGTCTCTGCTGTCGACTATCTTGCCGCCCACGACGCCGAGCACGGTCCGCTCGGCGCCGGTGGACCTGTGAACGCCGAATCCGTCGCGCATCAGCCGGTCGACAACCTGCTGGATCTGTTGCTCGGATGCATTGCGCTGCATTACGATGACCATTTACTCCCTGCCTTTCCAAGAATGACGAATGACAGCCAGTGATCGACGATTCGTAACTGGCGGTTGACGATGGGGAACATCGTGGGGCGATGGCTGCCCGGCAGCCGCTGGCTCCGATGCGCCCCAGCGCGCCTTCCGATTCGAATCGGATCTATCCATCCATGCCTCCCGTCAGCCACCGGCAGAAGTCCCCCACGCGGGAGACCAAATCCTTCGAATCACGATTCTTTTCGATCTCAGAAACGATAGCGCTTCCGACCACGGCGCCATCGGCGGCGCCCCAGACCACGCGCACCTGCTCCGGCCGGGAGATACCGAAGCCCACCGCAACCGGCAGACTCGTGTGGCGCCGGATGAGACTCAGAGTCGGAGAGACCTCATCCGAGAGCTTTTCCTGAGCCCCGGTAACCCCTGTCCGGGAAACAAGGTAAACAAATCCGCGGCAGCAGCGGGTGATCAGGGCCACCCTTTCGGCGCTGCTTGTCGGCGCGACGAGGAAAATGGAATCGAGCTCATGCTGTTCCAGACAGAGCCGGTAATCCTCGCTTTCTTCAGGGGTGAGGTCCGTCACCAGCACTCCGTCGGCTCCTGCGAGCCGGGCGTCGCACGCGAATTTTTCCACCCCGTACTGAAGGAGAGGATTGAAATAGCTGAAGATGACCAGGGGAATGTTCGTCTGCCGCCGGACCGCCTTAATGGCCTCGAGGTGATCGGCGAGGCGGTATCCGTTACGGAGTGCCCGCTCGGAGGAGCGCTGGATCGTCGGACCATCGGCGAGCGGATCGGAGAATGGAATCCCCAGTTCCACGATGCTCGATCCCGCACGTTCCAACTCCGGGACAAGACGGATGGTCGTCTCCAGATCAGGATCCCCTGCCGTAATGAACGGAATAAAAGCCTTCTTCCCATCACTTCTGAGTCGCTCAAAAGCGTCGGCAATTGCTCGAGCCACGGTTCCTTCTCCGATTTACCATTGACGATTTTAAAAGTCAGTGAATACGAATTGGTCAATCCACAATCGATAATTCAAGTGAGATTCCACCCGCAGAGCAGGTGGCATCAGGAAGCCTCCACGAAGGAGGCAGTGGCTTTACCAGCATGGTTTGTCAATACACTCATGGATTCCGTGCCCCTTTGGAGTGCGGCGGCATGACGCCGCTTTGAGTTCAACCACCTGGCGAAGGACTATCGGCAAGACATCGATCCTTCCTCCTGCGGCTTGTCCCAGCGGTGACCGTCTGCGAACCGCCACTTCCCGATCGGCCGAGCGGTGGGGGCCAGTCTCTTGACCGGAGCCTGTCGCTCAAAGCGGCGTCATGCCGCCGCACTCCAAAAAAACACCGCCAGCGGCGGCAATTTACCTTGATGGAATTGAATGGTGCAACTCCCCGGACTCCGATTTTCCCAGGATTTCGGACACCTGATTCACGTCTTTGTCGCCCCGGCCGGAGAGGTTGAGCACCGCGATTGTGTCCTTTTCCAGGCTCGGACCCATTCGGAGTAATTCCGCAACGGCGTGGGCGCTCTCCAGGGCCGGGATAATTCCCTCGAGCCGGCTCAACAGCTGGAATGCTTCCAGCGCCTCCTCATCGGAAATCGAGGTGTATTGCACCCGCCCGATGTCGTGGAGCAGCGAGTGCTCGGGACCGACACTGGCATAATCGAGCCCGGCCGAGACCGAGTGAGTTCCGGCGATCTGCCCGTTCTCGTCCTGCAAGACATAGCTCAAGGTGCCCTGAAGCACGCCCTTCCTGCCGCCGGCGAATCGTGCGGCATGATCGCCGAGTGCGCTGCCGCGTCCCCCTGCTTCAACACCGATCATCCTCACCGCAGGATCTCTCAGGAAATCGAAGAAGAGGCCGAGTGAGTTGCTGCCGCCGCCCACGCAGGCCAGAAGCAGATCCGGCAGCCGGCCTTCGCTTTGCAGTATCTGCTCTCGTACCTCCTTTCCGATCACCGATTGAAAATCGCGGACCATCATGGGATAGGGGTGAGCCCCCAGCGCGGATCCAAGCAGATAGTGGGTGTCGCGCACATTGGTCACCCAGTCCCGCATCGCCTCGTTGATGGCGTCCTTCAGGGTTCGGCTGCCGGACGCCACCTCGCGAACCCTTGCCCCCAGCAGACGCATGCGGAAAACGTTGAGCTCCTGCCGCCGCATGTCTTCGGACCCCATGTAAACTTCACACTCCAAGCCGAAGAGCGCGCACACCGTCGCGGTGGCAACACCGTGCTGGCCGGCGCCGGTTTCCGCGATGATCCGCTTCTTCCCCATACGCCGCGCAACCAGCACCTGACCGAGAGCGTTGTTGATCTTGTGCGCCCCGGTGTGATTCAGGTCCTCGCGCTTGAGATAGATTTTCGCGCTGCCCAGGTGGCGGGCAAGCCGCCGTGCCGGGGTCAGCGGCGTCGGACGTCCGGAGTATGTTCTGAACAGGTCGTTCAATTCCGCCAGGAAAGAAGGATCCTGGCAAGCTTGATGGTAGGCTTGCTCGAGCTCCTTGAGCGGCCCCATCAGGGTTTCGGGAACGAACCGGCCGCCATAGGGGCCGAAATGCCCGCTCGCATCGGGACCGTTGAAATCCAGCGCACTAGAGGCTCTGGCTTGCATTATTCACCTCGCACATGAACGCACGCAGCCTCGCTGCGTCTTTCCTGCCGGGACTGTGTTCGACTCCGCTGCATACATCCACGGCAAAGGGCCGGACAGTCCGGATCGCCCGGGCAACGTTTTCAGGTCTCAAACCACCCGAGAGAATGATGGGATGGTCTCTCCGAAGCTCTGCCGCCAGTTGCCATTCGAAGGCCTTGCCTGTTCCGCCCCAAAGGATTTCATCAAGGGAATCGAGCAGAAAAGCGGAGACCGGATACCTGTCGAAATCAATCCGGATCGGATCGGGACCGACTCTCAAGGCCTTAATAAGCGGCCAATCCGCGAGAGCGCGGCAATAATCGGGGGGCTCATCTCCATGCAGTTGGAGCACCTGTACACGGGCAGCCCGCGCCGTTTTGTCGACCTCCTCGGGGGCTGTGACATTCACAAACAGGCCGACCGGCACGACGAAGGGCGGCAATCGGGAGATGATGCATCGGGCGCTGTCCGGATCGATGTAGCGCGGGCTTGGCCTGTAAAAGTTGAATCCAAGCGCATCCACTCCCGCGTCGACGGCGGCCAGCGCATCTTCCCAGGTCGTGATGCCGCAGACTTTAACCCTCACCTGGCCCTCCCGCGCGCCGGCTCGAGCGCGCCCATCAGTTCCCGCAAGGCAGCCCCCGGAGAAGCGGCCTTCATGAGCGCTTCGCCCACCAGAAAGCCCCTGTAACCGGCGTCCGCGAGACGCCGGACATCATCCGCAGTTTTAATGCCGCTCTCGGATATCGCCATGATGTTTCCGGGCAGGCGCGGCGCCAGCGTGAGGCTGGCCTGCAACGAGACCTCAAAGCTGCGCAGATCGCGATTGTTGACCCCGATCAATGTGGCCCCGGCCTCGAGGGCGCGGTCCAGGTCGCGTTGGTCATGAACCTCGACAAGCGCATCCATCCCCAGTTCTTCAGTCTTTTGACGCAGGCTGCGCAGCGAACCTGCATTCAAAAGGGCCGCGATGAGCAGTACGGCGTCCGCGCCCGCGTGGCGTGCCTCCAATAATTGATGGGGATCGACGATAAAATCCTTGCGCAAAAGCGGCAGCGCCGATTTCCATCTCAAATCGGCCAGTGTTTCCAGGCGCCCCTGAAAGTGCGCGGCCTCGGTGACCACGGAGATTGCGGCAGCCCCCGCGCTCTCGTAATCCAGTGCGATTGCCGCCGGGTCGAAGTCCCTGCGCAGAAGCCCGGCCGATGGCGACGCTCTCTTGATTTCCGCGATGAAGCCGGGCGAGTGCATCACCAGGGCCCTCTTCAGGGAACGAATCTCCGGCGCTCTGTCGAGCGCCATTTGAATCGCTTCAGCCGGCCACTTCTGCCTGGCGCCCGCAATTTCGTGCAGCTTGGCGCGCATGATCGAGGCCAGCACCGTTCCTTCGAGTTCATCGGGCAGCGAGTAGTGAACACTGACTTGAGCCATAGTGTTGATCCTCCGCTAGACTGATTTCCTCACGGCTTTCCTGCCGCTTGAACGTGGTTTTCCGCCAGCGCCAGGAAGTTGGACAGCAGGGGTTTTCCCGCGTCCGTCAAAATAGATTCCGGGTGAAACTGCACTCCCTCGACTCGAAGAGCCTTGTGGCGCAATCCCATGATTACTCCATCGGAAGTGCGCGCGGAGATTTCCAGGCACTCCGGCAACCCGATGGCGGAAACCACCAGGGAGTGGTACCGGGTGGCGCGAAAGGGATTGTCGAGTCCGGAAAAAATCGTCCGGCCGTCGTGATGGATCTCGCTTGTCTTCCCATGCATGAGCGAGGGCGCGGAAATCACCTGACCGCCGAAAGCCGCGCCGATTGCCTGATGGCCAAGGCAGACGCCCAGAATGGGAATCTTTCCCGCCAGGAGGCGGATGGCTTCGACGATGATCCCCGAGTTTTCAGGCCTGCCGGGCCCCGGGGATACGACGATGCCGGCAGGGCTCAAGCGCGCGATTTCCTCCACAGTGATCGCATCGTTGCGGAAGACCTTCAGCTCGCACCCCAATTCCCCCAGGTATTGCACCAGGTTGTAGGTGAACGAATCGTAGTTGTCGATAACCAGTATCATCTTTTTAACGTTCCTGGCGCGGCATGTCGCATATCCTCGTTCGTATTCCGCCGCTTGCTCACGCGCGCGGCTCTGCTAAATCGATAGTTTACAAACCCTCGACCGCCAGAAGGTGCGAAAAATCTCTCTACGCGGAGCGGTGCGCAGAGTTTAGCCCCGGGCCAGCGAAGCGCCGCCCGGGGCTAACCTCCGTCCGCCGCTCCGCGGCGCACTTTTTGATCTTTTCACGCCTTGCTCTCAATCGCGGCGCTGTCAAATCTATGGGTTACAGAGCCGCGACCATCAGGGAGCGGATGGGAAGTTGCGACGCACCACGCTAGCGCAGACCTTGATGAGCGAATTTGACGGCACGGATGAGGGCCTGCGCTTTGTTCAGAGACTCCTCCCACTCGCGTTCGGGCACCGAATCCGCAACTATCCCGCCGCCGGCCTGAATGTACGCCTTGCCATCTTTGAGCACCAGCGTTCGCAGTGCGATGCAGGAATCCAGATTGCCGGAGAAATCCACATATCCCACGGCTCCGCCATAGATTCCCCTCCGGCAGGGTTCGAGTCCCTCGATAATCTCCATGGCGCGCACCTTGGGCGCCCCGGAGACGGTTCCTGCGGGAAGGCATGACTGGAGGGCATGGTAACAATCCAACCCCTCGAGCAGTTCGCCCTCCACGCTGCTGACCAGGTGCATCACGTGACTGTATTTTTCGATGCGCATCAAATCGCTCACCGCGACGGTCCCGTACCGGCACACCCTTCCGAGATCGTTGCGCCCCAGATCGACCAACATAATGTGTTCGGCCCGCTCTTTGGCATCGGTGAGCAGCTCCGCCGAGAGCCGTTCGTCTTCCTCTCCGCTCCTCCCCCTCGGTCTTGTTCCAGCGATGGGACCATATTCCACTCGCCGGTCGCGCACCTTCACCAGCATTTCCGGCGAAGAACCGATCAGGTGCAGGTTATCCATGCGCAGAAAGAAAAGATAGGGGGACGGATTGATAAATCGCAGCGCCCGGTAGATGTCGAAGGGATCGCATTGGACTTCCATGGTGAGGCGCTGCGACAGGACGACCTGGAAAATATCGCCCGCATTGATGTGCTTCTTCGCGACCTCCACTTTCGCATAGTATTCACCCTCACTCATGTTGGAGCGGGGTTCCGGGATGGAACTGCAGGGTTGAGGCGCCGGAAGCGAAATGGGGCCGGTAAGCCGCTGCTCGACCTGCTCGATGCGGCGGACGGCGTCCCGATACTTGGCTTCCAGGCTCTGCCCGCCGCGATCGGAGAAAATATTCGCGATAATGTGAATCCGGTGTCGGAGGTGGTCGAAGGCAAGAACCGTCGAGAAGTACATCACCTGGAAATCGTCAAGGCTGAGTTCATCGGCGGCGGTGGAAGGTATTTTCTCAAAATGTCTCACCAGGTCATAGGCGAAGTACCCGACTCCCCCTCCCACGAAGGGGGGCAAGCCCGGAATCATGACCGGTCTGAAACCGCGTGCCAATTGCCTGAGTTTTTCGAGCGGAAGCCCCTCCTCAGAGGTCGACTCACCGGCCTGTTCTATCGTCATCGCCTGGCCTGTTCCGCGCACGACCAGAAACGGATCCCAGCCGATGAAGGAATAACGGGCGACTCGTTCCCCTCCCTCCACGCTCTCCAGGAGGAAAACCCGTCGCCGACCATGCGCAACCCGCAGGTAGGCCGCGGCAGGGGTGAGCAGATCTCCGAGCGTCTCCTTGTAGACGGGGATTACATTTCCCCTCTCAACCAGAAGCTTCACCTCTTCCAGCGACGGCTGGATCATTTTTCCCTCACAAAAAAAAAGCCGTGAACGCCTCGAGTCGTTCACGGCTTTCCTCACCCCTAAGATTTCGTGTTTCAGGGGACTGGAGGCGAACAGACTCGGGCAGCCAAGGCACCCCCTCGCCAATACCAGTAATAGCCCAAAAACACTCTATCCATTTCGAAGCCTTTCAAATCCGCAAATCCGGGATAATCTGTACCACAGAATCCGGGGCCCGAGCAACTGGAAAGATGGGAGACGGGGGTTGAACGAGGAGGAGGGTCAAAGCAGGAACGTTTCCCGCCGATCGGCTGATGAAAATCCTAGCCACGAATTACACGAATTACACTGAAATATCCTTGACATCCCGGGGGACTTTGCCCAATTCGTGGAATTCGTGGCTTAGTCTTTTTGCTGCTTTGCTTAACTGAACAGCATTGAGACTAACGCCCACGTCACCAGTGTGTCCTAAATGCCACACGGATGGCAGAAACACGATCCTGCATCTGAAGAACCTACTCACTAAGCATAATTATTTCAGTGCTTTAAAGTATTTCTTCCATATATGCCGGGGTGGTATTGAATTTGCTAGTAATAAGAGTTTCACGCTCACTTAATTGTTACAGTCTCATCAATGCAGCAGAGAAAGGCACTTACTGAGTCTCGCATAATATAGTGACGAGCTTGGTCGTGTGGGGCACGGCGCGGCGTGCCCCTACATTCCCCGCATGTCAGCTTATTATGCGAGACTCAATAAGAGACCAAGGCATGCTCAGATACCAGCGAACTCTTCGGAGTGAAGTTTACCTCGAGGGAATCGGGCTCCACACCGGCTATTCTGTCCGCCTCAGGCTGATCCCCGCACCACCCGATACGGGAATCCTGTTTCGCAGAACCGATCTCAAGAATTTCGAGATCGAAGCCATCCGGGATTACGTAGCCCGAGTGAGCTATGCAACCACTCTGATGAAAAAGGGCGTCATGATATCAACAGTAGAGCATCTGCTCTCGACGCTCTACGGCCTCGCGATCGACAATCTCTACATCGATCTCGACTCGATGGAGGTTCCCATCATGGATGGGAGCGGAAAACGTTTCATGGAAGAAATCGAAAAAGTCGGCATTATCGAGCAGGACCGCCTGAGAAAATACGTCGTTATCCAGGAACCCATCGAAGTTCGTTTTGGCGACAAATTCGCCGGCGTCTACCCCGACGCAACACCGAAGGCCACCTACACGATCGACTTCGAGCACAAAGCGATCGGACGACAGGAGATTCACCTCGAGCTGACTCCGGATTCCTACCGGCGGGAAATTGCCACTGCAAGGACATTCGGATTCATAGCCGATGTCGAATACCTCAAACGATCCGGCCTGATCCAGGGCGGATCGCTGGAAAACGCCGTTGTGCTCGACCATTCCGGAATCGTAAACAACCATCTTCGCTTTCCCGATGAATTCGTGCGGCACAAGCTACTCGATCTGTTGGGGGACATCTCGCTGGCGGGGTACCCCATCATCGGACACCTCTGCGCCGAAAAAGCAGGTCATGCGATGCACACGGCGCTCGCGGACAAGATTGCGCGGCAGAAAGGCCGTCACAGAATTTGTACGCTTGAAGATCTTGAACCGGCGGCAGTGGCCCAGAATGCCGGCTAAGCCGGCACGTGGGCAACTATCAAAAAAACATGGCCACGAATTACCCGAATCTCAAAAAAATCCCTGCTTCGGGAAGGTGAATTTAATTTATTCGTGTAATTCGTGGCTGCATTTGAGAGATAACCGACGGCTTCCTCGTCATCGGCGCAGGATTGCCCGGACCGGTGAGCCGTCAGCGCCGGCCAGCTTCAGGGGCAGGCAGATGAGTTCGTAGTCTCCGTCGGGAACCCGGGCCAACCGCACCCCTTCCAGAATCGCAACACCGCAATGCAGCAGTGTCCTGTGCGCGGTCAGCGTCCTGCTGTTGAAGGCGTCGACCGAAGGAGCATCGGTGCCGGCAAGAAGCAGGCCGCGTTCGCCCAGAAACCGGGCCGCATCTTCGGTAAGGAAGATAAACTGCGAATCGAAGGCGGACTGGACCGGCTCGGTCAGCATAGTTTTAAAGAGTATCCTCTCCACACCCTTCCAATCCAGAGAAGCAAGATCTTGCGCCGAAATGCTTTGGCCCACCTTCATGGTCACCACGCGCGCGGGACCAATACATTTCTTGAAAGGCATGCCTCCAATATCCGGCCCGCGGTCGTCATAGTGGTAAGGGGCGTCCAGGTGGGTCCCGGTGTGGAGGCTCATCGTCACCGAGGAGAGATTGCAGGAATGCCCCCTGTCGAGGCGCATGTTCCATACGCGGCGGAACTCCTGATCGCCGGGCCAGACGGCAATTCCTTCCTGAATCGTCTGCGATATGTCGTAGATTTCCATGCCTTAGGTCACATAGTCGCGAGAGCCGAGATGTTTTTCATACGCCTTCGAGTCGAGGATCTTCCGCATTTCGAGTACCACCGCTTCAATCTCATCATCGGAGGTGTAGAAGTGCGGCGAGACACGGATTCCGACCCCCGGTCTGAAATCGATCAGAATTTCCCTGCGCAATAGTTCTCGCGACACCTCATAGGCAAAAGGTGGATTGATCGCCACGGTTCCACCCCGTTCATCGGGCTGATCGGGAACCGCCAGTTCGAACCCTTCCGCCCGCGCCAGGTTCATCAGATACGCAGTTTGGCGCATCGACTTGCGCCGGATCCCGGCAACGCCGACCTTCCCCATGATCTCGAGACCCGGACGGGCGGCATAAAGGCACGGAATGTGCGGTGTCCCGTTCAAGAAACGAAAAGCGTCGCCGCGAAATTGCATCGGACCATTTTCAAAGGCAAACGCGTTCTGATGGGCCATCCAGCCGGTGAGCCTGGGTTCCAGACGGTTTCTCAGGTCGGGACGAACATAGAGAAAAGCCGCCCCCGGCCCGCCGCACAGCCACTTGAGACAGCCGCCAATAACGAAGTCGGCCTGCAGGCTTTTTACGTCGATCGGCAGTATGCCGGCCGACTGATACACGTCGAGTATCACATGCGCCCCGCATTCATGGGCCTTTCGAATGACCGCCGCCGCATCCATCACGCAGGAACTCTTGAAAAGAACCTGGCTCAGCGGCACCAGCAGTGTCCTCTCGTCGATCGCATCAAGGAGTCGCTGAAGATCGACCCGGATCCCATCGTCGGAATCGACAATGCAGATTTCGGCGCCCCGAGCTTTTTGTGCGTGATAAAGATAAGCCACCGAAGGGAATTCCATCCCGGTCAGCACCACCTTCCTGCGCGCCCCGGCGAAATCGAAGCAGGAAAGTATGATGGCCTCTGCCAGGGTCACATTTTGATGAAAGGAAACCTCTCCTTTGCCGGTTCCCAGAATTGGCGCCAGCAAATCACCGGCATTTACGGGCATGTCCCACCAGGAATCGCCCCAGGCACGAACTCCCCTCTCCGCCCAGGTGTCGCAATACTCATGCAGCGACCCGTAAACCGAGCGCGGCATCGCCCCGAGAGAATTGCTGATGAGATAGATGGTTTTCTTCAGGATGGGAAACTCTTTCCGCCACTGCAGAAGATCATCGCGTTGCGGATCGCGGTTCGTGGCTCGGGGATTATCGGACTTCCGGGTTTCTTTGGATTCCATGAGAAGTGAGGCACCCTCCATTGACCGACTTCGCACGATGGGCCGGAGCAATACGCAATCCACAATCCTCAATCACTTCGGCGGTTCAGGCTTGCTGAAAAAACTGTCCTGCAGGTTGTTATTGTAGGTTATTTTCAGCACGAACACTTGAGAGGACCTGAATCCGTTGCGAAGGGTGTCCATTCTCATGGCTGTATTGACCCC
>Ga0315273_10007955_pt1 | contig 13347 bp, 11 predicted proteins | sample YL17G02_0_MG_FD_205753 | JGI IMG/M metagenome (GOLD analysis project Ga0315273, IMG submission 205753) | Sediment microbial communities from Yellowstone Lake, YNP, Wyoming, USA - YL17G02_0 | ecosystem: Environmental > Aquatic > Freshwater > Lake > Sediment | place: USA: Wyoming | collected...
CCCGCGAAGCAGAACGGGGTGGTTGATTGGTGATATAATTTAGGTATGCTACAGGTTGTAATCCGGAGAATTAAAGTAATATATATAATTCTCCCCTCCTTTTGAAGGAGGGGTGTTCTGCGAAGCAGAACGGGGTGGTTGATTTGATACTAAGTGTATTTAAAGTTTTTTTAAAAGAGATTTAATTATTTCATTTATAACAAATTCCGGATCCTGAAATACACGTTTGTTTTCAAATCTTAAAACCGTAAATCCAAGATTCTTTAAATAAGTATCTCTGAACTCATCTTTTGCTATCTGATGGTACTCGCCATGAACGTTGCCGTCAAGTTCAATAATTAACATCCCCTTCGGACAACAAAAGTCAACTATATACTTTCCAATACTATGCTGTCTTCTGAATTTATATCCTGATACTTGTCTGGCTTTTAGAAGGTTCCAGAGTGAAGCTTCGGCTGAAGTAAGATTGTTCCTTAGAGTTGTACGATATTTTCCCAGCTCCTTCCGATTGAAAAGATGTTTATCTGAATTCATGAGAAAAAGATTTAAATAATCAACCACCCCGGCCTTCGGCCACCCCTCCTCCAAAAGGAGGGGAGAGTTATGATTCCTTTTTTCAGAATTCTGGGGGTGTATACATTACTTTTTAATAGATTTCCAGCAGGATCTCAAGTATCTGCTTAGCTGCCTTTGCGACAGATGTTCCAGGTCCAAATATTGCAGCTACTCCTGAATCATAAAGATACTGATAATCCTGTTGAGGGATCACCCCGCCTGCAATAACGAGTATATCTTCCCTTCCCAGTCTATTCAGTTCTTTAATTACCTGTGGGACAAGTGTTTTATGGCCACCAGCAAGGCTTGAGACACCGAGAACATGAACATCGTTTTCAACTGCCTGTTTTGCTGCCTCTGCAGGTGTCTGGAAGAGTGGCCCGATATCGACGTCAAAGCCAATATCTGCATATCCGGTTGATACTACCTTTGCACCCCGATCGTGACCATCCTGGCCCATCTTGGCGATCATTATCCTGGGCTGGCGGCCCTCCTTCTCTGCAAACCTGGCAACCAGTGCCTGTGCTTCTTTAAAATCTCCATCTGATTTGTACTCAGATGAATAAACACCTGATATTGTTCTAATCACTGCTTTGTACCTCCCGACAATTTTTTCACATGCATAAGATATTTCCCCCAGACTTGCGCGTTTTGAGGCTGCCTCCACTGTTAATTCCAGAAGGTTTCCCTCACCAGTCTGAACAGATCTGGTTATTGCGTCAAGGGCAACCTGACATTCGGATTCGTTTCTTTCTGAGCGGAGTTTAGCGAGCCTTACTATCTGCGATTCACGAACAGCTGAATTATCAACCTCCAGTGTTTCGATCGGATCTTCTTCTTCCAGTCTGTATTTGTTTGTTCCTACTATTGTTTGTACACCTGAATCAATTCTGGCCTGTGCCCTTGCAGCAGCCTCTTCAATCCTCATTTTTGGAACTCCCGATTCACCTGCCTTTGCCATACCTCCCAGACTCTCGACTTCTTTAATATGTTCCCAGGCACGATGAACAATCTCATGTGTCAGTGTCTCAACATAGTATGATCCTGCCCATGGATCAATTGCCCTGCAGACCTGCGTCTCATCCTGAATATAAATTTGTGTATTTCTGGCAATCCGTGCTGAAAAGTCTGTTGGTAAAGCTATTGCCTCATCAAGGGCATTTGTATGAAGACTCTGTGTATGTCCCAATACTGCCGCCATAGCTTCGATACATGTCCGCCCAATATTATTATAAGGATCCTGCTCTGTCAGGCTCCATCCTGATGTCTGACAATGAGTCCTGAGAGCAAGTGATTTGGGATTTTTGGGGTTAAATTCACTTACAATTTTTGACCACAGCATTCTGGCCGCCCTCAACTTGGCAATCTCCATGAAATGATTCATTCCTATTGCCCAGAAGAATGAAAGCCTTGGAGCAAAAGCATCAATATCCAGCCCTGCCTTAATTCCTGTTCTCAGGTATTCAAGTCCGTCAGCCAGAGTATAAGCAAGTTCAATATCGCATGTTGCTCCTGCTTCCTGCATATGATAACCAGAGATGCTTATGGAATTGAATCTGGGCATTTTTTCAGATGTATACCGGAAAACATCAGCAATTATCCTCATTGAGAATTCAGGAGGATAAATATATGTGTTCCTTACCATGAATTCCTTTAGTATATCATTCTGGATTGTCCCGTTCAATTCTTCAAGCTTTGCTCCCTGCTCAAGAGCTGCAACTATATAGAATGCCATTATCGGTAGAACAGCTCCGTTCATTGTCATTGACACAGACATTTTATTGAGAGGGATATGATCAAAGAGCATTTTCATGTCAAGTATTGAGTCTACCGCTACTCCGGCTTTGCCAACATCCCCTGCAACCCTCTCATGATCGGAATCATATCCCCTGTGGGTTGCAAGGTCGAAAGCAACCGACAATCCTTTCTGACCTGCAGCAAGGTTGCGTCTGTAAAATGCATTTGATTCTTCAGCTGTGGAGAACCCAGCATATTGCCTGATAGTCCAGGGCATCATTACGTACATTCCTGAATATGGTCCATGTAAAAATGGCTGCACCCCGGCAGCATAATGGAGATGCTCCATCCCTGCCAGGTCATCTTTTGAGTATATACTCTTGATGGGTATCCTTTCCGGAGTTATCCATTCCTTTTTTAAGCTGTTATCCTTCCCCCATTCACGATAATCTTTATCAGGAACAGAAAGAGATCTAAGGTCGCTATATTTGAATTTTGGTCTCATGATCTACATTTTTACTCCTTTTTCAGCTTCTAACCTTAACCTTTCACTCTCCTCAGATCCTCTGAAAAGTTTTATCGGCTCAATCATTAGATCATTTTCTAATACAAGTGATTTAAATACTCTGTTTAAATCAATTCCGGAAGGAGCTTTTTCATTAATGTCAGGAAATTTATTTGTCCCAAGCAGAATCTCTTTACCACTAAAAATATCTAACTTTCTTCTGGCCGATGATTCTGATAATTTATGCTGTATAAAGCCTGATTTAATGGATGCCAGGAATCCTCCCTGATCTTCAACTTCAAGGAATAATTTCCATGCATTCTCTGCTACAAGATTTGTGAGATTTTCAATATAATATGACCCTGCAGCAGGATCTGCAACCTTATCAAAATAAGCTTCTTCCTTAAGTATAAGTTGCTGGTTCCTGGCGATTCTTTCTGAAAATTCATCAGGCTGCCTGAAAACAATATCGAAAGGTTCAACAGTGAGGGAATCTGCTCCCCCAAGGATTGCCGACATCGCTTCAGTCTGTGTTCTTAGCAGATTGACAAAAGGATCGTAAACTGTTTTATTCCACTCACTTGTCACACAATGTATATCCATTTTAATACTCTCAGCATTTGGAGGATGAAAACCGGTTGTGACAACAGACCAGAGAAGGCGGGCAGCCCTCAGCTTTGCAATCTCAGGGAAATAGCTTGAACCAGTTCCGAAACTGAACCTGATCTTTGATGCCGCATTATCTGCGCTTATTCCTCTTTCGGTAAGCTGTGTCATATACTCACTACCCATCCCAATACCGAAAGCAAGTTCCTGAACAATATCAGCACCAGCGTTTACAAAGTTTGAAGCATTAAGATGAACTACCCTGAAATGAGGAAGAGCAGATGAAGAATTCGCAACAGAAGCCAGATAATCAAATCCCTGGTCAGCTGGAATACAAATAGTGCCATTTACCATAAGCCTGCCTAACGGATCTGCTTCGAAGGCTCCCCTGATCTGCAGAGGATCTGACCCGGATTTCTTTACATAATTACTAAAAATATCTGTTATCTCTTTTGCTTTCCCGTTTGAAATGAAGTTTATTTCAATTGATTCGGGTTGAATCCCTTTTAGAAGAATGTCAAAATTTATTTCATTAACTGACTCAGGATCAGCTATTATAAAACCAAGTGAGTCAACACCTTTCATCAGGATTGTGAGTGCTTTCCTGTTTGCTTCGGAGTAATCAGAGACTTCAATGTTCTGTCTTACCAGCCAGTTGTTATTCTTAATCTTTGTACCTCGTAAATAGGGGAATTCGCCCGGCAGAGTATTGATATACATAAGATTTTCAATATCTTCCATCCGGTAAAATGGCTTTATCTCAATACCTTCATTGGTTCTCCAGACAAGTTTTTTCTTAAAGTCAGCTCCCTTGAGGTCAGTTTTGATCTTACCTATCCACTCCTTAGTGGATACCGGAGGAAACTGATCAAATAATTTTTCCTTTTGCCCCATTCTTCCTATTGTTGTAATTTCAGATGCAAATTAAATGCATTGGCAATCATAGTTTTCATGAAATTTATCATATTCAGGCTATTATGAAAGTGATGGCTATTTCCCGGCAAACTCCATGAGGAAAGATTTTATGAATGGGTTCAGGTCGCCATCAAGCACTGCCTGAACATTTCCGGTCTCATGGTTTGTGCGTAAATCCTTAATCATTTTATATGGATGAAGCACATAAGATCTTATCTGTGAGCCCCATTCAATCTTTTTCTTCTCACCTTCAATCTTTGCCTGCTCCTCCCTCTGCTTTCTGAGTTCCAGTTCATAAAGCTGGGATTTAAGGATCCTCATTGCATTCTCTTTATTATTGAGCTGAGACCTTGTTTCCTGGTTTTCGATTACCAGCCCTGAGGGCTTGTGTCTTAATCGTACAGCTGTCTCTACCTTATTAACATTCTGTCCCCCTGCTCCGCTTGACCGGAATGTATCCCAGGTTATATCGGCCGGATTAATTTCAATTTCGATATTGTTATCAACAAGCGGGGATATAAAGACCGAAGCAAAAGTTGTCTGACGTTTTCCCTGGGCATTGAAGGGGGAGATCCTGACTAGCCTGTGGACGCCGTTTTCGCTTTTTAGATAACCATAGGCCCGTTCACCATCAATCTCTAATGTCACAGACTTGATTCCAACCTCATCACCAGGCTGATAATCAAGCTCTTTAACTTTATAATTGTTTCTTTCAGCCCAGCGGAGATACATCCTCATAAGCATTGCAGCCCAGTCATTGCTTTCAGTACCTCCGGCACCTGAGTTTATTTTCAGAATTGCCCCAAGCTGATCTTCCTCCTTCTGCAACATATTCCTGACCTCCAGGTCTTCAATCATTGACAGACAGGTTTCATACTGGCTATCAACTTCTTCTTCAGTGGCTTCACCCTCCCTGTAAAAATCGTTAATTACATTAATATCATCGATGGCAGAATTAATTTTGTCAAAAGCTGTTGTCCAGCTTTTAATTTGTGCAATGCTTTTGAGAAGGTCCTCAGCTTTCTTAGCATCGTCCCATAAACCTGGTTGCTGCGACAGGTTTTCCTTTTCTGCAATTAGTTCCAGTTTGCCTTCGATGTCAAAGATACCTCCTTAACGCGTCGCGGCGTCCCGATAAAGCTTTTATCTGTTCGTTAGTTATCATATTGTCATTTTAAACTTATGCAAATTTAAACTTTTATATCAGACTTACATGTCATGACTGATCCGGGATATTTTTAACTGATGGATTCCAAAAAATCTACTGAATCAATAACCAATGAATTTAGTTTATATTTATTGCCGGAAAGAATAGCATTATGAGAAAAGTATCATTCTGGATCTTTATCTTTTTTACCTCCGCTTATTGCTCAAATAACAGGTCGGACAAAATTGACTGGCTTATTGATGGTTCATCTTTCAAATCTACTATCATTGAAAAGGATGGATTTGTAACAATATCAAATGGACTTATTTCAAGAACATTCAGCCTGACTCCTGACGGAGCCACAACCGGCTTTGCGAACCTGATGACAGGAAAAGAGCTGATCAGAGCTGTAAAACCCGAGGCTATATTGACAATTAACCGGAAACCTTTCAGCGTTGGCGGATTGGTTGGACAACCTGTAAATAACTTCCTGAAAAAAGAATGGTTAACAAGTCTGAAACCAGACTCGCTGTCTCCTTTTAGACTTTTCGGTTACAAAACCGGTAAAATCAGTGCAAGATTTGAATGGAAGAAAAGACCTGATTGGATGGCACGTGATATGCCGTGGCCACCTGATGGGAAACAGATAGATTTTACGTATCTCGCAAAAAAAGATGCGGGAGATATTACCGGTATTAAAATAGTTGTTCATTATGAAATATATGATGGACTTCCTCTTTTATGCAAATGGCTGACTGTCTGCAATGAATCAGGAAAAGAGATTCTTATAAGCAGTTTTACTTCTGAAATTCTTGCGCTTGCAGAAGAAGAGAGTTCTGTTGGGGACAAGAAAAACTGGATTCTGCCAAATCTTTATGTTGAAACAGACTATGCTTTCGGAGGTAGTATGTCATCCGAATCATGCTATGAAAAGTCGGTTTGGTGGGTATCCGATCCGGAATATAAAACTATTGTCAATTATACCCGTTTGCAGCCTTCAATGCTTGAATGCCGACCAATGATCGGTCCATACGAAAGAGTCAATCCAGGGAAATCTTTTGACAGTTTCAGGACATGGATCCTGGTAAATGATAGTTCAGAACGGGAGCGAAATGGATTGGCGCAACGTAAGATGTACAGAACAATTTCGCCATGGGTAACTGAAAATCCAATATTCATGCATCTGCGTTACTCTGACAACGAATCGATTAAAAAGGCTGTTGATCAATGTGTTAATACCGGATTTGAAAAAATAATATTATCATTCGGAAGCGGATTCAATATTGAAGACACCTCTAAAGCTAACCTTGACAGATACAAGGAGCTCGTAGATTATGCTCACAGTAAAGGTATTGCATTGGGAGGTTACAGATTATATGATGCTCCTGAGACACTTGAAGTCGTAAAAAAATGGGTCTCTTTTTATAAGGGACACCGTGCAATTCTTGATGCAGATATTATTCATGTCAAACGGGCTGACGGAAGAGGTATCGATGCAATTCTGCATGTAGATCCTTCAAACAACGAGAAAGGATTGCTGATGGTATATAATCCTCTTGATACTGCTGTAAAACTAAACCTTACCATAAATATTTACTACTCAGGACTGAGCAGGGTTGCCCTGATAAGTGAAAATGGAGAGAATTATAAAAGGTTTCCTATTAACAGAAACTATGATATTACTATTCCCGTAGCTATTGAACCACACAGTCAGTCGTGGTATATAATAAGATAATATGATACGATTAATAATATTGTTTAAGCCATTTGCAAAATTTACTTTAATTGCATGGCTTTTGATTATAATCATTATTTCGTCTATCCCGAATATTCCTACATTAAAGATCCATACTGCCCGGGCTGAGATAAGGCTCGATTATCTTTTGCATTTTTGTGAATATGGAGTCCTGACTTTCATGGCTTATGTTTCATTTGCAGGGAATGAGTTCAGAATCAATTACAGGAAGTTCATTATGATAGCAGTTAGTCTGATCCTGTTTGCTGTTCTGGATGAGTTTCACCAGAAGCTTATTCCGGGGAGATCGTTTAATATAAATGATATATTGAGTAATATTACCGGTATTCTGGCATTCACGGTTTTAATAATGGTTTTATTCAGACTTATCATAAACAAACTGAAAAAATCTGAGTAGAATTCCTTTATTATTAATGGAGATCCCTCATCTGCTGACCGGCCTTATGGTTCCAATACGGATTCCTGTTCGAATTGTTCGTCCTGTTATTACTGGAGATCCCTCGCTGGCACTCGGGATGACAGTTTTCTTTGGTGACATGAAGGAAGAAGCGGCGATTCGCCCAGAGATAGTCTGAAATTCATATTTCCGATGGCGAATCGCGGCTTCTTCCTAACTAAACTCACATTCCTGATGTCATCCCGAACGAAGTGAGGGATCTCCTTATCCCATTACGTCTACATAAAGACACCGTCAGACCGAATCGAGGGATCTCTAAACACCTATATTTAGCTGATCAAATAAAACTAATATGAATTTTCATTCGAATGAATTCGAACACCGGAGGTGTTCCATCAGTAAACCTTGTAGCCGGAAAAAGTTCCTGTACCAATGCCAGTACCTGTTCCGGTATAGATCACTACCTTGATTTTATCACTGGTAATAAGCTTAATAGTAATGGTCCTGGATAAAGTACTGTTAGCACTTATCACACTTTCAAGATATTCGTATAAATTCCCATTTTTAAAAAGCATTAACTTTCTTCCACCACCTCCATCATTCGGATCAATATACTTAACATCGAACGTATAAATCCCGGTAAATGGAGCTGTGAATTCACCAGTGCCTGTATTAAGTCCATTGCCGTCATTATATTCTACCTGATCAGGGAGAAAGTCAATATTAGATAAAGGCATTGGAGCTGATGTGGCAATGGCTTTCTGAGCCCTGAAGGCAATCATATTTCCAAGCACTACACTGTTACCACCAGAAATAGACAGGGTGTTAGAAGATTGATTAAATGCCAGGTTTTGGATTTCATTAGCAGGGTCAGCATCAGCATCATTTTTAAGTTCAGTAAGATCTATCGTACCGGCATTGCCTGATATGCCCAGCTTTCTGGTTGCCGGGTTCCATGAAAGAGCCTGGTTATCAGTATTATCGAGATACCGTGTAAGGTCCCATTCAGTTGCAAGCGGGTTTTTGGTAATCTTCAGTTTATCAGAATTTATCGTCAGATCCTGTATTTCATTTGTCGGATCACCATCAGCTTCAGCAGTTGCAAGCAGGACTGAATTGCCTCTTGAAATTCCCAGGTAGTTTCCTTCCGGACTGCTGGTAATAGTAAGATTTTGCAGCAGGCTTGTAAGAGGTACTGAATTCCCTCCAATGATTGACAGGTTACTCTGGTCGAATGAAAGAGTCTGGTTGTCTGAAGCAGGATCACCGGCTTCACCTTTCGGACCCGGATCACCCTTTGGACCGGGGGGGCCTGGCTCAAGGGATTTCTGCGCATATAGAGCATATGGAACAGCTAGAAACTGCATAGTTCCCATATCTATGAAATCATTGTCAAATTTTACCTCTATTTTGAGATAGTGGTAAGCCTGACTCCATTGAATCTGAGAAAGTTCACCGTAAAGACCACCTGTAGGAGTTCCGTGACCAATTATCAGGGAAAAAACACCGAATTTTGAAGTAGTAACATGCGAATGCAATTCCTGGTAAACAAGAGTTCCAATCGGATTACCGGAGATTATTGAAAATTTAACATCGATATCTTTGTTGACAAGCTCCTTACCGTAATTATCTCTTGCCACAGCCTGGTAAAAGATGCCAAGAGGAACATTCTGCCCAATAGAGGTTGAACCTGCAAGCAATAATATTAACAACACATAAAACCTCTTAAAACCTTTTACAGCCATAATATTTTGGATTACATTTTCTCTATTTTAAATATTCTGCTAATAACTGAATCATCGCTGGTGATCCTTACAAAATAAATACCCAGCGTCAGTCTGGTAACATCAATCTGCTGTATATAATAGTACTTGGTAATAAAATCCATTGTCATTGAACTGACTATCGTCCCGGTCATATTAATTATCTCAATCCTGAATTTTCGGGCAACGTCACCAAACATTTTAACATTAATATAATCTGTTGCAGGATTGGGGTAAACGTCAACTCCGGTGCCTTGATGTGGAACTTCTGCTATATTCTTCATACCTGGTTGCTGAAATCCTTGCGTTAATTCAAAACCTGAATTGGCCATTATCTCAACTGCGGTCTCTCCTATTGTTTGTGAATAATTTATTACTCCGGCAGTAGCCAATCCGGCAGCCGGTACCAATACCTGATGTGACAACTGCTGGGAAAAACCGTTAATTGAAGAAAAAAGTAATAAGAGCATTAAAACCTTAGTTCCCTTAATCATGTCATATTTATTCTGGAAGATCAAATATAGATGTATTTTTGAAAAAGTAATAATTTTTGTTGATATATATGTTGATAACTAACTTAAAAACCTTCCGCTAAGATTAATATTTTATCATATATTAAAATCCATCGCGTATTTCTATATTGTTTTCAGATTATCTCGGCCTGCCATGCTAAAATCATTCATGTATCATAATCTCATTGAAGCCGGTTGCGACGAAGCCGGAAGGGGTTGTCTAGCAGGACCGGTGGTAGCGGCAGCAGTAATACTTCCGAAAAATTATAAACACCCGGTTCTTAATGATTCCAAGAAACTTTCACCGAAACAAAGAGATCTGTTGAGGGATGAAATAATTAATTCCGCAATTGCCTGGAAGGTGGCCTTTGTTGATAATACTGAAATTGATGAAATGAATATCCTCAGGGCGTCTATAAAAGCGATGCATATTGCAATTGAGGGTCTTGAAAAAGTACCACAATTCCTGCTCATCGACGGGAACAGATTTTACCCCAATAAAGACATAAAGTATAAAACAATTATCAGAGGTGACGGTCTTTTTTTCTCAATTGCAGCTGCTTCAGTGCTCGCAAAGACATTCCGCGATGAGTACATGGAAAAAATTCATTTTGAGTTCCCGGATTACGGATGGAATAAAAATAAGGGGTATCCCACATCTCTTCACAGGGAAGCAATTTTAAAACATGGGGTCACCCCTTATCATAGAAAATCTTTTACTCTTTTTAATACCCAGATGAAAATTGAATTCTGAATATTCCGATTTTAATTATTAAAGTTATCTTTACGCGATAATTTAAAATCAATCTAAATAAGTTATTCTTTATGAAAAAATTGTCTGCAATACTAGTGATCCTGATTCTCAGTTTTGGACTCAAAGCAAAAGCTGATGAGGGGATGTGGCTCCTGCCTCTCATCGAAAAACTAAACATGGGGAAAATGACAGAACTGGGTCTGAAGCTCACTGCTGAGGATATTTATAGTCTCAATAAAGTCTGTGTAAAAGATGCCATTGTTATTTTCGGAGGCGGATGTACAGCTGAAATAGTCTCCTCACAAGGTCTTGTCCTCACAAATCATCATTGCGGCTATGGTTCTATCCAGGCCCACAGCAGTGTTGACCATGACTATCTCCGGGACGGTTTCTGGGCAAAGTCGAAGGAAGAAGAGTTGCCAAACCCTAATCTATCGGTAACATTCCTCATAAGAATTGAAGATGTGACCAGTCAGGTTCTCACAAATGTTAAACAGGACATGAGTGAAACAGAACGCAACACAGCTGTAAATGATGCAAGACAGGCAATCGAGAAAAAAGCTGCTGAAGGGAATAACTACAGGGTGCAGGTAGGAAGTTTTTATGGTGGAAATTATTTTTATCTTCTTGTCTATGAGAGATATAATGATGTCCGTCTGGTAGGAACCCCTCCTCAATCCATTGGTAAATTCGGTTCTGACACCGACAACTGGGAATGGCCTCGTCACACCGGCGATTTCAGCGTATTCCGTGTTTATTCCGGACCCGATGGAAAACCAGCACCATATGCAAAAGAGAATATTCCATTGAAACCTAAACATTTTCTTCCTGTTTCAATAAAAGAGCTTAATAAAGGCGACTTTGCAATGATCCTTGGTTACCCCGGAAGAACCAGCAGATATATGACCTCGTATGAAATAAATGAGCAGCTGCAGATCGTGCATCCCGACAGGATAAAAATACGTGGAATAAAACAGGATATCTGGATGAAAGATATGCTGGCAGACGAGAAAGTAAATATTCAGTATTCGGCAAAATATTTCGGCTCTTCAAATTACTGGAAATATTCGATTGGTCAGAAAGGCGGGCTGGAAAGACTGAATGTAAAAGCAAAGAAAGAGGAGCTTGAAAACCAGTTTAATAAATGGGTTGCTTCCAATCCTGAAGGCAAAGCTAAATACGGGGAAGCTCTGAATATGATAAAAACAGCAATTGAGGGCAGAGCAGAATATTATAATGCATTTCAATATCTCAATGAATGCATGCAGGGATGCGAACTTTTCAGCCTGAACCGTGGGGTTTCAGGATTGATCACTGCGCTCAAATCAAAAGATAATCAGAAAATATCGGATGCAGTTACAGATATGAAAAACAGCAGCAAGGACTTTTATAAAGACTATAATCCACCCACTGACAATAAATCAATGAAAGCGATGCTGAAGCTATACAGGGCAGATGTACCCGCAAAATTCCAGCCCGATTTCTATGTCAATGTAGTTGATAAGAAGTATAAAGGTAACATTGATAAATTTGTTGATGATATGTTTGCCAAATCTCTCCTCTCCAGTGAGGCAAAACTAAATGCATTCCTCAGCAAACCTGTTCTTAAAACAATTGAAACTGATCCCGCTTATCTTACTGCTTTCTCAATTTATAGGGTCAGAGGAGATATATCAAAAGAATCAAGTCAGTTTGATGCAGGACTTGCAACCGGAAGGAGACTCTGGATAGCTGCATTGATGGAGATGGCTCCGGATAAAACTCAGTATCCCGATGCAAATTCAACAATGCGTCTTACATATGGTACTGTCGAGGACTACGATCCAAGGGACGCGGTTACCTATAAATATTACACTACTCTCCAGGGTGTTACAGATAAATATAAGCCAGGCGATTATGAATTCGACCTTCCCAAAAGACTTATTGATCTGAACAATAAGAAAGAATATGGTAGGTATGGATCATCTAAAGGCTATATGCCTGTTTGCTTCCTTACAACAAATGATATTACCGGTGGAAATTCAGGCAGCCCTGTTATGAATGGAAACGGCGAATTGATTGGATTGGCGTTTGACGGTAACTGGGAATCGATGAGCGGTGACATTGCTTATGAACCTGAACTGCAAAGGACAATCGTTGTAGATATACGATATGTACTCTGGATAATGGATGTTTATGCCGGTGCAAAAAATCTTGTAGATGAGATGACGATAGTCCAGTAAATTTTGAAATATGCGTTTCAACCTGATAGAGATTCTGGCAGCTTTCATGGTATTGTTTGCCATAATAGATATTCCTGGATCAATTCCGATAATCATAGATCTCAAATCCAAATCGGGTGAAATTAAATCAGCTAAAGTCACACTTGTCTCCTTCTTAATACTCCTGGCTTTTCTATTAATAGGAAGCCCGTTGCTTGGTATCTTTGGCATTGATGTATCATCTTTTGCAATTGCCGGTTCTTTTATCATTTTTTTGATAGCCATGGAGATGATCCTTGGCATTGAACTCTTTAAACACGATTCACATGGTGGAGGATCTATATTCCCAATAGCATTTCCATTAATTGCGGGTGCCGGGTCAATTACAACAATTCTTTCCTTGAAAGCAGAGTATCAAACAATTAATATCTTTGTTGCCCTGATCCTGAATATGATAGCAATTTACCTTGTATTACGATTAACTTCATTATTTGAAAAA
>Ga0315273_10007957_pt1 | contig 13346 bp, 12 predicted proteins | sample YL17G02_0_MG_FD_205753 | JGI IMG/M metagenome (GOLD analysis project Ga0315273, IMG submission 205753) | Sediment microbial communities from Yellowstone Lake, YNP, Wyoming, USA - YL17G02_0 | ecosystem: Environmental > Aquatic > Freshwater > Lake > Sediment | place: USA: Wyoming | collected...
CAGGGGCTGGCCGAGGCCTTCGCCTTCGCCCGCAAGAACGGGTTGGATTCGGCGAAGGTGTATGAGGCCCTGTCCGGCGGCGCCGCCCAGAGCAGAATCCTGGAGGTACTGGGGAAAAGGATGGTGGAGAAAAATTACGATCCCGGGATTGAGGCGCGTCTCCACTACAAGGACATCCAGATTGTGCTGGACGAGGCCCATACCCTCGGCATGGCGCTGCCCGGAACCGCCCTGGTCACGCAGATGTTCAATGCGCTGATCGGCCGAGGCGGCGGCAACCAGGATTCTTCACAACTCGTGGAAGTGATCGAGGCCCTCTCCAAAGCCCGGCCATAGCATACCCGGCCCCCGCCGTCCGGGGGCATCCCCTTGGCGGCCAGGATCATGGTGAACGAGGAACAGAAACGGCGCCGACGCCGGGCAGGATACCGATGAAGGTCCCGATGACAGTGGAGCGGAGCATCGTCCACTTCAGGGTTAAGAAATTCGCGATACTGGACAGTTTCGTGGAAATCTTCGTCAGAACGTTCCTTTCCCCGAACCTCCCTCCCTCCTCTGCCTTGGAGAGGATCTCCCCGACGGCGAAGGCGCCGATGATGGCGGGGATGAAGTTGATCCCCTCAGGAGGGCCTTGGTGCCGAAGGTGAACCGAGCATCGGCGGTCATCTCGTCGATGCCGACGGATAAAATCTGCATCGACGATCACGCTCCGAACTTGTTCATCCGCTTGGCATACGCCAGCGCCATCGGCATAATGTCCGTGGCCAAGAACTGGCCGAGCGCTCCCTTGAGGCATTCGGTCTCGCCAAAGCCGGACACGTCGTTGCGGCGCGTGAGGCCAGGCGCATAGAGCAGCGTGGGCACGGGATGCCACGAGTGAGCTTTCCACACGGCGGGCGTCGAGTGGTCGCCCGTGACGATGAGCACGTCGGGTTTCAGGTCCAGAATGCGCGGGAGCGTAGTGTCCACTTTTTCGATCTCGACGGCCTTGTCTTCGAACTTGCCGTCTTCGCCCCGGCTGTCGGCGTACTTGTAATGGACGAAAAAGAAATCGTAATTGGCCCAATTGTCCGCCAGCGCCTTGATTTGCTCGTCCAGGTTGTGCAGGCCCGGGATGAGCGTCATGCCAGCCAGGCTCGCCAGGCCCTTGTACATCGGGTACACCGCGATGGCGGCGGAGCGCAGCTTGTACAGATCGGCAAAGCTCGGCAGACCCGGCTCTTTGGCCCAGCCACGCAGTGTGCGCATATTCGCGGGTTTTTCATTCTTGAGCACCTCGCGCGCCTTTGCGATCCACTCGTTAGCCAGGTCGGCGGTGTGCTGGCCTTCCTGCGCAAGCGCCTTGACCGGTAGAGGCTTGAGGCCGACTTTTTGCGGATCGGTCTCAGAGAGTTTATCCGAAAGAACCGGGGCGCGGAAGATGAGGGCAAAGCGATAATCTTGCACGGCCTCGACGATCACTTCGACGCCGGGCAGTGTGATCGTTTTGAGCATCTTGACCAGTTCGACGCATTTCTCGGTGGGGATGCGTCCCGCGCGCCGGTCGGTGATGAGCAGATTGTCGTCCACCGAGCAGAAATTGCCGCGCGCGGCCACGTCGTCCGGCGTCAGTTGCAGGCCGATGCCCACGCTTTCCAGCACGCCGCGCCCGATAAGAAACTTGAGCGGGTCATAGCCAAAAAGGGCCAGGTGTCCCGGCCCCGAGCCGGGCGCTATGCCGTTGGCAATCGGCATCGAAAGCCCGATGGCGCCGGCGCGGGCCAGCTTGTCCAGGTTGGGCGTCTGGGCGAATTCAAGTTCCGTCGGGCCGCCCGACTCGCGTGGCAATCCGCCCAGTCCATCCAGCACGAGCAGCACGATCTTGGTATCGGCGGTTGTCACCAGTTCGCGGATCAGGTTTAGGTCAGCCATGTGATCTCCACACATTTCAAATTGATAAAATGTTGCTTTTTCACGCTGGGAGTATATTAAGAATGATCTTGTGTGTCAAATAAACCATCCCCGCCGCAAGCAACAGGGTATTAATTTGTTAAAGATAATCCCTCTATATCTTCTAAGTGTTGAAGCATCGACTTTCGGGCGGCGTCACCATCACCCTTTTTGACGGCAGAAAGAACCCGACGATGGCCTTCCAGGGATCTTTTTGCCCGCTCGTCATTTCTGTCCGCCGTAAGATATTTTTCGTGCGACTGTTTTAAAAGATCGATCAGCACGACGATGAGGCGTTCCATGACGCGATTTGTCGCCGCTTTGACCATAAGCTTGTGGAAAGCGGAATCGGTTTCGATAATGCTTTCTCCGTGTCCGATAGACTCTTCCTGCTGCCGCAATATTCTTTCCATCTCTTCAATTTCCTGCGGTGTGGCGTTTTCGGCAGCCAGCTCGGCAACGTGAGGTTCGATAATTTTCCGGATGTAGAAGATATCGCGAATGTCGTCCTTCTCCTTAAAAAGTGCCACTGCCAAAGGACGGATCAAAGACTCTTCGCTCGAAGCAAGAACATAAGTGCCTTCCCCCTGGCGGGTCTGGAGGAGCTTCATTGATTCCAGAGTGCGGATGGCCTCCCGAACGGAGGTACGGGATACCCGAAAGGTTTCGCTCAGGTCCCGTTCAGAGGGGAGATGATCTTTCCGCTTCAATTTCCCCTCTTCAATGAGCGTTCGGATCTGTTGTACTATGTCCTCATACGCCCTTTTTTTCTCGACCGGTTTCAGCATTGCCTTACCTCATCGCTTTTTCTGAGTTTCTCGATCGCCGTTTTCCTTTTGCTCAAATTGATCCCCTCAAAACGGCCTGCATCTGTTTGATAAGCCTCTGAAGCTCCGTGGCAACTGCATCCAATTCATCGGCGGCTTCTCTTGTCAATTCACCGTACCCTCGCATGTACTTCGGTCGTATCTCCTCGGCGGACATATCCATGAAATTCAAATATGTGTGAATCGAATGGGTAATATCAAACGAGGGTGCATCGATGGAGATGCCCTTTTCTTCGAGGATTCGGCACATTGTTTCCCGCAGTCGGACGATATATCGCTGAACCGCTTCTTTCTTTTCCGGTTCCAGTTCTGTGTAACGGTCCGATAGCGGTGAAGATGATCCTTTGCCTTCGGCGAGGCGATCCACCTCGAACAACAGCTCATCCAGATGTCTGAGCTTCAGCAACAATGACCTCTTGCGCCTTTCATCCAACGCCGTCAGATCGACTCCCATGTGCGTGCACCCTCTTCCGGGGAGAATCGATCCGCGTCTCCCTCGGTTCTCTTCACCAGTCTCTGCGCGGTTTCGCGCATTCCCAGGGGATACCCGCCGGACGCCTCCGCCAAAGCAGTCAGATCACGATTCGTCAAAGAAAGGCCATGCTTGCGGGCGACGCATTGAAAATATCCGCGGGAACCCTGAACCGTGAGGTGGCGGAGAGTGATCGTTTCACTGGGGAACAGGCAGGCCCGGAGGAGGAAAAAGGAGCGTTCGGGCAGGAAAGATTCGACGATGGCGATGAAAAGATAGCGATTCCCCAGGTTCAGATCCCGGAGAAACGACAATTTCTGTCGCGTCAATCGGCCGACGTTGTCCAGGACGACGACGGGCTTGGGTCCTTCGGGCAAACTCATCCCGGCCAGCAGGTTTCGTCCGATCCTGTACCGAGCGATTCGGACCACGCGGCCGAAAGGCGCTTTCGGCCGGAAGGCGGCCAGGAGTTTCTCGCAGACCTCTCCCGGGGTTTTCGAGAAATCCACGAAGACAAACCGTCGTCCCTGTCGGCCGGTTTTGGCAACCTGCCTGACCATCCGCGTTCTGCCGATCCCGTACGACCCCGTCACGATGACATGACGCCCTCCTTCGAGAGCCTTCGTCAGTTTCCGAATCTCCTTTTCGCGGCCCACAAAACACATTTTCATATGCCCGATATTTTACAGCCCGAACTATTTTTCCGTTCCGAATATCTTCCGATACAAATCCTCGCCATAGCTGGTTTGTAGGGGTTCACCTTCGAATAATTTAAAAGTTCGTCCTCCGTCGGTTTGCCTTTCAGCCCGCAGAAAAATGGCGTTTCCCATTTTTCTGTCATTAAAACCGCGCGCAAATTCATATAAATGCGTAACGAAAAAGACCTTGATGCCCTTCTCCAGCAAGGCGCAAACGATCTGCCTCGCGATCTCCGACCCTTCCCTTTCGTTCGTCGCGGCAAAAGATTCATTGAACAGGATCATGGAATTTGACGTGATGCGGTCTGCGATGTCGCTCATCCTGCCGAGTTCTTCGTCGAGCTTCCCGCTTTTCATGGTCGCGTCTTCTTCCCGTTTGTAGTGCGTGAAAAGGCCCTCGCAGACATTGGAGCTAAAGGACTCCGCGGGCACGAACAGGCCGCATTGCATCATCAATTGGGCCAAGCCTATGCCTCGCAAAAACGTCGATTTGCCTCCCTGATTGGCGCCGGTGATCATCACGAGGTCTTTGTTGTCGGCACCCACATCGTTGCCTACGATCTTTTGTTTCATGGTCAGGGCCAGGCAGACATCGTACAATCCACGAAAATCATGGCGGCGTTCGCGGGAAGCCAAGGGCAGGGGAAAGGAGATCGGCTCCCCCAGTTGGGCCAGCCGCCCATGCAAATTCAAGCAGCCGATGTAAAAAGCCAGTTCGGCCCGCAGCAGGGTGAAGAAACTTTCGATATGATCGGCGGACTTGGCAAGCGCGTTGGCCACAAGGTTGATCCCCGTGTCTTTTAATTCCGACAGGGTCCTCATTCCGCTATCATCGCGCTCGGCGATATGAAAGGCGTAAACAGTCGGTTTTTTGGCAAAGATCCGCTTCATCCAACTTCGATGATCGCCTGGCGGTTTGCAAAGGATATAACCGGTCCCTTCATTGCCCTTTCCCAATTCGGCGCTGATCAAGACCCCTTCGCGGAATTTCAGTTCCCTGAGATGATCTTGAACGCTGTCGAAAAATTCATCGCCGAGTTCCCGGCGGAGCATTGCGAAAAACGCCGCAAGGCCTTCGGACTCGAATTGATCGGCATGATCGTCAGCGATCTTCCTCAGTTTCTTAAGTTCGCGCACGGACATTTCCAGGATATGGACCGCGTTGTACAGGATCGAGGAAGGCCATTGGCTGTAAAGACCGTACCAGCTCTTTTTCTTGCTTTCCAATGATTCTAAAGAAATATCATAGATATCCCTGACAATCAACGGATGTTTCAGGCAATCTTTCAGGATCCCTTGGCGGTATCTTATGGCTTCCGGATCGTTCAAGCCGCACAGAACGGCCTTTTTAGCTGCTTCGAATAAAAATGGGTCGCCGAGCGCCATGGCGTTGAACAGCGTGTTCAGTTCCAGGTCCTGCGTCAGCGCCTGTCCGTTCGGCGGCAATTTCTGCTGCAGGTCGAAATCACGATCCCGATGCATGAGAAAGGCTTTCATGATTTGATGCGCTCCTTCAGGCAGTCGTAGGTGAGTCGGTACTTTTCGGCAATGGATATGGCGTAGGAAAGCCCATCGGCAGACCTTCTTACAATCTTATAAGTTCGCAGGGCCGGATTTTCGGGGAACACGGTGCTGACCATGCTGACGGTCTGATCGCTTAAAGAGGCCCATTCCTCGATGAACGTCACGCAGACGCACAGCAAATCGAGGCGCATGATCTGCCCCAATATCCTTTTCCCCAAAGACACCGCGTCTTTCAGTGTCGTGGACGTGAAGATCTCATTCATGATGATGATGCTGTTTGGTGAAGCCTGATCGAGAATGTGGTGGATCCTGACCATGTCGTCCTGGAGTTTGCCACGAAGATTTTGGATGTCCTCTTCCTTTTCAAAATGGGTAAAGATCCTGTCGCACAGAAAGAGTCGCGCTTCCCGGCCAGGGACGGGACAGCCCAGGGCGGCCAGATAATGCAACTGGCCGAAGGTGCGCGCGAAGGTTGTTTTCCCGCCCTGGTTCGGGCCGGATACGACCAGTATGCGCTCCTTGTCCTTCAGGTAGAAATCGTTGCAGACAACGAACGAGCCTTTGGCCCTGAGAATGTGCGCCAGGGCCAGATCAAATCCCTCATCATCATGGATTTCCTTGCTTGTATCGGACATCTGCGGATAACAAAATTTCAGTCCCTTCCGCTTGAGGGCTGCAACATGTCCCAGATAGGCCATGTAAAATTGGATCTCCCGATCGAAACGGCTGATCGTTTCGTCCGGGAAATTGCCGTTCTTCACGCAATAATCGTCAAGATCCGAAAAAAGGTCCGGGTGCAGTTTGGCGACATAATCCAGGATCTGCGCCCCCACATGGTTCATGCCCGATCCGGTGGAAAGCTTGGCCCGGTAATCTTTCACCGCCCCCTGTTTGAATTTCTCAAAGGTCTTTTCCACTTCCGGGCTGTAATCGATTTCAGCTTCATATTTGCGAACCTTGACGCCGTCGCCCTTGATGATGAGGCAATATTTGACGGTGGCCAAACCGGCTTTGAGCCTTTTCGTCTCCATCTGAAGGGATGTGAAAGGTCCGGAACTTGCATATTCCGTCAAATATTCCCGGAAGGCCGAGAAACCGCGTGATTTAAGATCAACACGGGTCAAATCATGGACCAGGCCATTGACGGCGTCACAATAGATGTCAACCGTAGCCAAAAACCAACCTTCCCTGTGGAACTTATAGTGAAGCTTCTCTATCAGGGAAAGATGACTGCGCACGGTTCGCATTTCTTGAGCGAATGCGCTTATCCCCTCGAACAGCGTTTCATTTTCAAGATCCTGAAATATTTCATGACGATACTTTATTGTGTCGATATCGTTCAAAGCGGTGTAGAAAAGGGGCTTTAAATCATATTCCTGCCTGCCTGCCGTAATGGCGTCTATGATCTGATCGAGATTCAAATCGGCGAAACAGTCCGGCATTTCGAGTGTTTCTTTTTTTATGCCCTCTTCATTTCTTTCAACGAGGATACTCTTAAAAATCATAGGACAAATACCTCAGGGAGACGCTCTGCTATCAGGTCGCAAATCCGGTCAATTCTCGGTAAGGATCGGATCGTCTGGACGAGAGACAAGGAGGGAAAATTGGTGAAATCAGCCATAAAAAAACCCCTAACAGAACCTTTCTGCTAGGAGTTATCAGCCGATGGGCGGTTGCAGGGTGAACTCCATCACCTTTTAGTTTTAAAAACCACACTTCTGTCGCCATGTCAAGGAGAATGCAAGGCAGGACAGCGTTTTGGTTGCTTATCTTATTGTTCGGCCTTGATATATTCATCACTTTCCAAGGCGATACCCAAGCCATAAGCCCCCTAGGGCATTCCATATTCTCTTATACCATCTATCTTTTTGGTCTTCTTTAGTATCGGCACTACGCAGACTTATTTCCCGTTTGGGCGGAGTTAAAAAAAGTTGGAGGGCCTTACGGCTGAGTCGGGCCTTGTTTGGAATAAGGGATTCATCCGGCCGCGGGAACCAATAGCGGCAGCCACGACACCAGATAGTATTTTTGGGAATCCTTTGGGGATTTAAGGTCAGAAACCACCGGCAGGCATAAAAGCTTTGAACCCCATCATTTTCAAACACCCGGAAGGGGATCAAATACAAGCAGGCGTATTTCTCAGTTAAGGCCGCTGGGATGTCACAAGAGAGGCAAGCAATGGGGATTTTTTCGAGGGCCTCTAAAATTTCCCCGCCGCTGGCCTCACATATCATCTCCCAGACTTCTCCCCGTGTGTCGCCTTTATTTGAAGAAGTCCGAATCACCCGAAAAGGGCATTTCATTCGGTCCGAATTATCTGTTGGGCCTTTGATCCCCATAGGGTTTCCTGTTTACATCGCTTTTCCCATCCGTTCGGCAATAATGAACATGGCTGCCTCTTCCCAGCTCCCGGCCAGCGCCAGGAGGGGCGCGGCCAGCATGTTGATAAGATACCTAATGATGTTGATGGCCCAGTATTTTCCCTTCCGGTCGCTGAGACAACCGGAAGGGAGACGCAGGACATATCCAATCAGCTCTCCGAATCCCGGAACGATCCCCACGACGGTGCCGCATGCCCCGAGAAGCGCCATAAAAGGCCCCATGACACTATGCGCTCCTTCGTTGATCAGATCCGCAAAGAGGTTCACCCCCCCATCAATATGACGAACATCATGGCGGACCGATGTTCCTCCCCGCCCGGCTATGCTCTGTGTTCATTAATCTTCCTTTTTTCCCTACCAGCGCAGATCGCCCCGGAATATGGCCTTGGCACCCAGTTCCTCCTCGATCCTCAATAGCTGGTTGTATTTTGCCAGCCGCTCCGACCTCGCCGGAGCGCCGGTTTTGAGCTGACCGGCGTTGGTGGCAACGGCAACGTCCGCCAGAAAGGAATCTTCCGTCTCGCCGGACCGATGCGAGAACAGGCACGTATAGCCCGCCTTCTTAGCCGTCTCCACCGTTTCCAGCGTCTCGGTGAGTGTCCCGATCTGGTTGAGTTTGATCAGCACGGAATTGGCGATGCCCTGCTTGATGCCTTCGGCGAGGATCCTGGGGTTGGTGACAAAGATGTCGTCGCCGGTGAGCTGGATCTTCTTGCCCAGCTTCTTCGTCAGGATGCGCCATCCCGCCCAGTCGTCTTCCGCGAGGGCGTCTTCGATGCAGATGATCGGATACTTGGCAACAAGCCCCTTGTAATAATCAACCATCTCCTCGGAAGAAAGACTGCTGCTATCCGCCTTCAGGAGATATTTTCCGTCCCGGTAAAATTCGCTCGCCGCCGGGTCCAGGACGATGGCGATCTGTCTGCCGGGCTTGTAGCCGCTCTTCTCAATAGCGGAGAGGATGATCCGGATGGCCTCTTCGTTGGAGGACAGGTTGGGCGCAAAACCGCCTTCATCCCCCACCGCCGTGTTCAAACCTTTTGACTTCAGGACCGTCTTCAGAGTCTGATACGTTTCGGCGGCCATCCGCAGGGCTTCCCGGAAAGATGGCGCGTCCACGGGCGCAATCATGAATTCCTGGATATCGACGTTGTTGTCGGCGTGCTTGCCGCCGTTCAGGATGTTGAAGAAGGGTATGGGCAGCCTTCGGGCGTCTTTTCCGCCGATATATTTATATACGGGTTTTCCTTGATCAAGGGCGGCGGCTTTCGCCACCGCTATCGAAACGCCCAGGATCGCGTTTGCGCCCAGTTTTGCCTTGTTCTCCGTCCCGTCGAGGTCGATCATGAACCTGTCGATCGCTTCCTGCTTTTCAGGGGTCATGCCTTTGAGTTTGGGGGCGATGATCCTGTTGACATTTGCGACCGCCTTTAGCACGCCTTTGCCGTGGTAGCGCCCCGCCTCGCCGTCCCGCAGTTCGACCGCCTCCCTGCTCCCGGTGGATGCGCCGGAAGGGACGGCGGCCCTTCCCAAGATCCCGTTGTCCAGGATAACATCTACCTCGACGGTGGGGTTTCCCCGTGAGTCCAGAATTTCCCGCGCCTTGATTTTCTTGATCTTTGACATGGCGATTTCCCCTTTCGTGAAGTGTTGTTTTTTCTTTTCAAAACCGCAGGGTCGCTTTGCAGCGTTTCGGCTTCAGCAGCAGGTCGAGGGCGTCGATGACATCGTGGACGTGGATGTCCGCCGCCATGAGGGCGTCGGTGGAACACCCCTCCGCCCCGGACACGGCGATCCCGAGCCGGGCCGCCTTCAGCATCCTCCGGTCGTTGCATCCGTTGCCGATGGCGACGACCTGTTCGGCCCCCAGATCCCGGACAAATTTCTCTTTCCTAAGATAGATGCCGGAACCGGAAACGATATGGGTAGTGCAGGGCAGCCCCTCCATCTCCGATATCGCCGTGCCGCACGTGTCCGCTGTGAGAATATGCACTGCCAGATGCCCGGATATCTCCCGGATCTTCTCCGCAACCCCCTGCAGAAGGATCCCGTCGCACGACAGAGTCCCCGTAAAATCGCACACCAGATGAGCGAGGCGGACCGGTCCGAATCCGGGGATATCGATTTCAATCATTTTTTCCCTCCTTCGTTGCTCAGGTCGGCCAGACGTTCCTGCAGGCCGGCGATCAGTTCCTGGATTTCCTCCGTCCGACCGCTACTGCCCTCAAGGAGGGCTTCGATCGTCGCGATTTCGTCTTTCACGTAGCCCGCCGCCTGCTTGCGCATCTCCTCGATCGTTACGTTGATCCGGCTCTCCCACTGGGCGCCGAGGCGCGAGAGGTTCATCTCTGCCGCACGCGGGATCAGAGCAAGAAAGTGTTTTTCAAACAGTTTGCGGAAAAGGAACATCGGGATCAGGAACCACAGAAGGTCGAAATGGAAGTCGAAGACGCGGATGAACCCGACATCCGGATGGGACGGTTCGGCCACTTCGATCCGCCAGTCGGCCTCCGCGAGCTTCAATCCCAAGACGGTTTCGATGTTCTGACCCAGGAGGGCGCGGAAGGAGAAGAGCGCCCGGTCGAAAGCGGCGCGGGATTTCTTGAGGGTTCCCAGGAAATAGCGATTTTCCGTTCTGGAGATGCTCTCCAAGGCCGCCGTTATGTTTTCCGTCAGCCATTCCTCGTATCGCCGGGTCAGCCGCCAGAGGTTTCCCTTCCATCGGGGAAGCTCCCCGCGCAGGTCTTCCGTGAGTTTCTCTCGTAGAGGTTGCTCAAGACGGCCGAGATGCTGCATGATGAAGGTCCGGGTCTGCCGGGAGTTTTCCCTGGTGATCAGCATCAGATCTTCCTGGATCGCGGTCAAACTCAGCCGTTCGTCGAGAATCCGCCGCCGGATTTCGTCACGCTCCCGGTCGGCCTGCAAGGCGCTCTTCAGGGCAATCTCCAGGTAGTTGATGCAGACGGATGCGAGGGATCTCACCTTGTGCCGCAGAATGTTTCGAAACTCGATGTCACGGTTTGTCGAGAGTTTGAGCAGGATTTCCATCTCGATGCGCCGGTTGTACTGCTCCGTGTCGACCCGCGTCGAGAAGCAAAAAACCGGGAATCGCTTGCCCAGTTCCTTCTCCAGTGTCTTTTCCAGGAATTGAACGACCTCCGTCCGCTGGTCGGGAAGCAGGAGGTCCACCTTGGTCAGCAGCAGGATGATGTTCGGTGTATGACGCGTCAGCTCTCGGATAAGTTCAAGGTCGTTATCGGAGAGGGGGCGATCCGAGCTGACGGCCACGATCGCGGCGCCGACCTCGGGAAGCCAGTCCTGCGCGATCTTCATGTGGATTTTGAAGACGCTTCCCATCCCCGGGGTGTCGACCAGCCTCAATCCCGGATAATCCGCCATGGCGGGGATATCGACGTCCACTACCTCCACATTCTTGATGTTGCCCGAATTCCCGGCCTCGGAGGTGAAATCGGCGAGTTTTTCCAGGGGAATTTCGACCCGCGATCCATCGAAATGGGTCACCGCCGCCCGCTCTCCGGGTCCGTACTGGAGGCGGGTGATCACCGTCGTGACCGGGACGACGCCGGTGGGAAGGATGGGTTTTCCCAGGAGGCTGTTGATGAACGAGCTTTTACCGGCCTTGAACTGCCCCAGGATCGCCACGTCGATCGGCGGATTCTCTTCGAGGAGCGCCGCGCAGATGTCGATACGGCGTTTCAGGGAGGCGATATGCAACCGATCGCAGGTGTCGCGGACGCCATTCAGAAGGTCCCGCGCCGGAAGGAAGGATTTGTTGTCTGTGCTTTCCGCCATAAAAACCCCTAACAGAACTTTTCTGATAGGAGTTATCAGCCCCGCGGCGGTTACGGTGAACTCCATCACCTTGTGAGAGAAAAAACCATATTTTATCTGTCAAGTCAAGGGGAATGCAAAAAGGGAATGCCGAAAGGAGGAACGCGATTCATACACGAAGCTTCACATTTTTACTTGACGCTGGCAAAGAAATGATGTAGTTACGCCCCCAACTGATGGGGATGGAGTTCCCCGCCGAAAAACGCTTTCTAATAAAGCTGATGACTCCTGCTCACGGGATCCCGTGCGGCGGGGCATCGGCTTTTTTTGTTTCTGCATCCCGCCCTGCGGTGGGTTTTTTTATGCTCAACACCATAGACAAAGGAGAACGTTATGACTGAAACTTTTACCATGGCCGCCTTGTGGCTTTCACTGGCCGTTGTCGCCACCATCCTGGCGAATCACCTCAAGGTCTCCATGGCCCTTACTGAAATTTGTGTCGGTGTGGCCGCGGGTTTTGTCGCGGATCGATTCTTTGGGCCAAACGTTTTGGGTGCAAACGTCGATTGGCTGAAATTCCTGGCCGCCTCCGGGGCGGTGCTCCTCACGTTTCTGGCCGGAGCTGAACTGGAGCCGAGCGTTTTGCGCGCCAAATGGAGGGAAGTGACGGTGGTGGGCCTCTTCGGTTTTATTGCCCCTTTTCTCGGCTGCGCGGCAGTCGCCCATTACCTGCTGGGATGGGATCCGCGTGCAAGTTGGCTGGCCGGGGTGGCGCTGTCAACGACGTCGATGGCAGTGGTCTACGCCGTCATGCTGGAGACCAAGCTGAACCGCACAGAATTCGGCAAAGGCATTTTAGGGGCGTGCTTCATCAACGATCTGGGCACGGTGATCGCCCTGGGGGTTATTTTTGCCCCGTTTACGTACAAAACCCTTATTTTCGGCGTTGTCTGCGCGGTCGTAATCGGGCTCCTTCCCTTCCTGACTAACTTGATCACTCGCCGGTACGCCCACCGCACCGCCGCCGTCCGGGCGAAATGGGTGCTCCTGGTACTCTTCGGACTGGGTGCACTGGCGCTCTGGTCGGAGAGCGAGGCGGTGTTGCCGGCCTACATTGTGGGGATGGTGCTGGCGGGGGCGGCAGCGGAAGACCGGCTGTGGGTGCGCCGGATGCGCACTCTGACCATCGGATTTTTGACGCCCTTCTACTTCATCCGCGCCGGCTCGCTCGTTTCTCTGCCCGTAATCGTGACCGCACCGCTGGTGTTCATACTGCTTCTCGGCGGGAAAGTCGCCAGCAAGGTTTTCGGGCTTTACCCGGTCGTCGCCAAGTTTCGCAACGAACGCAAAGAACGATGGTATTACACGTTGCTCATGTCCACGGGGCTCACCTTCGGGACGATCTCGGCGCTTTACGGATTATCCCACGGTATCGTGTCCCGCGAGCAATACTCCTTTCTCGTTGCTGCGGTGATTGCCAGCGCGGTGGTTCCCACCGTGATTGCCACCCTGGCGTTTCTGCCTCGGCATTTGATACCGCTGCCCTCTTCGGCCGGTCAGGTGCCACAACCTGCCGAGGTCTGCGCTCCGGATCTGAATGGCAATGGACAGGGGGATGGATTAGGCGACGAATAGCCAATTCCGTGAATGCATAAGTCGACGATTGACCCGATAGCCTAAACTCTGAACGGCAAGCCCATACCCTCGGCATGGCGCTGCCCGG
>Ga0315273_10007958_pt1 | contig 13345 bp, 12 predicted proteins | sample YL17G02_0_MG_FD_205753 | JGI IMG/M metagenome (GOLD analysis project Ga0315273, IMG submission 205753) | Sediment microbial communities from Yellowstone Lake, YNP, Wyoming, USA - YL17G02_0 | ecosystem: Environmental > Aquatic > Freshwater > Lake > Sediment | place: USA: Wyoming | collected...
GCTGCACGAGTGCGGCGTGCTCGATGACGCCGACCTCGCCGGCCTGCTGGGTGCCACGGATTCGCTCGAGGCCGAACTCCTCGCCGGTCGCGCGACGCTCGCCGGTGAGGACGTGCATTCGGCCGTCGAGGCGGCGCTCACCGAGCGCTGCGGCGATCCCGCGCGCCGCTTGCACACCGGACGCAGCCGTAACGACCAGGTCGCCACGCTGCTGCGCATGCACGTCATGCGGCTCGCCGGGGAGAGTGTCGAGTGGGTGCGCGAGCTCGAGCGCGCGCTGGTGTACCAGGCGCGCGCCGCGGGCGATCGCCCGGTCGCGGCCTACACCCACCTGCAGGCCGCGCAGCCGGTGCGGCTCGCTCACCTTTGGCTGGCGCATGTCGCCGCGCTCGAGCGCGACGAGGAGCGCTTCCTCGCCGCGCGCGAGGCCGCCGATCGTCTGCCGCTCGGATCGGGTGCGGTGGCCGGTTCACCGCTCGTCTATGACCGGCTCGCGCTCGCCGCACGGCTCGGATTCGACCGGCTCGCCGAGAACAGCGTCGACGCCGTGGGCGACCGCGATTTCGCGCTCGAATACCTGAACGCCGCCGCGATGCTCGGCGTGCACCTGTCGCGGCTCGCCGAGGATCTCGTGCTGTGGTGCTCGCCGGGCTGGGGCTGGTTCGCGCCCACCGACGGGTTCTCGACCGGCTCGAGCCTGCTGCCGCAGAAGCGCAACCCGGACCTGTTCGAGCTGGCGCGCGCCAAGGGCGCCCGTCTGATGAGCAACTCGCAGCGGCTGCAGATGGTCATGAAGGGTCTGCCGAGCGCGTACCAGAAGGATCTCCAGGAGGACAAGGAGGCGGTGTTCGACACCTCCGACACGCTGTCCGCACTGCTCGCCGTGCTGCCCGACGCGATCGCCTCGCTGGTGGCTCACCCCGAGCGGATGGCCGCGACGTTGTCGCCCGACCTGCTCGCGGTCGAACTGGCCGACACGCTGGTGGCCGAGCGCATCCCGTTCCGCGACGCGCACGCGGTGGTCGGGCGCTTGTGGGCCGCCGCCGAACAGGCCGGGGTGGCGCCCGCCGCGCTGCCGCTCGAGCAGCGGCTCGCGCTCTCGCCGCACTTCACCGACGAGCGTCTCGCCGCGCTCACGGTCGAAGCCGCGCTGGCACGCCGCGATCACGAGCCGGGCGGCGGCTCCGGTTCGGTGGCCGTGCAGCTGCGGCGCGCCGAATCACGGCTGGGGCTCGGCGAGGGCGATCCCGAGGGCTTCATGCCGGTGCCGCGCGTCTCCTCACGCGCGCCGCTCGAGAGCCTCGCCGGCGGTTCGCGTCCCGCCGCCGTCGGCGACGGCGCCATCCGCCGCGCCTCGCTCGGCGACGTGCCCGGCATCGCGCGGCTCATGGCCGGCTACGTCGCCGGCGGCGTCCTGCTGCCGCGACCGGTCAGCGAGCTGTACCAGTGCGTGCGCGAGTTCCATGTCGCGGTGCGCGACGGCGAGATCGTCGGCTGCGCCGCGCTGCGCGTGCTCTGGGAGGACCTCGGCGAGGTCCGCTCGCTCGCCGTGCGTCCCGACCAGCACGGCAGCGGTCTCGGTCAGATGCTCGTGGCCGCGGTGATCGCCGACGCGAAGGTGCTCGAGCTGCCGCGTGTCATCGCGCTCACACGCGAGGTCGCGTTCTTCGAGCGCTGCGGCTTCATCGTGGGCAACCGCGAGCGGCTGCCCCGCAAGGTCTGGACCGATTGCGTGCGCTGCCCCAAGCGTCACGCGTGTGACGAGGTCGCGGTCGTGCTCGACCTCGTGCCCGGCGCCACCGAGACCGCCGAGAGGAGCACGCGCTCGTTCATCCTGCCCATCCCGCCACCGGTCGAGCTGCCGGTGCCGACCCTGCCCCTCGTGTCGTGAGGAGGAGTCCCTCGATGTCCGCTCCAACGCGTCACCTCATCGACCTGCTCGGTCTCGAGCGTTCCTGGGTCGTCGAACGATTCGAACAGGCCGACAAGCTGCGCGCGGTGCGCGGCACGCCGAAGGCGCCGCGCCCGCTAGCCGGCAAGACCGCCGCGATGGTGTTCCACAAGCCGTCGCTGCGCACGCGCGTGTCGTTCACCGCCGGGATGCACGAGCTGGGCGGCGACGCCATCGACCTGGGTGCGGTCGAGGTGAGCGACAGCGGCCGCGAGAGTCTGAAGGACGTCGCGCACGTGCTGAGCGGCATGGTCGACCTGGTGGTGGTGCGCACGTTCAAGCACAGCCTGGTGCGCTCGCTGGCGGAGCACGCCACCGTGCCGGTGATCAACGCGCTCACCGACTTCTCGCACCCGTGCCAGATCCTCTCCGACCTCTACACGCTGTGGCGGCAGGGCCGCGACCTGGACGCCATCACCGTGGCCTGGGTGGGCGATGGCAACAACGTGCTGCATTCGTGGCTGCAGGCCTCGATGATCTTCGGCTTCCAGCTGCAGGTCGCGGTGCCCGACGGCTTCGAGCCCGATGCCGGTCTGTTCCTCGAGGCGGAGCGCCACGGCAACGTGCGGCGCACACGCGATCCGCACGAGGCCGTGCGCGGCGCCGACGTGGTATACACCGACACCTGGACCAGCATGGGCCAGGAATCGGACGCCGACTGGCGCCGGGTGGTGTTCGCCGGCTACCAGGTGAACGAAGCGTTGATGGGTCTCGCCCGACCCGACGCCGTGTTCATGCACTGCCTCCCCGCGCACCGCGGCGAGGAGGTGACCGACGCGGTGATCGACGGCCCGCAGAGCGTGGTGGTGGAGGAGGCCGAGAACCGCCTGCACCTGCAGAAGGCGCTCATGGCCGCGCTGGTGGCGCCGGTGCGGGTGGAGCGAGCGAGCCGCAGGAGCGCGGCGGCGGAAACGGCCGGGGCGCGGACCTAGCCCCGCGTCTCACACCCCCATCGGCCCCCCGATGATGTATTCGGTCAGGTAGCGGATCTCCACCTCGCGCTCGTTCGCGAGGTGCTTCACCAGGTCCCCGATCGAGACCACCCCGACCACGTCGTTCCCGGCCACCACCGGCAGGTGGCGGATGCGCTCGCGCGTCATCACACCCATGCAGTCGGCGACCAGCGTGTGCGGCTCGACACACACGAGCCGCGCGGTCATCACGTCGCGTACCGGCGTGGTCCTGGCGTCCTTCCCGCCGAGGGTCACGCGTCGCAGGTGGTCACGCTCGGTGAAGATCCCCCGGATGCCGTCGCCGTCCCTCACGATCAGGGCACCGACGTTGTACTCGACCATCTTCCCGATGGCGTCGTAGACGGACGCGTCACCCGAGATGGTGTGGACGTGGGCGCCCTTGTTGCCGAGGATGTCCGCCACGCGTGACATGCTTCCTCCCGCGATCGACCCACGGGTGACCGGCATGGCGGGTCATTCCCGGCCGGCCCCGCATGGGACCACTGCGCCCGCGAGCGCACCCGGGTCGCCGTGCGCCACCGTGCGACCCGCTCGCGGAACCTCCCCATGCTCCGCCTGCGGGCGCGAGCGCGCAATAGCAAAGGGCCGGGCTCGGACGCCGTGCCCAAGAGCACACGAATCCCGAACGTGCCGTTCAGCCCCGCTCGCGCCCTGCCGATAACCGCCGGGTACGCGCCCCGCCGCTGGCGCCCGTCGTCCCGTGCCCGCACGGCGCAGGTCTCGCCCACGGAGGCGCCCCGGTGCTTCGATCGCGTCCCATCATCGCGCTTGCCTGCTTCGCCGTGCTCACGACCTCCGTGGTCGCGCGAGGCACATTCGCCACCGCCGCCCCGGGCAGCCTCTGCCTCGCCGCGCTCGCCACGCCGGCGCCCGCCACCTCCCCGCCCCGGTCCGCCCACACTCGTCCGGTGCGCCGCGTCTCGTACGTCTCGCGCTCGATGGGCACCTACGTGCAGATCATCGTCGTCACGCCCGACTCGGTGGCCACGGCAGCGCTGGTCGCACGCGCGCAGGGTGACTTCACCCGCGTCGATTCGCTGATGAGCAATTGGACCACCACCAGCGAGGTGGCCCGTCTCAACGCCACCGCGGGTCACGAGACCACCACGGTCGAGCCCGAGGTCGCGACGGTCATCCAGGCCTCGATGGATACGTGGCAGGCGACCGATGGGGCCTACGACATCACCGTCGAGCCGCTGGTGCGGGCGTGGGGATTCCTCGGCGGGCATCCGCACCAGCCGACCGAGGACGAGGCGAGGGCGGCGGCCGCGCGCGTGGGCGGGAGATACCTGCACTTCGATCCGGCCACGCGCCGGATCTGGTTCGAGCACCCGGAACTGCGCATCGATCTCGGCGGCATCGCCAAGGGCTACGCCTGCGAGCGCGCGGCGCAGACGCTGAAAGCGGCGGGAGTGCGGGACGCGCTGGTGAACGTATCGGGCAACATGCGCGCGCTGGGGCATCCGCCCGACGCGCCCGCATGGCGGATCGGCATCCGCGATCCGCGCGACCGGATGCCGTACTTCGCACGACTCACCCTCGCCGACGAGGGCATCTCGACCTCGGCCACGTACGAGCAGTTCGTCACCGCCGACGGGAAGACCTACGGCCACATCATGGACCCGCGCAGCGGCCGGCCGGCCGACGGGCTGATCTCGGTCACCGTGGTCGCGCGCGACGCGTTCCAGTGCGATGCCTGGGACACGCCATTGTTCGTACTGGGCCCGGTGCTCGCGCGCCGCAAGGTGAAGGAGCGCGCCGATCTCGCCGCCGTGCTGGTGGAGCCGGGCATGACCGGTGTCGATACGGTGTGGGTGGATTCGCGATTGCGGGAGCGCTTCGCGCTCGAACCGGCAGCCGATTCGCTGTTCACGGTCGTCTACTTCTGAAGCATCGGGGGCGCCGCCCCGGGCACGCGCTCGATCATTGATTCACAAGGCGGGGCATGGCCCTTGCCCCGTCACGGCACGTCCATCCCAATGGAGGGGAGTCGTGAGCGGGCTGCGATCAGCTCAAACATGCGAGTCACAACGTGTTGCCTCTCGCCGAGCAGCCGTCGTGCCCGCATGGCATTTCACGACACTGAAGATTGCGAACCGCGATTCGGCAACGAGGGCCGGTCATGAAGGCACATCGCCACATCACGAGTCACCGCCGCGCGAGGGTCGCGAAGTTGCTCGCGACGCTGGCCGTGGTGTGTCCGCTGGTGGGGTGCTCGGTGCCGACCGCCGTCCCGCCGCCGCCCAGTGGCGGCACGCGGCTGGTGCTGAGCTACGCGATGTTCGCGACCCGCGTCGAGCCGGTGCTCGGCGCGCACGGCTGCGACGTTGCGGGTGATTGCCACGGCGGCGGCATCCGCGGCACGCTGGAGCTGTCCCCACCCACCGCCAAGGACACGCTGTTCGACTACGACCAGGTGGCATTGCAGGTGTCGCCGGCCGTGGCCGAATCGAGCGACATCCTGCTCCGCCCGCTGACGATGGCCGCCGGTGGCCGGCCTCATCCGTACAAGACGTTCGCCGACACCACCGATCCCGGCTATCAGTCGATCCTCGCCTGGATCCGCGCGGGGGTGCGCCAGTGAGCGCGCGCGACCCGAGAGTCTCCCCGCGCGATCTCCTCGTTCGGCACGCGGCCATGGCCATCGCCGGCCTGTTGCTGCTCATGGCGGCCGCGGCCGTCGCGCACGCCGACGCCGATTCGCTCTCGGCTCCGCCGGCGCTCGTCGCCGAAGCGCCGTTGGCCGGACCGGCCGAACCGGTGCTGCGCACGCGCGATGGCCTCGAATCACTTCGCCCGGCGCTCGCCGACGGGGCGTATCACATCGAGCCGGGGCCGCGTCCGTACCTGCACCGATTCTCGGTGAGCCCGGCCGCCGGCACCCTCGGCACCGACCAGTTGTACGCGTTGCGTCTCGCCTTCTCGCCCAATCCATGGCTCGGCTACGAGAGCTCGCTGGCGCACGACCCGCATCACGGCGTGCACGCGATCTTCCATACGCTGAGCGTGATCCTGCGGCGTCCGATGCCGGGACGCCTCCAGCCCTATCTCGCCGCCGGTTACGGCATGACGGTGGTGCTGCCCGGTCGCGCCATCGCGGCCGACGCGGTCACCAAGAACGTGCTGAGCGCCGGTGGCGGACTCGAGTGCTTCCTGCGGGATGACCTGGCGCTTCGCTACGAGATGCGCCAGGCCACCGCGTTCGGGCATCCGCCCAACCAGACAGGCATGGCGGCCTACGACTACCTCGAACAGACGCTCGGTCTGGCCTTCTACCGGACGTTGAAGCCATGACCCGCGCCTCGACCGGAGGGGATCCCGACACCATGCGAAGAAGCCCCATGCGCGACGACCTCATGCCGGCGGTGCGCACGCTCGCCGGCGTGGCTCTGCTGATGACCGTGCTCCCCGGCTGCCGCGGGAGCGCACCCCAGGACCTGATCCAGCAGGAGAGCACGACGCAGGCGGTCGTGTTCGTGAAGACCCGGGCGACCGAGACGCTCAACCGGACCAACGCCGAGGGCAACCTCTTCAAGCTGTCGCCCATCGCGCCCGACGGCGTGGTCACGCCGATCACGAACTTCACCGGCGCCAGCGTATCGGATCCGGCGGTGTCGTTCGACGGCAAGCGCATCCTGTTCTCGATGCGCCCGCCGGCCGGCGGCGACCGAAACCTCTACGAGATCGGCGCTGACGGCACCGGGCTGCGCCGGGTGACGAGCGGTGGTGGCGACGACTTCGACCCGCTCTACCTGCCCGACGATCGCATCCTGTTCACGAGCACCCGCGCGGGCGAGATGGACGAGTACAACCACGCCGAGTCCGCGACGCTCTACCGCTGTGACGCCGACGGTTCGAACCTCGAGCGCGTCAGCTACAACCAGAGCGACGACTTCGACCCCGAATTGCTCCCCGACGGCCGTGTGCTCTACACCCGTTGGGAGCACTTCGGCACCATGAACCGCTTCCCGCTGTTCGCCACCCACGAGGATGGCACCGGGACGTTCCACTTCTTCGGTCCGCACGGGCAGAACTTCTTCCACCCGACGCTGACGCCGGAGGGTCGCATCCTCGCGATCGCCTCGACCATGGTCGAGAACGACGCCGGCCCGCTGGCGGTGGTCAAGACCGAGCAGGGCCCCGCCGACCCGGTGACCGACACCGCATCGATGCACTGGGACGTGGTGACGCCGCAGGTGAACGAGGATGGCGCGCCGTGGCCGTACGGTTCGTTCAAGTACCCGCGTTCGCTCGGCGGCGACCACTATGTCGCCTCTTACTCGCTCCCCGCCGCCACCAAGGGTGACGCCGACTACGCGCTCTACACCTTCACGCTCCGGCAGACCGGTGCGGGTACCGCGGCCGACCCGGCGACGTTCGCCGTGCAGGACCTGACATTCCTCTACAACGACCCGACCACCAACGAGTACGACGCCCAGTTGCTGGGGCCCCACCCGAAGCCGCCGGTGATCCCCACGGTGGTGGACCGGACCAAGGACTACGGGGAGTTCCTCGCCCAGGATGTGTTCAACCGCGGCACCGGTGATGGGCAGGAGGTGCCGATCAAGGGACGGGACCCGATCGCCCAGATCGCGGTGATCGCGGCCCGGCCGACCCTGGCGGGCGAGATGAACGACGTCTCGGCCAACGATTTCGAAAAGCGCGCATTGATCGGTTTCGCTCCCGTCTATGCCGACGGCAGCTTCCGCATCCGGGTGCCGGCCGATACGCCCATCAGCTTCGCCACGCTCGACTCGCTCGGACGCGGCTTCGTGGTCAAGCGCACGCACATCTACGTGCGTCCCGGCGAATCGTTCACGCGCTGCGTGGGCTGCCACGAGGATCGCCGGGCCGGTGGTGACGTGGCCACGAACCCGGCACCGATGGCGGCGCTCCACCCGGCGCACGACCTCAACATCCCGGCGGCGGCGTTCACGGTGATCGACTACCAGAACGACATCGGTCCGATCGTGAACACCAAGTGCGTGAGCTGTCACACGCCCTCGGTCCCGGGAATCGACTCCACCGCCGCGGGCAAGCTCGACCTCACCGCGGTGATGGACACGGTGCGCATGAGCCGCATCTTCCCGCGTGGCTACGTCAACCTGTCCGGTGCCTCGGTGAGGATGCGCTGGCAGGAGGTCGACCCCGCGTTCCCACGCAGGTCGAAGCTGATCGACTACGTCATGGGTGCCGGCTCGCGCACCGGCATGGGCCCGCACCCGGCCGGCCCCGACACGCTCACCGCCGCCGAACGCCAGAAGTTCAACCTGTGGGTGCTGCTGGGCGCCCAGTACAAGTGAGATCGCGAATGATGGAGATCCTGAAGATGGACGACACGACCCTGGACCCCCGCGTGCGTCGCGCCGGCGCCTTCCTCCTGGCGGCGGCGGCGCTGACGTTCGCCATGCCCGCCGCGGCGGATGAAGCCGCCGCGTTCGGCACCGCCACGCGGAAGGCGGAGCATGCGCTCGGCGACGCCACGCTGCAGGGGCTCGACGGACACGGCTGGAAGCTCTCCTCGCTGCGCGGCAACGTGGTGGTGGTGAACTTCTGGGCGAGCTGGTGCGCGCCCTGCCGCAGGGAGCTGTCGCGGCTCGACGCGCTCGACACCGAGCTGGCGAAGAACGGCGGCCGCGTCGTGGCGGTGTCGATCGACAGCGACGCGGGCAACGCCCGCCGCTTCGTCGCCACACGCTCGCTCGCGCTGCCGGTGGTCCTCGACGGTCCGGACGGGCTGGCACGAACGCTCGATCTGAGGCAGGTGCCCACCACGCTGGTGCTCGACCGCGATGGCTCGATCGCGTGCGCCGTGAGCGGCTCGAGCGAGGAAGCGCTGGCGAAGGTGACCGAGGTCGCACGCCGCCTCAGCGCGCACGCCCCGGTGGCGAGCGCCGGATCGGAGACACCATGACGCCCGTGTCGCCCGTCCGGACCGGGTCCCGCGTCCTGGTGGTGCTCGCCTTCGCGGCGAGTCTGCTGGCATCGGCGGGTTGCGCCATGCATCCGGTGCCGGCGTACCAGCGCGAGCACCTGGTCGACCCCATCATGTCGTTCAAGACACAGGCGAAGAAGGACGCCCGTCTCACCAAGTCGTTCGAGGCCCGCGAGGGTTCGACCGGCGGTGACGGCGGCGCGGGCGGGGGCTGCGCGTGCAAGTGAGCGCCCGCATCGGCCCGATGACCCTGTTCGCCGGCGTGTCGCTGGCGTGCGCCCGCGTGGCGTGCGCACAGGACGTCCCCGACGAGCAGGGTCTGGAGACCCTGTTGCGGATGTTCTCGGACTCGAAGCACGTGGTCGTGCGTTCGGCGGTGGGCGACTACTCGGTCCCGCTGGGCAGGGGCGGCACCGGGCTGAGCGTGCACTGGAACAACGAGAAGGTCACGGTGCCCGGCATCTCGGCGCCGCCCGGGAGCCAGGAGGCCGTCGACGCCATCACCACGGCGAGCCGGCCGATCTCGGGCAACCCCTACCAGGACTTCATCAAGGTGCGCAACGAGCTGCAGGGCGAGCTCGCGCGTGGCAACGCGGCGGTGAGCTACTACCACTCGTCCGAGTCGGATTACCTGGCGCAGCAGGTGGCGGCGCGTTACGCACGCGACCTCGCCGGCCGGCAGGTGAATCTCTCGCTCGGCACCAGCTACGGCTGGGACGCGATCGATCCGGTGGAGAACGTGAACACCACCGTCACCCCCGACCGCAAGACCACGCTGCACGCCAACGCGGTGGCGACCGACATCCTCGGCCCCACGACGGTGCTGCGCGTGGGACTCGAGGTGGACCACGTCGAGGGGCTGCAGCACAACCCCTACCGGCGCGTCTATGCCGGCGGCACCAGCGTGCCCGAGAACCATCCATCGCGCCGTGAGCGCCACGACGCGTTCGTGAAGCTGAATCAGTACTTCACCAACAAGTCGAGTCTGCGCTTCAGCTATCGCTTCTACGGCGACGACTGGGGCGTGGTCTCGCACGAGGCCGGGGCACAGCTGTCGCAGTACCTCACCGCGGGCGTCAACGCCCAGTACCGCTATCGCTGGTACACCCAGACCGCCGCCGACTTCTACCGCTCCGAATACGCCACCACCGGCGGCGTGGACGGCCACCTCACCGGCGACTACCGGCTCGGTCCCCTCTCGTCGCACCTGTTCGACATGACGCTGCAATTCGATCTCGGCGTGCTGGCTTCCGGTTCGCGTTCGCTGCGGCATCTCGGTCTCACGCTGGACTACGGACGCTATTTCAACAGCAGCAACTATTCCGCGGACATCCTGGAAACGGGTGTCGACTTCCGCTTCTAGACAGGGACTGGTCCGGAGAGAGGAGCTGACCTTGCGACGTCTCATCCCGCTGGCTCTCATCGCCACCGTCTCGCTGGCGCACCCGCTCATGGCGGGCACCTTCGCCCGCGCGCCGATCGCGCCCGATCTGGGGTTCGACACGCTCGACCGCGGCACCGCGCGGCAGCAGCTCGGCCGTGACCTGTTCGCCGATCCGTATGCGAGCGTGACCCTCGGCAGCATCGACGTGTACGACCGCTTCCCCTACGTGTCGTCGCGCACCTTCGAAGTGGTATCCGACCCGCACTGGAATCGCATCGTATTCGGCGACGTCGGCGGCGACCTGCACGCCTTCGACGGCACCGGCACGAGCTTCGGCGCTCTCTCCGAGCCACGCGGCCTGGCGGTCGACGACCGCGACCGCCTGTACATCGCCGACAGCGGCAACGGCCGTGTGCTGGTGATGCAGGCCACGAGCGAGTTCGGCGCCATGGCACTGGTGCCGCTCTACGCCATCGGTGGACTCGCGCGCCCGAACGCGGTCGCGGTGTCGGACGGTGGCACGCCGTTCACACCCTCCGACGATCGGTTGTACGTGGCCGATACCGGCGGCAATCGCGTGGTCTCGTTCGCGCTCGGCGAGACCGGCGCGACCCCGCTGAGCACGCTCGGCTCGCTGGGTTCGGGTGTCGGGCACTTCGCCGGTCCGATGGCCATCACGGTGGGCCGCGCCGACGGCGTGAACACACCCGACGTGTACGTCGCCGACGCCCACACCCGCCGCATCGTGCATCTGCGTGACACCGGCCCCGCGCTCGCGTGGATGGGCGAGGTGCATCACGACGCCGACCTGGTGACCTCGCTCGACACCGACCCCTGGGGTTCGGTCTACGCGGCCTCGCCCAACCGCGGCATCGTGCGCAAGTTCGCGCCCGATCTCACCCCGGTCGCGGAGCTGAGCAGCGGACTCGTGCGACCGCGCGGATTCAGCATCCCGTTCTTCACCGTGCACGACCACCGCGACGGCAGCGTGTCACGCAGCGGCCGCGCCGGTGGCGTCTCGCTCGAACAGTGGACCGACGGAAGCGGAATGAAGCTGTGGTCGCTCGGGGTCGAGGTGAAGGACCTGTCGGTCTCGGGCGGTGCCACACCGGCCGCCGACTTCACGCTCACCGACGCCGCCATCGTGAGCCTGGCCATCGACGACGCCGCCGGTCACACGCTGGCCACCCGCCGGATCGGCGCGCTGCTGGCGGGCACCCATCACCTGCCACTCGACCCGGCCGACCTCGCCGCGGCGGGCGGTGGTGACCGCCTGTTGCGCGTGACCGCGCGGTCACGCTACCCGAACGGCCCGAGTGCCGTGTCGCGCGTCGGCTTCGGCAACGGCGGCTCGGGTCTGCCGTCGCATCCGATGCTGCTCGGCAGCTGGCCCAATCCGGCGGTCGCCGATGCGCACATCGCGTTCATGCTCCCGGCGACCACCGCCGGCGACATCTCGTTCGAGGTGTTCGACGCGACCGGCCGGCGCGTGCGTCACATCGCGGCGCCGTTCACCCCCGGCCGCAACGAAGTGGTGTGGGATGGCCGCGACGATCGCGGCGCCTCCACCCCCGCCGGTCTCTACCTCTACCGCCTGCGCGTGGGCGACCAGTCGTGGACCGACCGCCTCGCGCGGGTGCGGTGACGGAGCACGCGATGACCCACCGGACCTTCCCGACGCGTCCCCGGCGCCGACCCGCCCGCGCGGCGCGCTTCCTCGCGCCGCTCGTGGCGCTTCCGCTGCTCGCGGGCTGTCTCGAGAAGCCGGGCATCACCGACCGCTGGACCCGCATCGACCTGCTCGGCGCCAACGTTCAGAACATGCAGGTGGTCACGCCGGGCATGCGCGAATCGCTCGCCGTGAGCACCAACATCTACTACCGATCGATCGTGACCGGCTTCGCGGTCGCCGACCTGCGCGTCAGCGGCACCGTCGCGGCCGGGGCGGTGCGGATCGCCCCCGACGCCCCGCGGGAGGCGATGGCGTCGGACATCGACGCCGTGCTGGCGAACTCGGTCTCGGTGGGACGCTCGACGCACGCCATCACCGGCTGGGATCACCTCATCCAGCACCTCGACCTGGCGTTCGCGGGCACCGTGCCCGGCAGCATGCCGGCCGGTGCCGCGCCGGCGGGAATGCCGGTCGGTGCCTTCCTGCTCGTCTACCTCGGCAGCGGCGAGAAGATCGAGCGTCTCGACGGCAGCGACACGCTGATCGTGACGCCGTTCAAGTCGTCCGACTACCAGATCCTTCCGATCGGCGTGACGCTCGCGCTGCCCGGCCCGGCCGCCCCGGGTGCCACGCGATGAACACGCGTGCGCGACTCGCGGGCTCTTGCGTGGCGCTGGCCGCCGCGGCGCTGGCGGTGACGCCGGCGACCGCCGGCACGCGCTGGCTGGTGCTCGGCGTCGATGCCGGTGCGACGAGCTTCGACGCGCACCTCGCCGACTACCAGTGGGACGTGGCGCCACGCAGCGCCTGGGGAGCCGAAGCGCTCGCGGGAGCGGGTCCGCTCGGCCTTGGCGCGCGTCTCTCGAGCCATGCCACCACGCAGCGCCTCGCGATCGACGGCGTGCCCGACCCGAAGGTCTCGGCGACACGGCTCGAGGTGGTGGCACACGCGCGGCTCACGCGCGTGCTCGGCATCGACGTCGCCGCGCTCGGCTCGGCCGGACGTCAGCGGCTGGCGTATCACCCGTCGCGGCTCGAGATCCCCGCCGGCGGCACGCCGGTGACGGTGGAGTTGCGGCCGGTGGACGGCTGGATCGCCGGTGGCGGCATGGCGCTGAGCCACGCCCTGCCGGGGCCATGGAACGCGACCTTCGCGCTCGAGCGGAGCTGGTTCGCGCTCGACACCGCGCACACCTCGGGCGGCGTCATCGTCGAGGATCGCGAGACGTTCGGCCTGTGGGACGCCCGGCTGGGCGTGAACTGGCTCGTCACGAGCCGATGAAAGGGATGTCATGACCGTGAACGAGCCTCGCTTCGCTTCGGCGTTCCGCCCGCCCGCCACGCTCGTGCTCGCGCTCGTCTGGGCGCTGGCGTGGGGCATCGCGGTCGCGCGCGCCGAGGATCTGCCGGGCACGGCCGACAGTCTCAG
>Ga0315273_10007959_pt1 | contig 13345 bp, 12 predicted proteins | sample YL17G02_0_MG_FD_205753 | JGI IMG/M metagenome (GOLD analysis project Ga0315273, IMG submission 205753) | Sediment microbial communities from Yellowstone Lake, YNP, Wyoming, USA - YL17G02_0 | ecosystem: Environmental > Aquatic > Freshwater > Lake > Sediment | place: USA: Wyoming | collected...
CAAGCCATAGTAAAGCAGCCTGACCTTTCCCTCTGAGATCCGATAGAGGCGCAAGCAGTTCTTTCGAACGTAGTCCGAGATGGCGACCATGGCGTCCAGCCTGCGGGTGAGCAGTCGGTGGAGAGGGTCGGTCTTGGGCCTTTCCGTTGGAGAGCCCATGTGCCGGGTGAAGACGAAGGGTATCTTCCTTCGAAACAGGCCGGCCAGAACAAGGGCGTGCCAGGTATCCCGCGAATAGTGAACGTGAAGAACGTCCACCTGCCGGTCTCTGAGGTATTGCCTGATCTTGGCGTACGTGGATGGATCGAAATACCAGCGGAACGGGAGTGCAAGATGGGGGAATCCGGACGCCTGGGCATACCGGCTCATCCTGGAGCCGGCGCTCAGGCCGAACGTGACCGAATGGCCCCGCTGGATGAGGCCTCTTGCCACGGCAAAGGGGTGCATCTCCATGCCTCCCCAGCCCCTGGAGGAGATGAGATAGAAGATCTTGAGAGGAGGCTTTTCTTTCATACTGTGCGCTGGTCAGCTTTTTCGGCGAGGCTCTGGAAATCCCAAGCGAATTGTTCAATTCGTCCCGAAGCGGTCCTGGCAAGGGCCATGGACCTCCTCGACTCCAAGCCGCGACGGGCATAAGCCCGAAGACCTCAGCTGACGGCTGCTACGGCTCGAAAATCCCTGGCTGCCAAGCTCATTTCCCATTTCCGGCCCCTCAACGGTTTCTCGATGCGCCTCGAAACCGAACATACTCCAAATTCCCCTTTCAGTCACGGAGTGCGAAAGCCTCGCCACGGCGTCAACTGAGGTTTGGGAAGCCTTAGCCCGGAAAATGCCGCAGATCGCCTGGCGAGGAAGGGTCTCTGCCTGCCGGCCTGATCACCGGTTCGGATCAAAGCGATCCGTCTGGAAGAGCCCCCGCTCGCAGCGCTTGCAGTCAGAAGCCTCCTGGGCCTCAATGAGAGCCCGGGTCTTTTCCGAGATGGGCCGCACCGGGTGATAGACGTGGTAGACCACCGCACGATTCAGGAGTGGGAAAAAGGGGTAGCCGGCCCGCAGAAGTCTGAGTTCCAGGTCCCGGTCTTCGTGCCCGTACACCGTCCACTCTTCGTCGTACCCGTTGACCTCCTCGCAGGCCTGTCGCGGCAGGCTGTAGTTGACCCCCATGAGTCTCCTGGGCCGCGGGTGAAAGGAGCGGGCAAGCCAGGGCGGCAGACGCACCCCGAGCAGGTACCTCTTCGTGTCACCGGCCAGGAATTTCCAGCAGACAGGCCCTGCCAGCAATTCCAGGTTCCCCTCCAGGACAAAGGTACGATCCAATTTGTTCGAGACCTTCGGGCCGAGTCTCACGCGCCGGCCGCAAAGAACGCGTCTCCCGTCCGCGGCCCGCATGTGATCCTCCAGCCAATGCGAATGGGGGATGGAATCGCCGTCCAGAAAAACCAGGTGATCCCCCTTTGACCGCCTTACAGCCTCGTTGACGATCCGGGCCTTGCGGTAGCCCTTGTCACACTGCCAGACGTGCTGGAGATCGCAACCCAGTTTTGGGGTCCACGAGATGATCAAATCGCTCGTCTCCTGGGTGGACCCGTCGTCGGCCAGCAGCACTTCCGCGGGCATCCGGGTCTGCCTGGACAGCCCGCACAGGCACAAGTCAAGTTCCCGGGGAGAGTTGTAAGTGGGGACGATCACGGAGAAGATCACGTCTGGCCCCAGAGTCCCTGGATACAGAACAGGATGACCCTGCTAGTTTGAGAAGATGTAACGATGCAAAACGGCAGGCAGGAATGTCCTCCAATACCGCCACCGGTTTCGCTTCTGTTGAGGACAGACACGGTATGCCTCTCTGAAACAGCCTCGAGCCTCTTGCAGCTCTCCGCTCAGCAGCAGCGCCTTACCCTGGTTGGCGAGGGCCACGGATAGAAGCCTGTCCATCGCCTCTTTCTTGGACGGATCGTTACGAAACCTGGACTCGAGTTTTTGATACAAGTACAAACCATTGGCAGCTTCGACTTCCAAGCTTCTTCTCTTCTTCTTTCGGTGTTGATGATCCAGCCGGTATTGAATCAGGGCCTCCGGAATCAAAACAAACGGCACCTTGTCGTAGAGCCGAATCCAGAGGTCAACATCCTCATGCCCGTTCTCCTTGAAATGGGGGTCAAACCCGCCCACCTCCAGAAAAAATGATTTCTTCATGAGCACGGTCGAGGGGTAAGGATGAAGATGCCCGCCGATAAAGGGACACATCCATTTGGCCCGCAACTGACCGAGAGCGCACCTCCGGGTAACCAGGCCCTGGCTGTCGATCAGATCAAAATCACTGTAGACCAAGGGTTGCGTGTCGTTCGCCTGAAATACCTGAAGTTGACTCTCCAATTTGTGGGCATACCAGATATCATCCTGATCGACAAAGGCCAGCCAATCCCCGGTGGCAACCTGGGCGCCCCTGTTTCTGGCAGCCGAAACCCCGGCATTTTCCTGCTTCACCACAGAAATATCTCGCCCGTATTTGCCCAGGACTTCCAGAGAATCATCCGTGGAGCCGTCATCGACCACAATGACTTCCGTCGCCGGATAGGTCTGATTCAGAACACTGTCCAGCGTCTCCCTGATAAACCGCTGGCCGTTGTAAACCGGCAGAACCACGCTCACTTTCATCTGGCTGGAATCCTAACACTCCTCATCCCGTCGCGGTTTCCCGCTTGTGACCATAGCCAAACAAAGGCACCCTGTCAATCGCACTTGATGACGGCTGCCCCGGACCGCCTTGGTCACTTGGCTTCGGAGGCTGCGCTTCCCGGCCACCTTCACCTTTGTTGACCGTGCTCCATTCCTCCCCTATAATTCTTTCTCAAATTTTCTTTGCTTTTCAACTCCTTCCGTTTGGAGCCCACCTATGCAAGTGGTCATTCTCTGTGGAGGACGAGGCACCCGGCTCGGTGCGGAATCTGAAATTCAGCCGAAACCGATGGTACAGATCGGAGAGCGTCCCATTCTTTGGCACATCATGAAGTATTACGCGCATTTCGGACATGCCGATTTTGTGCTTTGCCTCGGGTACAAAGGCCCCGATATCAAGCAGGAATCAAGCCGTTTTGAGAGTCTTCGGTTCCTGTATCCCCAAATTGCTGCCCAAGATGAAAACCTATTTTGGACAAGAGTGAACCGAAACAGAAACATGGGGGAAGACGGCGCACGTAGGATTAGGCCGCGACGATTGAAGGTAAGTACGGCGTCCTGTGATGAGCGTTTTTCGACGGCTTAACGGGGGTCGAGGTCATGATGGCCAAGACAGCGCCTGTAGCCTTGTTCGTGTACAACCGGCTGGATCACGTGCAAAGGACGATCCAAGCACTGAAGCGCAACTCCCTCGCGCCGCTTACAGATCTGGTGATATATTCCGACGGACCGAAGAACGAAACGGAAACTCGACAGGTCACTTCCGTCCGTTCCTATGCAGCCCGGTTGGATGGCTTCCGGAGTGTGCGGCTGATTAAGAGGGATCAGAACCTGGGACTGGCCGGATCCCTGACTGTAGGCATCAGGGAGACGGTGGCAGAGCATGGCAGGGTGATCGTCTTGGAGGATGATATCGTCACGTCTCCCTATTTCCTGACATTCATGAAAGAAGGGCTCTCCGCCTACGAGGATGACGAACGAGTCATCAGTATTCATGGGTATGTGTACCCCGTACGATCTCCACTACCCGAAACCTTCTTCCTGCGGGGAGCGGACTGCTGGGGTTGGGCGACCTGGGAGCGTGGCTGGAAACTGTTCGATGCGGATGCATCCAGATTACTCGCCCAGATTCGGGAACAGAGACTCGGGCATGAGTTCGACTTCAATGGATCGTATCCCTATGTCAAATTACTTGAAGACCAAGCCGCGGGCCGGGTCGATTCTTGGGCCATCCGCTGGTATGCCTCTGCCTTTATCCAAGGGCGGTATACGCTGTACCCGGGTCGGTCTTTGGTGATGAATATCGGAACCGACGCCAGCGGCACTCATTGCGTTGCCACGGATCAGTTTGACTCTCTTCTAAGTGCCACACCGGTCAGGGTGGTCCGACGGCAAGTTGTACGGGGAAGTCGCGCAGCCTTCAAAGCCATCGAGATGTTCTTCCGAGGAGATCGGTACAATCGGCCCCAGCGGGCGTTGCAGAGGTTCTACTACTTGATCGAACGTGCTGCGGAACGCTAAAAGGGACATCCTGGGATGGTGCCGTTGTTTCGTGGAAAGCGAAATCCGAGGGGGGATGCGGGCGGACCCTATGGGTGGTCAGGATCTTACGCATCATGGCGCGAGGCCGCGGCGTTGTGTGGCGGCTACGATTCGGCCAAGATCTTGGATAGAGTGAGAGAGTCTACCATCAGGGTGCGCGACGGCCAAGCGGTCTATGAACGCGACTCCGTTCTCTTTGACCGTGTCGAGTATTCCTGGCCCTGCCTCAGCGCGTTGCTGTATATCGCGCTCGCCAACGACCACCGGCTTAACCTCATCGACTTTGGAGGTTCACTCGGAACGACATATTACCAAAATCGGCGGTTTCTCTCGGCGGTCCGGGATCTACAATGGAGTATCGTCGAGCAAAAGGCGTTCGTGACGTGCGGCAAGGAACTGTTCGAGAATGAGCACCTGCGGTTCCATGATGATTTCGACCGCTGCCGGGTCGAGAGCGGAGCGGACACGCTGCTCGTATCGAGTTCCATCCAGTATCTGGAAAACCCCTTCGGAATGGTTGATCGGTTCGTTCATGCGGGATTCCGGTACATGATCTTCGACCGAACCGGCTTTGCCGAGACGCCCGACCATGGGATCACCATTCAACGGGTGCCGCCAAACATTTATGAAGCGAGCTATCCCTGCTGGATATTCAATTACGGCAAGTTTCTCGGTCTATTCACGGAGCGTTTTGAGGTGGTGTCCGAGTTTAGGGCCTTTGTCGGCGACTCCTATACCGTCAACGGTTTGGCGGCCGGCGACCGCGGATTCTTCCTGGAACGGAAGGAATAGGGTATGGTGAATCAGGTTGTCCAAGACGCATGGTCCTCGTTCTGTGGGGTACGAGTCCTCATAACGGGCGGGCTCGGATTCATCGGGTCTTCCCTGGCGAGGCGCCTTCTCGACCTGGGGGCAAGGATTACCCTGGTCGATAGCCTCATCCCGCAATACGGCGGCTGCCTCTTCAACATCCATGGCATAGAAGACCGCGTACACGTGAACATCGCCGACGTCCGCGACCCCTACGCCATGGCGTATCTCGTCAAGAACGCAGACTTTCTCTTCAACCTTGCGGGCCAGACCAGCCACCTCGATTCAATGCATGATCCGAAGACCGACCTGGATATAAACGCGGCCGCTCAATTGTCGATCCTCGAGGCTTGCCGGCACAACAACCCGGAAGTGCGCGTCGTCTTCGCCAGCACGCGCCAGATCTACGGCAGACCGGAGTATTTCCCAGTCGATGAACGCCACCCCATTCGTCCCGTGGACGTGAATGGGATCAACAAGCTCGCAGGCGAGTGGTACCATCTGCTTTATCATGAAGTTTACGGGATACGGACTTGTGCCCTGCGTCTTACCAATACGTATGGGCCTCGCATGCGGGTGAAGGACGCCCGTCAGACGTTTCTCGGCGTATGGATTAGGAACACCGTCCAAGGAGTGGAGTTTGACGTCTATGGCGACGGTAGACAACTGCGTGACTTCAACTACATTGATGATGTTGTGGAGGCGCTGGTGAGCGTAGCCGTGACGCCTGCGGCACAGGGTACCGTCTACAACCTGGGCAGTAGGAAATGTTACTCGCTTGTTGACCTAGCCCGCATTATAACCGAGATCCAGCCTGAGGCACGTTACCGTCTGGTTCCTTTTCCAGCCGACCGGAAGGCCATAGACATCGGGGATTATTACAGCGACTTCGGACGCATCAACGCCTCGATAGGTTGGGAACCGTCCGTCGATCTTGGGGACGGCCTCGTTCGGACTCTGGACTACTACCGTCAGCATATCTCGGAATATATCTGATCGATGGTGCGGATGCAGGATTTCCGGTTAGAGCCGGAAGAATTGATTCTCCAAGAGTGCCACGCGGCGGAGCGGGTCATCCGATCGGGCTGGTACATCCTAGGCAGGGAGCTGCGCTGCTTTGAGAAGCGGTGGGCTGACCTCTGCGGGGTCCGCTATGCCGTAGGCACGGGCAACGGCTTGGACGCCATTGAAATTGCCCTGCGCGCCTCAGGGATCGGGCCTGGAGACGAAGTCATAACCACTGCCATGACCGCCTTTGCCTCGGTGTTGGCTATCATCCGTTCTGGGGCAGTGCCGGTGCTCGCGGACATCGACCCCAGCACCGCCCTCCTGGACCCGGAGAGCGTGTCGAGGTGTCTGACCCACCGTAACAAGGCCATCGTCCTCGTGCATTTGTATGGGCACTTGAGGGGCATGGATCGCTGGCAGTCGTTCTGCGATGAGAGGGGGTTGATCCTCATCGAAGACTGCGCACAGGCGCACCTGGCGTGCGAGGGTGGCAAGTACGCCGGCTCCTTCGGCCGCGCCGGAGCCTACAGTTTCTATCCCACCAAGAACCTCGGTGGGCTGGGCGACGCGGGTGCCGTTATCACCAACGATAAAGACCTCGCCGAGACAGCCTCCCTGCTTCGGAATTACGGGCAGTCTCAGCGTTACCACCATCCCCTGCTGGGGCTCAACAGCAGGCTGGACGAAATCCACGCGGCGATCTTGTCCGTTCGCCTCGCCTCGCTTGCCGCTTTCACGGAACGACGCCGTACGGTGGCCTGGCTGTATCGGGAGGGGATCAAGAATGCCCGCATCTTCCTGCTCGATCCGCCGCACAAGATCGAAAACCACGTATACCATCTGTTTGTCATAAGGTGCGAGGAGCGGGACAGGCTCGCCTCGTTCCTCAAAAATCGGGGGATCGAGAGTCTTATGCACTATCCTTTGCCCATACACCGACAACCTCCTTGTTCGGCTCTGCGGTGCGACCCCGAAGGACTCGCTCATGCCGAGCGGCATGCTGAGGAATGCCTTTCCATACCCTGCCACCACTGTCTTACCGATGCCGACGTCAGTCGCGTGATCGAGGCTCTGAATGACTTCTCCTAGCCGTACCGAGCACTTCGTCACCCTTTTTGACAGCGCCTTTTTCCCAGCGGGCTTCTGCTTGCACCGTTCGCTGATGAAATTCGCCCAACCTTTCAGACTCTGGGTCATTTGCCTGGACGAGCTCTCGGCCGGGGTGCTCAAGGACTTGGCCTTGCCAAGTGTGACCCCTCTGCCGCTTCCTGCCTTTGAGACCCCGGACCTGCTGCGGGTGAAGGGCGAAAGGTCCACCATTGAATACTATTGGACGCTCACGCCATTCACGTTCCAGTGGGTATTCGAACAGGACGCCGAAGTGCACCGGGTCACCTATCTTGATGCGGACCTCTACATTTTCAAGAGTCCCTCTGTGCTGCTTGATGAGATGAGTGATGACAGCCACGTGCTGGTGACTGAACATGCGTACGGCCCACAGTACGACCAAACGGATACGGCGGGGCGTTTTTGCGTCCAGTTCACTTCGTTCCGACGCTCTGCGCCGGCGCAACGCATCATGCAGTGGTGGCAGGACCGGTGTCTCGATTGGTGCTACAATCGAGTAGAGCCTGGCAGGTTCGGAGACCAGAAATATCTTGATGAATGGCCATCGCTGTTCGGCGACGACCTACACATTGTCCGGCAACGAGAATTGACCTTAGCCCCCTGGAATATTAGACACTTCTACGCTAACCACGGGCCATATTTCCCGGTGTTCTACCATTTTCACGGATTGCGCATGGCCTCTCCCCATGTAATACGCCTTTCCCATGGCTACCGGCTTCCGCGGGAGAGTCGCCACCTCTACAGGGTATATCTCCGCGATTTCATTCGGGGAATCAAGGCCGCCCGGCTTCACGGGGTCGAGCCTTCCCGCCTTCTCACTCTCCCGGAAGAAGAAGCGCAGATTTCCTTTTCGGAAAGGCGGAGACGAGTTCTCAAACACAAGACCGAAATGTGGTCTTTCCACTGCCCCGTGCTACCTTCTCTATTTGCCATTCTATGAACAAGCAGCGCGATTCCACACGACAAGCCCGATCACCTTCGCTGCTGCACCTGGCGCGCATGGTACACGAGACACCTGCTCAAGGCTCGAAAGTCCCTGACTGCCAAGCGGTTTTCACGTTTCCGGCCCGTCGATGTATCCGTGATACGCCTTCGGGCCGAGAATGCTCCAACTTCGTTTGTCGCTCAAGGCTTTCTTCGCCTCGCGACGCTGTCTCGTGCACCATGCAGGCTGGAGCCCCACCCACCAGATGGGGCTTCTTCGAGGGCATTCGAAGTCGAACCCCAGACGATGGTGTCCGCGTACCTCAGGAGTGGGTATAATCCGGGTTGCAGACACCGGGATCTTGTTCGCCACTCCCCTGCTGGGTATGAAAGAGGACAACTTGACGCCGGAGGAACTCTTGAGAGAGTGCAGGAAGCCGGAATTCCGACGGTTGACCGCGATTGCCGGGTTTCTCTAGACTCGGCCTTGGCGCGAATCCCGGGCGTGGGTCAAGTTGGGGGACGTCAGAAGAACTCATCGCAAACGTTTTGAGCCGATTGGTTCGGTCGAACTTGAATCATCCAAGGTGGAATCATATCCGGAGCCAGAGAAGCCGGGGATCGTTTGCGATGGCGTGAGGAGCTTGAGGAGCCTGAGGCGCAGGTAAAACCCAGGCCATACTCCACAGCGCGACAGAGCCCTTCGTTTCGGCGGGTCCGGGAATCGAGAAAACCTGCCCTAGGAAAGGATTTCGTAGTATGCCTTACTTGGTCTCGGCAATTGTTTCGACGTACAAGAGTGAAAGGTTCATTGAGGGAAAAATGCTTGACCTGCTGCGCCAGACGTTAAGGGACAAGCTAGAAATCGTCGTTGTCAATACCGCCTCTCCCGAGAACGAGGAAGAGGTGATACGAAGGTACATGGCCGATCATGCAAACATTGTCTATCTGAAGACAGACGGACGGGAAAGTATCTACCAAGCATGGAACCGAGGAATCAGGGCATCCTCGGGCAGATACCTCACGAATTCGAACACCGATGATCGCCTAAAAATGGATGCTCTAGAGACTCTGGCCATGGAGTTAGAAGAGAGTCCTGAGGTTGCCCTCGTATATGCAGATCATTTCATCACGAATTTGGAGAATATGCTTTTTTGCAACCATATTCGTTCGGGTTATGCGATGAAACCGGAGTATGAGGTGTCCATTATGCTGAATGGTTGCCATATGGGACCTGGGCCGATGTGGAGAAGAGCCATTCACGATGAAATTGGCTTCTTCAATGAGGAATATCGGTCAGCCGGCGATTATGAGTTTTGGTGTAGGGTAGCGACGAAATATGAAATGAAACACGTCAGGAAATTCTTGGGACTCTATTACAACAATCCGCAAGGATTCGTTAACTCGAACCAGAAGCTGTCCGTGAATGAATCCCTAAGAATACAGAAGGAGTACTCCGAGAAACTGTCGTCCGGTAAGAGGGATATCAAGCCGGACTCATATTACCTGAGAAAGGCTGATCGGAACAAGTTCGTAAACATCTGTATGGTAACCTACAATCGAGTGGAGTTCACCCGGCTGGCGATTGATTCAATCATGAATCATACAGTCTATCCGCATGTGGTCACGATTGTCGATAACCACAGTCAGGATGGAACGAAGGAATATCTGCTGGACCTGAAGTCCAAGGGAATCGTAAAAAATCTCTTACTGCTCGATCGGAATATAGGAGTGGCAAGCGCAGCAAACCTCGGTTGGCTGTTGGAGAGGGATGCAGAATACTATTTGAAATTCGACAATGACATCGTGATCGAGAAGGACAACTGGCTCTCCAACATGGTCAAGGTCATCGAAAGGAACGGGCGGATTGGTGCAATTGCCTACAATTTCGAGGCTGTTAGCTACAAACTCAGCAAGAAGAAGGGATTGAAGATTCGCCTCAAATCCAAGGGCAATCTGGGAGGGGCCTGCATTTTGATACCCAGACGGACCTTCGAAAGACTGGGGTATTGGTGTGAGGATTATGGTATCTACGGAGAAGAGGATGCGGATTACGGTTATCGAATAAAGTGTTGCGGATTGTGGAATGTCTATATGGAAGACGAGAACATCGGGTTACATCTTCCAGCGGGAAAGGCGGCAAAAATCGACATGAATTCCTTCCTAGCCAAAGACGGAAGAGAGGAGTTTGAATACAGGGAATACAGACAGATGAAGGATGAATTGAGAAAGTATAATGTCATTCTGGGGGAATTCAGAAGGAATCTCGAAGGGTACCGGTCGGGGAGAAAGCCTTTGTACGTTGACGCAAATCTCGCTAAGGATTTCCTGTGTAATCATTTGTGCCGTTGAGAGGGGCTTTTCAGCGGGCCTCCAAAGCGCAACGTCCCTCATCTGCCTGCGGGCTCCTGCTCTCCGTTCACGGCCTGGCTCGGTAGAGGACGTCGTGCTCCGAGAGCTCGGCGACTACCTCGTAGCGCGGGAGCAGAAAGAGGTCGATCTCGGCCCGAAACCGGGCTTCGACCAGCAGAAAGCGCGGCCGATAACGCCGTAAGTCTAGGCCCTTGAGCACGTTCAGTTCAAATCCCTCCACGTCGAGCGACAGGAAGTCGATCACCTTAACCTGGTGCTGCTGGAGCACGGATGTGAGGGTGCGTGCCGGTACGCGCAGTTCATAGTGTTGAACCTGCTGTACCTTGGAACCGAGATCGAGGTGGGCCAACTCCTGTTCTTCGCTCTTCATGGCGCCCTTTACCAGAGACATGAGATTGCAGTATCGCATCTCGACGGTGTCCGCGAGATACTCAAAGGGAACCAGTGCGCAGTTCTCGACGATGCAGCGTGGGCGGTTCTTGCGGCATGCCGCGGCCAGTTCCGGAATGGGCTCGATGAGCATGCCCGTCCACCGTCGGTACCTCTCAAAGTAGAGGGTGTTGCTCTGGTCGATCCCGTTGTTGGCGCCGGCCTCGACAAAGTAGCCTCCCTTGAAGTTCAGGTAGGGCTTAAGCTTCCAGTCAAGGTGGTTCAGAGCGAAGGACCGCTCACGGGTGGATGCGCGGAACCTGTCTGCCAAGTGACGGAATAGGTTCATGGCTGCCCGGAGGACGCAGACAGGCGCTGCCAAGCGCAGGTCTGCCAGAAATAGAGATTGTAGGGACCTGGACCGGCGAAATCGAGTTTTCTCCATAGAGGACCTTCCAGGCTCGCATGGATGTGCCGGTAATGGGGGCGCTCGGCATTGTCCACAACCAAAAGACCTCCGGGCTTCACCTTGGCCACGGAGTGCTTAAAACAGGAGGGACGCGCCCGGCCATCGATGAAGACCAAATCAAAGTAGGCCTCTGCGAAGCCATCGATGCTGGCGGCGTATCGTCGAAATGTCCAACCCCGCCACGAGGGATCACTCGAAACGTACCCGTCTGGGTCGGCCGGGTCTGATTCGGCCGCGTCGGCATCTGACTCTGGCTCCACCAACCTGACCGGAGGGCGGTTGCTGCATTGTACCCGCAAAGCCTCCTCAACCTTCGCGGCCCAGGTGGGATCGTGCTCGATGGAGACCAGATCACGGACCCTTTCAGCGAAGAAGAAGGTGGATCCACCGGAACCGTATTCGAAGACGCGCATGTCCCGATGCAGTGTTTTCGTGAGAAATCGCAGGGCGGGGAAGGTCACCCAGGGAATCCGGTCCGTGAACGCACTGGCCTGTCCTCCCAGACTGCGCAACCAGGCCGGCATGAAGGTCGCCAGTTGCCACACGTCAAAAGCCTTCGGGTGCTCGTGTCGAAGCCTGTGGAACTCGCGGAGGTAAATCGCCAGGTGTTTTCTGGATGGCATGGGCAGTGATTCGGGCCGATCGGCTCTCGGCCGAGGTTCAGGGTTCCGGTACGTTGAGAAGCCTATTTCCCCGCACTTGTGTCATTCCCGGTTGTCCAAAGGTTGTCGCTGAAGATCTCGGTTCAATGATGAAAGGTTGATCGCATATGACTGTAGGAATAGTAGACAATCTTGTAACCGGGGGAACCAACCCTGAGAAAAAACTCGACATCTTTGAATCCGTTGAAATACTCTTCCGAGAGTCCCCCGATTTGCTCAAAGAGCTGCCTGCGTGTCATCAGAGAAGCGCCGGTGACCGTATGGAGTTCCATCGGGATGTTGGTAGCAGGGTTATCCGAAATGCTGAAGCGATGGCGATGTTTGGGGTCTCCGTTAAAGGAATCGAAGACGACGCCGGCATGCTGAATCGTGTCGTCTTCGTAAAGAAGCTTTGAACCCACAATTCCAACGCGTTGATCCAGGAGCAGCACTGTGAGTAGCTCTTCGGTCGAATTCCTTTTGAACAAGGTGTCGTTGTTGACAAAGTAAAGAAATTGCCCTTTCGCCAGGCGAGCGCCCTGGTTGCACCCCGCGGAAACGCCTAGGTTCTTGTGGTTCTTGTGATAGACAAGATTGTTCACCCCAGAGGTTCGGTAGAAGTCCAGGGAAACACCATGATCTGAATTATCGATGAGTACAACCTCATGGGGGACGGAGTCGAGGGAAGAGCGTATCGAACGGAGGCAATTCAGGGTGAGTTGCGGGTTGTTGTGTTCGAGTACAATTATGGAGAAAAACCCTCGCGTCAAATCCGGGCTGCCTTCTGGCATACCGTATTGGTGCTTGGAAAAGACCTGATCCAGGCCAGAAAGGAGAACCGGATCAGAAAGATAAAGGAGATTGATATGGGCTGCAGAGTTCTCTCCGGATAGAATCTCGGCCCTACTCAAGACCAGGTTCGCGTCTCTCCGGCTCCCGGCCAGCAAGTGACAGAGGCCCAAGTCATTGAGGTACGTCGTCCGATTCGGATATCGCTGGCAAAGCTCCGTCAACGAGGTAATAGCGGCCGGATAGTCTTCTCGCAGAAAGTGAAAGTTGGATTGACGGTAGCTTGGATTCTCGCGGCAGAGTGTGCCTCCTTCAGCCAGAGGATCATCGGCGGGTAAGCGATCGGAGGAAGATACGGGGTTTTTCATCAATCGTAGTGTACGGAAATGTTTCTCTTAGGGCTCGCGCAAAAATAAGTTCACATTTTTGACGGGTAGATCGAGTAGTTCCAATCAGGTCGAGCCGTATGGCGTTTGATGGCAACCTTCTGCATTTGCCCGTCGGATATCTTGATTCCCTTTGGGTACTCTGTGTGGATGAGGCATGCTTGGATTTTGAGCCCGGCTGCGGTTTCCGTGGTGGAGATGAACTTGAGCACGGTTTCATAATCGGTCAG
>Ga0315273_10007961_pt1 | contig 13343 bp, 10 predicted proteins | sample YL17G02_0_MG_FD_205753 | JGI IMG/M metagenome (GOLD analysis project Ga0315273, IMG submission 205753) | Sediment microbial communities from Yellowstone Lake, YNP, Wyoming, USA - YL17G02_0 | ecosystem: Environmental > Aquatic > Freshwater > Lake > Sediment | place: USA: Wyoming | collected...
AGCGCCAGCGAGAGGCGCCGCCAGGCGACCGGGGTGAGCACGAGCAACCGTCCGAGAAAGTAGGCGGCGACGGGGATCAGCGCGTGGCGGGCGGCGAAGAGCTGGCCACGCTGGGTGGCGGCCCCGTGCAGCCAGCTCTGTGGCAGCAGCCAGTAGAGAACGACGAGCCCCGCATAGACGAGGGCGAGCCGGTCGGCCCAGTACCGCACGGGCAGCGAGCGAGCGCCGAGGATGGCAACGGCGAGCGCCGCGGCGAGCAGCACGTCCTTCCAGGCGGCGACGACGTCGAGCGACGCGCCGCGAACGCCCAGGTCCCACAGTTCCGCCATCGCGAGGTTGTGGGCCGCGAGCCCGACGACGAGCACGACGAGCGCGATCCGCGGCAGGCGCTCGGTCACGTGATCGCCGCGAGCGTGAGGCCGAGGTTGACGATCCGCACGGGACCCGGGAAGAGCTCACGGAGGTCTCGACTGCCGAGCAGGTGGTTGTCGCGCGCCCATCCCTTGCCCGTCAGGTCGTAGGCGCGCCCGGCCGCGGTCTCCGGCAGCCAGTGGATGAGTGGCAGCCTCGTGTGCACCTCGATCGGGAACCAGCGGTTCGGCGTCGTCAGGAAGACGCGGCGACCGACGCGCAGCGCCTCGGCCACGAAGAGCCGCTGGCGCTCGATGTCGCCGACGTGCTCGATCACCGCGTTCGAGAAGACGATGTCGAACGACGCATCGGAGAAGGGGAGCGCGCAGGCGTCACCCTGCACGTAGGGGATCTCGGGGTAGCCGCGGCGGAAGCCCGTGCCGTCGTGCAGCCCGAGTGCCGTGATCCGATTCCGCCAGGGATACATCTCCTCGAAGAAGTTGTGGGTGCCGCAGCCCGACTGGCCGCCCTCGGCGCCGAAGCCGACCTCGTCTGCGCCGACGTCGAGCACCGTCGTGGCCGCGGTCGGCCGCAGCTCGTCCAGGAAGAGCCGGAGCTTCCTCCGGCGGGAGCGGAGCGAGACGGCGTCCACGAGCTTCATCCGGGCGAAGGTACCGGGCGCGGCGGCCAACCGCCCCTCCAGATAACGTCGCCCACACATGGTCGAGGACGTCGTCACCCCGAGTGGGCCGTACCTGCTTCGCCTGATGAGCCGGAGCGGCGCCTGGCAGGGCGCACTCGCCGACGGGTCATTGGCAACGGCGTGGCAGCGGCCGGACGGGCGGGTCGTCGTACGCGCGACGACGGGCGAGGGCCTCGCCCGAGCCCGGTTCATGCTGGCCCTGCACGACGACACGAGCGGGTTCCACCGCCGCTTCGAGCGCGACCCACTGCTCGGTGCGACCGCGCGTGCGCTCGTCGGCTACCGGCCGCTGCGCCTCGCGACCGTCACGCATGCGGCGCTCCGTGCCGTCTGCGGCCAGCTGATCGAAGCGGGGCGGGCGGCGGCGATCGAGCGCTCCATCCTGCGCCGGCTCGGGAGCCCGGTCGTCACCCGCGAGGCACTCGCGCAGCTCTCCCCCTCCGACCTCCGCCGGCACGGGCTCGCAACCTCGCGCGCCACGACGCTCGTCCGGCTCGTCCGGTCGCTCGACCTCGAGCGGCTTCGCGAGCACGACACCGACGTCGTCCTGCAGCGGCTCGGGCGCGAGCGCGGCATCGGGCCCTGGTCGATCGGCGTCATCGCCCTCGAGGGGCTCGGGCGCTACGACCACGGTCTCGTCGGCGACCTCGGACTGATCAAGCTGATGGCTTCCCTCCAGGGTCGCTGGGTCGAGGCCGGGGAGACGGCAGAGCTCCTCGCGCCCTACGAGGAGTGGCAGGGGCTCGCCGGGCAGTTCCTCATGCTCGGCTGGTCACGCGGCCTGATCCCGGGCGCCGACCCGGACCTCGGCCGGCGAACGCGCCTCCGCACGAACCGCGCCGCCTGACAGTCCTCTCTACACTTGCCGCATGGAGCTGAACGAGCGACGAATCGCGGTCCTCGGGGCCGGCAAGATCGGCGAGGCGCTCATCTCGGGGCTCCTCTCCTCCGGGTGGCGCACGCCGGGCGACATCGTCGCCTCGAGCCGGCGCTCGGAGCGCGTCAGCGAGCTGGCGGAGACGCACGGCATTGTCGCGACGCTCTCGAATGCGGAGGCAGTCGCCGGTGCGGCGCTCGTCGTGATCGCCGTCAAGCCACAGGACATCGAGGCTCTGCTCGGCGAGATCGGGCACCTGATCACCGCCGACCAGACGATCCTCTCGGTCGCGGCGGCGATCCCGACGGCGTCGATCGAGCGCCATCTCGCCCCGGGCGTCCCGGTCGTCCGCGCGATGCCGAACACGCCGTCCGTCGTGCACGAGGGAGTGGCCGGGCTCTGCGCCGGCGCCCACGCCGACGACGCCCACGTCACGCTGGCCGAGGAGGCGCTTGCGCATCTCGGCGCGGTCGTACGCGTGCCCGAGAAGCTGATGGACGCCGTCACCGCGGTGTCGGGATCGGGGCCCGCCTACTTCGCGCTCCTCGCCGAGGCGATGATCGAGGCCGGCCTCCTGCTCGGCCTCTCGCGCGAGATCTCGACCCAGCTCGTCGTCCAGACGATGCTCGGGACGGCCCAGCAGATGCGCGACCTGAAGATGCACCCGGTCGAGCTGCGCGAGATGGTCACCTCGCCCGGCGGTACGACGATCGCCGCGATCCGCGAGCTCGAGATCGCAGGCGTCCGCGCCGCGTTCCTGAACGCGATCCAGGCGGCGATGGTGCGCTCGCGCGAGCTCGCCTCCGGCTCGGACGCGTAGCGCCCGCGGGCAGATGGGCGTCTACGAGAACCTCGGCGTCCGCACGATCATCAACGCCAGCGGCACCCTCACCCGGGTCGGCGGCAGCCGCATGGCCCCGGACGTGCTGGCCGCCATGGCGGAGGCAGCCGCATCGTTCGTGCACATCGACGAGCTTCAGGCGAGGGCCGGTGAGGTGCTCGCCCGGGTGACGGGGGCGGAGGCGGGCTACGTGACGAGCGGCGCCTCGGCGGGCCTCACGCTCGGCATCGCAGCCTGCGTCGCCGGGATGGACGTCGGCAGGATGGACCGGCTTCCGGACGTGACCGGGATGAAGAGCGAGGTCGTCGTCCAGCGCGGCCACCGCAACTCCTACGATCACGCGATCCGGGCCGTCGGCGTCACCTTCGTCGAGGCCGGTTATCTCGGCTATCCGGGGGCGGGCGGGACCATGCCCTGGCAGATCGAGGCGGCGATCACCGACCGCACCGCCGCCGTCGCCTGCCCGATCCTCGACACGCCGGGAACGCTCAGCCTGCCCGAGGTCGCCGAGATCGCGCATGCCCGCGGCCTCCCGGTCATCGTCGACGCCGCGGCGGAGCTTCCCCCGCGGGCCAATCTGCGCCGGTTCATCGCCGAGGGAGCGGATCTCGTCGCCTTCTCCGGCGGCAAGGCGATCGGCGGGCCGCAGTCCAGCGGCATCCTCGCCGGCCGCGCCGACCTGATCGCGTCCGTGGCCCTGCAGCACCAGGACATGGACGTTCGGGGAGAGACGTGGAACAGGCGGTCGCTGATCGGCTCCGGCGCGATCGGGGGGGTTCCCCACCAGGGCCTCGGCCGCTCCCTCAAGGTGGGACGCGAGGAGATCATCGGGCTGGTCACGGCGCTCGAGCGCTACGTGGCCGGCTCCGACGACGAGGACGCGTGGGTGTGGGCCGAGCGGCTGGACATCGTCGCTGCCGCACTCGGCGAGGTCGACGGCGTCGTGGTCACGCGTCGCTGCCCTCCCGACAGGCCCGTTCCCGTGCTGTTGCTGACCCTGGACGAGGATCGCCTCGGACTGACGGCGTACGACGTCGTCACCGAACTGCTCGACGGCAGCCCGCCCATCGCGGTCACCGAGTCGCGAGCCGAGCACCACGAGTTGGGCGTCAACGCGATGGGCCTCACCGACGGTGAGGCCGAGATCGTCGGGCGCCGCCTGCGTGAGTCGCTGACGTCGAGAGGAGCGCACCGCCCGTAGGCGCGAGGGCAAGGGAGGCCGGCGCCGCCCGCCGGCCTCCGCCCCCAATCGTCACATAAGAGAGGTACGGCCGTCAGGCCTACAGGCGGCAGGGCGCGTGGTCCAGACGATCCCGGACGCGCGACAGGTTCGGCGCGAGCACGATCCGCCTCCGCCCCCCCGTGGGGGGTGAGGCTTCAGCCTCACCCCAACCGCTCCCCCGAGAGGACACCACCCCTGTCCTCCACTGATCGACCGGTCAGTCAACCGTTATCCTCCAGCGCATGGCCCGTGAGCTCCGCGAGGTCGTCTTCGTCGACGGCGTCCGCACTGCGTTCGGCAAGGCCGGCCCCGGCGGCCTCTTCTGGAAGACGCGCGCCGACGACATGGCGGTCAAGGCCGTCCGCGAGCTCCTGCGCCGAAACCCGAGCGTGCCGCCCGAGCGCATCGGCGACGTCATCCTCGCCGCCACGGCCCAGGTCGGCGACCAGGGCCTCACGCTCGGTCGCGACGTCGCCCTCCTCGCGGGCCTCCCGCACACGGTCCCCGGCTTCGCGGTCGACCGCATGTGTGCCGGGGCTCTGACGGCCACCACCGCGGGCGCGGGCGAGATCGCGATGGGCGCGGCGGATCTGGTGATCGTCGGCGGCGTCGAGCACATGGGCCATCACGCGATGGGCACCGAGGTCGACTTCAACCCGCGGTTCGTCAGCGAGCGCCTGATCGACGAGAGCGCCGCCGTGATGGGGCAGACGGCCGAGAACCTCCACGACACGTTCCCGCGGCTGACACGAGAAGACGCCGACCGCTACGCCCTCGAGAGCCAGCGCAGAGCGACCGCCGCCTGGCACGACGAGGACGGTGTAATGGCCCATACCGTTTCCCCGATGAGCGTCTTCGGAGACGAGGGCTGGAGGGTCGCCGCCCGCGACGAGTTCCTCCGCCCCGACACCACGCTCGAGGGACTCGCCGCCCTCCGCACCCCGTTCCGTGCGGGCGGCCGCGTCACCGCGGGCAACTCGGCCGGTCTCACAGACGGAGCCACCGCCGGCCTGCTCGCCTCCGAGCAGGCAGCGGCCGAGCTCGGCCTCGAGCCGTCGATGCGGCTCGTCGCCTTCGCCTACACGGGAGTCGAGCCGCACCTGATGGGCATCGGCCCCGTCCCGGCGACCCAGAGGGTCCTCCAGCAGGCAAACCTGACGATCGACGACATCGGCCTCTTCGAGCTCAACGAGCCGTTCGCCGTCCAGGTGCTGACCTGGTGTGACGGCGTCGGCGTCGCACCGGACGACCCGCGGCTGAACCCGAGCGGCGGCGCGATCGCCTGCGGCCATCCGCTCGCCGCCACGGGCGTCCGCCTGATGGCACAGCTCGCGTACGAGATGGAGCGCCGCCCCGACGTGCGCTACGGGCTCACCTCCCTCTGCATCGGCCTCGGCATGGGCGCGGCGATTCTCTGGGAGAACACCCGGCATGGCTGAGAGCCCGACACGGTTCTATCTGCAGCGGATCGAGACGAGAATCGGGCCGTTCGCCCTCGTGACGATGGACAACGGCGAGGACTGGCAGAAGCCGAACGTCTTCGGCCGCGCCGCCCTCGAATCCCTGAACGACGTTCTCCCGCGTCTGCGCGAAGGCGGCTTCAAGGGCCTCGTCCTCACCGGCAAGCCGTTCGTCTTCGCCGCCGGCGCCGACCTGAGCGAGTTCCACCTGGCGACGACGCCGGAGCTCGCCCGGGCAGGCGGCAAGGGCGGCCACGACGCTTTCGCGGCGATCCGCTACCTGCCCTTCCCCACGCTCGCCGCGATCAACGGCGCCGCCCTCGGCGGCGGCCTCGAGATCGCGCTCCACTGCGACTTCCGCACCCTCGCCCGCTCGGTGCGCCACATCGGCTTCCCGGAAGTGTTCCTCGGGATCATCCCCGCCTGGGGCGGCACGCAACTTCTACCCCGTGTCGTCGGCGCGAAGGCGGCCGTCGAGCTGATCGTCGCGAACCCGCTCAAGCAGAACCGGATGCTCCGAGCCGACCAGGCCGCGGAGCTCGGCCTCGCCGACGCGCTGCTCGACGACGTCGAGTTCCTCGACGACTCGATCGAGTGGCTCGTGCGGGCGATCGAGGAGGAACGCGCCCCGCGCGAGGACGCCGACCTCTCCGACGCGCCCGAGGTCTGTGCAAAGGCGAAGTACGCGGTCGACGACGCTGTTCACGGCGTCGCGCTCGCGCCCTACCGCGCGCTCGACCTGATCGCCGCCACGGCAACCGCCACCGTCGAGGAAGGCTACGTCCTCGAGGAGGATGCGCTGGCCGACCTCCTCCCGGGCCCGCAGGCTCAGGCCGGGGTCTACGCCTTCGACCTGATCGAGCGGCGGATCAAGAAGGGTGTGGGAATCCCGGATGCGAAGCCGCGCCGGATCCAGAAGGTGGGCGTCGTCGGTGCCGGCCTGATGGCGACGCAGCTCGCGACGCTGTTCCTCCGCCGGCTCGAGGTGCCGCTCGTGATCACCGACGTCGACGCCGAGCGTGTCGAGGAGGCCGTCGGCGCGATCCGCGCAGACCTCGAGAAGCAGGTCACGCGGGGACGGCTCGCCGAGGGCAAGGCACGCTTCCTCGGCTCCATCGTCACAGGCGCCGCCGATACCTCCGGCTTCGCCGGGTGCGACCTCGTGATCGAGGCGGTGTTCGAGGAGATCGCTGTCAAGCACCAGGTCTTCGGCGCGCTGGAGGAGGTCGTCCCGGAGGAGTGCCTGCTCGTCACGAACACCTCGTCTCTCTCGGTCACGCAGATGGCGGCGAACCTCGAGCATCCCGAGCGCGTGGTCGGGATGCACTTCTTCAACCCGGTCGCCGTTCTCCCGCTCGTCGAGCTCGTCCGCGCCGAGACGACCGACGACACAACGCTTGCGACCGCCTGGGACGTGACGAAGAAGCTCGGCAAGCGCGGCGTGCTTGTCAAGGACGCGCCCGGGTTCGTCGTCAACCGCCTCCTCACCCGCCAGTCCTCCGTCCTGATGCAGGCGCTCGAAAACGGCAACACGCTCGACGAGACCGACGAGGCAGCCCTGATGCTCGGCGTCCCCATGCCCCCGTCGGCGCTTCTCGCAATGGTGGGCCCAAGAGTCGCGAACCACGTGCTCCACACCCTGCACAACGCGTTCCCCGACCGATTCCCGCTCTCACCCACGCTCGAGAACTTCGCGAAGGGCCAGATGGAGACCGTGCTCACAGGAGAGGCCCGCAAGTCCGAGGCCGAGCTCTTCGAGGCGATCGTCGAGGCTCTCGCGGACGAGGCCCGCCACCTCCTCGACGAAGGGGTGGTCGCCTCGGCGGGGGAGATCGACGCGTGCCTGATCCTCGGAGCCGGGTTTCCGTTCTTCCACGGCGGACTGACGAAGTACCTGGACCAGACGGGCGTCTCATTGCGGGTCTCGGGCCGTCCTCTCGGCGAAGGCTCGTAGAAGCTTGATGTGGAGTAGGAGTGCGTTCGGGGCGACGTGATTCCCAATCCGCATCAAGCCTCTGGAACAGCCCCAACTTCCGCAGCCTTCCGGTACAGTTCTGCGCACAGCACCGCTCGACGCGCCTGAAACGCGTACGTGTGCTGATCCTCAAGGAAGGCAGCACCTCAGACGCGTGCTGCGCGTATGCAAGAGACCGATCCCAACCCGACACAACCGTTGTCGGAGCCGGAAGAAGGCCTGATGGCCGCCGCGCTCCGCGCACACGCCTGGTACGGCGAGCCGTTCCTCCACGCCGGTGAGGACCCTGCCGCTGCGCTGGCCCCCGGTACCGCCCGTCGCGCGGCACTCGACGAGGCCCTGGTCGAGATGGATGCCGGCCGTCGCATCCCGTCCATGCGCTGGAAGGTCCGCTACGGCCTCATGCTCGGCCTCGAGCGCGTCCTCGCCTCGCCGACGCCGGCAACGGCATCGGGCACGGAGCTGCGGCGGCACCAGGTCGATGCGCTGGCAGGGATGCTGACCGAGCTGATCGCGTCCAACCAGCGCCAGGCGGAGGAGAACGGCAACGGGAACGGGCCTGGCAACGGGCACGCGGTCGAGACAGGTGAGGGCGACCCCGCGGAACTCGACGAGGAGGACGACGACCTCGATGCCGGCGTCGTCGACGACGAGACCGAGGAGCCGGCGTTCGAGGGCGAGGACCCGGGTGCGTTGCGCCGCTACCGCTTCCGCCACCCCACCGCGTCGGGCAAGACGATCGCCGCGGCGGGATTCGTCGAGTCCGCCCGCCACCTCGGTATCCTGATCCTTACCCACCGTCGCCTGCTCGTCTCGCAGTTCCAGCGCGACCTGACCACGGAGGGCTACGGCGACCGCTTCACAGACGCGATCGACGAGGGCAAGGAGCCGCTCCGCGGAGACCCGATCACGATCCAGACGTACGCCTGGTTTGCCCGCCACGCGGGCGACATCTCCAAGAGCGCCTACCAGCTCGTGATCTGCGACGAGGCCCACACGGCGCTCGGCGAAAAGACGAGCGCCGCGATCCGGTCGTTCAGCGAGCCGGTCTACATCGGCATGACGGCGACCGAGCAGCTGATCGCGAAGCAGGTCTCGGACGTCTTCCCCGCCTCGGTCGACGACCTGCCGCTCGCGGACGCAGCGCGACGTGGCCTGATCGCCCCGCTGCGCTGCCTGCGGGTGCCGCCCGCCGCAGCGATCAACTCGGTGCCGATCGTCGGCGGCGATTTCGAGGAACGCGCCCTCGCCGCCGCGCTCGACCACTCCGCACTCAACCAGGCGGCGGCGAGCCTCTACAAGGAACGCTTCGGCTCGACCCCCGGCATCGTCTACGCGGCCGGCGTCGACCACGCCTACAACCTCGCGCAGGAGTTCCGCGCCGCCGGGATCAAGGCCGAGGCCGTTTCCGGTAAGACGCCTCTCGTGAAGCTCGCCGAGACTCTCGCCGCATACGAGCGCGGAGAGATAAACGTCCTCATCAACGCGCAACTCCTGGCCGAGGGCTGGAACTCGCCCCGCGCGACCGTCTGCTTCCACCTCGCTCCGACCGCGTCGCGACGTGTCTACCAGCAGCGCATCGGCCGGATCATGCGCATGCACTCGCGCAAGGAGGCGGGTATCGTCGTCGACTTCGTCACGAAAGGGTCGACGCACAACGACCGCGTGGTCTCGCTCCATTCGCTCCTCGACGCCGACTTCTACCGCGAAGGCGCCCGGGTCACTCCTGCGCCGCGGCGGCGCCAGCAGCGGCGGGCCCGGCGGCTGCTCTCGCCGGTCCCGTGGCTCGTGCCCGTCACCGCTGATGTCGCGCGGAGGCTCGCGGTGATCCAGCGCGAGTGGCAGCGAGTCGACCCGAAGTTCCTCGACGACGACGAGCAGCGCTACTGGGGCAGGATCGCGGGAAAGCAGATCCGCTTCGACCAGCGGGCAGACTTCGCGCGCAAGTTCACCGAGGGGCACGCCGGCAAGGGAGCACTCGAGACGTTCCTCGCCGTCTGCGCCGCCGAGAACCCCAACCGGCGGCTGCGAATGACGGCGCTCGCCGACCGCGTCGCGACGCCGGTCGAGCGCGCCGACTTCGACGACCTCGTGACCCTGGTCGGCCAGTCGCCACCGTGGGAGAAGGATCGCTCCGCCGGCGTCCGCATCCTCCTGCGCGCGATCGGCGAGGGCAAGGCGAGCGCGCCCGATCAGATTCTCGCACGCTGGACGTGGAAACTCGCCCGCGCGACCCGGAAGGTTCAAGACCGGCGTGCGAGCGCGGAGTTCCCCGAAGCGAAGCGCCTGCTCGGCGCCGTCGCCAACTCGCGCGGGCACCGGCACGAAGACAACGTCGCCAAGCTCGTCCAGGTGGCGAGGGCGCTTCCCCTGGCGGTCGGGGCGGCGTTGCTCGCATCGGCAGACGGTTACACGCCGCGGGCGAACACACTGCTCGACCAGGCCCGCGAGGATCTCGGGCCGATCCAGGAGATCGCGAACGCACTCGCCGAGAACCTGCCCGCGCCGAAGGCTCCCGTTCGCAAGTCGCGGCGCAGGCGCAAGAAGCGCCGGCCGGCCGGCGCTACGGCGGCCGCCACCGGGCAAGCCGCCGATTCGGCTGCCCCCGACGACGCCGCAGGTGCTGCACCGGCTCCGGTCGAGATCGGCGCGGGAAGTGGTAGCGGAGCTGTGACCGAGGCGTCCGTCACAGCTCCGGCCGAGAACGCGGCGTAGAGAACCCTGGTGCCCGGCTCCTACCCGGCCGGCGGGTCGTCGCTCTCGCGCTCGCGCAGGAACTGCGTCAGCTCGGCGGCGAGCGATTCCCCCGTCGGGAGATCGTCGTCGTCCAGCAGGTCGTCGATCGTGTCGGCCCGGCGTTCGAGTTCCTCGACGTAGGCGGCCGTCTCGGGGTCGGTGGCTACAGCCTCGGTGATCTGCTCGGCGTAGACCTCCTCGGCCTCCTCGAGCTCGGTGAGGTCGATCTCCACCCCGAGCAACTCGCCGAGGCGGCCGCAGAGAGCCAGGGCTGCCCGCGGGCTCGGCGCGAGCGAAACGTAGTGGGGAACGGCCGACCACAGGCTCACCGAGGGGATGCCCGCCTGGCGGCACGCATCGTGCAGGACGCCGACGATGCCCGTCGGCCCCTCGTACCGTGACGGCTGCAGGCCGAGCTCCTCGACGAGCGACATGTCGCTGGCCGCCCCGGTCACGGGCGCCGGGCGGGTGTGCGGCACGTCGGCAAGCAGGGCTCCAAGCGTGACGACCAGCTCGACGCCGAGGTCACGAGCGAGGCCGACGACGAGCTCGTTGAACGTCCGCCAGCGGTAGTTCGGCTCGACGCCGAGCAGGATCACCGCGTCGCGGTCGGCGCCCGGGATGGCAGCGGCGTGGAAGGTGATCTCGGGCCATTCGATCTGCCGCGTCAGCCCCTCGTCGAGCGTCACCGTCGGGCGCGTTGACTGGAAGTCGACGAATCCCTCGGGGTCGATCTCGGCAAAGCGCTTCGCGTCCCAGGCGCGCGCCAGGGTGCCCGCAGCGAGCGTTGCAGCCTGTCCGCCGTCGTTCCAGCCCCGGAAGGCCGAGATCAGAACCGGGCGGCGCAGCGTGGGATGCTCCGCGATGCGCAGCTCGGGGTTGGCGTCCATTCCTAGACCTTACTGACCGACGGGGTGCCCGACCGTTGCGGATTGCACTCGCGCGTGGCCCGGCGTGGCGGCCAGCGTCGCGGGCGGCCGCCAGAGCACGTAGGCGAGCACCACGGAGAGCGACCAGATCGCCGCCGCGAGAAACACGTGCAGGAGCACGAGGCCCCAGGGAAGCGCGTTCCTGTACTGCACCTCGCCGAGGATCATCTGTGCCACGAGGACGGCGAGGGCGGCGCTCCAGAGGCGGAACACCCCCGGGAGGAGAGCACGGCTGCGCCGGAGGAAGAGCCCGAGCAGGAGGAAACCGATCCCGAACGCTGCTGCCACGCGCACGTGGACGTAGACCGTGTCGACGATCGAGATGCCCAGGCGGTCGACACCCTTCGCAGCGCCGGGGTGTGGCCCGGACGCGGTTGCCACCGAGCCGGTGACGACCAGCGCAGCGGCGAGGGGAAGGCCCGCCCAGACGACCACCTGACGCACCCACGCAGGGTCGAGTGCGGGAGCGCGGCTCGCGACGGCGCTCCACCCCTCGAGGAAGACGACGACTGACAGCCCGAGCACCACGAGCGCGAGCAGGAAGTGGGACATCACGGCGAGGGGATGCAGGTCGAGAATGATCGTCACGCCCCCCAGCGGGATCTGGGCAACTGCGCCGAGGAAGGCTCCGAGTGCGGCGAGGCGAGCAAGCCGGGACAGCCCTGCCACCTTGCGGCTCGCGAGCCAGGCGATCAGGGTCAGCGCGATACCGACGAGAGCGACCATGCGGTTGCTGAACTCGATGATCGCGTGCTGGTTGCCCTGGGTCGGGAAGGGTGCGGTGCCGCAGCGCGGCCAGTGATCACAGCCGAGCCCCGACGCGGTCAGGCGGACGAACGCCCCGGACGTGACGACGAGGAACATGGCGAGTGCCGCGACGGCCGCCAGGCGCATGAAACCGGTCGGCGTGACGAGGCGATCCCATGTCGATCGTGCCTGTCCGCGCATGCTGCGAGTGTACGGAGAGGCGACCGCCCCCGGGGTGGGGTGAGGCTTCAGCCTCACCCGCTCGTCGCGGAGGGACCGGCTACCGGAGGACGACGCCCGAGCCTGCGAGCACGCTGCCAATCCGGTAGAGGTCGAGCCCGGCGGCGGCGAACGTGGCGACGAGAACCGCCGCCTTCTCCGCGGCCAGCGAGACGAGCAGGCCGCCTGCGGTCTGCGGATCGAAGGCGAGCGCCTCGGAGGTGGCGGACGCCGAGCTCTCGACGTGCGGGCCCGAGTAGTCGCGGTTGCGGCGGTCGCCCCCGGTGCGGACACCGGCCTCGGCCAGCTCGAGCGCAGACGGCAGCGCCGGCAGCGCGAGAGCCTCGAGTTCGAGCCGGACGCCGCTGCGCGACGCCATCTCGTACGCATGCCCGAGGAGGCCGAAGCCCGTCACGTCGGTCACCGCGTGCGGTGCGAACGGCCGCAGCGCGTCTGCCGCATCGCGGTTCAGCGTGCGCATCGCCGTGACGACGGCGTCGAGCGCACCAGGCGGAGCATTCCCGTCCCGCTGTGCCTGGAGCACGAGTCCCGTACCGAGCGGCTTGGTGAGGAACAGCGCGTCGCCCGGGCGGGCGCCGCTCTTCGGCCAGATCCCGTCCGGGTGGACGGTGCCGACCACGGCAAGACCGTACTTCGGCTCGTCGTCTCGGATCGTGTGGCCGCCTGCGAGGATCGCGCCCGCCTCACGCACGACCTCGTCGGCCCCCGCGAAGATCTCGCCCAGCATCTCGGTAGGCAGCTCCTCCGGGAACGCCGCGATCGAGAGAGCGAGCAGCGGTACCCCGCCCATCGCGAAGACGTCGTTGAGGGCGTTCGTCGCCGCGATCGCGCCGAATGCCCGTGGGTCATCGACCACTGGCGGGAAGAAATCGACGGTGAAGACCAGCGCGCGCTCGGCGTCGAGCCGGTACACCGCTGCGTCGTCGGCGGGGTCGAGGCCGACGAGCAGGTCTGCCGATTCGGCCGGGACGAAGCCCGCGAGCAGCTTCTCCAGCCGGGCGGCCGGGTACTTGGCAGCGCATCCGCCGGCCTTCGCCAGAGAGGTCAGCGTCGGGTTCTCGGACACGCAACGAGTGTATGCATCCGATGAAGGAGTCATCCTATGGAGGAAGAACAAAAGGGTCGGAGAGCCATACCCCCCTTCCCCCTCTCCTCCCTGATGTACGCGAAGGCCGCCATCCCCCTGGCGGCCTTCGTCCTTTCTGTGGCAGGATCAGCCCATGCCTTCTGCGCTCGTCACCGGGGGCTCGTCAGGGATCGGT
>Ga0315273_10007962_pt1 | contig 13343 bp, 12 predicted proteins | sample YL17G02_0_MG_FD_205753 | JGI IMG/M metagenome (GOLD analysis project Ga0315273, IMG submission 205753) | Sediment microbial communities from Yellowstone Lake, YNP, Wyoming, USA - YL17G02_0 | ecosystem: Environmental > Aquatic > Freshwater > Lake > Sediment | place: USA: Wyoming | collected...
TAATTGAGTCATGTTTGTTAGAAATTGAACTATACCATCCTCTTTTTTCATATACATATCAAAGTCATAAAAAGAACTGTCTTCTGTGATGGTATGAATTGTCGCGGGTCTTATTTTATCTATTTTAACAGATGATAATTTTTGGTTGACTATGTTTGTTATGGTAGGTGGTTTAACTTTTTCATACCCAAGCAGTACCCCTTTTCCAAACTCAATAGATTTTTCCAACTCAATTATTTTTATATCTCTTTCTTTAATTTCTTGTTGAAACTTTTCTTCTTTCAATAAATTTTCTTCTTTGAGCTTTTTTACAACCAAAGAATGTTCAACCCGCAAATTATTTTCAGTCAAAGAAATTTGTGATGGTATAGATTTTTCCAACTCAATTATTTTTGAACTTAATATTGACGCCTTTTTTTTATATTTTAGTTTCCCTTGCTTTAATTTTTGTAATTCGTTGTACTCATTATCTTCCTTTACAATTTTTCCTTGGCATGTCTTCAAATGAGTTTTTAAACTTCCTTTGTAAGTGAATTTTCGATCGCAATATTCACATAAAACTGGTTGAGCAATTTCGTTCCTCAATTTTAAACAATATGTAGCTGTTTTTGTGTGTATATCAAGCGAACCTTTAGTAGAAAAAACTTTCTCACAAAACCCGCATTTATATATTTTTGCGTTCATGTTGTCGTCGTGTAACTATTTTATAATAATTTTATAATCGTATATATTATTTTATATTATTTTATAAACGATTATAATAGTTTTTTTTATAAATATATTATAAAATAATTAATTTTTCTCGCATTGTTAAATTTTTGTTACTGAGATTTTTTGAAGAAACTAAAAAATATTTCGTAAAAGTTTTTAAAATATGGTTTGTCGACACGCATACCCCACCATGTGTGTGTTGGTGACCAAAAATTCAAAAAAAAATCATCCCAAAAAAATATAATTAATTAAGAACGAATATCTAAAAGATTTTACTTATTTGAGTAAAATCTTTTAAAACCATATCAAGATAGAAATATTCATTTATAAAATAAAGTTGCTGGGTTGTAAATATCACTGAATATATGGAATATCCAAAAGTAAATTTAATCGTTGCTGTAGATAAATTTTGGGGTATATCAAAACAAGGAAAGATCCCTTGGAAAATCAAAGAAGATTCAAACTTTTTTCAAGATGTCACAAAAAGAGAATATCAAAAAGGAAAAATGAATGTTGTGATCATGGGTAAGAACACTTGGTTATCTTTACCTAAAATTGAATCAACTATCAATCATCTTGAAGGTAGGATAAATGTTGTGGTTTCCTCCACTTTAGAAGATATTTACAATGAGAAACTTGTGTTTTTTACAAAGTCTCTAACAGAAGCTATCAAACTCTGCGAAAGTTTGCAATTTGGCAAGATATTTATATGCGGAGGTGCAAGCCTTTATGACGAATCTGTAAAAATATTGACCGTAGATCGTATATACAGGACTATTATACACAGAGACTATCTTTGCGATAGTTTTTTTCGAATTATCCCAAAACCCGATAATTCTAATATTATTTCTCATGTTTCTTTTTCTGTCAAAGATATTGTCACAGATGAAAATATAAATATTTCAATAGATATTTTTGAAAAAACCAGCGACGATATATTTGATTCTTGTATAAAAAATAAAGAAGAATTGGCCTACCTACTTTTGTTGGAAAATATAATAAAGTCTGGCCAATTTAAACTCACCAGAAATTCTATGGTTTGGTCAAATTTTGGTAAACATCTTAAGTTTGATTTGTCAAAAGGTTTCCCGTTGTTAACGACAAAAAAGGTTTTTTTCAAAGGTGTTGTACAAGAATTATTATTTTTTCTCAATGGAGATACTAACGCTAATCACCTAAATGAAAAGGGTGTTAAAATATGGAACGATAATACCAGTAGAGAATTTTTGGATTCTGTAGGGATGGGTCATTATGAAAAAGGGGATATGGGACCTATGTACGGTTTCAATTGGGTACATTTTGGTGCCGATTATAAAGGTATGAATCACAATTACGAAGGTCAAGGATTTAATCAAATAGAATATTGTTTAAATTTACTCAAAAAAGACCCATATAGTAGAAGAATAATGATGACAACTTATAATCCATCTGTTGCAAAAGAGGGTTGTTTGTATCCATGTCATGGTATAGATGTTATTTTTAATGTTGAAGAAGATACTATCACAAAAACAAATAAGTTATCGTGTATGATGACACAACGTTCAGCCGATTTATTTCTCGGTGTACCTTTTAATATTGCTTCTTATGGGCTACTTGTTTATATTTTTTGCGAGGTTATTAATAACGATGACGAGTATAAAGGTACGAAATTTTTACCAGGAATGCTTACTATAAACTTTGGGGATGTTCATGTCTATGAAAGCCATTATTCTCAGTGTGTTAGGCAGATTTTAAGGGAGCCTTTTTCTTTTCCACAACTGAAAATTAACAAAAAAAATACTAAAGTGACAGATTTCTCATATGAAGATTTCGAACTCATAGATTATATTTGTTATCCATCAATAACAGCGAAAATGGTTTGTTAAAATTTCAATAAATAATATTTTTACTCTTCATGTAAAAATATATAATATACACTTAGCGCAAACTACCATTAATTATACATATACACATAAAAATGATACTTAAAAGGAAAATATTATTTTTATATATCGCATCAAATCATGGGGATACAAGATTTATTTACAGTAATCAGAAATAAATGTCCTGAACAAATTCAAGACTTCCATCTTTCACAATGGAGAGGTAAGTCTTTCGCGATAGATATTTCCATTTTTCTAAACAAATTCATCAAGTCAGCTGGTGAACGTTTATGGATGAACTCTTTTTTTATATTTCTCTGTACCCTCAAAAAACATGGTATCAAATCTGTTTGTATATTTGATGGTCCGAATCCTCCGCCGGAAAAAAAAGCAGAACAAGAAAGTAGAAAGGAAAGTAGCGAAAAAGCAAAAACTCGATTAAGAAGAGCGGTCGAAGTGAGAGATTTATTACTTAACAAATATATACCAAAAAATATAAATATAGCTGAAGCCCTTCAAATAGAATGTCAAACTTTACTAGGTTACTATAGCAAAAAAACATCGGACCTTTCTTATGAAGGTGTTATAGAAGAAACTACAACTTTAGTGAGTAGACAAAAATTTCAGAGGGTCATAGATTGGGAAGAACCAACAGATGTATATGACGCATTAAAAGATCTTATAGAAAGATTGGAAAGACAAACTTCGCCTATAACTAATGATCAACGAGAAAAAGCATGGCATATAGTTCAAATGTTGGGGATTCCAGCATTTCAAGCAGATGGTGAAGCAGAAGCTCTTTGTGCTTATCTAGCGATATACGAATATGTGGACGCGGTTTTTTCTGAAGATACGGACGTTTTGGCCTATGGAACCCCTTGGATGGTAGCTTTCAAAGAATACAAGCTTAGTGATGAAAAAATAAAGGGTGTATATTTACCAGATATGATCGAAGCTTTGGGGTATAACATGGAAGAATTTCGAGATTTGTGTATACTTTTGAGTTGCGATTACAACAATAGAGTAAAAGGTTACCCCCCTTCAGATACTGGCAAAAAATGTAAAAAACCAGAATGCATCGGTTGGGTGAGAGCCATCGCAATGATAAACGAATACAGAAGGTTGGAAAATGTTGAACCTTATCTTGAAGATGCAACACCTCTCATATATCATAGATGTAGAGAATTATTTACATCTGTATCAAAACAAGAATTGGACGAATTGATAAAAATTAAACCTTATAATTCAAAACCATTAATAGAAGAAATAAGCAGGTTCTTGATAAAAGAAAGGTTAACTGTTTCTATAGAATATATAGAGAAATGTTGGGAACCTGTGACCCTCGTATTTCACGATAATAGTGAAGAAAGCGAAGAGATAGAAATTAGTGAAGATTGTGAACAAGATGCAAGATTTTATGTTCAATTATGTGCTGAGTGTGGAAATAATGAGGATGAAAAATTTAAATCGATTGATTTTTATGTCGCATTTAGAGGCGAAGAACAGTTCGACGAAGCCAACGATAGCTCTTTCGATTTTTATCTTACAGTTTTTAACGAATGGATAAACGAACATTGCGAGGAAGGTTTTTACATTGACGATGTAGTTGAATGTGTAACAATTCTCGACAAAAAACCAAAAAATACATTTATACTCGACCTATCCCAATAGAACTATTATAAAATAGCGACCCAAAATATTTTGACTCATATGAGTCAAAATAAATATATATATTACCGCAATTTTAAGTAAATTGATAAAAATGATACCAAAAAATGATTATAAATTAAATAATATCGTATTTTTATCGTGATAATTTTGCGATACTCTTAACTTATTAAATTTGCGTATTCTTTCGATAATAAATAAGCAAGGTGTAAGTAATTTAGAAAAACTAACTAAAGATTATGAAACACGATCTCACTATGGACGCCCTCAAATCTGTTTTAGAGGATACACGTGTTAATAAGGGTGATAAGCGTGGTGAACCATTCACACACGTCTCACAGGCTCTTCCACACTCTGATTTTTTGCAAGGGTCTTATTACGTACCAAAAGAGAAGGAAAACGATTTATTAATTGCAACATGCAACGCCGTACGTGGCAATATTAAACTTTCAATTGCTGAAAAAGGGTGTTCTTATGCCCCTTTGAGAGTTGATTTTGATTTTAAATCCAGTTTAGAAAACGACTGCAATAGATCTTATACAATAAATGACTTGAAAACATTGGTAAAATATTACCAAGATGAAATAAAATCTATAGTTAACGTATCAGAGTTTAGAAACGAAATATTGACTTGTATAGTTTTAGAAAAAGAGAAAGCGAGGATAGAGAACGGAATAGTTAAAGATGGGTTTCATTTTCATTTCCCCAACTTTATATGCAATGAAACTATTCAAGATGTATATTTGCGGGACAAGGTTGCCTCAAAGATTGTAGCAAATAAAGATATTTTGGATATCAAAAACATGACTACAAAAAGGGAGGAGATCATAGACAGAGGTATTTCCAAAAAACCTTGGATGATGTACGGTTCGATGAACTTTAAGAGCGAGCATTCAACCCCATATCTATATAATAGAAAACAATGTGTTAAAAACGACCCTTGGGGAAAGATTGAAAGAGAATGGGGGCACGTTTTCGATCATGAATTAAATGAAATCCCTATAAATAATGTTTTTGCTGATGAAATGGTAGGGAGAACGAATAGTGTGAGATATTATCTACCTATATTCATGTCTATACGAGGTCATGTAGAAACCACTCCTATAAAAGTAGAGATAGAAAGAAAATTGATGATTTCATCTGTGAGACCAAAAAAGAAAGGAAATAAAGTTATAAATGTAAATAGAAGCGATAAAGATGTGTACGAAGATTTGAAAAAAATGAGCGATGGTCATATTATGGATATGCTCAGCGCAGATAGAGCTAGCTCTTATAAAGATTGGATAGACGTCGGCTGGATATTATTTAATATATCCAATGGAAAAGAGGAAGGTCTTAAATTGTGGATGGACTTTTCCCAAAAGTCCCCCGATAACTATAAACCTGGTGAATGCGAAGACCTATGGGAAACTATGGAAGTTAGGAACAAAACCATAGGAGGTCTATTATCTTTAGCAGCAAAGGATAGTCCCGAATTATATAGCAAATGGAGAAATACTAACAAGCGTTCTTTCCAATACAAAAGCGTGTTACCTGCTAAACCCAATGAATATGATTTATCGATGGTCGCTGTCGCGAGCGGTTGTGGTAGATTTATATGTGCAAATCCAAAAAAAGATATATGGTACGTTTTCGAGGATCATAGATGGCGCAGATCTAATGACGCTTTATCTTTAAAACGTATGTTGGTAGACGATGTTATACAAGATTACTACGATTTTAATTCTGAAATGTCGATCGAAATGGCTAATAGGGATACACCCGAAGAGAGAAGAATCAAATTAGAACTATGGTGTAAAAGGGCTCTTGTTATAATTGATCAACTGAAAAGTGTAACATTTCACAGGCATGTAGTGGAAATGTGTAAACTTCGAATGACAAATGAAAACTTTCTTGCAAAGGCTGATGCGAATAAAATGTTGATATGTTGTGAAAATGGAGTTTTAGATTTGGAAATGGGTATTTTCAGAGATGGTATACCGGACGATTATTGCACTTTAAGCACTGGTATACATTATCAAGAATATAGCCCAGACGATCCAGAAGTTATCGAGTTAGATGAGTATTTCCTTAAGGTTTTTCCGAATAAAAATCTACGAGAATACTATTTTGACATGGCCACATCTTGTTTACAAGGTGGTAATGTTAATAAACGTATTTTTATTTGTACAGGTGGTAGTAACGGTGGTAAATCGCTGACAATGAGAATGTTAGAAATTGCCATGGGGGGATATTTTGGTAAATTTCCGAGAGAATTATTTTTAAGGGGTAGAGGTACATCTTCGGGTTCTGCCAGACCAGAACTTATGAAAGCTGATAATAAGAGAATTATGTCCACCCAAGAAATTACTCATATGGACGATTTTGACATTGGTCCTCTCAAAGAAATGTCAGGTAACGATACCGTGAGTGCAAGAGGTATGTATCAAGAAGATCAACGTGATCTTATTTTTCAGTTTACGACCATATTACAATGTAATGTGCCCCCAAAAATTCCTGGTCACGATGAGGCAACTTGGTCCAGAATAAGACTTCTAGACTTCGAGTCTAAATTTGTCATAGAATCCGACTTGGACGAATATCCTGTTCCAGAAACATTCGAAGAACAATTTAAAATGAAGAGATTCCACGCTGATACCAGTTTGGCGAACAATATAGGGGATAAAGCGCCTGTTTTACTTTGGAAACTGTTTCATCACTTTCCTGTGTATAAAAAGAGAGGGTTAAAAGAACCAAAAGAAGTAATGATGTCCACTGACAGATACAAAACCGGTAATGATATATACAGACAATTTTATGAAGAAAAAATTGATAAAATATCGTTGACTGATGATAAGAGAGATGTTAAAAAGTCTTTTATCACTTCTAATGCTTTATACGCGTTGTTTAAAGATTGGTATAAAGAGAACCATCCTGTCTACGCGAAAAATATGATCGGCGGTTCTACAGTAAAGAAAGAAATGGTTAAAATTATGGGGCAAATTAAAAATATAGGGGATTCTTATGGACTCGGGGATAAAAACAGATTTTGGGGTTATCAAATTTTGTATGAGGAAGGAGATGTTGATGAAATCCAAAGTAAGCTTAACAAAGTATATTGATTAGATGACATGATATTTTCAAGTTTTTACTTGAAAATAATACGGTTTTAGAACTTTTTCAGATTTTTACATAATATTGTTTATATTAAAAAAAATGAAAATTTAAAATTAAATTTCGATAAAAATATCGAATTTATTAGTGAATATCATAAATGATTGACATTGGGATTGAGCAAACAGAAACTCTTGTTAATGAAAATCTTGTCAAGTACAAAATGATGTCTAAACTCGAAGACTTATTATTAGGTTTTGGATTTATTATTTTTGGCGGCTACGTCAGAGACAAGATGATCCACGATTATTATTCTAAAAAGTTTTACAATCGCCCATGCGGAAATCAATTCTTCTCAGACAAAAATGTTCACCCAAAATTGAAAGGAAGATTAGTTATTCCTAAAGATATTGATTGTTTTTTAAACGAGACTTATGAAGAAACTACAAAGCGTCTCCTCGGCTTAAACGATCAAGGTTTTGATTTAGACTTTGCTTTTGGAGATAAGCAATACCCGCTATTTGAAAATGTTGATTTTTTTCGGGTAAAAGTGAGACTTTCAAATGCCAGAATGTACGGGTTGAGACACATCTCAGTACACTTAGACGTTACATGCGGAACTAAACCACAATGGGAACCTCCATACGGAAAATTGGATATGTTATGTAACAGTTTCATTCTCACGTCTAATGGTATAAGATTGTCTAACAATACAGGTACTTATATCGACGAGTTGGGAGCAGTTTCAAAAAAACTGCTCGAGAACAAAATAATAAAAAATATTTTGTTATTTAAAACCAAAGTCGCTGATGCGATGCTTGAACCAGGATTTCGAAAAGATGAAATGGGGAGAATGCTAATCATTCCCCCAGAAATTTTGGAAAGCGAAATGGAAAAGATTCTTACAGAGGAAGGGTTTTGCCGTATATTGAAAATGGTAAATCGTGGATGGTCGGTAAGTGTTTTACCACAATTAGGAGATATGAATCATAGGTTTAGTGGAGACGAGAATCATGTGTCACCAGAAGATGATGAATGTTAAAAATTCCATTCATCAATTTTTTTCATCTAATTAGATGAAAAAAATATCAAGTATATTAATTATATTATTACATAACCAGTAGTAGTGCAAAATGGAGAATTTGAACCCATTGCGTTGCCTTCATGGCAGTTGTTTGCATGGTTATACAATGCCATCGAGTTTACAGTTCCAAGTCCGGCGGACATATTTTCTCTTCTCATTAAATTGGCCTTACTACCACAAGTAACCGTGCATTTTTTATCACGAATAAACATAAAAAAGACGATCGCGACTATAATAGCTAAAATTATTTCCCACATTTTATATCTTTCTTATCATATAGCAATAAAAATTTCTGCATTTTTACCAACATCAAAATATTTTACCCACCCCTTATTTGGCCTCATAATATTTACCATCCTCATAATATTAGGGTGTATTATGGAGTGTCACCGTCTTTTATGTTTAGGTGCCGATTTCTTTCAGCCATTAGCTTACTGGCCATCGACATTACATTTGCATTAGGAGATACGTTAGGTGCCTTGGTTGATAATTTTAAAGATGAGTTGTTGGGTTTCTGAATTTCTTCTTCCTCAAATATTAGTTCGATACCGTCGTCTTCTTTGGAATTTTTCATTTTCTTTGAAGATTTTACTCTTTTTTGTTTGATTCGTTTATTTACTTTTTCTTTTTGTCTGAGAGTAGTCGAATGAGTTGGTTCGGGAATATCTTGTTTACGAGATTGATTTTGTTGTGTGGTGGCAACAAACCAGCCCATTATTTTAGGTTTACCCACATATAATTGAACATTACCATCTTCGTATGATACTATCATGCTAGGAACGTTTTTTATCTGGATCAAAGATCCGTTAAAAGCAAGATCCCTGCCTTCTTTAGTATCCAAGGCTATCAAGGCGACGGGCAATTTGTATTGTTGTACAAAGTTGACACAATCTTTACACTCTGGCGAAAATTTACTGTAAAATAAAACAACATCCGCTATCGACATTTTTTATAATAATTTACCAAATCTTTAAGATCATAACATTTATAATTTGTGAAATTAATAATTTTAAAAATCTATATAGATAAGCATTAAGAACCTTCTGAAGATATATATGTGACCAAATCTTTGGACTGTAAATTTTGTTAAAGATTAAAAAAATGAATTATACATTTCATAACATTACAAAAGTTACCGAAGTACATTTGTAATGAGCCTTATAATCGATATTACGCAGTTTATTGAAGAAAAACTTAACACTATTCAAAATAGTTTGCGCGAAAAAGGAGTTTCGGATGAAATCATTGAACAAGTCTTTGGAGCGTCCGATGATGAACCTGTAGCCCCCATGCCTAAACGCAGAATGTTGGGTAGCGTCGATCAATCGGTTCCTCCCGAATCTAAACAATCTATTCCGATAAGAGCAAATTGTACAGCTCAAAATTCACCAAATAATTTAACCCAAAAATGGTTTGGTAAACCTGAGGTAATACTCGTTTTAAACTATACAGATAAGAGCCACGCTCTTTTTGGAGATTTTGCGAAAACTTATTTGGGATTCAAGAATGATTATCTTAAGCAACAAAAATGGATGATATTTAATCAATCATTATGTTTTGGCCCCGGATGGGTTGTTAGAGATAAAGCCATGGTGGTAGAATTACGAAAAGCTCTAAAATCCAATAAAATTTCTTTTAGAGAAGTTGAAAAAGATATTTTTGTAAAAGAGCTTACGAAAAAAGCGATTGAAATATCGGATACATCTTCGGATGAATCCAAAATGACCAAAAAAGAAGTTCAAGTTGCCGAAACTATTAGTTCTAAAACTAAAAAAGTTGAGCCTAAAGAAACTAAAAAAGTTGAGCCTAAAGAAACTAAAAAAGTTGAGCCTAAAGAAACTAAAAAAGTTGAGCCTAAAGAAACTAAAAAAGTTGAGCCTGTAGCGCCGAAAATTAAAAAGAATCAATGGGGAAATTTTGCAGACGATCAATCTGGGTTGGTTTTTAAAAAATTGCCCATTGGTGAAAAAGGGAAACAGGTGACCATTATTATTGGTTATCAAAATCCTAGCCCCGGTGATGATATTACCGGAATTGAAAGTGTTTTACCTCTAACTTCGGATCATTTGGAAGAAGCTGCTGAAAAGCATTCTTATCAGACAATGACTGACGAAATTATTAAAACGGTAAAAAAACTCGATAAAGATTTAGCAGAGCAACTACAAAATATTCAAAAAAGAACGTTAGAAGATGTTGACGACGAAGATATTAGTGATATAGACGACGATGACCTAGAAGAAGATTTGGATGATGAAGATTTGGATGATGAAGATATTTAAACTATATGCTGATTATTATTTCTATCGATCGATAGAAATAATTTATATAAGTATTTATAATGAAGCGTTAATCATATTTGCTGGTGGTAGATACACACCATAACCATAAGGGCCATTGCCATATCTAGGAGGATGAAAATCGTATTTTTTGATTAAATACGGTTTTCCGTCTTCAGATGTTGACCATATCATGACCATGGCTCCCAATACGACAACAAGAACGAAGACCAATACAATAATTATATTTTTTTTATTGTCGTACACTTTTTGTCTCAAATTATATTCTCCATAAACAGTAGAAGGATTATACTGAGAAAAGAGACTTCCCATTTTATTATATTTACAATACACTTCAGCGATAAATAATCGTTTTACTCAAAAAATAAATCGGAAAAAAACTTATATTCTTTTCCTGCTAAAGAAAAAGAAATTTTTTAAGAGGTCCATCACAAGGTAAAACCCGATATAAAGTTGATAATGACAGCCGATATGACTACTACTATCGACACACCCATGTTTATCTTAAAAATTTCACTCCCCCAATTATCTGTATCCTTACCACACGTGCTCACTTTAGCCTGGTAAATTAATGCAATTATCATCAAAGTAGCGGCTGTTCCCAATAACAAAGGTTGGTATATTAAAGTGGATAAAATTGCCCCCATGATTTTTATAATCACAGCAAGAAGAAAAAATATTGGAAACTTCCAATATTTTATTCCAATATTTTTTCTCCAATATTTCATATTCTAAGTTGCTCTATAAAATATCAACGTAGATCAAAACTATCAAATTAATCACATCCGAAATTATTATTCTTATCTCAGAAAATAAAAGGAATTTATACAACTCTTTCTCGAAAAAAGAACTGCCAATATTTATTATACACTCTTTAGCAAATAATATCGCTTTATTTAAACAACATGAACATCCTAATATGCGTTCTCTATCTGCTGTGTAATGTAATAGATCACACGAACACAACTCTCCTTTATACGGTTCAGAGTTCGAAAGTCCTATTGCTCTCTTTCCAAAGTCTATATAATGATTTATATTTTGCGGTCCGGTCTCTTTATAAACTAATTTTTCAATTTCATGTTGGTCAAGTCCTGAAAGTATTATTCCACATATTCGGGGAATGTAATAAAAAGTTATATGCGGCGCTTCTAACCTTCTAAATTTTACATATTTTTTTATTTCTTCAAAAGATCTTCTTTGTGCAAGTTTCTTGTAAATACAAAATAACCGAAATGGAACCTTTTTTCTAACCACACTATTAAACACGAAATTTTCAATTCTATTTAAATTGCTTTCATCACATTTAACGCCGATCGAAACTAAAATAGCCTTTAAATCTATCAGACTCAATTTATTTTTTAATAAATTTTGGTATTCAGCATCTGTGAAAGTTATCGATTTTTGGAGTTGAAGCATATCTATATTGATTTTATTCGAATAAAATCAATATATAGTTTCAATTTTGTACTTGGACAAAAACCATTGAAACAGTCTAATTAAAAAATGATACAACAATCTTTTTTACACGCTTGAGAACATCCTACCTTTTGCGCATCTTCCGTAAAAACTCCAACATCTGTTGCAACTTTTTGTCCTATTTGAAATATAATTTTAGTAGCGTCAACTGCAACGTCCATCGTTATACCACCCCAAAAATCAACATTACTATTAATTTCTTGAGCTACTAAAGAATCTATTTTTCCATTATTGCCAAGATCTGTAATTACACATTTAACCAAAGTAAGAGCTATACGCTTTTTTTCTGGTCCGCTTAACACCTTTTTATCTGCGCCCCCAAAGTCCTCAACGATTGACATTGCAGATTCAATAATAACACGTAAAGTTGTTGGATCGTTTCTAATATCTATCACATGAGTTCCTGCTACTAAACCGCTAATTTTTTTATACAGGGCGCCGTGTAAAGCTTTAAATTCTGGTGGAATATCGGAATTATTTATCGAAGTTGGAATGTCGACAATTACATTTGAGGTTTCCATGAAATTTAAGATTTTATGATAATAACTTTAAAAAAACGGAAAAAATAAAAACTTTTCAAGATAATTAGACGTTTTAAAACAAGATATGTCCTGTAAAATTCAATTCTTTTTAAAAGGTAAAGAAATTTCTTCGGAAAATCTCCATAAATTGGTAAAAAATCAAGAATCCGATCCAAATGAAAAAGATCAAGAATCCAATCCCGATGAAAAAGATCAAGAATCCAATCCCGATGAAAAAGATCAATATAAACGATACATAGCGACCAAAGAAAACGTCAAGGAAATCTTAGAAAAACACGGAGTCGCTATCATCCCAAAAGTCTTATCGCAAGAAGAAATAGAAAATATGAAATTAGGAATGTGGGATTATCTTGAGCATGTGACATCTAAATTTGATGTTCCTATTGATAGAAATAATGAAAAAACTTGGAAATCTTTTTACGATTTAATTCCCCTGCACGGTATGCTTGTACAGCACTGGCAAATAGGCCATGCTCAGTATTTATGGGATTACAACTGTTACGGAGAAATAATGAAAAATCTAGAAAAACCTATTTAAAGAAATCCATTCTAGATATCTAGAATGGATAAAGAAACTTACTTAAATCCAAAAGACGCTTCTGTTCTTTTT
>Ga0315273_10007963_pt1 | contig 13343 bp, 10 predicted proteins | sample YL17G02_0_MG_FD_205753 | JGI IMG/M metagenome (GOLD analysis project Ga0315273, IMG submission 205753) | Sediment microbial communities from Yellowstone Lake, YNP, Wyoming, USA - YL17G02_0 | ecosystem: Environmental > Aquatic > Freshwater > Lake > Sediment | place: USA: Wyoming | collected...
GCCTTTACAATCATTTTCCCTTCGAGGCGCTGTTTGGACGCACGTCGGATCGTGGAATCCCTGGTCTTCTCCGCGGTGCGGAAAAAGATCGCGGAATGGGGAGAGGACGCGGAGGTTTCCGTCTCCCTCGAAATCCCCCGGCAGGAATCGCACGGGGATTTCTCCACCAACGCGGCGATGCAGCTCGCCGGGCGTCTCGGGAGAAAATCGCGGGCGGTGGCGGAGGAAATCGTGTCGGCGCTCCGCGAGGAAGACCGGCGTGGGCGCTTCGCGTCCCTTTCGATCGCGGGTCCGGGGTTCATCAACATCGTTCTCTCCGAGGAGTTCTGGAGGGAAGTCCTGACGGTCGCCCTCGAGAAGGGGCCGCGGTTCGGCGCCTCGAAGGTCGGGGAGGGAAAGACCGTCCACGTCGAGTTCGTGTCGGCCAACCCGACCGGACCTCTCCACGTCGGTCACGGCCGCGGCGCCGCCGTCGGGGACGCCCTCGCCCGGATCCTCGAGTTCACCGGCCACAAGGTCGTCCGCGAGTATTACATCAACGACGTCGGCAACCAGATGGACAACCTCGGGCGCTCTCTCTTCTCGAGGTACCGTGTTCTGTGCGGACGCAGCGCAGACCTCCCCGAGGACGGGTATCGCGGGGAATACATGATCGAGCTCGCACGGGACTTCCGCGTAGAGGTGGGGGACCGGTACGCCGACGTGCCGGAAGAGGAGGCGCTTCCCGTCTTCAGGAAGGAGGCGGGAGATCGCATCCTTCGCGGGATCCGCGACGACCTCGCGTCGTTCCGGGTGACGTACGACCGGTGGTTCGCGGAACGGGATCTGCACGACCGGGGCCTGGTCGCCGCCGCCCTCGCGGATCTCCGGGAACGGGGACAGCTCTACGAAACCGATGGGGCGACCTGGTTACGCAGCCAGGCGCTGGGGGACGAAAAGGACCGCGTCCTCATTCGTGCGGACGGGCGAACCACCTATTTCGCGGCCGATGTCGCGTATCATCGGCACAAGCTGCGGGAAGGGTTCTCCCGATTGATCGACATCTGGGGGGCCGACCATCACGGGTATGTGCCGAGACTGCGCGCGGCGCTCCGGGGGCTCGGGGAAGACGAGAACCGCCTGAAGGTGCTTCTCGTCCAGTTCGTGACCCTGATCCGGGAGGGGAAGGCGGTCCAGATGTCGACCCGGTCAGGGGAATTCACGACGCTGCGCGAAGTCCTCGACGAGGTGGGGGTCGACGCCGCGCGGTTTTTCTACCTGCTGCGCAGTTTCCACACCCACCTGGACTTCGACCTGACCCTGGCGAAGACCCAGTCGCGGAACAACCCGGTGTATTACATCCAGTACGTGCACGCCCGGATCTGCTCCGTTTTCCGCGAGGCGGAAGCCCAGGGGAAGGCGCTCAACGGGCACCCGCCCCTTTCCCTCCTCGTTTTCCCCGAGGAGGTGCGGTTGATGAAGGCGGTCGCCCGGTTTCCCGACGTCGTCTCGGAGTGCGCGAAGACGCTTGAGCCCCACCGGATTCCCTTTTATCTCCTCGAGGTTTCGGATCTCTTCCATGCCTTCTACCATCAGCATCGGTTCCTCGGGGAGTCTCCCGAGCGGACGCAGGCCCGGCTCGCACTCGCACTTGGCGTGAAGACGGTGGTCGCGTCCGGGCTTTCGATGATCGGCGTGACGGCACCGGACCGGATGTGAGATCGCTCCGCCACAAGCTCGGGTTTCGACGCGGGGATCCCGATCGGCACTCCTTCGCCTTCTTCGTCGTGGGCACCCTCGTCGTGATCGCGGTCGTTTTTTTCCTCGGCTTCCAGTTGGGGAGATACGTCGAGAAGGGCGCGGGGAAGGAGGCGGGGGGGAAAATCGCTCCCCGGGGGCCCGCGGGGGAGAACGGCGCGCGGATCTCCACCTCCGCGGAGATCCTGAAGGACATGTCGGCGTTTTCGGAGGAAGCGGTGAAGATCCCGGGGGTGACTCCTCCCGCGGCGATCCCCCCGACCGCCGCAGACGATCTGAAGAAGACGGAGTCCGAGGCCACCTTCCCCGAGGCGCTCTCCCGGAAGGATCCCTCCCCGGAACCGATGGGGAAGAAAAAGGAGAAGGCCCCGGTAGCCGCCCCTTCCGGGGAAGCGAAGTTCATGTTACAGGCGGGGGCGATGAAAACCCGCGAAACCGCCGACGCTTTGCGGAAGCGACTCGAACGGAGCGGATACAAGGCGAAGGTGATCCACGCGACGACCCGGAAGCATGGGGAGGTGTACCGCGTCCGAGTGGGACCGTTCGGATCCCGCGAGGAGGCCATGGAGGCGATGAAAGCGATACGCGCCGAGATGAAGATCGACGTTATCCTGCTGAAGGGATGAGGTGACGCCGTGATCGTCCCCGACAAGGAACAGTTTCTCCGGCAGGCGGAGGAAGGAACGCTGGTCCCCGTCTTCCGGGAGTTTCACGCCGACCTCGAGACCCCGGTCTCCGCCTACCTGAAGATTTCGTCCCGTTTCCCGACCGACCATTTCCTGCTGGAGAGCGTCGAGGGGGGGGAGAAGTGGGCCCGGTACTCCTTCATCGGTTTCGACCCTCATCTCCGGTTTCGCGCCGACGCGAACGGGATCTCGGTCCGACAGGGGGGGGAGACGCGGAACGTTCCCATCACCGGGGATCCGCTCGACGCGCTCGCGGGGATCCTGAAGGAGATCCGGTACCGGCCGGCGCCGGGACTACCGAGGCTTTCGGGGGGGGCGGTCGGGTACATCGGGTACGACTACGTCCGGTACCTCGAAAAGGTCGGGGGGGACAGGCCGTTGACCGACGCCCCCGACGCGATGTTCCTCTTTCCTTCCCGGCTCGTGATCTTCGACAACGTCCGGCACACGATCCTCATCGTCGCTCACGGTTCGGTTCACGCAGGGGAGGACCCGGTCGACGCCTACGCGCGGGCGCTCGAGGCCATCGAGGAAGTTCGGGGAATCCTCCGCGTACCGCTGGAAGGATCCGAAGTCCCCGACGGGGACGACGGTGCGGAGAAACCCGCCTTCGAGATGCCCCGAGGGGCGTTCCTCGACGCGGTGCGCAAGGCGAAGGAGCACATCCGGAACGGCGACATCATCCAGGCGGTTCTCTCCAACCGGGCGACCGTCCGCACGCGACGGACTCCCGCCGAGGTGTACCGCGTCCTTCGTGCCCTCAATCCTTCCCCTTACATGTACCTGCTGAGAATGGGGGACATGTCGATCGTCGGTTCCTCGCCGGAGATCCTCGTTCGGCTCGAGGGGGACGAGATCCAGCTCCGGCCGATCGCCGGGACGCGCCCCCGGGGCGCCACCCCCTCGGAGGACCGCCGGCTGGAGGCGGAGCTGCTGTCGGATCCGAAGGAGCTCGCGGAGCACGTGATGCTCGTGGACCTTGGCCGCAACGACGTGGGCCGGGTCGCCGCGTGGGGATCCGTGAAAGCCGACGAACTGATGGGGATCGAGCGGTACTCGCACGTCATGCACATCGTGTCGAACGTGGTCGGGAAGCTTCGCGAGGGGCTCACCGCGTTCGACGTGCTCCGCGCGGCGTTTCCCGCGGGGACGGTCTCGGGCGCACCGAAGGTCCGGGCGATGCAGATCATCTCCGAACTCGAACCGTTCCGCCGCGGCATCTACGCGGGGGCGGTGGGGTATTTCGACCTGCAGGGAAGCATGGACTTCTGCATCGCCATCCGGACCATCGTGATGTCGGGGGGAGAGGCGATGATCCAGGCCGGGGCGGGGATCGTCGCGGATTCGGACCCGGCGCGGGAGTGGGACGAGATCCTGATCAAGGCGAAGATCCTCTTCCGCGCGGTCGGCGTTTCGCCGGAAACGCTGGAGGCGCCATGATCGCCGTCATCGACAATTACGATTCGTTCACCTGGAACCTCGTGCAATATTTCAGCGAACTCGGGGCCGAGGTGTCGGTGTTCCGCAACGACGCGATCACGGTGGAGGAGCTGGCGCTCCGGAACCCCGCCGGCCTGGTGATCTCGCCGGGGCCGGGCGGGCCGGGCGAGGCCGGGATCTCTCTCGACGCGATCCGGGCGTTCGAGGACCGGATCCCCATTCTCGGGGTCTGCCTGGGGCACCAGTGCATCGGGCAGGCGTTCGGGGGACGGATCGTCCACGCCCAGGCGCTCATGCACGGGAAGACCTCCCGCGTCCGGCACAACGGCAAGGGGATCTTCTCGATGATCGAGAACCCGATGACCGCCACGAGGTACCATTCCCTCGCCGTGGAGCGCGCGACCCTACCGAAGGAACTGGAGGTTTGCGCCGAGTCCGAGGACGGCGAGGTGATGGGGGTGCGCCACCTCGAAAAACCGGTCTTCGGCGTGCAGTTCCACCCGGAGTCGATCCTGACCCAGTCGGGAATGCGGCTCCTCGAGAATTTCCTTTCCCTCATCGACCCGTCCCAGCCGGTACTGCGCGAGTTCGGGAACATCCGGGAGGCGATCGCCGCCGTGTCGGGGCGCAAGAACCTGTCGGCCGACGGGATGCGGGACGCGATGCGGATGATCATGGGGGGTGAGGCTTCCCCCGCCCAGATCGCATCGTTCCTCTCCTGTCTCTCCATGAAGGGGGAGACGATCACGGAGATCGCCGCGGCCGCGGAGGTGATGCGGCAGAAGGCGATCCGCATCGTCCCTCCGGCGGGGAAAGAGGTCCTCGACACGTGCGGAACGGGAGGCGACCGCTCCGGGACGTTCAACATTTCCACCACCGTGGCGTTCGTCGCCGCGGGGGCCGGCGTCGCCGTGGCCAAGCACGGGAACCGGTCCGTGACCAGCCGGTCCGGAAGCGCGGATGTGCTGGAAGCGCTCGGCATGGATCTGAACGCGGACCCGTCGAGGGTGCAGCGCGCCCTCGACGAGGCCGGGATCACCTTCATGTTCGCCCCCAGGTTCCACGCCGCGATGAAATACGCCATCGGCCCGCGACGGGAGATCGCCATCCGGACGATCTTCAACATCCTCGGCCCGATCAGCAATCCCGCCGGCGTGCGGCGCCAGGTCGTCGGCGTGTACAGCGAGGAGCTCGGGGACACGTACGCCAGGGTTCTCGCGGAATCCGGCCACCTGCACGCGTTCGTGGTTCACGGGACCGACGGACTGGACGAGGTCTCCCTCGCCGCGCCGACGATCGTCTGGGAGGTGCGGGAGGGGAAGGTGAAGCGTTTCCTCTTCGACCCGCGACCGTTCGGGTTCGAGTATGTCCCCCTGGGCGCACTTCGCGGGGGGGATGCCGCCGCGAACGCGAAGATCCTCACGGGGGTCCTCTCGGGCGAACCGGGTCCTGCGCGCCAGGCCGTGCTCGTGAACGCCGCCTTCGCCGCGGTCGCCGGCGGGGCCGCGGGTGACCTGCGGGAAGGGGTGCGGGCGGCGACCCGCTCGATCGATTCGGGCGCGGCGAAGGAACGGCTTCGGGCCTTCCTCGCCATCCTCGGAAAGAAGGAAGCGCGCTGACCCACCTCGATCGCATCCTGTCGGGAGTCCGCGAGGAACTTTCCGAACGGAAGGCGCTCGTTCCGATCGGGGACCTTCTTCGGATCGCTTCGGTACGCGGCCCCGCAAAGGATCTCCTCCGGACGATCCCGGATCGTCCGGGCATCATCGCCGAGATCAAGCGCGCCTCGCCTTCGCGGGGATGGATCCGCCGCGATCTCGACGCGGTCGCGACCGCCGGCGCCTATCTCGCGGGGGGCGCGTGGGCGGTCTCCGTGCTGACCGAGGGGCGCAGCTTCGGGGGGGCGCTCACGGACCTCTCGGACGTCCGTGCCGCGTTCCCGGAGGCGACGCTTCTGCGGAAGGATTTCGTGCTGGACGAATACATGCTGGCGGAGTCCCGGGCGCACGGCGCCGATCTCGTCCTGCTCATGGTCTCCGTCCTCGGGGAGAAGACGGGGGAGATGGCGGCGCTGGCCTTCGCGCACCGGCTCGAACCGCTGGTGGAAGCGCGCGACGCGGCGGAGATCGCGATCGCCGCCCGTTCGGGGGCGCGGCTGATCGGGATCAACAACCGGAACCTGGACACGTTGACGGTGGACCTGTCCACGGGGGCGCGGCTGCTCCCCCTTCTTCCGGCCGGAGTGTACCCGGTCGTGGAAAGCGGCATCGCGACGGCCGAACAGGTTCGGGGCTTCCACAGGGCCGGCGCCCGCCTCTTCCTGATCGGGGAGTCCCTGGCCGGGAGCAAAGACCCCGCTGACACGATCCGCGGGTATGTGGGAAGATGAACGGGCATCCAATGATCGACCAAAACGGAAAGGAGTCTACGCGATGAAAGTGAAGTTTCTCCTCAAGGACTCGGAGATACCGAAGACCTGGTACAACATCATGGCGGACATGCCGAACCGTCCGGCGGCGGTGCTCCACCCCGGCACCGGCAAGCCGGTGAGCCCCGACGATCTCGCCCCGCTCTTCCCCATGCCCCTGATCGAGCAGGAAGTGTCGTCGCAGCGGGAGATCCCGATCCCGGAGGCGGTCCGGGACATCTACACCCTCTGGCGCCCGAGCCCGATGTTCCGCGCCCTTCGCCTCGAGGAGGCGCTGGGGACGAAGTCGAAGATCTACTACAAGTACGAGGGCGTCAGCCCCTCGGGGAGCCACAAACCGAACACCTCCATCCCCCAGGCGTACTACAACAAGATGTCGGGACGAAAGAGAATCGCGACGGAGACGGGGGCCGGGCAGTGGGGTTGCGCCATGGCACTCGCCGGGTCGTTCTTCGGCCTCGAGGTGAAGGTGTACATGGTGAAGGTCAGCTACAACCAGAAGCCGTACCGCCGGATGCTCATGGAAACCTGGGGGGCGAAGGTCGTGCCGTCCCCCAGTCGGGACACCAACTCGGGACGAGCCATCCTCGCCGCGGATCCCGACACCCCCGGATCCCTCGGCATCGCGATCAGCGAGGCGGTCGAGGACGCCGCGACGCGCGAGGACACCAGTTACGCCCTCGGGTCGGTCCTCAATCACGTCTGTCTCCACCAGACGGTCATCGGCCTCGAGGCGAAGGAGCAGATGAAGCTGGCCGGGGATTACCCCGACGTCGTCATCGGGTGCTGCGGCGGAGGGAGCAACCTCTCCGGGATCGGCTTCCCCTTCCTGCGGGACAAGATCGCGGGGAGTAAAAATCCGCGAATCGTCGCGGTCGAGCCGTCCTCCTGCCCGACCCTCACCAAGGGGATCTACGCCTACGATTTCGGGGATACCGCGAAACTTACACCACTCATGAAGATGTACACCCTCGGCCACGACTTCGTGCCCGACGGGATCCACGCGGGGGGGCTGCGGTACCACGGGGACTCGCCGCTGATCAGCCAGCTTCGCCACGAGGGGCTGCTCGAGGCCCAGGCGTACGGTCAGATCGCCGTCTTCGAGAGCGCGATGATCTTCACGCGGGCGGAGGGGATCCTGCCGGCGCCCGAGTCGTCCCACGCCATCCACTCGGCGATCCTCGAGGCGAAGCGCGCGGACGAGGAGGGGAAGCAAAAGACCATCCTCTTCAATTTGAGCGGACACGGTTTCTTCGACCTGAGCGCCTACGACGACTACCTCAACGGGCGCTTGAAGGATCTGGATTACCCGAAAGAGAAGGTCGCCGAGGCGCTTCACCGCCTCCCGAAGGTCGAGGGCTAGTGTCACAGGGATGTTCCGGATCAAGATCTGCGGGGTGACCCGTCCGGAGGACGCCGCGCACGCCGTCGCGTGCGGCGCGGAGGCGATCGGGATCAACTTTTTCCGGGGGTCCCCCCGTTTTGTTCCCACGCCCGTCGCCCGGGAGATCGTGGGCGCGGTGGCGGATCGGGCGGAGGTCGTCGGGGTGTTCGTGAACGAGGCCCCGGGGACGATCGTGGCGCTGTGCGGGCTGCTCGGGATCCGCCGGGTTCAGCTTCACGGGGACGAGACGCCCGGGGACGCCTCCGGCATCCCGCTCTGGCGAATGAAGACGGTCCACGCGGATCGCACCCCGGATCTTCCGGCGCTCCTCGCGTATCCGTGCGAGGCGTTCCTGTTCGACGCCGGCGGCAAGGGCGACTACGGCGGGACGGGCCGGGAGCTGGCGTGGGGGGAGCTCGGGGAGCGGTTCCCGGGGATCGCGGGTGAGCGGGGTCCGGGAGGCGCGCGGAAGCCGTGGCTTCTTGCGGGCGGGCTCACGCCTTCGAACGTCGAGCGCGCCATCCTCGCGGCGCGCCCGTTCGGAGTCGATGTCGCCTCCGGCGTGGAGTCGTCCCCGGGAAGGAAAGACCCGGGCAAGGTAAAAACGTTCATCGAACGCGCGAAAGCGGGGTTCCTCATTGCCGAAACGTAAGGGGAACAGGATGCCGGATCCGGCGGGCCACTTCGGCCCCTTCGGGGGAAGGTTCGTCGCCGAGACGCTGATGTCCGCCCTGATCGAGCTGGAAAAGGCGTACCGGAAGGCGTGGCGCGACCGGTCCTTCCATCGGGAGCTCGACGGCCTCCTGAAGAATTACGCCGGCCGGCCGACCCCGCTGTACTTCGCGGAGCGGCTGACGGAAAAGGCGGGAGGCGCCCGGATCCACATCAAGCGGGAGGACCTCGCACACACCGGATCGCACAAGATCAACAACACGCTGGGGCAGGGGCTGCTGGCGCGCAGGATGGGAAAGCGGCGGATCATCGCCGAAACGGGCGCGGGCCAGCACGGCGTCGCAACGGCCACCGTCTGCGCCAGGATGGGGATCCCGTGCGAGATCTACATGGGGGAAGAGGACGTCCGGCGGCAGTCCCACAACGTCTTCCGGATGCGTCTGCTCGGAGCCCGCGTCAACCCGGTGACCTCGGGGAGCCGGACGCTGAAGGACGCCATGAACCAGGCGCTTCGCGACTGGGTGACGAACGTCCGGACCACCTACTACCTGATCGGTTCCACGGCGGGGCCGCACCCGTACCCGGAGATGGTCCGGGACTTCCAGTCGGTGATCGGGCGGGAAGCGCTGCCCCAGTTCCGGAAGGCGGAAGGGAAACTGCCGACCGCCGTCGTGGCGTGCGTGGGGGGGGGGAGCAACGCGATGGGGATCTTCACCTCCTTCCTGCGGTATCCCCGGGTGCGGCTCTACGGGGTGGAGGCGGGGGGTCTCGGTCTCTCTTCCGGGAAACACGGGGCCACGCTCTCCCGCGGGAAGGTCGGCGTGCTCCACGGGAGCAAATCGTTCCTCTTGCAAGATGCGAACGGACAGATCCTCGAAGCCCACTCGATCTCCGCGGGGCTCGACTACCCCGGGGTGGGTCCGGAGCACGCGTGGCTGAAAGAGACCGGCAGGGCGGAGTACGTCTCCGTGACGGACGCGCAGGCGCTCTCGGGCTTCTCCCTGCTCTCCCGGTACGAGGGGATCCAGCCGGCGCTCGAGTCGTCCCACGCCGTCGCGTTCGCGTACCGCCTGGCGAAAACGATGCGGCCGTCCGGGACCGTCCTGGTGAACCTCTCCGGGCGGGGCGACAAGGATATGGGGATCCTGATGGAATTGCAGGAGGGCGGCCGTGACGGCGATTGACGCCGCGTTCCGACGCCTTCGCGCGTCCGGGGAGAGGGGACTCGTGGTCTACCTGACCGCTGGAGACCCGACGGCGGCGGCGTCCCTCCGATATCTCCGGGCGGCCGCGGACGCCGGGGCCGACATCATCGAGGTGGGCGTTCCCTTTTCGGATCCCACGGCGGACGGCCCCACGATCGAGGTGGCCTCGCGGCGGGCGCTGTCGTCGGGGATGAATGTCGCGGGTGCCCTCGAGCTGGTGCGGAGATTCCGCGGAACGCACGCCACGCCGGTCGTGCTCTTCGGATATTGCAACCCGTTTTACCGGTACGGCTGGCCCTCCCTGTGCGAAGATGCACGGGAGGCGGGGGTCGACGGGTTCCTGGTGGTCGATCTGCCGTTCGAGGAGAGTGGAGAGGCGCTGCCGGCGATCCGGAAGGCGGGGCTCGACTGGATCCCCCTGGCCGCCCCCACGAGCGGGATGGCGCGGGTCCGCGCGGTCGACCGCGCGGGCTCCGGGTTCCTGTACCTGATCTCTGTGACCGGGGTCACCGGGGTCCGGAAAACCTTCCCTCCTTCGGTCGCGGCGTGGACCAGGAAGGTCGCGAAGGCGACGCGGCTCCCTGTGGCCGTCGGATTCGGCATCTCCTCGCCGGCGATGGCGGCGGCCGCTACCCGGCACGCCGACGCGGCGGTCGTCGGGAGCGCCTGCGTCAAGATCGTCGAAAGGAACGGCCGCGGTCCCCGGGGGCCCGCGGAGCTTTCCCGGTTCGTCCGATCCCTCAAAAAGGCACTGAGGTGACATGGCCATGGCGATTCGACTCTTCCGGAAAAAGGACGAAAGCGACAGGAAGATCAAGATCCCCGAGGGGATGTGGATCAAGTGCGACGCCTGCCTCGAGATCATCTACAAGCCCGAGGTGGAACGGAACCTGAACGTCTGCCCCAAATGCGTCTACCACTTCCGGATCCCCGCCCGGGAGCGGATCCGCGCCGTGATCGACGAAGGGACCTTCGTCGAGTTCGGCGAGGAGATGGAGTCGGTGGACGTCCTGAACTTCACGGACACGAAGAAGTACGTCGATCGCCTGAAGGAGGCGAAGAAGAAGACGGGGCGCAAGGAAGCGGTCATCACGGGGAAGGGGAAGATCCAGGGGGACGAGGTGGCCCTGGCGGTGCTCGATTTCGAGTTCCAGGGCGGCTCGATGGGAAGCGTCGTCGGGGAGAAGATCGCCATCACGGCCGAGGTCGCCCTCGAATCCCGCCTCCCCCTCATCATCTTCAGCGCTTCCGGAGGGGCGCGCATGCAGGAGGGTACCCTCTCGCTGATGCAGATGGCCAAGACGAGCGCGGCGCTCGGGCGTCTCTCCGACGCCCGCCTTCCTTTCATCAGCGTGCTGACCGATCCCACCACCGGCGGGGTGGCGGCGAGCTTCGCGATGCTGGGGGACGTCATCATCTCCGAGCCGGGGGCGCTGGTCGGGTTCGCGGGGCCGCGGGTGATCGAGCAGACGATCCAGCAGAAACTGCCGGAGGGGTTCCAGCGCGCCGAGTTTCTCCTCGAACACGGGATGGTGGACATGATCGTGGAGCGCAGCCGGCTCAAGGCGACGCTTTCGACGATCCTGCGGTACCTGTCTGGTTCCGGGGATCGATGATCGGGGGAAGCGGACCTTCCGGCCCGGAAAGCGTCCGCCCCGGACTGTCCCGGATCGTGTCGGCGTTTTCCCGGTCCGGGCACCCGGAGAAGTCGTTCCGTACCCTCCACGTCGCGGGAACCAACGGTAAGGGGTCCACCGCCTGTTTCGCGTACGACGTCCTGCGCCGGCTGCCGCTTGCCCCCCTGGGTTTGTACACCTCTCCGCACCTCGTCGCGCCGGAAGAACGGATCCGCGTCGACGGGGTGACGATCTCGCCAAGGGCTCTTCGTGACGCTTTTCGTTCCGCGGAACGCCTCTCCCTGGAGGGGGATCCGCTGACCTACTTCGAGAAGATGACCTGGGCCGCCTGCGAATGGTTCCGGCGCAAGGGAGTCCGATTCGTGGTCATGGAGACGGGGCTTGGCGGACGATGGGATGCGACCAGCGCGTGCCGCCCGGCGGTGTCGGTCATCACGACCGTCGGATATGATCACCGGGAGTGGCTCGGGAAAACGCTCGGATCGATCGCCGCGGAAAAGGCGGGGATCCTTCGCCGGGGCATCCCGCTCGTCACCGGACGGCTTCGGCCGGCCGCCCGCGCCGTCGTCCTGCGGCGCGCCCGGCGGCTCGTGTGCGGAGCCTGGGAACTCGGCCGGACCTTCGACTGGAGGGAGCGTCGGGACGGGACGATCGCCATATCTCTCCCAGGCGTCGTTCTCGAGGAGATCCGTGTCGGGATGGTCGGCAGGTTCCAGCGGGACAACGCGGCCGTGGCCCTGGCCGCCGCCTGGCTCTTTGCGTCCGGGGAAGGGATCGGTCCCAGCGCATTCGCCGCGGCGGCAGCGTCGGCCCTTCCCGCATCGCGATGCCCCGGCCGGTTTTGCCCGGTCCCTCTCCGGAAGAACGTCGGCGCCTGGGTCGACGGAGGGCACAATCCGGAGGCCGCGGCGGCGCTGGCGCGGGAACTGGCGGTCCTTCCACCCTGGGGCAAGGGGAGGCGGCTGATCGCCGTTTGGAGCATGCTGGCCGACAAGGACGCGTCGGGGTACCTGCGGAAACTGGCGGAACACCTCGACGGGATCGTGGCGTACCCGCTCTCGCACCCGCGCGGGGCGGGAAGGGGGGCGCTCGCGGATGCCTGCGCGAAACAGGGAATCGCCTGCCGCCTCGCCCGGGACTTTCCGGAAGCATGGCGAGCCGCGCGCCGGTGGGCCGGGAAGGGCGGCGTCGTGCTCGTGTGCGGTTCGCTCGCCGCCGCGGGGGACGCCTACCGGCATCGCGTCGGTTTCGTGGCGTGAACGGGCTCCGTCTCCTCGTCATCGGTCTCCTGCTGATCGTCGCTGGCGTCGCGGACGTCTCCGCGAAAGCCCGGCCTCCCCTTCCCTCCGCCCTGAAGGACCTCTCGAAACCGGAGATCCGTCTCGACGCCCCGGTTCACATGACCGCCGACACGCTCTCTTACGACGAGGAGACCGGGGTCGCCGTAGCGGAGGGGAACGTCGAACTGGCGTTAGGAACGAGGACGATGCGGGCCGACCGGATCCGGTACGATTCGGCGACGGGGGAGGCGGACCTGTCCGGGAAGGTGCGGTACAAGGACGCGGACGAGGAGTTCGCGTTCGACCGGATCACGATCAACCTCGACTCGGACACGGGAGTTCTCTACAACGGAACCATCCGGATCAGCAGCAGCAACTATCTCATCGCGAGCCAAAAGATCGAGAAGACCGGAAAGAGGTCGTTCCTGATCGAAAAGGGGATGCTGACCACATGCCCGTGCGACCCCGAGCCGGACTGGAAGTTCGAGGTGCGCCGGGCGCGGGTCACTCTCGACCAGTACGCGGTCGGGAAGGACGTCACGTTCCACATCCGGGGCGTTCCCGTCCTGTGGCTCCCCTGGGGGGCGTTTCCCGTCAAGATGACGCGGCAGAGCGGGCTCCTGACCCCGAACTTCTCCTCCAACCGGTCCAAGGGATATACGTTGCAGGTGCCGTACTACCAGGTGATCAACCGCTGGAGCGACGCCACCGTGACGCTCGATGCGATGAGCCGACGCGGATACCGTCCGGAAGCCGAGTACCGGTTCGTCCTGAATCCGGAATCGGAAGGGGCGCTCCGGGCTACGTATTTCCGGGACCGGGTGGAACAGGAGAACAGGGGGCGGTTTTACGGGGAAAACGTTTTCCGCTCCGG
>Ga0315273_10007964_pt1 | contig 13341 bp, 28 predicted proteins | sample YL17G02_0_MG_FD_205753 | JGI IMG/M metagenome (GOLD analysis project Ga0315273, IMG submission 205753) | Sediment microbial communities from Yellowstone Lake, YNP, Wyoming, USA - YL17G02_0 | ecosystem: Environmental > Aquatic > Freshwater > Lake > Sediment | place: USA: Wyoming | collected...
CCCTCTGTATCTTTGCCGTTGATCTTCATTTCATCGACTTACTTCCCTTGCATTTCCACTTCTTGCGCGAGAGGTTGTTTGGGGAATTAGGATCAGATTTCCAGTCACCTTTGATTTTAGCTGAACGGGCGCAATATGCATCGCCTTTGGCCGTTCCGGGGCGAATACGATCACCGCCATCCTTAGCCTTACCAGCTTGACCAAACTTCACAGTCTTAGTCCTGCCAGTCTTAGCGTTCTTGACTACTTTTGTGAATCGCTTTTCCATTACTTTTTCTTTGCAGTTTTAGCTGATTGCTTGAACGCTTTAGCGGTAGGTGCGCCTTTGCTGCCAACCTTCCGCATCTTCTCACCACTACCAGCGGCGATACGTTTTTTCTTTTGATTAATATTGTAGTAAAGTCCTTTATTCATAATTACTTTTTCTTTTTCATTCCTGCTTGGCTCATAGCGATAGCCACAGCTTGTTTCCGACTCTTAGCGAGTGGCGCTTTCTTCGGGCCTTTTGGATTCACTCCAGCATGGAGAGTTCCACGCTTGTATTCGCCCATTACCTTAGCCACTTTCGCGGCCTTACCTGCTTTTGTTGTTGGTTTTTTCATAAATTTTCCTTCTGGGGTTTCGATGTTTAATCTATCGCAAACTATGTCAATAATATCGTAAATTGAAAGGGTATCTGGAAGATTCAAAACATATTGATATTCACAATATGTATCGTCAATTGTTATTGTAAATTCGCTTTTCATAGTCCATTCATTCCGTCTCGGATAAGTTTAAAAAATGTATCTGATGACATCGTGACTTTCCAAGGTTTATTATTCTTCTTTGAAGCCACCGCCCAAGCAATGCCTTTAGCATCCCGCTCGGCCTGCTCACAAGCCTTATCTAAATTTAAGTTCTCTACACACTTTACTTCAAAGTGGAGTTTACCTTTCAGTTCTTCACAGACTACATCTGGTGAGTCTTGTCCGCCTGCGAATTGCTGTCCTCGTTTAGCAGTGTAGCCTTCTGCTCGCAGTTGATCCCGCCACTGCCTTTCACCTCTTGCGCCTTTAGCTCTTGAGTTTATCATATTCTTTGAGTTGTTGTTCCAATCTAAAGCACTTAGCTTCCATTAAAGTGTAGTCTGTAGCATAGGAGTATGCTTTGTTTTTCCATTCGTCGCGTTCAAGTTCCATTTGGACTCGCTCGTTGTAAACTATCTTGAATGCCTCCCGCGCCTCGTCGCGCTCGCGTCTAACTTGTTGAATCTCCTCAAACCTTTCGTTTGCAAAATTATTTAAACCTTCGATCTGTTTTTTGAGACGCTTGCTTTTTAACCTCGCCTCGCTCGCGATCATTCTATCTATCCAAGACTCCCGATGGCGATACCTCTGCCACGCTAGGTTAAGCATCCATGCAAGCTGAATGGCGTAATTAAGAGGCCATGCCGCCATCACGATCTCCCTCGTCTGGTAATCCCGATAGCAAGCCGCCATCCAAGGCTTTGTTATGATGTTTTCAGAGACGCGCTCAAAAATGAAACGCTTAATCATGTCACTCATTTCGCGGCAGCACCTTTAATAATTTCAATTTTCATTTTGCTTCATCCCATCCAGCGGCCTTGCGCCAGCGGCTTGTTGTTTCTCTGTCAACGTGCGGTAAAAAGGCATCTCCAGATTGCCATATCTCCCTCAATGCCCCCCGCGCCTCGTCGCGCTCGCGCTCCAGCTGCTGTGCGTGGTCACGCATTTCACTGTAACGATCTTGCATGACGCGAGGGTTATGTAGTTCGCAGTCTAAAGCATCCGTTTCTGGTGTAGGTCGGTCGCTCATTTTGTTTCCTCCCAGTTTTGAACAATGGATTTGAGCCAGTCCATAGGTGTGTTGTTTATATGTTTGATGGCTGCACGCCAGGCGGCAGTTTCAAGCTGACCTTACCCAGAATGCTGTAAGCCAACCTCGCGGCGGCTCTCGCCTCGGCAAGTTCGCGCTTTAATTCTGCATTTTCCGAAAGCAACCGCAACATATTTGTTTTCATATCAGTCTCTGGTGTAGGTCGGTCGCTCATTTTGCTGCCTCCCAGTTTTTAAGCTGGTATTGATCAAACCAATTTCCATACGCATCCCACACCGCCTTGCTTGGGTTCTGGCACTTGCGGTCTGACCCGTCCTTTCTGAGCCAAGTCGGTCCAAGGTGCCGGTCAAAATCAAACCTCCAGACACGCCCTTTTACAACGATCTCATTGTCAGGCGCATCGCAGACGCTTATGATTGTGCTTGGCGAAACTCGGATGGATTTCATTTGGATTTCTTTATTTTTGCCAATTCATCCCGAAGTTCAGATACAACGCCGAATTTGTCGTTTTCAAAATCTATTTCAGCCAATGAAATAGCACTCTCGGTGATATAAATAAGCTTTTTGATTTGCTCACGCGCATTCTCAAGGCATTCTTCTTGAACCCTGTAAAGACCACGCCGAAATTCCAAATCCTCCCGCGCCTTGTCGCGCTCTTCGGCGAGTTTGTTAATTGCCAGCATGTGTTCGGTAGCAAGCGCCGTGTATTTTCCCTCGGCCTCATGCAAAAGCTCCCACGCCGCAAGTTCGCATTGCAAATCATTCTCCCTCTCCGTGTTCTCTGTGTCCTCTGTGGTCATAATTCGCTTTCAAAAGTTCTCGCTTTCACGATCAATCGCCTGGCATTTTCCATGAGGTCATAGAAAACTTCCTGAGAAAATTTCCGAGTCGGTGTGTCACTCATTTCGCGCCCTCCTTTATCCGTTCCACCTCATCCCGGAGCTCAGAAATAACGCCGATTTTGTCGTTTTCAAAATATATTCCAGCCAATGAAATAGCACTCTCGGTGATATAAATAAGCTTTTTGATTTGCTCACGCGCATTCTCAAGGCATTCTTCTTGAACCCTGTAAAGATCACGTTGAAATTCCAAATCCTCCCGCGCTTTGTCGCGTTCGTCTCTCGCATCGACTGTAAACTTAAAATTCTCACGCGCCTTGCGATACCAGTCTTTGCGTTCTTCTTCTAATCTTTTTATTGCCTTGTAAATCGCTAAATCCCGCTGATCTTGCAGGTTTATTATTCCACAACGAAAAGAATCAATCTCAGATTGCGCCATCACACTATGGTTAAACTCTAGTTCATTTGGCACATCTTCTGGTCTTTGAGGGGAACGAATTGATATGTCTCCCACATATTCCGGCATAGTGTCTTCCATATTAGTCTCTCTTTAGAAGCTCCTCTATGACTTGGTATGCGTCGGGATTATTGACTGGGATATATCGCTTCCCTTTTTTGCGGTAGAGTATATCTGACCCTGCTTGTGCTATGCGTGCTTGTGCGTTCATGCGAAAAATATCTTGCACTAAATGTAGTGGCGTGTCAATATCCAATCTTCATCAAAGATTACATTGCGCTCAGTATTGTTAAACAATAGTTGACTCTACACACAGGCAGTGTAGTGTTGAATCCGCTGTAGCGCACGCGGCCGTTCGCGTAGAAACGAACGCAATAGAAGGTTAAATCGAAACAACAATACATCATCACCTCGTCACGGGAATATTTCTACCCGACATTCAATCGGTCTTCTACCGTGGCGGGGGATGGCCCCTCATGCTATGAGTAAATCAAATTTATTAATTGATGAGACACCATTGGTGTTTCAGCCAAGCCTTGCAAAAATGATAGGATTATCTGAAGCGATAATACTACAAACCATGCATTACCTTTGTGGAAACAAAAGGTGCGGAAGATTGGTTGATGACGAAAGATGGATATACAATAGTTACAAGGGGTGGAAGGATGAGTTTTTTCCATTCTGGAGTGAAAGAACTATTGCTGATGTTTTCCGTGCGCTTGAAACAATGGGACTGATTAAGTCGTCTCAACTGGACATTAAACAGGGCAAGGCAATGAAGTATTATACGATTAGCCAAGCTGCAAAAAGCGTGCTTACAAGTGATCGCTTGACCCATCTGGAAGATTCTTCCACATGGGGGGGGATGCTCCAAGATTTGCCAGATGCCATGCTCCAAGATTTGCCAGATGCCATGCTCCAAGATTTGCCAGATGCCATGCTCCAAGATTTGCCAGACCATGTGGCAAAAAATGGACGATCCGCGCGTGCGTCTATTATTTCTAATATAACAAAGACTCATACAGAAACTCATGTAGAGAGTTTTGAAAATGAAAAACCAAAACAATCTCATGAACTCCACCATACAGAAAGGCCGCATTGTGAAAATGCAACTTCAGATTTTGAAACATTCTACTCCGCATATCCTCGTAAGATTTCAAAACCAGTCGCCGAGAAAGCATGGAAGAAACAGAAGTGTGTTCTCTCCGAAGTTATGCCAGCACTTGAGAAACAGAAGAAACTATGGAACGATCCTCAGTTCATTCCTCACCCAGCTTCATGGCTCAACGGCAGGAGGTGGGAGGACGAATTACCGAGCGGTAACAGAACAACATCAACACAAGTAAAAGTCCGATCAGTTTTACCGAGCAGCAACATTGATCCATCAACAAAAAAGAAGCAGTGGTATACGCTATGCGAAGAGCGTGGCGAGAAGGAAGAATTCAAGTGTTGGCTTATTGAATCAAGACCGGAAGAGTGGAGCGACTTCTTGCCTTCTATGGACGTCCGGTGGTGGGTTGAGTTTTGTAATAGACCTGTTGAGTTTTAGTGATACAATCGAAACGAACACATGAAACGCATTAAGCTTCTCTGGCTTTACATCAAGCGAGAATATTACATCGCTCAACTGGTGTGGAACGAAATCAAGATCACAATCATCAAGTCACTCTCCAAATGAAAGAGTTCATTTTAATGACAGCAATTGCCATGCTGTTTATTTTCACAATTTCCGCTTGGCAACGGGCAACCAAGCCGGACCTTACCATATGCCCACTCTGCAATCAACACACACAAAAAACACACAATGAAAGAATCGGGTCACTACTACGATCTCACAGGCAAAGCAGTCTTTGAGGTTCCAGATAAATCAAAAGGCGGAATGCGCGGAACGACGCTCCGAGACGCAAAATCACTTGGTTTACTGCCTTCAGTAACAACAATCTTCAAGTGTCTAGCAGCACCGGAGCTTGATAGGTGGAAGCAACAGCAAGTCCTCATGGCAAGCCTCACGCTTCCTCGTAATCCAAAAGAAAGCGATGATAATTATTGCTCGCGCATCATGGTTGATGCATTTAAGCAGGTTGAAGTTGCCGCTGATCTTGGAACTCAAATTCACAAGGCACTTGAGAATCATTTCCAAGGACTGCCATACGATCCAATTATGGAAGACTATGTTGCACCCGTGAAGAAGTGGGTGGATCATAATCGAGTCAAATTCCTCCAGCATGAACTGCGATTGGTTAATCCAGAAGTTGGCTATGCCGGAACTACAGACGCACTGATTGAGAAAGATGGTGTGTTGTATGTCTTGGACTACAAGAGTCGAAAAACCAAGCCGGAATATGAGGTGAAGCCATGGAGCAAAGAGCCGATGCAGATTGCAGCCTATGCTCATGTTGCAAAGGCGACCCGTGGCGTGAATCTTTACATATCAACAACAGAACCTGGGCGAATTGGTACGGCATGGTATGATGAGAAGACACTCACAGAAAATTACGAAGCGTTTACACATGTCTGTAAGTATTGGCAGTTTGCAAACAGATATGTTCCTCCGAGTGGATCATTCTGAAAAAAATAAAAAACTTTTTATTGACCACAGATAAAAACCAAGTAGAATAAAAACTGCATGAACACACAAAGCGAAAACATCGGTGAGCTTGCTGCCGCACTAGCAAAAGCGCAAGCAGAGGTAGGAACAGTCACGAAGGATTCAGAAAATCCCTTCTATAAAAATTCTTACGCCAGTTTGGCTGCTGTATGGGAGGCAACACGTCCAATCCTGTCCAAAAACCAACTCAGCGTAGTCCAAATGCCAAGCTCTGACGAGCATGGATACTATGTTGAGACGCAGTTGATGCACTCATCCGGTCAATGGATTCGTAGCCGGACATACATGAAGCCAGCCAAGGATGACCCGCAAGGCATCGGTTCGCTGATCAGCTATGCTCGGCGCTACGCACTTCAAGCAGTCACCATGATTTGCCCTGACGATGATGACGATGGTGAAGCGGCAATGGGTCGCCCCGCTCCACAAAAGCCAGCAGAAGCACCGAGGCCAGCGCCGAAGGTGGAGACACCTAAGGCAAAGACCGCGAAGCCTACGGAGCCAGCGAAGGAGACCGAAGATAAGCCGAAGTTCAAGGGTGAATCTCACCAAGAACTTTTCCAGCAACTCATTGAGTATGGAGTTACCCAAGATGATTTCATGGGTGCGCTCCGACACGCTGGAACTATTCCAGATAATGCAAAAAATTTCTTCTTGATGAAGGAAGCAACCGCTCAAAAATTCTTGAGCGAACTAACAACAACAATTGGTGTGGTTCGTGAATGGATCGCACTCTACAAAAAATAATAACATGCCAGAATACGATAACAAAAACTCAGGCGTCCTATTCACTAATACGAAAAAGAATGAGAAACATCCAGACTTCAAAGGTCAACTCAATGTTGATGGGAATGATTGGGAAATCGCTGCATGGAACAAAACCAGCAAAGCTGGAAAGCAATTCCTGTCGCTGAAAGTATCTGTTCCTTATGTCAAGGAGACATCCAAGGACACTGATTTGAACGAGGATTTCTGATGGGATAGGGGGCGGCGAGGTTGATGTCTTTTCCTCGCCGCTCCTAAATCATATGAAAAAATATCCAGTTTTAGGGGTTATCCTTCCTGACAAAGTAAAAAAGGAACTTAAAAAACAATCGGCAAGGAATGGTAGGTCAATGTCAACTGAAGCCGCTCGCATCATAGCCAAAGAACTTGGCATGGAATCTGCTGAATAATCAGCGATGAATACACAACTCAAGGGTCAGTTCTTTACCCCAAAAGGAACAGTAACACGTCAGCAGTTAGCAGAGAGTCTGGCAGGCAAATATAAAACAGACATCAAGACAGCACTTAAACTCATATCAATCTGTGAGCGAGAGCTTGAGCTTGAAGAAGATGCGCCAAACAATCACTTCGCATTACTGGAAGAAGCTTGTGCTATCATTCAGTTTGATCGAGGCGAGATTGATGCGAAAGAATTGAAGATGACTATTGTTAAACAAGAACTTACTGAAGGAACTGAGGAGTCAATACTTGAGGCTGCACTGAATACTCGGTTGGACAATGGTTACAGCAAGCTGTCGGAACGTTATGATTTTGGTGAGTTTATGACTCAGTTCAGGCCAAAGGATGGAATCATTCCTACACCGGAGGATTACGCTGCTGCCATTGGCATGGGTGTTGATATGTCAAGCAAGGGGATGTGGCTTGCTGGTGATGGCATCCGTTACCTGTATGCTACTGGACATGAGAATGTTCTGACGCAAATTGCATCGAGTCTCAAGCTATCGTATAGCCATGTAAGCAACTGGCATCGTGCGGCATCACGCATTCCAGCGCATCTTCGCAACGAGATTAGTCCGACTGTTGCCGTGGAGATTGCTACTGCAAAGTTTTCGGAAGATGAACAAGAGAATAATAAGAAGGTGTTGCAACTCGTTGCTCAAGCGAGGAAAGAGAAATGGTCTTGCCAAGAGGCTCGTTCTCATGTTCGTGCAGAGAAGGGTGGAGTGCAGAAGAAACCAGTAAAGCTATCATGGGTTTCCGAGTTTGGGGGGAACGAAGACCTTCTTGTTATAGCTTGCCAGTGGTCAATCGGTGGGGGTGCTGGAGAACTGGATCAGTTCCACTTCATAGGTAAACTGGTGAAAATTTTCAACAGACTGTCTGAAAATACACAGGGATCAATACGCTTAATAGTCAATGACCGGATCAAAGAACACGCATCGCTTGAAGAAACCGGAAAAGAAGGATTGTTTGACGAGGATACCATTCAAGAACTGCTGAAGATTTCAATGAACAACTTCAAATGAGTGAAACTTTTGTTCGCGCTGATCGGAGGCGCTGGATGGATTTGGAACATCGTCAAGATCGTGCAAAGCGGTTTCGATGTCATCACCGGCATGTTAATTGCCCGCTGCATCGGCGTGTTTGTCGCTCCGCTGGGCGCAGTGCTTGGGTTTCTGTAGGCGCAGCGCGTGGCGGCTAACATTGATGGACTAATGCACTACGCACTAAACGCACCTGTCCCGCAGCACATTTACGGATATGTAGAGAAGCGAATTCTATTCGGCCTTGATCATGTCGATGGATACGAGCCCTGCGTAATCACAGGTATCACATCAATACCAGGCCGAGCTTTGCACTTTTCTATTCTCTGCGAGAGCGGGGCGCAATGGGCAAGGATTCCGATTCATTGCCTATACCACAAGCTACCTCAAGTAGATAATAGGCTATCTTTTAGTGTTTCAGACCTTCAGATGTGGGATAGCATGGGTTTAGAGTTCAGTGTGGTTCAGTATACTTACTTCCGAGAGATGGCATGCTCTTTTATAAATCGAGATCGCACTAGAATCCCTGCGCAATATTGGTTCACTCTCGATCATACCGACAACGGATATAGTCTGTCTCCAACACAGCACAAGTGCTTTCACTTATTGAAATGTTGTGATGGGTCAGGTCAGATCGCAGCTATGCCCAACAACAGAATCGTGTGGCATGATCCTTCGTTCGTTAAGCAAGGTGAGATTCCAAAATACAAGGTGATGGCAGATATAACTTGGCATGCAGAGCAACAAGCTCTTGACAATCCGCACGATACAGCATTTACTGAATGATATGGCAAGAGCAAAAGGACAGGATTTAACACCAAAGGAGCGTGAGTTTTGCAAGTTTCTTGCAACAGGCATGCCTGTTTACAAAGCGTTTTATCAAGCCGGATACAAAGCAACGAACAACAAGTATGCCTCGATGAAGGGGTCTGCTATCTCGTCCCGTCCAAATTGCGCAAAGTATATTGCTGAGTTGAAGGACGCTAACTGGTTGTCTAATGTAATGAGCATTGCTGAGAAGCGTTCACTCATGGCCGAGATCGCTAGAGCTAAACCATCAGACATCACCGAGAATTCTCCAGTTGCCTCTATATCGATAGATGGCGAGGGAAACAGGTCAATACAAGGTCCGAAGGTTTCAGACAAGCTGAAGGCAATTGAACTCGATGCTAGGATATCCGGCGAGTTATCGCAGGAGAATGATTCCAGAACACAAATTGCAATCCAATTGATCAATGATCGGCTTGAGATTCCAAGCAAGGAGGTGAATCAGATTGAAGAGTAAAGGACTATACGCAAATATCCATGCCAAGCAGGCAAGAATTGAAGCTGGCAGTGGTGAAAGGATGCGGAAGGTTGGCGCAAAAAGTGCTCCAACTGCAAAGGCATTCCGAGAGTCTGCCAATACTGCAAAGAAAAAGTAAAAGCAAAAGGCCGCTCCGATTAAAGAGCGGCCTTTTTGTTGAGTGTTTTATTGTTAAACGATTGGCTAGCTTAGTGGTGTGTCGCAAATATCGGCGTGTTTGGTGATGCGGGTGAAGTCTGGTTCTTCTTTGCGCTTGAACGACAGGACGCTACCGGAGTTTCCGAGGATACAACAATTTTCTTTGATCTTTTCCCGTCCGTAAATCTCAGCTTCGGCTAGGCTATTGAATTGGAAGTTACGGTTTGCAGTGGACAAGGTAATCATTAGATTCCTTTCCTTGCACGATTGAGGGCTGCGCGGCACCGCATCATCAAGAGCGTTTCGCCGTCTCCGTATGCGTCCAATACGGCTTCTAATACTTCCATCATCTCCTTCTTTACAGACTCACCGGACAGTGGTGAATCCTTGAATCTGAATAGTGGTTCCTGTTTGTGCATAGCGTGTGTTCTCATTTTGTCTTTTTGGTTTTGGTCTGTTGTTTAATCGCAATAGCATTTTGCGTTGCAAAGATAAACATGGATATCGCCATCGTGCTCGTATTTACACGAGAAGTCTTGGCCTCCCATTCCATGTATCTCGCCAACCGATCTTGCGCCGGATTGCGTGATTTTCTGAGTTGATGTGACGATGAAATCATATCGCTCAACATTTCCGTTTAATGATACATATGTCCTTTGACCTTCAAATGTGATTGTGTTTTTCATGTGTGTTTTGTGTTTGTTTCTGTCATTTTCTGTCATTTTCCGGCATGATTGCCAGACTGCTACCCCTTCCGTAGAAGAGGCAGAGTGTCTGATTATCTACCAGTGGCCTTTGTTACTGCTGCGTGACATATTGCAATGATTTCTGCGCGGCAATCGTTTTTGTCGCAAGCAAGTATGCAAATTTGCATGAGTGCTTCTAGCATCATTGGCGCTGATGCCTTAACAGGGTCGAACTTGCGATTGCGTTTAACTTTCTCCCAATTAGGTGGTGTGTTGAATGAGTTTGATGTATTCACACCATTTTTATCATATGTATTTTTCATGCCAGCACTGCTTTCTCTATCGTGGCAATCATATGTTTGATTTCCAATCCGTCCGCATTTATCTTGTTAAGAAGCAAATCCAATGCGAAAAGTAAATCCGGTGCGGCGGCGAATAAGTGCGCGGTTTTCTCTTCGATATTTTCCGCAACTGTTTCAGTAGCAAAATCACTGGTTTTATGGCAAACACTGAAAAGGCGTTCAGTGCCCTTGATACAGAGTAGTTTTTCGTTAGGAGTAACGAAGAGGTTTTTTGTGTTATTCATTTTATTATTGTCGTGTGGAGTGTGTTATTCATTTTTGTGTTAGTGTTTGAGGTTTTTAGGGATAAGAGCCAGTGTGTTTCTGCCTTCAGAAATGATATTGCAAACCATTTGGGAAAAATAAGAGCCAACATTTTTATGTTTTGCGATTCCAAGATGATCGCGAAAATCCCGTGTGTTTTCATGGATACAGTTTCCAAGGTAGTCCTCCGCGATTTTCATCCCGCGAAAGGAAAGAGTAGCTTTGACCGCAAAGCAAAGCCAGTCCCCCCTTTCAATCATTCTTTGCGTCTCTCCCGTCTCATCGAAGGAAAAATCAGGGAGAGGCTCTTCCATTGCGTCAACTTTGACTGTGAAATTACGGGTGTTGAATGTGTATATATTTTCGAGTGTTTGCATAATGTTATTCTGTTGAGTGTTTTATTTTACTTTTCCGCCATTTTTTCCGCATTTTTTATCAATATAATCTAACCAGCGTTGGCGCATGAAGTTTGGATTCTGACTTGCGCAAAAATCCGCAAGTTCAAGAATTGCGGAGCGTGAAAATATCCCTTGTGAGGAACGGTCTTTTGGTGTGGATGCAATGATGACGTCAGCTAGTGCAATGAGTTGTTTTTTTGACATATTTTTAGTGTGTTTAATGTTTGTTTTTTTAGTGTATTTTATTGTCAGCTTCAACCGCAGGTTCGTTCAAAATAATTTCAACGGACTTCCTGCGGTCGTGCCTGTATATGTTTCCGTATTGGTTGGTGCTGGTCGTCTTGGATTTCTTAACCCATTGGGTTAATGATTTCTCGCCGTTCGCCCACTCTACTGAGGTGATGTAGCGCGTTCCTATATTCAGGTTTCCGATTCTATTTTTCATTTGATGCGTTCTCCTGAACCTTTGCGATTGTCAATGATTTGCTGGTGATGTTGCCATATGGCGAAACTTGCCAAGGGGCGGGTGTGTGTGGTGTGTTATTCATTTTTGTGTTAGTGTTTGAGGTTTATTCTGGAGGGAAAGTAAACCCCGCGTTTTGTTATGCCGCTATTTACAAAGCCGTTTGCATTTGCGGAAACTGCACGCAATTTAATTAGAGAGGAGCAGACAACGGATGGAACGAGGCCCGCAATGCATAAGAGGCTATAATAAGATAAAGATTAAGGCAGCGATGAGCGCAAAGAGTGTGAGCAAAAGCCCAAAGAAGCGGGACTTTGCGCGGCTGTATTGGAGTGATGAAGATAGTTTGTTCATTAGATTAGATTTTTTCCGCATAGTTTGATACAAGCCATTGATACGCCTCCGATTCTCTGAGCTCAGCAGATAGTTGCTGGGAAAAATTAGATGGACGAAGGCGACAAATGAGACGATAACCGCGCGACCCCTGTCCGCTGTGATAGTCCATGCAAAATTGCGCCAATTCAAAATAGTAGTCTTTATATAATTTTTTCATGATAATAGGAAAAAAAGCGGGACGGATTGAACATCCCGCGTATTGGATTAAAACGAGGAAACAATCACACCGCCGTCAAATTCGATCAGCTCTCCATGATCGTTGATATAGTCGCGGATTTTATCTCGCATTGCGTCATAGCTAGAGGTTATATCGATTGCGAGCGCGTCGATATACTCCTCTCCGAAGTAATTATGTGCCCACTCTTGTAGGCTGGCATATTCGGAAAAATCGCAGCGTATGGCGACATAATCAAACTTTAGCTCCTCGCCCGGGCTCTCTTCATATCCTTCCAAGTGTTCAACCAAGGCGATCGAGCCATTATAGCTCCAATTTGCATTTTTATCGTTGAATAGGATGTCCGCTGCTTCTGATGTTGATAATGTTGTTTCCATGCTGTTTAGTATTTATTGGGTTTTTTGTTATGTGTTTTCATGTTTTGTTGGTCAGGCGGGAGCGGGCACTGGTTATTTGCGGCCTCCACTGCGCCAGCGTATTCGGGCGGTATGTCATTGGCGCGGAGGCAATCCATCGCCAGCGCGAAAATGCATTCGGTTTCGCCGTGCAGATCCTCGGGAAAATCTTTTTCGCCGCTATCGTAACGGTAAGCGAGCCCCATTTTTTCGCAGATAATTTGCATGCGTGTTTTGACGGCCTCAATTTGAGCGTCGCTGCAGGTTCCGTATGCGTCATCCTGTTCGCCGATGAGTATATTTTTCATTTTATTAAGTATTTATTGGGTTTTTTGGTTAATCGGCCGTTAAAACCGAATTAGCGATATCGACCATGTCGGAGATTTTGCTAATTGCGCGCTGTGCAAACTCATCCTCAGTAATTTCTAGCATCCACGGCATTGGTGGGTCACATTTTTCCGTGGTATCAATAATCATTTCTGCTATTTTTTTGAGCCGGTTCATTTTTTGTATGCTGTTCATTTTTTTGAGCTGGTTTATTTTTTGTATGTGCGCCGGTAGTGGCAATTGTTACATAGCACCCGCCGTGCCAAGTTTTCAGCCCATTTTGTCCAATGGTTTACGCTAAAAAATGCGTAGCACATTCCGTGCCAAGGGAAATTATTGCCTGTTTACTAGGTAATAATTGCCACTACTAGGAAGTAATTGCCTATCTGAAAAGAGGGATTATTTGCAAGCTACGCAAATCAAACGATTTACACGTAATCGCAGC
>Ga0315273_10007965_pt1 | contig 13340 bp, 13 predicted proteins | sample YL17G02_0_MG_FD_205753 | JGI IMG/M metagenome (GOLD analysis project Ga0315273, IMG submission 205753) | Sediment microbial communities from Yellowstone Lake, YNP, Wyoming, USA - YL17G02_0 | ecosystem: Environmental > Aquatic > Freshwater > Lake > Sediment | place: USA: Wyoming | collected...
CTTGAACAGGAAACCAAGTGTACCTGCAGGTATTGTGGGTACACTCCCAAAGGCCCCGATGTAGAATGCCCTAAGTGTGGTGCTCCTTTGCCAGATTGCTAAGGTGAAGTTATGTCAAACTATTCAAAACTTGAACGCCAGTTTTTGGGTGAAGACGTTTGTGCACAGCAAGACAGAACTAAACCAAAAATCACACCTAGCACAGACAAAATGCCTTATGCACTTCAAGCTTTCGAAGTCGACGATTTTGTAAACTTCGGTAGAGATGAACTGGGCGCCGACCTTGATCGCATTAGGCGAGACTTCCGCATAACATAGAAAAAGCCTTGACTTTCCTTGTTAGTTTTCTATAATGAAGGGGTCACAATACACCTCAAGGAGTAGGTTCCCGTGGAAAGTCATAGATGGAAAAGTCCGCACCATCTTAGGGTGGACTACTACGTGACCACCACCAAGGAAAAAAACACCATGTGCTACATTTGCCCCAAGTGTGAGACTGCTCTGCAAGACCTCATAACCACCAACGTCAAAGCGAAGAAGGCTTTCACCATCTGGGAGATCACGCAGACCTGGGTAGTTGACAAGCAGACCTGGGTAGTCAACAACAACTTGTGTGCTTCCCGTTCCTGTCACAGGGATCTCAGCACCAGAGCGAGGGAGTTGTTCAACCAGCACGACAAGGTGTGGGTTGGTTATGCCTGCTACCCCATACCAAACGGACCGCTGCTGTTCTTCCCCGTTCCTCGGTACTTCGATGTGCGCATCGGAAAGATAGCTACCGCCATAAAGGAAACTGGTTTTCACGAAACATAGCAGAACCAGAACCTCTTAAGGTAACCCTTGCCTCACCACAACTACCAAATACCCAAGGTTCTCCTACCTCACGAAATTGAGGAGAGGGAGCAGCTCAAGCGCGAGAAGGAAGAACACCGCCGGCACCAGGAAGTCCGTCAACAGCTGCAAAACCTCTCTAAAAATGTGGCTATTGACCTCGCCAAGTTTGAGGTAGGAGCTGTCTGGCCACCTGAGCTGCATCATTATCATCATCTTAAAAGTTGGACCACCTCTAACTCAGTCACTACCTGGCCTTGTAGTAACGTACGAACCCTTTGGCATGGCACCCGCATTGATAACCTTGGTAGCATAGCTAAGAATGGTCTTAGTGTAAAGTATGCAGGGCGTCACTGCTTGTTTGGTGCCGGTTTGTACTTCGGGAATATTGGTAAGGCATTAAATCATAGAGGCTATGACGACCTAAGCGTAGTCATGAAGTGTGCCGTAGCAATGGGTAACATTTTTTACCCAGCTGCTAGTGGTAAACCTACCTGCGTGGGCCTTGACAAAGAATACCAAAGTCTGCATATGAGACAAGGCTACCAGGTAGCTGGTCTATGGAGTAGTGTGGCTAACGCTGATGAGCTTGTGGTCTATTCAAACACCCAAGTTAATGTACTCAACATTTTCGTATTTACCAAAGGCCAGGTAGAGCTAGCACCACCAACTAAAGTAGTCATGAGTAGGCAGCATTGGCTACAGCACCAGAAGTATAGTTCAGCTAGTGCAGTATTGGTCAGGTCAAATGCTAAGTGCAGCAGGCATCCTTGTACCCGCGATGGCGAAACCTGCTGCAATGCTTTTGGCATGGCTCAGTGCATTAAAGTAGGTCGTAACAGTTCAGTGAGAGACCGTGCTAGCTGGTGCCCCCACTTCAACCCACCAGTAATCAAAAAACGTTAACCACTTTATGCTAACCATAACCACCCATCCGGTGCTAGTCCTCAACTACGCCCATGAGCCAATTAAAGTTATTGATTGGCAAAAGGCAGTTACCCTTTTCTACCTAGACAAGGTTGACGTTCTTAGCTCTTACCCCACCAAGCTTCATGCTCAGCATGTAACTCTTTCCATACCCGCAGTGATTAGGTTGAAGGCTACCAGCCAGCACTACTACCAAATGATTAGGTTTCGGAGAGACTTCTTGTATGCCCGTGACAGCTACACCTGCCAGTACTGTGGAAGGCCTTTCCCTTATAGGCAGTTAACCTTCGACCATGTACAGCCTAAGAGCCGCGGTGGGCAACGTACGTGGGAAAACATTGTAACGGCATGTAAGAAGTGCAACTCTAAAAAAGACCGACATACACCTGGTGAAGTACGCATGCGTCTGCACAAGAAGCCACTAAAACCAAAGTGGTTTCCTCCCCTTCTGTTGGGTTCTTTTAAAAATCAGGTGCCTCCGCAATGGAAGCTTTTCGTAGACTGGGTTAACCATCCCAAGAATTAGCTGCTTGAATCACTACTCCGAGGTTTTTGAGAAGGGCTTCAAGACGAGAATCTTGAAGAGCCTTAGCTTCTACAAAAAAGGTTACAAGGGCTTCAATGGCATCATAGTGGTTGCGCCATGTGGATTGGTGAAGCACTACTTCTCGCTTACTGGTAGGACTGCAAAACACTAAACTGGCAGCTGCGTCACAAATCAGTTGGTCCTCTGCTTTTGCTTTGAGGAAACGTTCTTCAGCTTGTTGCTGGCTCTCCAGGTCTCTTATCTTTTCAAACCCCAGGTCGGCAGCTAAACTTTCAAACCCCTCAGGAATGAGCTGCCCATTAAGCACTGCAGTGGTTAAAGGCTTGCCTAGCAGTTCCCAGCACTCGGTGCAAATGACTCCTGTAAGGGTGGTCACCCAGTTGGTGCCTACATCTTCTGCACTAGTCAGTAACCGAGGAGCTCCTGTTTTTGTTTGGTCAAAGGCTTCCTCTTTAAGGCATCGCTCGCAAACTAGGGTAGTGGTGTTTGGCATGGTAAAGCCCTTCGTAACTTTGCCTAGGTGGAAAGAGGGAAAGCCTCTGGTAGTTTGTGGGCACTAACTACCAGACTTGGCAACTCGCTTGTTTCACCGTAAACAGCGTCGGTTTCAGACATGACCTTCCGCTGTTCGGCTGTCCACAAGGCTGCAGGCGTGCTTCTCACATCTTTCTGCAGTTCTGCGAGTGAAAGACCTAAGTACTTACTAGCTAGCCTACCAAGTTGTTCTTGGTTTAGTACACTTATGTCACGGTGTTTGACCCCTTCCAACCACTGCTCAAACAGCTTATCGGTAGTATGACCCAACACCAGCTCAGCAAACATTTGAAGCCTGGCACTGGCATGATTACTTAGCTGTCCCAAAAACAGGTTGGTGTGATCTGCTCGTAGTGTACTAGGCAACACATCAATGAGCTTGAACCCATCAGTCCCCAATTCTTGTAACAAACTGATGTGGGTGAGCTGATACTCGTCTAGCTCATTTTTGACCAAGCTAATGAGCGGGATCTTGCGCCGCTGTCTTCCTTCTTGCCACGCTAGACGAGCGGCAGCAGCATCTGGTTTTTTGTCGTAGAGCTCACTGACAGGAATGTAGGTAGCAGCCGTGCCTTCTTTTTTGTAGGTCACTGGAACTTCCAAAACCCCACCTGCACTTAGCTTGCGAGCACTGCGACTACCTTCTACCAACACCTGTTTGATGGTTAGGTCCTGAGGGTTGAAGTGCCAAGCTTCCTTACCACCTTCAACTTTGTGGGTACGGCTAATGTGACGGCGTCTAGGCCGGCCAAACTTTCCGGCCATATTAAATACATTGTGCTGAAGGGCACGTACAGCACTTTTTAGTAAGTGCTCTTCACTGTAATCTAACACTTCGTACCGTCTAATTATGTAGACGGCAAACAACCGTAAGTCATTTTCAATGTCAGCACTAGGCTGCCCTAGGTCATATTTACTTACGTACTGAAGGTAGTGCTTAGCTAGATTCTTCACAATTGGTTCTAGCTTCCGTGTTAGACAATTCACTTCATTCTCTGTGTGCACCTTAATGGGAGTTTTGAACTTCTTAAGAATGGTATGTTGTTCTTGAGGTGTTAGCGTTCCGAACAACTGCACTAGGTCACAGTGGGCTACCTTAGTAGTTTTGGCAACTGCTGCAAACCGAGTGGCAGTTTTCCGTGGGAACCCTGCCATGGCATGAAAGGCTACCAACAATTGGTTTTTGTAGGTGCTATAGTCAATGAGATCTTTAACGGCCATGAACTGTTCAAGGTCTTCATTGGCTCCGCTGGTGATCGTCTTAAAATGTTTACGGTATTGGCGCCGGTCAATGAATCGGCAAGTGTAGAGGGCAAGAACTCGAAGCGTGGTGGGCAACTGGTGTAAGTTTGAACTATGTTCCAGAACTTTGACCGCCAGAGTGTAGACGCTCTCCATGCTGTGTGCCTCCCATTGAGTTTTGAGCTTTGCTGAGGTGTGGGATCGGGTTGGGTCAACTAGAAACCTACCTGCTGGGCTGACGAATAAACTACACTAGCTTAGCCCGCCTTAAAAAGCAAGCTAAAAGTTAATAAGCAAAGAGTTTTTAGGGGTTAGGGGAGAAAACCTAAAGGAAGTTGTTAAGGGTAGAAAACTTGCTACAACTTCCACGTGCGGAGTAGCTCAACAAACTTGTTGCTAAAAATCTGTGGGCTAGGTGAACCAGCTTCCAAGTCTAAAATTGTTTTTACAGTTTTAGTTGTTAGATTTGTCTTTGCCAATTCCTTAAATAAAAGTGCAAGAGCAGTAGTCAGTTCTTGAGGGGTGGCTTTCTTAGCCTCTATGAGGTCTCCCACTATACGACTGGTTTGACCTTTTACTTTCACATCGGGGAAATGTTTTTGCAAAATATCATAAACTTTATAGAGGAACACCGAAGACCTAGGTGGTTCTTTTTCTGGAGAAGGCCCAGGTGCCCGAAGCTTTCTTGGTTTAGCTTTATCTAAGTTCTTAACCGCACGGCCGTGTGCAAGGCCAAGGGTAAGTACTGCACCTAGTAGTTTAATGGCGGTTTCCACTGTCGTAGCAGCATAAGTGTACTTGCAAATTGCAACCAGCATTTGCTTGAAAGAAACCTCTCCTAGTTTCTTAGTGAAAACGTAAAAAAGTGGAAAGGGTGCAGTTATGGCTACTACCAACGATCCATCTTTAGCATACTTTGGAACAACTCTTCCTGTGTAACGTCCTCCCGTAAGTTTATCAAGCAAAGGCTTTAGTGCATCTTTTGAAACAACCTTCCTATACTTCTGGTTTTTGAGGAGTGTCTCACTCTGCTTCATGGTAGTTGCCCACACTTCGGGGTCAGTGTGATCAACTATAGTTTTGAGAGATGTAAAGGTTTCTTCTTTGAGGTTACCTGCTTTAACAGCGTCTTCAGCTTCTTTGAGAACTGCTTGAGTGTTTTGTATGGGGAGTTTAGCATTACGAGCTAGCAGTTCCATAACTACTAGCTTAGCCCACTCTAAGGAGTCAGCTTGGTTGGTGGGATCAGAAGGTTTAGGTAAACGTACTGTGGGGCTCACCTTAGCATTTTGAACCTGACCAATGGCATCCAGAAGGCTTGCTATTTGTTCTTTGCCAACCCCCACATAATTAAAACCACAAAAACTAAATAGTAGGTCAACAAGGCCTTTGCTAAAAGTTGTTGTGCTGACAGTAAAGAACAGTTGACCCTTCGTAGGTCCTGTAAGAGAAAAGAGAACTTCGGCAGAGGTACCTTCTAGGGTGGGTTCTTTTGCTACTAGAGCAGTCACGCTGTGGCGCTTAAGTTCTTGTTGACAGAGCCCCACTACTTGTTGAGAGTTTTTGGGGAGTAGAGCAGGATCCAGCTTCACCTTCTTACTAGGCTCTGTGGGCTTAGCTGGGGTCGTAGTTGTGTGGCTAGGCGTTTTGTGAGGGGCAAGCTCCTCAGTTAACCCTGGGTCTGCAGCGGGTGGGTCAGCTGCAAGCCTTCTACGATGTAGGTCAAATCTTTTGATCATGAAGACCCATACCTAGCAATAGAGGTGGTTACTCTTCAAGTTCTTCTTCAAGGGGCTCTACTTCCTCTTCCTCTACTATCTCCTCTTCAGCTATACCCCAGAGTTCCTGCAAGCTGTTAAGCAAAAACTCTCGGCAGTCTTTAAGCTGACCAATGTATGCCTTCAAAAATGCTGCGTAAGGAACTTGCCCTGCATTAGGTGCAAGAACCGACCCCTCTTCATCCTCAAGAGGAGTATTTAGCTCAGTGAGGTTAGCATTTGCTGTAAGCAGTAGTCCATTAGTATTGGCGAGTTGCTCAGCAACATACTGAAAAGCAATTTGGTCATCGTAGCCAACGTTTTTAGCAGCTTGCCGAAGCTGCATGCGACGGTTAACTAAACGGTTGGCGTGGCGGCTGTTGTGCCTCATGGTATTTCCTTCTTTCTGTGTGGTGGTTCCTTCTCGTTCTTGAAACCACTGAAGCTCATACTCAAGATACCGAATTTCATCGCGGTAGCTGAAGAGGTCTTCTTGCAATGCCTTGCGCTCTTCATCATAAGAACTAGTGCTGTGCAACTTTTTGACTAAGCTGTCACGTTTAGCGTACAGCTTAGTGAGTTTTGCCGTCAACTTTTCAATGGTAGCTTGGTTGCTTTGTATGTCTTGTTCTCGCATGGTGCTATTTCAAACTCCTTTTACTTTATGCGCAATGCAAGCCCAGTTGTGTTTTCAAACAGTTCAATTAAACTGTCTGCGTAAACACCTTCCAGTTCTTTGACTGTAGTAACTGCCGTACCTCTAATGTGGAAAAATTCTACGCTGTAGGTATCGCTTGGGTCAAGGGTAATGCGAATCTTGTTGGGTTTATTTCCTCTGGCTGGCCAGCTAAATGTAAGACCACTATGAGTAGCAACAAAACCTTTTGCACCAATCATAGCTTTAAGACGATTACCCCCACCCAGTTGCTGCATAATGACCTTAGCAATTTTCTGCGTCTCTAGATGAATCGGTTGCCACCTTTGCAACAGGTTTAGAAGCAGGTGTTGGCTGCTTTTTGGTGTAGGTAGGAGTTCTAACAGGGCTGAGCTCGTAGCGCCTTAACAATGCTTTCCAGCTACGGAAAGCTGAAGCAGTAGCCCACCTAACGCTAATGAGGTACTGCCACAGCTCTTCCATTTCAGGAGTGCTAAGTCCCATTTCGTTTTGGAACATGATGGCCCACTGCTCTAACTGCAACCCTGTTTGCCCAAGGCCATACAGAGAAGGCAGTTTAGTGAGCTGTGCTTCTTTGTACCCTTCCCAAAAGTACTTAGCTAGTTCCCTAAGCTCCGGTGACTCTTTAACCTCCCACTGTGGGTCAGGCACAACTGGAGAGTTGTGCTGGTCGGCAAACTCAGCCATGTCACTAGGCAGGTTAAACTTGCGTGGGCGCAAAGGACTTCCGTCGTTGTAAGCAGTAGCAGCGTTGCGTCTCTTTTGATTGTGAAATGTTCCATCAAAAATGTGTGGGTGTTTCTTTTGCTTTTCAACAAGAGTCTTAGTTACCTGAATGACTCCATCAACTACGTCGTCAAGAGCTTTTTGCTCCTTCACAGGCAAGTCAACACCAACGTCTTCCCCAAAGTTGCTGTCTTGGAAAGCCTGCCAGAAAATAGAGAAATTGGCAGGGTTGCTCATAGCATCTTGAATGGCTAGTCTGTATTCATCCAAGATGTGAACAGCATCAGTATGGGGGCCATTACCCCAACCGTTATTGTACAAATCATGGTAAACTCTACTAATTTGACGGAGTAGCTCACCTGCGGGGGTGTCAGCTTTTCCACTGTTAGGTACTAACTGAGCGTAGAGTGTATCATAAAGCTTTTGGTATTTACCGCGGCTGCCCCAATAGGTAGGAGAGTACCTCTCTCTAGTACCCTGTCTTTTGTAGAGAGTGCCATTGACGTTAAGAGTACGTGGGTGCTTTGAAGGTTTCATGAAAGGTTTCTCCTGGCTAGTAGACCCTACTGTTACACTTACTTCTTTAAGACCCCTACCCCACTTGACCATCCAATTGAGCCAATTGGTTAACTTGTACACTACCTTTAAGTTTGCAGTAAACTGAGCGAAGGCAGCTTTGCCTTCAGCAGTTTGTAGTTGTGGATTGCGAGAATAAGTCCGTAGGTAATCCCAAATTGCTTTAGTTGCTTTTAAGAGGTCCTGGTCACCACCCAAAAAAGTTTTAACTGCATTGGTTAAAGTGTTGTAGGCTTTTGCTTCAGAGTCAAGCTGGTCTTGATTTGGCTTCGGAGTGGCCGCAGGTGTCTCTGGGTCAGGGTCTGCACCAACATGGGTACTACCCTTTATTGGTTTGAGCCCCAGTAAAAGCTTAACCCACTTTATGAACTCACCTGGATCGTCACCAGTGCTTGGGTCAGGCGTTTGCTTCTTCTTGGGCAACCTGGCCTTTTGCACAGTGAGTTGGGTAGCCTGTGGAGTGGGAATTCCTCCACCAGGTGCTCCTGCAGCTTGTTTAGTGCTAGACATGAAGATCAGATCTTACCTTGACATTTATAAAGGATTCCATTGAGGTTAAGGAGCTTTGGTTGTGTTGTCATGGAGGCACAGTCCCTTGAGGCAGCGTGCTTGAGGGGAAAGAAAAAGATACTTTCCTTTGACTTGGTGCCACCACCTAACTGGTTAGCTTCTTTCATGAACTTTTTGGTGTTAGCATAAATGGTAGCTACTGTAGAGAGGAGCTCTCCTACTGCACCAAAGCCTTCTGGGAGTTTCTTTGCAGCTTTATTTAGTTCCCCAATCTTAGCCTTCAGTATCTTGAGGTTTTCAGGAATGGTAGTAGTGGTTAACTGCTTTAGCTGCTGCTTCTTAGCACGGTCAGGGCTTACAGCACGACTTTTACCACCCGTACGGTTGTAGTTGTAGAACCGGGGCCAAGGAGTACGCCTAATGGTAGGCCGCCACAATATGTCAGTAAGAGGACTGGTAACATTGGGATCTGCAGGGAAGTAACTGTCAGGTATGAACTCCCTAATGGGGAGGGTGTCCCTTGGGTGGTCTAAGCGCAGTTGGTCTACCTGTTCGTCTTTGAGAACCTTCTCAGCAGGTGGAGGGTTAACTGTGCTCTTACCACCCCCGGGTACCTTGTACTGTTTAACAATTTTGAGGTTGGGAAAGTAGAGCACAACTAAGCTTTTGTCATTAGCAGCGTCATCTACTGAGACCACCAAAGCCTTTTCTCCCTCAAGGTCTACTCCTTCAAGAGAGGTAATGGTAGTGCCAGGAGTGATGTCAGCTACACGTAAAATGGTAGGTTTCATGCGTAGTTCCTAGTCATCCGACTTTCTATACACGGTCTTCATCCACATCTTCCATGAATTTGCCTTCATTGGCTTCTAGCTCAGCCCATGCAGCACGTGCTTCTGCTTCTGTTTCATAATACTCACCATCAATAAATCCTTGGTTGTCTTCATGTAAAATTGCTGCGATGAAAGTCCATGTGAGGCCAACATCTTGGACGGTTACAGGTTCGTCTAACACCAACAAGTCGTAATGTCCGAAAGTTTCTACGTCACCTAGTTCTTCAGTGCCTCCTCCTTCTATAACTGCTTCGTACACCCATTCATCAATGTTATCACTAAATTTACCAGGACCGTTTTTCTCCCACACAAGTGTGGTTTCTGCTTGCTTACGCTTAACAACACCTTTTTGATGCCTTCGACTGCGCTTGTAGGTTAAGCGTGTGTTACTCGTACGCCGCGCTGGTGCTCCTTTGCAATAACTAAGAAATTCTGTAGCATCTAAAATTCTGCCAGTGGCATGATCTACAGTAATTTCAAAAGTCGCTTCGCTATGTTCACCTGTAAGCTCATAAACGCCTTTTACCTTCGTTCCTTTTTCATACTGGAAAGTGGTTCGTACAGCACTACCATCTGGCAAATCACTAAGTTTGGGATTCTCAATTTCTACCTTTTCACCATTACTTTTTGTGAGTTCAAGCACCGTGTCTTTAAACACGTAATCTTTGGGGGCATTAAAGTAGTCACCTCTGTCAGCAGAACTTTCTTCCCCAGTGTTTAAGTCTACAAGCACTGCACGCCCGTATGGTTTAGCAGCATCTTGCTTAGCCATTTGTCCACTAGTACCATAATGGGTTATCCAAAATTTATCTACGCCAGAAACGTTCAGGTAATAGCCTTGATACTTATCAAAAAAGCGGTAAGTAGCTTCTACTCCTCTACGAGCTAAGCGTTTTACCAATTCCTTAAAAAAGCTTTCTGTTTCTTCGAATTCTCCATCGGCAGCGAAGTCAGCAATTCGACGACGGGACGCAGTGTGCCCCCACCTTCCTGCCCTAATCTTTCTTGCCACCATTTTAATGGCAGACATCTTGTTCTGGAAAAGACGACGTTTGTAGGATGCAAAACGATCTTCAGGTTCTTCTACTTCGTCTTGTTCTGGAACTACTTGCTGCAGGTACACAGCTTCATAGCCTTCCCCGATGGAGATGTATCCTGGCATGTCCTTTACTTTGTTTTCACACAGGCCACATTCGTCTTCTGGTCTTGGAGTGTGACCATACTGCTTAATAAATCCCTCTTCAAAAGTATCTGTACTGTCGTCACAAACAGGACAAGATGTTTCACCACTGTTGGTGTACGTCTTGACCAATGTCCAAACAGTGCCGTCAGGGTCAACAATTTCTTTGGAGGGGTAAGGAAGATAACCACCACCAAACGTCACAGTAGTGCGAAATGTGTTTTCATAGTATTTTTTAAAATCGTCTAGGGCCCAATCTGGCGCACCTTCGTACCAATAACCATGTCCTCCCCAACTACCATCAGCTAGTTCACCACCAGTGAGCCCAAACACCATTTCAACCTGTTCAAGTTCTTTTTGTGCTTCATTAGTGTAAACAGGCCAGATTTTTTTGGTTTGGTACTTGATTTTTTTTGCTTTAGCACTGCCTCGAAGTTTACGGTTCATGGTAGCTACTTTCTTTGCATGTGTGACGTAAGGAGTTGTCTTGACACTATCCTGTTTAACTAACTGCACAAAATGTGGAACCACTAGGTCACTAAGCATCTGGCAAGATACAAATAATGGTTCTGTATGTGGCAATTCTACGTGCACTAGTTTTTGCAAAGTTTTAAAGTCTACTCCCATGGTCTTCAACTCAGACCAAGGTGGATCTCCGTCGTTTACCCCTGTACCAAGGCCTGCGTCTGACAAACAAAAATCAATAATGCCAGAATCACTGGTCAACATATCGTAAGGATCTGGACCTTCACCAACGTAGTCGTCAAACAAGTTAAGTTGCTCAAGATACTGCTGACAAGCTTTTTGGTATGCTTGTTTAAAGCTAGCTATGTGGATTTTTACTTCAGCAGCAATTTCTTCTTCAGCCAAGTCAAAAGCTTGAGCAAGAACTTCACGGTAATGCTCTTGCGCAGCATACTTAGTTGTTTCAAACCATGCTAAGGCAGCAGAAAGATCTACTGGTGAAAGTTCAAACCCACCAAGAAAGTCCTCAGGCGCTTGTGAAAGCATTTCGTAGAAATCTGTTTCTGCAAACTGCATGCAACCTTCAAACAAAGTTTGTGCGTGCTGATACTTCTTGGTTGCTTGTTTTTTCATGATGCACTCTGCTTCCTAGTGGTGTGTGCTACCAAACTACTTTACTAAACTAGGGGGTGGTTACTCGTTTGGTGGAACGCTCAGTGCGCTAAAATTCCGTCGTTCTAGAACATGGATTTGAATATTAAGCGTTTCAAGTGCTGTAGAACAGTCATATAAAGTTGCTGCTGCACTTCCTTTGGTTCCAGGGGAAAGTTTTGACCTAGTAAGGTCATCCTTAATTTCGTACAACATCTTAGCGATGTGTGCACTGCTTGCACGAATTGCTTGAAACTTGCTAACATCGGTAAATTTTTCTTTGTAGAATGACGCGTTATGCTTAGCAGTGGAGGTGCCAACTAGCCTACCAAGCTTAGCAATAGCAAGCTGCTCTAACTCCCTACCAATGACCTGTTCTGCCTGCGTGTACCAGTCTTTGTGAGGTTCATCGGTAAGAAGTGAAGCAGTAGTAGCCACTGCCAAATGGGCTTTAGCAGTAGCTACCAATTTGTGCTGGTGGTACAGTGTTTGTGCAACCTCTTTAGGAGTTACTACACTGGATGCTACACCAAGAGCTTCTTTCCAACGCTTGATGTCACTTTTCTTTGGAGCGGTAGCCTCAACCTCATAACGCTCTACCTTTTCAGCGTGCTGTTCTTCCTTGGGCTTAGCCGGCTCTTCTGGAAGTGGTGGCCACAGTCTTGCTACCTCTTTTTGGAGGAGTTTATTGAGGTCAGGGTCATGCAGGGTAACCTTGCAAAGGCAAACTACTTCCTCCTCGACATTACCTTCTTCATTTTTTCCAATGTAGTGCACCACAACCTTAGGCATGTCAAGTTGAAGTTGGTTAGGCCCCACAGTTAGGGTTTGAAGCCCTATGCTCTTAATGGTGGCTTCACCCTTTGGAGTGGTGATTTGTTGTCCCACTTCAAGAAGAGGTTTGTTGCCTGCAGGCTGTGGGTTGGTCTCTGCCCAAGGAAGGCCATCACCAGCTTCTTCACCCACTCTCCACTTCAGTAGCTTTGTCATGGGGCTAGTTCCTCTCAAAAGGTTAGCGATAACTAAAATCTAAGTCAGGATACTTCTCAGTAAGTGCACTAAAAATAGTTGCTACTGCTTGGCGAGAAGTTGAGGTAGTCCACTGTAATTGAGCCTTCATAGAAAGAGGCATGCGGTCGTCATCAGTGTAGTTTTCAAAAATAGCGGGGGAACGGCGACCTAACTGACCAAGAAAATCTTTAAAGAAGGTGTCGAAGTCATCTTCAAGAAGATCTTCTCCGTCGGCAGAGCTAACTGTAAATGTAAAAACCTTGGAGTCTGCCAGCCTACGCTGACCACGGCGGTTGGTGGGGTCCTCTCGCAACGCCCTTCGCATGCGCCGACGTAGCCGAGCTTTAAACTCCATTGGGGTCTTGCTCTCTGTAAGAGTCTTAGGAGCTACTGCTTCAGGGTCATTGGTATAACCCTTCTCAGTAGGACCCTTTTCAGTTTTGCGACTATGGTAATCGTTTTCCACCCAGTCAGGTGAAGCATCTTCAGGAGGATAAGGCACTTGCTTGGGATTCTCAGCAGGTTTGCTATCCTCGGAACCTACCCTCACATACAGGTAGCCATTGCGCACAAACCTACCAGTGCGTTCAATGCGCCGAAGGGTCTTCGGATCGCTAACCCTAATGGTAGCTACCTTTTGGGTAGCACCAGTCTTAACGGGCAATGGAACCTTTGCCTTCTCAATGTCTTTAGGCTTCACTGCCTTGGGTGCTTCCACTGGCTTAGCTTTTGGACCCTTCTCAGTAGCTCGGGTTGCAGGAGTGTTCTCTACCCAAGAAGGGGCAAGCTCCTCAGGTGGGTGCTTTACCATTTTAGAACTCTCAGCCGGTTTAGTATCGGTAGTAGCATGACGCATGGCTTGTGAACTTTCTGCAGA
>Ga0315273_10007966_pt1 | contig 13340 bp, 10 predicted proteins | sample YL17G02_0_MG_FD_205753 | JGI IMG/M metagenome (GOLD analysis project Ga0315273, IMG submission 205753) | Sediment microbial communities from Yellowstone Lake, YNP, Wyoming, USA - YL17G02_0 | ecosystem: Environmental > Aquatic > Freshwater > Lake > Sediment | place: USA: Wyoming | collected...
CGGCGCTCCGCCTCCTCCGCGATAGCCGCCACGGCATCGTCGGTGAAGGTCAGCTTGACCTGCTCGAAATCGAAGAATCGCTGGTACTGGCGCAGGAGGGCGTTCTTCGGCTCTGTCAGGATGCGCGTGAGGTGGCGCTCGTCCAGTTCGTGGAGCACCGCCGCCACCGGCAGGCGCCCCACCAGTTCGGGAATCAGGCCATAGCGCAGCAGATCCTCGGGCTGCATTCGGCCCAACAGCTCGCTGGTCCGCCGGTCCTTGCGGCTCCGCACCTCGGCCCCGAAGCCGACCCGTCTCTCGCCCACCCGCCCCTGCACGATCTTTTCCAGCCCCACGAACGCCCCGCCGCAGATGAAGAGGATGTTGGTGGTGTCGACCTGAAGGTATTCTTGCTGGGGGTGCTTGCGGCCCCCCTGGGGGGGAACGTTGGCCACCGTGCCCTCGAGGATCTTCAGCAGGGCCTGCTGGACCCCTTCGCCGGACACGTCCCGGGTGATGGAGGGGTTCTCGGATTTCCGCGCGATCTTGTCGATCTCGTCGATGTAGATGATGCCCCGCTCCGCCCGTCCCACATTGTAGTCGGCGACCTGGAGCAGTCGCAGGATGATGTTCTCCACATCCTCGCCGACGTATCCCGCCTCGGTCAAGGTGGTGGCGTCGGCGATGGTGAAGGGCACGTCGAGGATCTTGGCCAGCGTCTGGGCCAGGAGGGTCTTGCCGGTGCCGGTCGGCCCGATCAGCAGGATGTTGGACTTGCTGAGCTCGACGTCGCCCGGGGCGGGTTTGGCGTTGACCCGCTTGTAATGGTTGTGAACCGCCACCGCCAGGGTCTTCTTGGCCCGCTCCTGCCCCACGACATACTGGTCCAGGACCCCCTTGATTTCCGCCGGCTTGGGGAGCTGGCTGAAGCCCCGGGACTTCTCCTGCTCCCACTCCTCGGCGATGATGTCGTTGCAGAGTTCGATGCACTCGTCGCAGATGTAGACGGTCGGGCCGGCGATCAGCTTGCGGACGTCGTCCTGGCTCTTCCCGCAGAACGAGCACTGCAGCTTCCCTCCACCCTTCACCGCTTTGGCCATGCGTTCCTCTCCGTGAGATTGCCCCTGTCGCGCATCGGTGTATCCAAAGCATTCAGCGATCAGCGGTCAGCCTGCAGCAGGATCCGGAGTGCGCAGGAAGGGTCCCGAGCCTTCTGGAACCTGCTCGTGGCCCACCCTCGTGCCTGTCTGACTTCGACCGACCCTCCGCCTCCGGCGAACCGACGGCCGAACGCTCGCACGCTCTCCCGCAGCCCGCGCCCCGCTTCGCCGTGCCCGGTTACGGCGTCCCCGTGCCCGGGCTCGCCGCTTCCGGGAGAGCCCGTCGCGACGGCTCGCGGTAGTGGATCACCTCGTCGATGATACCGTACTCCTTGGCCTCCACGGGAGACATGAAGTAGTCGCGATCGCTGTCCTTCTCTACCCGCTCCAGCGGCTGGCCGGTGTGGAGGGCCAGGATCCGGTTCAGCTCCTCCCGCATGCGCAGGATCTCCTTGGCCTGGATCTGGATGTCCACCGCCTGCCCCTGAACCCCCCCATGGGGCTGGTGGATCATGATGCGGGAGTTGGGCAGCGCCAGCCGCTTCCCCTTCGTCCCCGCCGCCAGGAGGAGCGCCGCCCCGCTGGCCGCCTGCCCCATGCAGATGGTCTCGATGGCGGGTTTCACGAACTGCATGGTGTCGTAGATGGCCAGGCTGGCGGTCACCGAGCCGCCCGGCGAGTTCACGTAGACGTGGATGTCCTTGTCGGGGTCCTCCGCCTCCAGGAAGAGGAGCTGGGCGATGACCAGATTGGCGTCGGCATCGTCGATGGGGGTCCCGATGAAGATGATGCGGTCCTTGAGCAGGCGGGAGAAGATGTCATAGGCCCGCTCGCCGCGGCTGGTCTGCTCTACCACCATGGGAACCAGGTACATGGCTCGCTCCGTAAGACCCGCCTGGCGGACCTAGGCGGGCGTGATGAGTCGATACGCGTCCGTGACCACGGCCTGCTGGAACAGGAAATCGAGGGCCTTGCGCTCCAGCAGGCGCCCGGTGAGACCCGCCCGGCGGGCCGGATCCTCCAGGAGCTTCTGCATCGCCTCCGGGCTCTGGCGGTAGGCCGCGGCCATATTCTTGGCCTCCGCCGCCACCTCCTCCTCGCTGACGGTCAGCCCTTCCTGCTTGGCTACCGCCTCCAGGAGGAGCGACTCCTTCACCCGCCGGGACCCCACCTCCCGGGCCCTGGCCCGGATGGCCTCCGGGGAATCCGGCAACCCCTCGACACGCCCTCCGCTCATGCGCAGGGTCATCATCAGCTCGTCCAGGACTGCCCCCATTTCCCGCTCGACCATGGCCTCCGGCAGCTCGATCTCGTGCCGCGCCACCAGCTTGTCCATGAGCGTCCGCTTCATCGCCCCGTCCTGCTCCCGGCTCTTGCGGGTGCGGATACGCTCCTTGAGCTGCTCCTTGAGGGCCGCGACCGTCTCCACATCGCTCACGGTCTTGGCGAACTCGTCGTTCAGCTCGGGTACGCGTCGCTTCTTCACCTCGCGGACGACCACCCGGAACTCGGCCGTGCGCCCGGCCAGGTCCTTGCGCGGGAATTCGGGCGGAACCGAAATGGCAAACTGCTTCTGGTCCCCCTTCTGCAGACCGAGGAGCTGCTCGTCGAAGCCCGGGAGGATGCTACCCCGGCCCACGGCCACCGTCGCCGCCTTCCCGCTCCCACCCTTGAACGGCTTCCCCTGCACCGTGCCCTCGTAGTCCAGGATGAGGAGGTCGTCCCGCAGCACCGGCCAGCCATCCATCGGCACGTACTCGGCGGCATCCTCCCGCAGGTACTCCAGGGCCTTGTCGACCTCGGGGTCCGTGACCTCGATCTTGTCCCGCTCCAGGCCGATGCCCTTGTAGTCGGACAGGGCGATCGCCGGCTTGACGTCCACCACGGCCTTGTAGCGCAGGGGCTCTCCGGCGTGCAGGTGGACGTCCTCCACGGCCGGCTGGCCCACCGGCTCGAGGGCCGTTTGCGTCAGCGCCTCCTGGTAGGAAATGGGAATCAGCTCGCGCAGCATCTCCTCGTCGACCTCGGCGTGGAACCGCCGCTCGATGACCTCCCGGGGGACTTTCCCCTTCCGGAAGCCGGGGACCTGGAGCCGACGGCTCAGCTCCCGCACGGTTTCTTCGCGTCGTGCCGCCACCCGGTCGGGCGGCAGTTCAACCAGGAGGGCGCGCTTGGATGGGCTCAGTTCCTCAACGGTGACTTTCATGGATCGACTCGTCCTGATGGTGAAAAGGTTGAACAGAGGTGGTGCGAGAGGGGGGAGTTGAACCCCCAACCCATTTCTGGGACTGGATCCTAAGTCCAGCGCGTCTGCCAGTTCCGCCACTCTCGCCCGGCGTCTTCCGCCGGCGGCCATACCGCATCCCGAATCGGGGACCCCGCTGTCGGCCTCTCCTGGCCGACAGGTCCCAGGTGCCGTCCGCACATACGAAATCCTCCGGACGCCCAGGCATCCGCGCGATATTCGGTGGAGAATAACATAGATAGCAGGTCCGCACAAGAACGGCGGAAGGCGCGATAGACAAGGATCCCTCAGGGAGACAACCGGAGCAACGTGCGCCGGCGCGCCGTGGCGAAGAGGCCTCGGCGGGGCCGCGCCGTCGCCGCGCTAGCCTTCGGAATCAACTCAGGCATTGCAGGTGAACCGCAAAGCACGCAAAGGGCACAAAGAAAACCTCGCGAATTCTCGGGTGTTCCGGACTTACCACACCGGAGCCGGTCGGACGGTTTCCATCTTCGGTCCGAGGTGAAATCCGCAGGGGCCCCCCTTTCTTTGCGGTCTTTGCGAGCTTGGCGGTGAAAAGTCCGGAATCAATCAGTGCGCGCCGCGGACGATCGCCTCCAGGTCCACGAAGTTCGCCCCCGACAGGCCGCGATACCGCTCGGGATGGCAGGTGAGGATGAGCACTTGAAGCCGCTGTGCCGCCTCCTCCAAGACCCCCATCACCCGGGCCAGGCGACCCGTGTCGGTTGCGGTCAGCACGTCGTCCAGGACGACCAGTTGTCGCTCGCCTCTTGCCAGAACTTCCGCCAGGGCAAGCCGCGTAGCCAGGTAGATCTGCTCGCGCTCGCCGCCGGACACCTGCTCGACCGACACCGACCCCTCGGCCAACTCCGGCAGGACGTGCCCCGGCTCGAAGGTATCCCCCAGCTGCACCCGCCCGAGCCGACTCCCCGCGATCCGCTGCAGGAGCCGTGTCGCCGCCATCTCCACCGGGGCTGCCACCGCCTCCAGCACTTCCGCCCGGCACTGGGCCACGGTATCGCGTAACAGCTTGACCGCCGCGACGCGTAGCTCCTCCGCGGCCAACTCTCGCCGAAGCCTGGCCACATCCTCCTCGGCGCAGGCCAGCGCCGAATACGGACCCTGGGCCGACAGGTGTTCCAGCCGACCCTCTTCCCGACTCTCCTCTGCAAGTGCCGTGGACGCCGTTTCATCGGCTGCCTGAAGCTGTCGCTCCAGCCGCGTCACGTCCGACGCCGGGTCACCGTCAAACTCCTTCAGGGCCTTTTCCGCCTGCTCGAGACCAGCCCGGGCAGCTTCCCACGCCAGGGCGAGCCGCTTCAGTTCCGCCACCCGATCGGCCGCCTGTCTGCCGTCGGCAGTGAGGGTGCCGAGCCGCGTCTCCACGAGGGTCCGGCGACGCTCCACCTCTCCCACCTGGACTGCGAGACCGCTCCGGCGCTCTTTGGCTGTCGCCCATGCGCTCTGTGCCCCCTTCCAGGCCTTCTCCGATCCCTCGACACGCGCGATGAACGTCCGTCGGATCTCCCGTGCCTCCGCGGCGAGCGCCCCGACATCCGGCGGTGCACCCCGCCAGGCAGGGTACTGCACTTCGGTCTCGACACAGGCGGCGGCCAGGCGGGCCGACTCCTGCTCCAGCGCCTCCAATGCCTCGCCGGCCAGCAGCGTCTCGAGCTGCGTCGCCACCTCGGCAACTCCCTCGTCGAGGAGCCGGGCCTTGGCGTGCAATGTTTCCAGCGCCTCCAGGTCGCTCGTACCCAGTCCCTCGGTGAGCGACTTCAGCCGCTGGACGGCGCGATCCCGGTCGGCCCGGATCGCGTCCACCTCTCCCGCCGGGCCCCGGGCGCGGAGTCGCGCGATGCCCGGCAACACCACGACGACCTCGGGAGAGCCCCTGACCACAATGGGAGCGCCCGCTTCGAGGGCGTGGGCACCAGGCTCCTCCCCGGCGACCACGACGAGCTTCCCCTTCGCCTCCGGAATGACCTCCAGCCTGATCAAGGCCGCATCGAGACGCACCTGAGCCTCGTCTCGCTCCTTGATGGCTCTCCGGATCGCCCGGAGGGTCTTCTCATCCGGAGCCACCACGGCGGCGCGTTCTTTCTTCCGCTTGGCCGACGTTCGGAGCGCCTCCGCAATCCGCTTCACCCGCTGGTTCAGGGCCGCCGCATCCTGGAGGACGCGAGTGTACTGCTCTGCCTGCGAGGCGCGCAGGTCGGCGTCGTCCACCGCGTGGCGGCCTTCCCTGGCATCATCGAGCGCACGTTCCGCCTCCTCCGCAGCCTTCTGCCGCTCCTCCACCTCCCGCGAAAGGAGCGGGGCCTGCCCCTCAAACTGACGAAGCGCCTCGCGGGTCTCCGCCAACTCCTTCTCGGCCGCCGCGATGGCCTCCGTCTGCTGCTTCAGGGCGCCATATTGCGCCTCCGCGGCGCGGGTCTGCTCCTTCCGCTGAGCCATCTCCCCCTCGACCGCCCGGTATCCCTCGGCCCGCTTTCGCGCCCCCGCGAGCGTCTTGGTCAATTCCTCGGCATCACGCCGCGCCTGCGCGCGCCGGGCCCGGAGATCCTCCACCCTGCGGGACGCCTCCTCGTAGGCCTGGTACCGAGCCAGCGCCTCCCGCCTTCCCTCTTCGGCCGTCTTGAGGGCCTCGCCCAGGCGGACCACGGCCGGCGCATCCTTTCCCCCCCGAAGCTTTCCACCCGGCGTGAAAAATCGACCGTATGCCTGCTCGATCTGCTCCTCAAGCGGACCGCTCCCCACCCCAGCGACCTGCACCCCGAGGACGGCACGGATGTCGGCGACCAGATCGCCGGACAGACCCGCAAACACCAGACTCCCCTGGGGGGCCCACAGGACCTGGGCGAGACCCCAGTTATCCGGTCGTGCCAAACCACGGCCAGGCGGGTTTCGCGTCAGGATCTCTCGGGCCTGCGCGTCAGCAGCGCCCCCCTCGGCCACACGGACAAAACGGCCACCCTCTTGGCGGGCCAGCTCCGCCGACGGGTGATCCAGGAATCGCTTGGTCAGCCGATACTCAGCTCCCCCGTGGCCAAAGTCCACCGCCACCGTCGGCGCCAGCGCCCGCCCCCAGGGCCGTAGCAGGTCCACATCCTTTCCGGTCACGTGGTGAACGTCGAGGAGTCCTCGCAGCATGGCTTCGAAGAGCGTGGACTTCCCCGTGGCATTCGGGGCATGCAGGACGTTCAGGCCATCCGCGAAGGGCCCCACCTCGACCGGATCGGCGAAGCATCGCCACCCCTGGACCCGGATCGCTCGGAGAATCATCGGCTGCCCCCTCCGGCGATCGCATACAGCTCCAGGAGCGCCCTCGCGGCCACCTCGGGGGATCCCCCGTCGGGTCGCTGTCCGACGGAGGCGGGATCGGCCAGCGTCCGCAGCTTGGACGCCGTCTCCCGAAGAATTCCTGGCGGCAGGCCTGCCACCCAGCTCTCATCCTCGGGCGCCGGGCGGACGTGAGTGGCATCCAGTCGCGCCCAGAGGAACCTCGACGCGAGCACCTCCTCCAGGTGAGCCAGCGCGTCGCGATCGGCCGGCGAAAGCAGCCCGGCCAGCCGCACCTCCAGCAGCGTCGTCTCCGGTGCCGCCATGCCTTCGATCCGCTCTCGAAGCCGCGCCGCATCTCCTGGTGCTCGCAACTCCTCCTCGAGGGCCACCCATGCGAGGCCGCCCGTGCGGAGGGGGGTGATCACCGGCGGAACCCCCGGACCGGCGATCTCGACCAGCACGGCGTTCCCGCTGTCCCGTTCGCCGAACTTGGTCGTCTCGTGCGTCCCGGCGTAGGCCATGCGCACCACGCCGTCAGGTCCAGGATACGTGGCCGTGGAATGCCAGTGGCCCACGGCGAGGTAGTCCAGCCCGCTCCGGACCGCAGCGTCCCGCGGGATCGGATAATCCGGTTCCTCCTGAGGAACGCCTGCGACCGTGCCATGCGCCAGGCCAATCCGCAGGCCCCGCCCCTCCTCGCGAGGAATCCACGCCGTCGGGTCCATGCCCGACCGCTTCGCTCGGACCGGGCATGGGCACAGTGTCCCGCCCGGAATCTCGACAGGCCGCTCTTCCCGGAGCACATGAACATTCGCGGATGCCTTCCAGGCGGGATGGTCCCAGACCGCACCCGGCACTAACGGGTCATGATTCCCAGGGATCACGCACACCGGGCCACCGAAGCCGGCGAGGATATCCGCTACCCTCTGGACCAGAACGCGATCCACCCCGTTGTCCTCGAACGTATCGCCCGCCACCAGGATGCACTCGGCCCCGGCGGCGCGAGCCGCCTCGACGACGCGTCGCGCCGCGGCAAGCCGTTCATCACGGACACGCGTCCCCACCTCGCCGACATGCGAAGCCTTCATCCCGATCTGCCAGTCTGCCGTGTGGAGAAATCTCATCCCGGGTTCACCTCATGCCCCTGCGGAACCCTCGACACTTCGATAAGGATTCGTTCTCATTGACGGAGCCATCACCTACGATGTTGGTTACGTTGATGACCTTCATTCCGTCCTCTCGTCTCTGGCTAGCTCCGCTTCGATCTCCTCCACGGTCGGCAGACTCCCTTTCAGCTCCTCCGGCAGGTGTGTGACGATCTGGGTTTCCCAGCCGGCGACACCGATGGGCCTCTTGAATCCGCGCAGGGCATACTCGACGATCAGCTTGCTCTTGGACCGGCAGAGGATGAGGCCGATGGCCAGCTTGTCATCAGGGTGGCGCAGCAAATCATCCACCGCCGAGAGATACATGTTCATCGTGCCGACGAATCCCGGGTCGAAGGGGACGGCTTTCAGCTCCACCACCACGAAGCAGCGGAGCTTCAGGTGGTAGAAGAGCAGGTCGAGATAGAAGTCGTGGGTGGCGAATTCAAGATGAACCTGCCGGCCGACAAAGGCGAAGCCGGCGCCAAGTTCCAGCAGGAAGCGCTGGATATGGTCGGTGAGGGCCCGCTCGACTTCCCGCTCGCGGCGCGGATCGGCGGTACCGAGGAAGTCGAACAGGTAGGGGTCCTTGAACACCTGGACGGCCATGTCCGATTCGGCGGGCGGCAGGGTGGCGGCGAAGTTGGTGACGGCCTTGCCCTGACGCTCCTGGAGGCGGGACTCGATCTGCAAGCATAGGACAGGCTGAGACCAGCCGTGTTCGATTGTTCTCTCGGCGTACCACAATCGGATGGCGGAATTGTCCAACTTGTCCAGCAAGGCGATATTGGTCCGCCAAGGGATTTGTGCAACGACCCGTTGCACAATTGCCGGGTCGGGCCAGGCCGCCGCAATGGCCCGCATGTATTTCAGGTTGCGCGGAGACAGGCCGCGCATGTCGGGGAAGGCCTCACGAAGATCCGCCGACAGACGGTCGATGACCTTCGCGCCCCACCCTTCACGTTCCTGGCGATCGAGGATAAGCCCGCCGATATCCCAATAGAGCATGACCATGGCCGAATTGGCGGCCATGACCGTCCGCAGGCGCTCGGTCCCGATACGCTGCTTGATCTCTCCCAGCAGATTGGCATAGCCGGTGGGCAAGCCTCGGCGGGTCGGCGGAACGGGGAACGAGGCGTCGTCACGCCGGCGACCCCGGCTCTTCCGATCCGAGGAAACAACGGATACAGGAACCACATCCGTGGTCTTTGTCGCAGACGCCTTGCGATCCGTCTTCTTCATATCCCCAGTTCCTCGAAGTTCTCCTGAATCCTGGCCGCCAGCTCCACCGCCTCCTTGTTGAGGTCCGCCAGCTCGGTGTGGATGTCGCGCAGGGTCTGCCTCAAAGGGTCAATCGGTTGCTCTCGCCGAAAAATGAAAAAACACCGATCCTCAAACGAGAATCGGCGCTCTATACATCCTCGGCTCCCTCCAGACTGAAACGTCTCTCCCCTCCTGTGTCCGGGGGCACCCACATCGGTGGTGGTTATATCAGATGCCTTCCTCGTCTTCAAGAAAAAGCGGATTCCGAAGGCAGAGGTCAGAGGTCGGAGGTCAGTAGTCAGTGGTCAGAAGTCAGAGCCTCAGAGCGGCAGAGCGACAGGATGAACAGGACTCACAGGATATTAGCAGGACATGTTGTTTCGTCTGTCGGCTATCTTGTCCATCCTGTAAATCCTGTCGCATTCCTCAGAGGGCAGGAGGCAGGAGGGTGGTCAGAGGTCAGAGGGGCAGAACTGCAGAGGTCAGAGCACCCAGGACAACGGACCTGAGCGCCGGCGGAGACTTGACAGAATTCTGTACATTTGTTAGGGTCCGGGCACGCATGGAGGTGTCGCATGTCCATCTCGCCCAAGGACGTCATCGCCCTCACCACGGCCCGCGCCAAGCTGACCGAGCTGTGCGACGAGGTCTCCCGGGGTCCCGCGGAAAAGCTCATCACCAGAAACGGGGCGAGCTGCGCCGCGCTGATCGGGGCGGACCGCCTGGCCTACTACCATCGCCTGGAGCGGGAGCGGATCCACCTCACGCTCCTGGACGAGGCCGCGCACGGCCTCGAGGATCTCGCCGCGGGCCGGACCCTGACCCTCCGCCAGCTCCGCGCCCGCCATGGCCGGTAGGCGGCTGACCCCCGTCTTCACCGAGAACTTCGCCGCCAACCTCGATACCATTCGGGCCTTTCTCGGTGACGAGGCAGCCGAGGCCTTCACACGCCTCCTCGATCGCCTCATCGACGACCTGGTCCCGACGCTCAGCCAGTTCCCCCAGTCCGGCCGCCTCTTCCTGGCCCAGCCGACCGGCTCCCTCGAGACCCGTCGCGCCCTCCGCCGGCTGCAGCGCCTTCTCCTGCCCGGCGACGACCTGCGGGAGTTCATCCTGGCCGACCACCTGGTGCTTTACCTGATCCGGGACCGATCGATCGTCTTCCTTGCCATCAAGCACCACCGCCAACTCTCCTTCGACCTCCCCCGCTTCTGGCGATAGCCCCTTCCCCCCCACGTCGGAGAGGGGGTGCGTCGTGAGTGGTGAGTCGATGGGGAAAAGACCGTTGAACGTCGAACGTGAAACGGTAACCGTGCAAACCGATACGACACGTGGCCCCTCGACCACATGCGGTTCTCCCATCCTCAGCAGGCATTCACCCCAACCATTCGCGCGCAGTCTCTTGAGAGTGGCCCGGATCAAGTGGTCAGAGGTCAGAGCCGCAGAACTGCAGAGCCTCAGAGCGGCAGAGCGGCAGAGCGGCAGGATGAACAGGACCCACAGGATATCAGCAGGACATGTTGTTTCGTCTGTCGGCTATCTTGTCCATCCTGTAAATCCTGTCGCATTCCTCAGAGGGCAGAGGGGCAGCCTCCGGCCTGGAGGGCCTACGCTACGGCCCGGAGGGAGGTCAGAAGTCAGAGCCTCAGAGGTCAGGTGTGCTGTTCTCCCTGGTCGCCGCGACGTGCACTAAGACCCGATCAGCGGAGACCGCCAGGGGGTCCGCGCCCGAGACGACCACGTGGGCGAGGGTGCGAGTGGGCATCACGAAGCGCTCTCGCATGGGGCGGACGGTCTCGGCGTACTGCGCGAGCACCGACTCCGCCGACCGTCCCCGCGCCGCCGTGTCGCGTGCCAACCGGCGCTGCAGACAGACCTCGTCCGGCAGGTCCACGAAGACGGCCGTCCGCAGCAGTCGCCGGATCTCCGCCCAGTGAAGTGCCAGGAGCCCTTCAACAATGACGAAGGGAGCCGGCTCGATCCGCTCCGCCTGAGCCGCACGCGTGTGCGAGGGGAACTGGTAGACGGGCCGGTCCACGGATTCTCCCGCCGCCAGGTGCGTAAGATGCGAGAGCAGGGGCTCGTGATCCACGGCGTCGGGGTGATCGAAGTTGACTCGCAGTCGCGCCTCTGGGGCGAGGTCGCCCAGGTCCCGGTAGTACGCATCCATCGGCACCACCAGTGCCGGCCCCGGCAGCCGCCCGCACAGATGCTCGGCCAGCGCCGACTTCCCCGCCCCCGAGGGACCGCCTATGCCGATGAGATATGGAGTGAAAGCCATGGTCCGGCTCGCCGTGATAGGAAGAAATCATTCAACCGCCATGGCGCCAAGGACGCCAAGGCAAGACGCCACCGCAGAGTTAGGGTCACAGGGTGGGAACAAACTGCCACGAAAATGCAGACACCCAGGTCTGTTTACCGCCAAGGCGCCACCGAAAGGCGGGGACGCCAAGGACGCCACATCTGACAAGATTGAATTCAGAGCCGAAATCCTCGAGGCGCCATGAGTATCTTGTGGCGCCGGGTACCCGGGGAACGGCAAGAATCACGGGGACCAAGATTAGCCACAAGAGGCACAAGATGGCACAAGGTATAGGCACACTCGGATCAATGCTTTCCCCTAGGTCCGTGAAACTTGTGCCTCTTGTGCGTCTTGTGGCCAAAGTTCTCTGTTGGTTTTCGGATCGGCTCTAGAGAAGCCCTGCCAGCAGCAGTGCCCCGACGACGGCCGCCAGCACGAGGCGATAGTAGCCGAAGGCAGAGAGACCGTGGCGATTCAGATAGGCCACCATCCACCTGACCGCGGCGACGGCGGAGAGGGTGGCCACGAGGAATCCCAGGGCAGGGTTGACCACGCCATACTTGGCCACGATCACGGCGCCGTACTTCAGGGCCTTGATGGTCGTGGCACCGCCGAGGGTCACCACACCCAAGAGAAAGCTGAACTCCACCGCCGCCGACAACCGGAGTCCTACCGTCAGTCCGCCCAGGATGGCCGCGAAGCTCCGGCTCGTGCCCGGCCAGAGTGCCAGCGCCTGCATGCACCCGATGGCCACGGCCATGCGCCAGGCGAGGCTATCGAGATCCCGTCCGGTGCGGCGGGAGCGCTCGACCCAGCCGCCCATGGCCAGGATGACGAGCCCTCCCACCCCCCAGGCGGCCACCACCGGCCACAGGCCGAAGAGATAGTGTTCGATACTTTTCTCAAAGGTGAGGCCGATAAGGCCTGCGGGAATGACGGCCGCCACGAGATTCCACGCCATCCGCCGGCCGTCCGGGTTCCGCCCCAGCAGTCCCTCCGCCATGGCCCGGACTCGGCCGAAGTACAGGCCGAGCACGGCGGCGATGGCCCCGGCCTGAATGCAGATGGCATAGGCATTGGCCTCGTCCGAGGCCGGGATGCCCATGGCCCGCTGCGCCAGGATGAGATGCCCCGTGGAACTCACCGGCAAATACTCAGTGATGCCCTCGACAAGTCCAAGGATCACGGCCTGCAGTATGTTCACGCCTTCAGTGCTCCCGGTGCCCCTAGCCCGGATTTTCGCGACGGGTTCGCGAATAATTCGGTAAGCCCGCAGTGTTCGCCGCACTCGCGAATACTGCGGGCTACGCCTTGAAGAAGAACGTTTCCGGATGCGACGAGCACGGCGTCCGGGCATGCTGGGCGTTCACCTGCCGGGCCGGGATGTTCCCCATCCGCTTGCTCACGATCCGCACGCCCATCACCGCCGGGGAGAGGCCGACCGTGCCGATCCCGTACTGGTTGTCGACCAAGAGCTTCCAGATCTCCTGGGCGATCTTCCGCCGCTCCGCCGCCTTCTTCCCCGGAGCCGACCGGAACAGCTCGAGGATCTTGAGGAGGTCGGGGTCCTTCGGAGGCTTTCCCTGCTTCCCGTCGCTCGCATACCAGCGCGCGATGGGGAAGCCCAGCAGCGCCTGGATCGGCTCCACCGGCAGCGTGGTCCGGGGATACAGGAAGATCTGCTCCGAGCCGTCGTTGGCGGAAATGGCGATCTGATGCTCGTTGTTGCCGGCCCGGACCAGAAAGAGGGTGCGCTCCAGATCTCTGACCTCGGCCTGAATGCCGATCTTCCTCCACTGCTCCTTGATCATCTCCGCGAGTTGCGCGTAGTTGATGAAGAGGCCGGCGATGGTCTGCATCTCGATCCTGAGGCGTCCCTTGCCATCCGTCCGCAAGCGGTAGCCATCCGCGTCCTTCTTCTGCAGACCGATCGTGTCCAGGAGTTGATTGGCCTGCTTCAGATCGAGAACGGACCACTTCTTCCGCCATTCGGGCCCCGGGCTGTCCGGCATGCTCTCCGC
>Ga0315273_10007968_pt1 | contig 13338 bp, 11 predicted proteins | sample YL17G02_0_MG_FD_205753 | JGI IMG/M metagenome (GOLD analysis project Ga0315273, IMG submission 205753) | Sediment microbial communities from Yellowstone Lake, YNP, Wyoming, USA - YL17G02_0 | ecosystem: Environmental > Aquatic > Freshwater > Lake > Sediment | place: USA: Wyoming | collected...
TCGCCGGGGGCTGCCGGTGCGCGGTCAGCGCACCAAGACCAACGCGCGCACCCGCAAGGGCCCGAAGAAGACCGCCGGCGTGATGAAGCGCACCGTCGCCAAGCCCGCGCCCAAGAAGTAACCGCCCAGGAGGTACCGAGTGGCTGAGGTCAAGAAGACGAAGAAGCGCGACCGCAAAGTGGGCACCAACGGAGTGGCCCACGTGCAGGCGAGCTTCAACAACACGATCATCACCATCACGGACATGGATGGCGCCGTGGTCACCTGGGGCAGCGCGGGCAGGGCCGGCTTCAAGGGTTCACGAAAGAGCACGCCGTTCGCGGCGCAGGTGGCCGCGGAAGCCAGCGCGCGCGAGGCCCTCAATCTCGGCGTGAAGCGCGTCGAGGTCTGGGTGAAGGGGCCCGGCGCGGGGCGCGAGGCGGCCGTCCGTTCGCTGCAGGCGGCGGGGCTCGAGATCTCGGCCATCAAGGACGTCACCCCCATCCCGCATAACGGTTGCCGCCCGCCCAAGCGGCGCCGGGTCTAGGAGAGCGACATGGCGGTTTACCAAGGTGCGCGCTGCCGCATGTGCCGGCGTGCGGGCATGAAGCTCTTCATCAAGGGCGCCCGCTGTTACACCGACAGGTGCGCGATCGAGCGCCGCTCCTACGCGCCCGGAGAGCACGGCAAGACTCGCAGGATCAAGGAAACGAACTACGGCGTGCAGCTGCGCGAGAAGCAGAAGGTGCGCCGCATGTACGGGGTGCTCGAGCGGCAGTTCCGCAATTACTTCGAGAAGGCGGCGGAGTCCAAGGGCGTCACCGGCGAGGTGCTGCTCCAGATGCTCGAACGCCGTCTCGACAACGTCGTCTACCGGATCGGCTTCGCGGCGAACCGCAGCCAGGCGCGGCAACTCGTGCGTCACGGCCACCTGCTGGTGAATGGCCGCAAGGTCGACATCCCGTCGTTCCTGGTGAAGCAAGGCGACGAGGTCATGGTGCGCGAGAAGAGCCGCAAACTGTCGGTCATCCTCAACTCGCTCGAGGCGCGCAAGGGCCAGACGGCGCCCGAGTGGCTCGAATTGAGTCCCGAGCGCCTGGCGGGCCGGATCCTCAATGTTCCTTCGCGCGGGGCTATCGCCACGCCGGTCAACGAGCAGCTCATCGTCGAGCTCTACTCGAAGTAGCCCACGCCTTCTCCTCTGGGGGGCTCTCTGATGAAATGGAAGAATCTGACCATGCCGAAGCAGGTGGTCGCGGACCCCGGCAATACTACCGGGTACGGCAAGTTCGTCATCGAGCCGCTGGAGCGGGGGTTCGGGATCACGCTGGGCAATTCGCTGCGGCGCGTGCTGCTTTCGTCCCTGCAGGGCGCGGCGATCACCGCTGTGCGCATCGACGGTGTGCTCCACGAGTTCTCGACCCTGCCCGGTGTGATCGAGGACGTGACGGAGATCATCCTGAACCTCAAGCAGGTTCGCCTGAAGCTCCACGGGGACGGTCCGAAGAAGGGCCTCTTCGAGGTGAGCGGCAAGCGCGAGGTGAAGGCCTCCGACATGAAGGTGGACGCGGACGTCGAGATCCTCAACCCGGCCCTCCACATCGCCACCCTGAACCGGGACGGCGACCTGCGGATGGAAGTGGACCTGAACGGTGGCCGGGGCTACGCCCCCGCCGATTCGCACTCGCAGGCGGACCGGCCCATCGGAGTGATACCGATCGACTCGCTGTTCTCGCCGGTCACGAAGGTGAACTACCACGTCGAGGCCACGCGAGTCGGGCAGCGCATAGACTACGACAAGCTGACCCTCGAGGTGTGGACCGACCAGGGCATCCTCCCGGCGGATGCGGTCGCGTGGGCGGCGAAACTGCTGCGTGACCACTTCGACATGTTCATCCGCTTCGAGGTGCCGATCGAGATGGAAGGCGACGAGCCGGATGATCCACGGGTCGCCCGCGTGCTCGGACAGCTGAACAAGAACGTCGAGGAGTTGGAGCTGTCGGTGCGCTCGAGCAACTGCCTGCGCGCGGCCGAGATCAAGTCCATCGGGGATCTGGTCCAGAAGAGCGAGTCGGAGATGCTCAAGTACCGCAACTTCGGCCGCAAGTCCCTCAAGGAGATCCAGGACCTGCTGGCCGAGAGCGGGCTGTCCTTCGGCATGGACGTGACCCCGTACTACCAGCACAAGCCGCCGACGACAATCGAGGGCTGACGGGGCCCGCGGGATGACGCGGCCGGCGCGGCCGGTCGAAAGGGAATCGGACTGACATGCGACACCGAAAAGACCATCGCAAGCTGAGCCGCACCGCGTCCCACCGGCGTGCGGTGCTGCGCAACCTCGTCACGGCGTTGTTCCAGTACGAGCGGATCGAGACGACCGTCGCGAAGGCCAAGGAATCGCGGCGGCTGGCCGAGCGCCTGATCACGTTCGCCAAACGCGGCGATCTGGCGGCGCGCCGTCATGTCGCGCGCTTCGTGGTGCGGCCCGCGGTCACCGCGAAGCTGTTCGCCACGATCGCGCCCTGGTACGAGGAGCGCCATGGCGGCTACACCCGCATCGTACGGATCGGGCGGCGGCTCGGTGACGCCGGCGAGACCGCCTACCTCGAGCTCGTGAAGAGCACCGAGCAGAAGGAGACGGAACGCAAGGATCGCATCGCCGCGGCGGAGGCCCGGGAGAAGTCCCTCAAGGGCGGTGAGAAGAAGAAGGCGAAGAAGGGCGAGGACAAGGACGAGGAAGCGAGTGCCGAGGAGAAGTCGAAGCGGGGTGGACGGCGTCGCGAAGAAGGCGGCCCCGTGGCCCCGGCGAAGAAGCGCACGCGCACCGGGGTCAAGACCGGCTAGCGCCGCCCGCATGCCGAGGCTGGAGCGCGCGGGCGGAGGGGCTCCCATCCGCCCGCTTTCGTGCGCCGGCCCCGCCGGCGCGCCTCGATCCCCGCGACCCATGTTCCAGCTCCTCCCGCTGATCCTCGTCCTGAGCCTCGCCGGCGTGTCCGTTGGCGTGGTGGCCGGGCCGTCCAGCGCCGACACATCCGCCGCGGACACGCTTGCCGCCGACAGCTCCGCCGCAGACCAGGTGCCGCCCGCGGTTGCGGGGGTCGCCAACACCTCGGCCGCCCGATCCGCTCCCCTGGTCGACTACCTCTGGGTCACCCGCTCCACGCTGCTCGACAGCGTTGCCATCGAGCGCCTGGTGACGCGTGCCAGCGCGGCCGGCGTGCGCGGGCTCCTGGTGCAGGTCGTGGGCCGCGGCGACGCCTACTACCGCTCGGACCTGCTGCCGCGCTCCGAGGCGCTGGACCGGTCCGGCTTCGATCCGCTCGCGCTCGTGCTGGAGCGCGCACACGCGGCCGGGCTCGAGGTCCACGCCTGGATGAACTGCGTGCTGGTGTGGTCGGCGCCGAACCGGCCGAGCGATCCGCGCCATGTGCTGAACCGGCATCCCGAGTGGGTGGCGCACCTGCCCGATGGCCGCTCGATGACACAGTTGAGCGCCGGGGAGCGCCGCTGGCTGGGGGTCGAGGGCGTCTACCTGAGTCCGGCGCGGCCCGCCGTGCGCGCCTGGATCGCCTCGATCGCGCGGGAGATCGCCACTCGCTACGCCGTGGACGGTATCCACCTCGACTACATCCGGGAGCCCGGCGCATTCGCTGGACTCGACGCGAACGCGCGTGCTGTCTTCGCGCTCGAGCAGGGCGCCGATCCCGCGCGGTTCGGACTCGAGCCTGCGGTCCGGCGCGCGGCGCTCGACTCGTCCTGGATGGCCTTCCAGCGCGCGCAAGTCACGGCCATCGTGCGCGGCGTGCGCGACTCGCTCGCGCGCAGCCGTCCGGGTCTGGCGCTCAGCGCCGCGGTGCTGGCGGACACGGTCTTGGCCGAGCGGCATCATGCCCAGGAGTGGCGTGCCTGGGTGCGCGAGGGCCTGCTCGATCGCGTGTTCGTGATGTGTTACGCGCCCGAGGTGCAGACCGTGCTCAGCCAGATGCTGGCCTATTCGTCCGATCTCGGCACGGGGCGCGTGGTGCCCGGGATCGCGGTCTTCAACTCGACCGCCGCGGCGACCGCAGCCAAGCTCAAGGGGGCGATCGAGCTCGGCTACCGCACGCTCGCGCTCTACTCCTACGATTCCCTCGACGAGCGCGCCGGTTACTGGGACGCGCTCGCCGGCTTCCTCGGGACGCCGCCTGCGGCAGTCCCGTCCAACGGGTCACGATGACCAAGCCCGTGAAGCCGCGCGACGAGCGCGGCAGGACCCCGAAGGCCGGCCTCGCCGTGCGCGAGGATCTGCGCAACATCGCCATCATCGCCCACGTTGACCACGGCAAGACCACGCTGGTGGACGCCATGCTCTGGCAGAGCGGCGTGTTCCGCGAGAACCAGGAAGTGGTGGAGCGGGTGATGGATTCGAACGACCTGGAGCGCGAAAGGGGCATCACCATCCTCGCCAAGAACACCGCCGTGCGCTTCGGGTCCGCCAAGATCAACATCGTGGACACGCCGGGGCACGCCGACTTCGGCGGTGAGGTGGAACGCACCCTGAAGATGGTGGACGGCGTACTGCTGCTGGTGGACGCCAGCGAGGGCCCGCTGCCGCAGACGCGCTTCGTGCTGCGCAAGGCCCTCGAGCTGGGCCTGCCCCCGATCGTGGTCATCAACAAGATCGACCGCAAGGACGCCCGCCCGCAGGAGGTGCTCAGCGAGGTCTACGACCTGTTCATCGACCTCGACGCCACCGAGGAGCAGCTCGACTTCCCGGTGCTCTACACCATTGCCCGCGAGGGTATCTGCCGGCTCGCGCCGGACGGCGAGAACCTCCCGCTCGAGCCCCTGTTCGACGAGATCATGCGCACCATCCCCGCGCCCTGCTACGAACCGGAGATGCCGCTGCAGATGCTCGTGCTGAACCTCGACTATTCCGACTACGTGGGGCGCCTGGCGATCGGGCGCATCGTGAACGGGCACGTGACGGCCCGGCAGGACGTGGCGCTGGTGCGGGTCGACGGGCGGGCCGAGCGGGCCCGGGTGACGAACCTCTACGTCTTCGAGGGCCTCGATCGGACCGAGGTCGAGACGGCCGGGCCGGGCGACATCGTGGCGCTGGCCGGTTTCTCCGAGGTCAACATCGGCGAGACCATCACCGACGCCGAGACCCCGCGGCCACTGCCGCAGGTCGTCATCGACGAACCCACGGTGAGCATGATGTTCCAGGTCAACACCTCGCCCTTCGCGGGCCAGGAGGGCCGCTACGTCACCTCGAGGAACCTCAAGGAGCGGCTCGAGCGCGAGTTGCTGATCAACGTGAGCCTGCGGATCGAGCCGGGCGACACGCCGGACGGCTTCAAGGTCTCGGGCCGCGGCGAGTTCCAGATGGCCATCCTCATCGAGATGATGCGGCGCGAGGGGTTCGAGCTGGCGGCTGGAAAGCCCGAGGTCATCACGCGCGAGATCGGCGGCGTGCGCCACGAGCCCTTCGAGAAGCTCGTCATCGACTGTCCGGAGGAGTACGTCGGCGTGGTGACGCAGAAGATGGGCGCGCGTCGCGGCCGCATGACCAACATGGTCAACCACGGCACCGGACGCGTGCGCCTCGAGTTCCACATCCCCTCGCGGGGGCTCATTGGCTTCCGCAACCAGTTCCTGACGGACACGCGCGGCACGGGACTCCTCAACCACCTGTTCGACGGTTACGAGCCGTGGGCCGGGGAGATCCCGCACCGCGTGACCGGGGCGCTGGTCGCGGACCGCCCCGGCAAGGTCACCGCCTATGCACTGGAGCACGTCCAGGACCGCGGCGAGATGTTCGTCGCGCCGGGCGAGCGCGTCTACGAGGGCATGATCGTTGGCGAGAACACCCGCGAAGAGGACATCGATGTCAACATCGTGAAGGAAAAGAAGCTCACCAACATGCGTTCCTCAACCGCAGATGAGGGTGTGCACCTCTTCCCGGTGCACCAGAAGTCGCTCGAGCAGGCACTTGAATGGGTCCGCGAGGACGAGCTGCTCGAGGTCACGCCGACCAGCCTGAGAATGCGCAAGCGTGTCCTGCAGGCGGTCCATCGGCCTAAGTACTGGCAGAAAGGGTAGGCGCCGCGCCCCTTTCCCGGGAGACGTCGGCGCCCCCGTCGTTCCCGTCCACCCACGGGTCACATCTTAGACGGCTTGATACGCCAACTTGACCGGACCCGCCGCCGCTCAGTACACTGCTTCGCCTCGTTTCGACTTCGAGACACGGGGACACGCCCCCGTTCCCTTGCGCACGTTGTTCCTCGGTAGCTCAACGGTAGAGCATCCGGCTGTTAACCGGAGGGTTGTAGGTTCGAATCCTACCCGAGGAGCCAGCACCCGAGAGCCCCCTGCGACTCAGCGAGTTGGGGGGGGTTCTCGTTTGCGGGCTGAGAGACCCGGATGGGATGATCGAACCTCAGGATCGCGGTGGTGATCGAGGCCGGCGAGGAATACCACTGCTCGGAGAAGCTCCTCGCGCGAATCGAGCGGGGCTCTACTGGATGGGCGGACCGTACTTGGCCCCTCGTGCTGGCCACGCGGTTGGTGGCGAGGGTCGCAGAGGGAATCTGGAGTGAGCACTACGGCGCTCGCGCAGGGTACACTGCCAGGCGGCCCCCGGCCGCTGCGTACTTGACGCATGGATGTCCGCCTCTTGCTGGCAAGCCCCAATCAACCCGAGACAGAAGGACTCGCTTTGCCTGAGTTCCCCTCACTTCGACGACTCGGCTACTCCCCAAGCTGGCAGGCGCTCTTCGAGCCGTATGTTGCCGAGGGTCTGACGCCCGCCCGGGTGATCCGCAGGGACCGCGGCAGCGCGCTTGTTGCGACGCCAGCCGGTGTCGTCCGCGCGAAGCCCTCGGCCCGTCTGTTGAAGTCCGCCAGCGGTCCTGCGGATCTGCCGGCTGTTGGCGACTGGGTGGCCGCGCTGGCCCCGGACGACCTCGATGTCCCGCTCATCGAAGCCGTACTCGAACGTATGAACGCCATCACGCGCGGCGACCCGGGGAAGACCTCCGACGCTCAGGTGCTGGCCGCGAACATCGACACCGTGTTTGTCGTCCACCCGATCGCTGGGCCGCCCAACCTCCGCCGGATCGAGCGCGAACTCTCGCTGGCGTGGGATTCGGGTGCCGTCCCGGTAGTCGTGCTCACAAAGGCGGATCTCTCCGCTGAACCGGATGCAGCGCGTGGGGCAGTCGAGTCGGTCGCGCTGGGCGCGGACGTGCTCGCGATGAACGCGCTCGTCGGCGAGGGGGTCGAGTTGCTCCTCGCATACGTCTCGGGTCATCGCACAGCCGTCCTGATCGGGCCCTCGGGCGCTGGGAAGTCCACACTGATCAACACGCTCCTCGGTGAGCAACGGCAAGAGACGCGCGAGGTGCGCGTAAGCGACGGGCGCGGGCGGCACACGACCGTCGTGCGCGAGTTGATCCAGATACCCAGCGGGGGAGTGCTCGTCGACTCTCCGGGCCTGCGGGCCCTGGGCCTGACGGGATCGGAGGGGGGAGTCACCTCGGCCTTCCCGGACATCGAGCGGACGGCCCGCTCGTGCCGCTTCCATGACTGCACGCACATTGACGAGCCCGCCTGCGCTGTCCGATCTGCTGTCGAGTCAGGAGTGCTGCCGCCCGAGCGCCTGGCCAGCTACCACAAGCTGCTTCGCGAGGCGCGGGTCGCCGCGATGAAGACGGATGCGCGTCTTCGTGCCGAGGAGGAGCGCAAGTGGAAGATCATCCGCAAGGCGGCCAAGAACTTCCACAAACAGACCGGTCGCGGTTGAACGGCGAGGGGGGCTTTGCCTGGGTCATTTGCGGCCTGCGCTCGCATCGTGGCCAGGTGGGAGCGAGACGCGTCCGATGTCTCGGCGGGGCTCCTCTGCCTAGCGCCTGCCTACCTCCGCGACGGCTGCGCGCGACGGCGCAGGAGGTTCGTGGCCCTGACTGAGTGAGCTGCGGAAGGCGTGCCTCGCTCCCCGGGCACCGAGAGTCGGTCCGACCGGGAATCAGCTGCGCCGCAGCAAGTGCCTGCAAGAACGCCGCGGCGGTCGGAAGACCGTCCCGTCTGGGAATGGGCTCAATATCGCCCCCGGTCCTTGTTCGGAGTGAGGCCGCCGTCTACCAACGATGTCGTGTGGGGCGGTTCATCCCGGCTCGTGGGACGGATCGGGGAGTTGCATTGAGGGACTTAAAGGCGCCGGGCTGGTCGCCAGCATCAAGTTGGGCGATCGGGCGTAGGGCGCGTTCCGTGACTGCTGGCCGGCGGACCACGTCGGGCATTGACAGGATCTGCTCCTGGATCTCGGGCGCGAGGCGAAGCAAGCCTAGAACCTGGGTGACCCGGGCCCGGGTGATCCGTTCTCTTCGGGCGATCTCGGCCTGGTTGGGGACGTGGCCGGATATGAGGAGGGCCCGCCACTCGATGGCCTTCCGGAGAAGCTCGACCACCCGGGGCGTCCTAGGTTCTTTCGGCGGTTTGGGCCTGCCCCGGCGCGGTGGCACGGCGCTCACGACCCGGTCGGCGGGTACACGGCGCGTCAGGGTGCCGATGTTGCCGTTCTCGAAGGCCCCGTTGGGCCCGAGGGCGATCTCGACCGCCTGTTCGCGGTAGGTGGCGCCTGGCGCGCCCGGGCGGTCCACGGCGACGTGGACGACGCGGAACCAGATCTCGGGCTCGGCCCAGCCCGGGCGGCCGCGTCGAACACTGTTACACTCAGTGAGCCAGCACCCGAGAGCCCCCTGCGACTCAGCGAGTTGCGGGGGGTCGTCGCTTCCCGGGCCCCGCGTGCCGCCGCGCTGTCAGCCTCGACCGCGCTACCCCTGCTTCGGGACCTCGCTCATAGGAATGCCCAGGGCCCTGGCCACGCCTTCGCCGTAGGCCGGATCGGCCTTGCAGCAGTTGCCGATGTGGCGGACCTTGACCTCCCTGGGCGCGTCGCCCATGGCGCGGGCGGTGTTCTCGAAGAGCGCCTTCTGCTGCTCGGGCTTCATCAGGCGGAAGAGGAGCCCGGGCTGCGAGTAGTAGTCGTCGTCCTGGCGATGATCCCAGTGGCCGGCCGCGCCCTCGATGCCGAGCGGTGGCTCGGCGGCGTGGGGCTGCTGCTGCCACTCGCCATAGCTGTTGGGCTCGTAGCCGAGTGTCGAGCCGTGGTTGCCGTCCACCCGCATGGTGCCGTCGCGGTGGTAGCTGTGAAACGGGCAGCGCGCCGCGTTCACGGGGATCAGGTGGTGGTTGACGCCAAGGCGGTAGCGCTGGGCGTCACCGTAGGAGAACAACCGGCCCTGGAGCATCTTGTCTGGCGAGAAGCCGATGCCGGGCACGACGTTGGCCGGGTTGAAAGCGGACTGCTCGACCTCGGCGAAGTAGTTCTCCGGATTCCTGTTGAGTTCCATCACGCCCACTTCGATCAGCGGGTAGTCCTTGTGGAACCAGACCTTGGTCAGATCGAACGGGTTGTACGGGCGCTTGGCCGCATCCCTTTCGGGCATGACCTGGATGAACATCTTCCAGCGCGGGAAGTCGCTCTTCTCGATGCTCTCGTACAGATCGCGCTGGTGGCTCTCCCGGTCCTTGGCGACGATGGCCTCGGCCTCGGCGTCGGTCAGGTTCCTGATGCCCTGCTGGCAGACCAGGTGGAACTTGACCCAGAAGCGCTCGTTCTTCGCGTTGATCAGGCTGAAGGTGTGGCTGCCGAAGCCGTGCATGTGGCGGTACGAGTACGGGATGCCCCGGTCGCTCATGGTGATGGTGATCTGGTGCAGCGCTTCGGGCAGCGAGGTCCAGAAGTCCCAGTTGTTCTTCGCGCTGCGCAGGTTCGTGCGCGGGTCGCGCTTCACCGCGTGGTTGAGGTCCGGGAACTTGAGCGGGTCGCGCAGGAAGAAGACCGGCGTGTTGTTGCCGACCAGGTCCCAGTTTCCCTCCTCGGTGTAGAACTTCATCGCGAAGCCGCGGATGTCGCGCTCGGCGTCCGCCGCGCCGCGCTCGCCGGCCACGGTGGAGAAGCGCACGAAGAGGTCGGTCTTCCGGCCGATGGAGGAGAAGATCTTCGCCTTCGTGTACTTCGTGATGTCGTGGGTGACCGTGAAGGTGCCGTAGGCGCCCGAGCCTTTGGCGTGCATGCGGCGCTCGGGGATCACCTCGCGGTCGAAGTGGGCGAGCTTCTCCAGGAACCAGACGTCCTGCAGCAGCGCCGGCCCGCGCGGACCCGCGGTCATGATGTTCTGGTTGTCGGCGACGGGCGCCCCCGCGTTGGTGGTCAGCTTCTTCTTCTCCGTCATGACTTCCTCCTTTCGCGGCCTTGCCACTGCCTGGAGTTCCTGGGCGCCGATTCCCCGGCTTGCCCTCTTGTACACCTGTCGCAGATGCCTCGCAGCTCGACGTGCGTGGCGACGACGCTGCCGAATCCGTTCACGGCGTCAGGGATGCGGAGCGCGTCGAGCTCGGTGCTCTCGAAGTCCCGGGCCAGCCCTGGGCGCACGCAGACGTAGTGGTGGTGATGCTCGAGGTTGGCTTCGAAGCGGACGCCATCGCGACGCGGGCCGAGCGTGGTGATGAGCCCGAGGCCGTTCAGCATCAACAGCGTCCAACAGGCGGTGCCGAGGGACACCGTCGGCATCCGCGCCTGGACGGTACGGAACGCGGTCCCGCGTCCGGGTGGTCGAGGCTTGACACGACCTCGCGGAAGATCTCGAGGCGCTGGTGCGCGAGCTTGACGCCGGCGTCCAGGGCAGCCGGCTTGAACCGCTCGAGCCATCGTTCGGTCTTGATGTTCCAGCTTCCATCACGAGTTCCTATCTGATAGTGGCGCCGAGATATGAAGCTGCTGACATGAGGGCTGTTAGTCAAGCCGGGTCGGCGGTAGCTGCCGACGGAACCCGGAGGGACCGGGCACGGGCCGGCGTCGTGGGGCCTTGCGCCCCCCGGATGGCCTGTGCGAGCGCTCCGCGGGACGCGGGTGCGCGCTCAGCCCTGGTCCAGCAGCCGCCTCTGCCCGGTGAGCGCGCGGATGCCCGTGACGTCCTGCACGGTCTCGAGGCAGCCCAGGTAGCGGCCGCCCGGGTCACGCACGGGCCAGTAGCGGATGTGCAGGAAGCGCGGGCCCAGCTCGAGCCAGAACTCCGCGACCTCGCGCTTCCCGGCCTTGAAATCGGCCAGGATCCGGTTCACGACGTGCACGCTCTTCTGCGGATGGCAGTTCTGGACCTTCGCGCCGATCACGCCGCGGGTGCGCGGGAAGATCTTCTCGGACCGCTCGTGGCTGAAGTAGCGCACGGTGTCGTCCTGGTCCACGAAGGACAGCTCGACGGGCAGCGTGTTGAGGATGGCCGCGAGCACGTCGCGCTTGACGCCGAAGGACAGGTCCCGCAGCCGGCCCGCCTGGATCAGCTCCTCGGCGAGCCGGTAGTAGTCCGCCCGCGTGCTGGCGCCGAGCCCGGCCTCGACCTGCTCGATGCCCCGCACGACCGCCGCGCCGTCGGCCTCGCTCATCGCGCGCGCGGCCATCGGGAAGAGGACGTCGTTCTCCTTCCAGTAGTGGTCCTTGCAGAGCGCCACGTACTCGCTGAACGTCGCGCGCAGCGCCTCCAGCCTCGTGGCGTCCCCGGCCGCGTAGGCCTGGACCAGGGGCTCGAGCCGCGCCAGCAAGGCCTTCGCCGCCTCGTGCTCCGCCAGCATCACGGAAAGCGGGCCGCTTCCCCGCGAGATGCCGCGCTGCTCGGCGAGCGGGAAGAGGTGCTGCTCCTCCTTCTGGTTGTGGCAGCGGTCCACGTAGTTGCGCACGTAGTCGAAGAGCTTCACGACCAGGCCGGGGTCCGGTCCCGCGGGGGACGTGAAGGGCTTCTCCATGGCGGCGAAGACCTTCTCGGTCGTCTCGTGGTCGCGCATCAGCAGGTCCTGCCAGGTCTCGCTCATCGGGGACTCCTGTGGGTCGGGTTCGGAGCGCGGCGCGCGCGGTCCGGCGCGGGTCGCCACTCTCCGGAAGGGATACCACGCCCCCGCTTGTAAGTAAACACTTACTTGTGTATCCTGCCCGCCATGGAACCGACCCGGACGCAGCCGCGACGCCGCAAGCCCACAGAGGTGCGCCGGGCCGAGATCGCCGACGCGGCGCTGCGCGTCATGGCCGAGCAGGGAGGACGGCGCTTCACGGCCCGTGCCCTGGCGAACGAGGTCGGCGTCACGGACGGCGCCCTGTTCCGGCACTTCCCGGACATGGACGCCATCGTGGACGCGGTCGTGAAGCGCATGGAGGCGATGCTCTTCGCGGTCGCCCCTCCGGCCGGGGCGGACCCCATCGAGCGGCTCGGCGTCTTCTTCCGGGGCCGGGTGGCCGTGCTCGTGGCGCACCCGCACCTGGCGCGGCTGCTGTTCTCGGACGACCTGGCCCGGCTCTGCGGAGCCCACCGGGCGAAGCGGATGAAGGGCTTCAAACGCCGGACCCGGGACTTCATCGAGTCGTGCCTGGTCGAAGCGGGAGAGAAGGGCCTACTGGGGGCCCGCCTGGGGCCCCGGGAGGGCGCTCTGCTCGTGCAGGGAGCCGTCTTCGCCTTCGGCCACCTGGGCGGGGGCCGGGTGGATGTGCGGGAGATGACCATCAACGTCTGGTCGGCCCTGGAGTCGCTGCTGCGGGGGACCGACCGTGAACCCGGGAACGGGAGGAAGTTCACTTGAGCATGTTCTGCCATCAGTGCGAACAGGCGGCGAAGCGGACCGGCTGCACGGCCGTTTCCGTGTGCGGCAAGGACGAGGAGACGGCGGGCCTGCCGCGGCGGCCCCGTGCTGCGGCTGCTAATACAGGAACATCGGCTTGCCGAGCAGGTGCGCCACCTTCGGGCGGTAGTTCTCGATGTCGTAGAGCTCGTCCACGTCCACGCGTTTCCGCCCCTCGGCGATGACGTTGGCCGAGATCGTCGTGTACTTGCCGTCGCGCAGGGCGACCATCCGTCCGCTCTGCCTCTTCAGGAGCAGGTCGGTCGCCAGGTAGCCGTAGGTGGTCGCGACCATGCGGTCGAGCGCATCGGGCTCGCCGCTGCGCATCAGATAGGCGACCTGCTGGTAGAGCGTGCTGACGCCCGAGCGCTTCTCGATCTCGCCCGAGAGATAGAGCCCGACGCCGCCGAGCTTCTTGTGGCCGAACGCGTCGGCCTCGCCACTCAGGTGCATCTGGCCGCCGATCGGCTTGGCGCCCTCGGAGATGGTCACGATGGCGTAGGCGCTGGGGTTGCTCTTCCGGTCCTTCACCAGGAAGTCCACCAGCCTGTCCACGTCGAAGTCCACCTCGGAGATCACGGCGCGGTCCACGCCGGCCAGGTAGGCCGAGATGAGCGAGGTCTCGCCCGAGTAGCGCCCGAACAGCTC
>Ga0315273_10007969_pt1 | contig 13338 bp, 15 predicted proteins | sample YL17G02_0_MG_FD_205753 | JGI IMG/M metagenome (GOLD analysis project Ga0315273, IMG submission 205753) | Sediment microbial communities from Yellowstone Lake, YNP, Wyoming, USA - YL17G02_0 | ecosystem: Environmental > Aquatic > Freshwater > Lake > Sediment | place: USA: Wyoming | collected...
AGGGTCTCGAAGGCCTCGATGATGTTGGCGGTCCACGCGCGCGCCTGGTGCGCGTGGTACATGGCCAGGACGGTCTGCTCCGAGAGCGGGGAGATCCGATCGGAGAGGTCGGCGTTCGAGACCTCCTCCGGGCCCTTGCCCGCGGCCATGGCTGGCTCGATCACCTCGGAGTTCCACCAGGCGGCCTCCTGCTCGGCGATCCGACGGGTGCTGTCGCCCTGGACCCGGAGCAGACGCTCGATGGCGGCCGGCCGAAACCCTTCGGCGATCTGGAGCTCGATGAACGGCACGATCGCCATCTCGTCGTCGCGAAGCCGATCGTCGGGCGACGGTTCGGCCATGCCGATCGCCTCGCGGATGCCGGTGAGCAGTTCGAGCGGGATCCCCGTGCGGTCGCTCACCTGGCGGAACGTCTCGGCGGCCAGCGCCGCGAACCGCTCGTAGGCGGCAGCGTCGAGGAAGTCGAGCGAGAGGGCGCCACGCTGGATGGCGGCGGCCAGGCCCTCGAGCGGGATCCCCGCATCCTCGAGCGACCCGGCCATGAGCGCGCGGCGCACGTCGCCCGGTGAGAAGCGATCCGTTCCGTCCGGGGCGATGACGCCCAGATCGATCAGTCGATCGAGGTAGGCGGGCTCGACCCCGGCTCGCTCGGCGGCGTCCTCACGTCCGTACCAAGTCATCGGATCACCCTAACGTCCCTGCCCGGCGATCAGTCCCGGATGATCCCCGCGCGCATGCCGCCGTCGACGAGCAGCACGGACCCGGTGCAGAACGAGGACTCCGCGCTCGCGAGGAACGCGGCGGCGTCGGCGATGTCCGACGCGCCCCCGATCCTCCCGATCGGCGGGAGTGGCCACGCCGACGAGTCGTCCGGCGGGCCCTCCTCGCCCCCGGGCGGGGCGAAGTGGCGCATCCCCGGCTCGATGTCGCCGGGGCAGATGCAGTTCGAGCGCACGCCGTCGCGGCCGCCGTCGAGCGCGAGCATGTTCGAGAGCATGATCAGCGCGGCCTTCGAGATCGAGTACGCGCCGATCTCCGGCTCGCCGGTCACGCCCGCGTCGGAGGAGATGTGGATCATGCATCCGGCGCGCGCGGCCAGGTGCGGGTAGCTCGCCCGCGCGTAGAGGAACGGTCCGCGCAGGTTCACGGCCATCGTCCGGTCGAAGTCTCCGACGGGCGTGTCGATCAACCGCGCCTCCACGCCGACCCCGGCGTTGTTGACCAGGACGTCGATCCCGCCGAGCCGTTCGACCGCGAACGCCACCGACGCGTCGACGTGGTCCTGCTCGGCGGCGTCGGCTCGGCAGAACCAGGCCCGGGCACCGAGCTGCTCGATCGCCTGGGATCCGAGCGCCTCGTCGCGGCCGGTCACGACGACCGAGGCGCCCTCCGCCAGGAACCGCTCCGCGATCGCGAGCCCGATCCCGGAGGTGCCTCCGGTCACGAGCGCCGTCTTGCCCTCCAGGCTCCCCACGGAGGGCAGACTAGCGACCGGTCGATGGGTCTGCTCCTCAGCACCGGGCGCGCGTCGCTCGGTCGCTGTCAGCCAGGCGACAGCGCGCGGTGCTTCGGACGGTCATGATGGCGGAACCGAACGAGGCCCGGACATCGAGACCGGGCCGCCTGGAAGAGGCGAGATCGATGAACGACGAGTGCGAGCGGGGCGTGCCGGCCGGGGACCTCGGCGACCCGCGCCCGAAGACGGGTGACGGCGAGGCCGACGACACGGTGGACCAGGTACAGGTCGCGACCTGGAAGACGTCCACCTACCGGTCGTCCAGGTCGCTCACGACGATCCCCGGTTCGACCTCGAGGCGTGCGCGGCGAGGGTCCAAGAAGGCCGCTGAGCCGGGTGGCCAGCACCGCAAGGACGACGGCGAGTAGGGGACGCTCTATCGGCAGCCTAGTGCGAGCCCCTCGCGCTCCGTGGAAGGACGTACGCTTCGACCTGCCGTGGCCATGCCGGGTAAGGGCGAAGGACCGTTCCAGGTTCCGTTCGGGACCTCGTGGCGCGCGTCCAGGCGCGGCGACGGCTTCGTGCTCGAGAGGCGGCGACCTGACTCCGGGGGATGGGACTCGGAAGGGTGGTTCACCTCACGCCGCGAGGCCAAGCGTGCCGCGCGCGATCTCGCGCGGCGGCATCCCGCGACCGAGGTGCGGATCCGAAAGGCTTCTCGCCCGCCGGGTCAGCGATCGCTCGGGTCCCCACCCGCCTCAGTGGTCGCTGACGCCCGAGAAGTTGAACGCCTCGATCTTCAGCGCCGGGACCCGTGACGCGCTGAAGAAGAACTCGCTCGCCAGCTCGGCCTCCCGCCCGATCATCGACACGTTCGAGAGCGCCTCCACGATCGACTGCGTGAACCGGAAGTTGCGCACCGGACCCACGATCTCGCCGCCCTCGATCAGGAACGTGCCATCGCGCGTCATCCCCGTGATCGAGGACTCCATCGGGTTCACCACGTTCGAGTAGTGGAACCGCGTGACCAGCACGCCCCGGTCGGTGGCGGCCACCATCTCGTCGACGGTGGCGTCGCCCGTGCCCATGAACACGTTCAAGGGGAACGGGCCCTCGGGATTCGGCGAGGGCAGCCCGTGGCCGGTCGAGGCCGTCCCCGCCTGCTTCGCGGTGCGCAGGTCGTACACCGCGTCGCGGAAGACGCCGCCCTCCACCAGGCTCACGCGCCGCTTCGGCACGCCCTCGAAGTCGAACGGCGCCCCGAGCGTGCTGGGGTCACCACCGTCGTCCCACAGGTCGATGTTCGCCCCCACGACGGTCTCGCCGGCTTTCCCGCTGAAGCACGATCGGCCCTCGACGTAGGAGCGCCCCGCGAACCCGACGAACGCGAGGAAGCCCACGAGCGTCACGGTCGCGGCGGGCTCGAGGATCACCGGGTAGACGCCGGCGTCGAGCGCGCGCGGCTCCTGGGACCTCACCGCCTTGTCGGAGGCGCGGCCCCCGATCGCCTCGGGGTCGACGTCGCCGACCCGCGCGCCGAAGGTCTCCGCGAAACCGCTCCCACCGTCGCCGCCGTTGATCACCGTCGTGAGCGATGCCTGCGTCGACGGCGCCCAGCAGAACTGCCCCTCGGTGTTCGCGACCCCGATCTCGATCGCCTGCGTCTCGTAGGCGCCCGCGGCGGTGAACCCGGGCTCGCACCGGCCGATCAGCGCGGCCACCGCGTCGGCGCGCGACTCGGGCGAGGATCCCGCGGTGGTCTCGTCGTAGCGCCCGTCCACCTGGGGCGCCTCGGCCACCGGGGCGAGCCCCGGCCACATCGGGTCGGGGCCGACGACCTCGGCCAGCTCCTTCGCGCTCTTCGCGGCCTTCAGCGCGCCCTCGGGCGTCGCGACGTTCGCGGCCGCCACGCCCACGCGCCCGTGCGAGACGACGCGCACGCGGATCCCCGTGTCCTCGCGGAAGATGCTCTGATGGATCTCGCTCTTCGCGAACCGGGTGAGGCCGCCCCAGTCGTGCATGAACAGGACCTCGACGCCGTCGACGCCCGTCAGCTCGAGGGCGCCCTGCGCGACCTCGCGGAACCGATCGGGTCCGATCAGGCCGGGCATCAGCGCACTCCCACCTGGACGCCCCGGAACCGCCCGGGCGACGCCCCGTGGCCCACGCGGCCGACCTGGCCGGGCTGGCCCTTCCCGCAGTTCGGCGTGCCCCACACGACCCATTCCTCGCGGCCGGCCACCGCGTCGCACGAGCCCCAGAACTCCGGCGTGATGCCCGTGTAGTTCGGGTTCTTGTACATCGTCGTGAGCCTGCCGTGCTCGATCCGCCACGCCGCCTCGCACCCGAACTGGAAGTTGATGCGCTTGTCGTCGATCGACCACGAGGAGTTCGTCATCATGAAGATGCCGTCGTCGGTGTCGCCGATGATCTCCGACAGCGACCCCTGGCGCGGCTCGATCGAGATGTTCGTCATGCGGATCAGCGGCAGGTGGCTCCACCCGTCGGCGCGGCTCGTGGCGTTCGAGGTCTGGCCCACGACGTGCGCGGTCTCGCGGCTCGTCAGGAAGTTCTGGAACATCCCGTCGACGATGATCGGTGTCGAGTGCGCCGGCACGCCCTCGTCGTCGTAGGCGAAGGTGCCGAGCCCGCCGGGCAGGGTCGCGTCGGCCGTGATCGAGACGAGGTCGCTCCCGTAGCGCACCTTCCCTCGGTCGCCGGGGGAGAGCCACGACGAGCCCGCGTACGCCTCCTCCATCCCGAGCACACGGTCGAGCTCGATCGGGTGGCCGATCGACTCGTGGATCTGTAGCTCCATCTGGCCCGAGTCGATGATCAGCGTCGTGACCTCGCTCGGGCAGTCCGGCGCCGCGAGCAGGTCCACGGCCTCGCGCCCGATGCGCTCGGCCTCCTCGATCAGCCCCAGCGTGCGGATGTGCTCGTAGCCCGCCGCCTTGATGTGCCCGCGGAACGAGTTGGGGTAGGAGCGACGCTGCATGTCGCCGTCTCCGACGGCCACGGCTTCGATCCCGCCGCCGCTCTGCGTCACCACCTGGCCGATCGCGGCGCCGTCCGAGGACGCGAACCACGTGGACCGCCGGAAGAAGTCGAGGCCGCCCTCGGCGAACGTGACCCCGGGGACGGTCTGCATCCGGCGCGTCGCCTCCATCAGGAGCGCGACCTTCTCCTCGAGCGGCACAGTGAAGGGGTCCTCGGCCATCTGGCTCCGCCACGAATCGACGGCGGGCTCGACGGGGGACAGGCGCACCGGGTCGCCTGGCAGGCGCTGCGCGGCCTTCGCGATCTGCACGGCGAGCTCGGCCGTGCGGGTGACCTCGGCGTCGTCGAGCCGCGAGGTGGCCGCGAATCCCCAGCGGCCGCCCACCAGGACCCGCACGCCCACGCCCGTGGAGGTGTCGCGGTCGATGCCCTCCATCTCCTGGTTGCGGACGGTGAGGGATTCGGTCTCGTCGATCCCGGCGCGCGCGTCGGCGAAGTCCGCCCCGGCCCTGCGCGCGGCCTCGACCGCCATCTTCGCGACGTCCAGCACCCGCGCCCTCCTCGCTGCCTCGCTGCGTGTGCGGGCCGGAGGGCCCGCTCGAACCGGGGCATGGTACCCGGTCGACACAACCAGGGGACGCCTACGTTCGACTCGACGGACGGACGACAGGAGGTACCGATGACGAGCGAGGGCGTACGGATCGGGTTCGGCGCGGATCAAGCGGTGGCGGTTGCGACCGAGCTGGGGATCGACTTCGACGTGACCCCGTTCGACGTGGAGCAGTTCCGCCGGGGGATGGAGGTCGAGCTCGAGCACGGCCGGCGCGACCCGATCACCGACGTGACGCACGACGACCCCATCATCACGGGCAAGATCGCGTGGGCGCACCTGCGCGAGATGCCCGACTACTATGAGCGGCTCGACGTGATGGAGCGGGAGGCCGAGGTCGGCCGGTAGCCGGCTCGCATCGGTAGGCTCCGCGCGTGAGCGCCCTGTGGTGGAAGTACCTGCACGTCGCGGGCGCGTTCGGGTTCCTAGCGTCGCACGGCGTGGCGGTGGCGGTGGCGATGCGCCTGCGGCGCGAACGCGACCCCGCGCGCTGCCGCGCGATCTTGGACCTGTCGAAGTCGACCCGTCCGTGGATGTACGTCTCGTTGCTGGTGCTGATCGCCGCCGGCGTGGTCCGCGGCTTCCAGCTGCACGCGTGGAGCCAGGGTTGGATCTGGGCGGCGCTCGGCCTGCTGATGGCGATGCTCCTGGCGGCGTTCCCGCTCGCGGTGCCCTACTACATCCGCGTACGCAGGGCCGTCGCCGAGGGCGCCGACACCTCGCCCGACGAGCTCGCCGGGCTGCTCGGCTCGCCGCGCCCGCTCGTGATCCTGTGGGTGGAGACCGCCGGGCTGCTGGCGATCCTGTGGCTGATGGTCTTCAAGCCGTTCTGAGCCGCCGGGCGTGTCTGGGATGATGCCGGGAAGTTCCCGAGGAGGTTGCCCGCATATGCCCGTCGAACGCGCCGCCGACCATCCGACCTTCGAGCTCGGAGGGAACACGATCGTGAGCCTGGCCGCGCCCGCGCGCGGGGCCACCGAGGCCGCGCTCTTCCGGATCGAGCTCCCCGAGGGCGGCGGGCTCCCTCGGCACCACCACGACCACCTCGATGTGTTCGCGGTCGAGACGGGCGGCGGCACCTTCTACCTGGGCGACGAGACGATCGCGCTTGAGCCCGGCGACTCGGTGGTCGTGCCGATCGGGGAGTGGCACCACTTCGAGGCCGGCGCGGGCGGTGCGACCCTCGCGGTCACGATGCTCGCCGGCACGAAGCTGATCCGCGAGGACGGCTCCGAGATCGTGCCGCCGTGGGTGAGCTGATGAGCCTCTACATCTCGAACGTCACGCTGTTCGACGGGAGGACCGTCAAGACGAAGCAGGGCGTGCACGTGCACGACGGCGCGATCGAGTGGGTGGGCGCGCACACGCGGGCGCCACGCACGGCGCTCGCGGCGAGCCCGGTCGACGGCACCGGCATGACCCTCACCCCCGGGCTGATCGACTGCCACGTGCACCTCCAGTTCGACGGCGGGGCCGACTTCGCGGGCGAGGCGGCCGAGCTGACCCCGGCCCTCGCCGCCCTGAAGTCCTCGAAGAACGCGCAGAAGCATCTGGAGCACGGTGTCACGACCGTGCGGGACCTGGGCGGGATCGACGCGGTGAGCTGCCAGGTGGGCGTCGCGATCGAGAAGCACATGATCCAGGGCGCGCGCGTGATCGCGGCCGGCCGCGCGCTCACGATCACGGGCGGGCACGGCCACAACGTGGGGTTCGCCCGCGAGGTCGACGGGCCCGACATGATCCGCAAGGCCGTGCGCGAGGAGATCCGCGGCGGCGCGCGCGCGATCAAGGTGGTGGCGACCGGAGGCGTCCTGACGCCCGGGATCGGCGCGACCTTCACCGCGTTCACCCCCGAGGAGATCGCGGCCGCCGTCGACGAGGCCCACAAGTGGGACCGGGGCGTGGCCGCGCACGCGATCGGCAGCGGCGGCATCCTGAACGCCGTCCTTGCCGGGGTCGACTCGGTGGAGCACTGCAACCAGGTGACCACCCAGATCGCGAAGGAGATGAAGGAGCGCGGCACGTTCCGCTCGCCCACGCTGATGGCCCTCCGCGGGATGCTCGAGCACCCCGACGAGGTCCCGCCGTACGCGATCGAGAAGGCCCAGAAGCTCGAGCATGAGTCCCGCGATTCCCAGCGGCGCGCCGTGAAGGCCGGGATCCGCCACGTGTGTGGCACCGACGCCGGCACGCCGTTCAATCCGCACGGGAACGCTCCGAACGAGCTGATCGACATGGTGGCGTGGGGCATGACCCCGCTGAAGGCGATGCAGGCCGCCACCGCGAACGGCGCCGAGCTGCTGCGCGTTCCCGAGATAGGCACCGTCGAAACCGGCAAGCAGGCCGATCTCGTGCTCTACGGCGAGAACCCGCTGGAGGACATCACCGCAACGCTGCAGCCGATGTTCGTGCTGAAGGGCGGGGCGGTCGTGCACGACGTGCGGTGAGGGGCGTCGGGCGGTTCGCGCGCCCAGGGGCGTCAGGTTCCGCTCAGCACGCGCGCCAAGATGTCGACGCCGCCGTCCAGGGAGGCGAGCTCGGCGGGGGAGAGGCCCTGCAGCGCGCTCGCGAGGGCATCGACCCGCATCGCGCGCCCCCGCTTGAGGGCCCGCGTCCCGCGCGAGGTGGCGCGCACCTGCACCGCTCGCGCGTCCTCGGGATCGGGCGCACGCGTGACGTAGCCGTCGCGTTCGAGCCCGTCGACCAACCGGGTCATCGTGGGCGGTTCGACCTGCTCGGCCTGCGCAAGCGCCCCGATCCGCATCGGCCCCACGAACACGAGCACCGACAGGACAGACAGACGAGGCGCCGAGATGCCCAGCGCCTCGTCCTCCACGCGCAGACGACGTAAGAGGTGGATCGCGGTCGAGTGCAGCCGGTCGGCCACCGCATCCACATCTCGCGCTGGGGAAGTCCGTCTTGACGTGGTCATCTGTATTTAGTTAGGCTATACAAATACAAACACCGGAGGCAAGCTATGGCAAGCACATCGGCAGATCTCTTCGCGGCGATCGAGGCGGACGACTCGACCCAGGTCCGCACCCTGCTGGCCGAGGAGCCTTCCCTCGCGGCCGCGCGTGACCGCGAGGGCGTGTCGGCGCTGATGCGCGCCCGCTACCGGTCCGACGAGGGCGTGATCGAGGCCGTGGCAGCAGCGGTCCCGTCGCTCGACGTGTTCGAGGCATCATCCTTCGGCGACCTCGACCGGCTCACCGAACTACTGATGTTCGACCCCGTGCTCGTCACCACGTACTCGGCCGACGGGTTCACCGCGCTGCACCTCGCGGCGTTCTTCGGGCGGCCCGAGGCCGTGCGGTTCCTGCTGGACCGCGGTGCCGACGCCGACGCCCCCGGCACCGGGTGGATGACGGGCACGGCGCTGCACTCCGCGGCGTCGTCGCGCCAACCCGAGGCCGTCGCGATGCTGCTCGACGCGGGCGCCGATCCCGACGCGCGCCAGTCCGGCGGCTGGACCCCCTTGCATGCGGCCGCGAAGAACGGCGACCTCGCGAGCGTGGAGGCGCTGCTCGCGGCCGGCGCCGACCCGGCGGTGGTGAACGACGACGGCGAGGGCGTCCGGGGCCTGGCCACCGAAGGCGGCGACGCGGAGGTCATCGCGGCGATCGACCGGGCGCTCGCGGGCTGACGCTCGGCCGGGCCTAGGCCGCCGGTACGTCCACGCGCGTCCAGGCGCTGCCGTCCCAGTGCATCGCCATCGGGTCGGCGTAGCCGTCGGTGCCTTGACGCCATCCGACCGCCCATGCGTCCGCGGCGAGGCGGACGTCGACCCCATAGAGCGCGGACTCGCGGGCAGGGAACGGCACGGCGATCCGGTGCCATCCGGAGGCGTCACGACGCATCGTCAGGGCACGGAAGTCGTTCCGCGCCTGGCCCACGGCGAACTGCCCGCCGCCGGGCCCGACCGCGACCCCCCACAGCCGCGCGACCGGTGTCCGCTTCTCGAGCGCCCAGCGTTCACCGTCGAACCGGGCGATGTAGACACCGGCGAGCCAGTCCGACGCCGCGTCGAACCAGATCGAGCCGACCACCGTGACCCGACCGTGGCCGAGCGTGACGACGTCGTTCGCGAACGTGTTGCGCTCGTACTCGGGGAGGCGATCCAGTCGCCACGCGCTGCCGTTCCACCGGAGAGCGGCGGGGTGCGAGAGCGGGTTCTCGATCATCCCAACCGTCCAGAGCCCGTCGCGGCCCGACGGGGAGGCCGCCGAGAGCGTGACGACGCGCGCAGGAACCGGGATCCGCGACCACGTCGACCCGTCGAAGCGGTAGGCGAGGCCACCGCGCCGGCTCACGTCGGGCGTGTAGAGGTCATAGGCGCCGACCGCCCACACCACGCCGCCGGGCATGACCACGACGTCGTTCAGCATCCCTTCACCCGTGGGCCGGGGGACGTGGACGCGCGTCCACGCGCTCCCGTCGAAGTGGAGGAGCAGCGGGATGTTCTGGTCCATGGACACGAGCCAGCCCGCGACCCACACGTCGGCGGCGTTCCGCGCGTCCACGGCAGTGAACGTGTGCTGCCGCCGGATCGACGGCCCGCCGACGGCCCACGCCGCCCCGTCCCAATGCACGATCAGGTCGTCACCGACGGCCCATGCGTCGTCGGCCGCGATCACCGAGACGTCGTTCAGTCGATGGTCGAACAGGTCCGCCGCGCGGGCCGTTCCCGCCCGGACCGGCATCACCATCAGGGCCGTCACGGTCGCCAGGCCGACGATCACCGCGGAACGACGCGCACGCATCGGGACCACCTCCGTTGTCATCGTGCGCCCTCGATACAGGTTGCGCCAGGGGTCATCCGGCTATTCCCGGACGGGACCCGCCGATCAGTACTGGACGGATTCGACCTCTTCGTAGAGCTCGAAGCGCGGGTGTCCGACGACCCCGGCGCGCCCCATCGCTTCCTTGAGCCCAGGGTTGTCGCGGAACGCGATCGCCGTGTCCGCGGACGCGAAGCCCGACACGATCGTGATGTTGTTGGGGTCGTCCACGCCGCGGTTGATGCGGTGGAAGACGGCGCCGCCGGCAGAGGGAGGGAACTCGTCGAAGACCGCCTTGAACCGGTCGTAGTCCTCGACGTTGTGGTTGACCGCCATGACGAACATGTGACCTCCCTTTCGCGCTGGGTCGTTCCGCTGTTCCTCCATCGTACGCGGGGCGACGTGCGGGGGGACCGACCCTCGGCCCGGCTCCCAGGGAACGGGTATCGCGCGGCCCTGAACTGCTCGAGTTGCGGCACCCCGAACGAGGCCTCTCGCAAGTTCTGCCAAGAGTGCGGCGCACCCCTCGCGGCCACGTGCCCTTCCCGCGGCGCGCCCATCTCGCCGGGCCACAAGTTCTGCGGCGAGTTCGGCACGACGATCGTCGCGGAGGCGACGACCCCCGGCGCCCCCGGCCGCGTCGGCCCGACCTGCGCCGTCCGCCGACGAGCGCCGTCTCGTGTCCGTGGTCTTCGCCGACCTCGTCGGCTTCACGACCCTGTCGGGGGCGGTGAGCCGGCGGGCCTCGTCCCGCTCGCGCAGCTCCCTTCGCGAGCTGGAACCCGTGGAACCCCGGTTCGCCTGCGCCCCGCAGCTCGAGGCCCGCGCGCCGATTTGTACCTTCGCCTCGTACCGTGGTTGACTCCTCAGCACGGTCGTCCCCCCGAAGGAGATCCCATGCGCCGCTCAGTTCGGCTCCGTCGTCGCCCGGTCCTCGCCGCGCTCCTCGCCGTGATCGCGCTCGGCGCGGCGACGACCCCGCAGGCAGCGGTTGCCGGCCGGACCCCCGACCCCACGATCGTCGCGGTCGGCGACATCGCGTGCCAGTCGCTCACGCCGGGAACCGGCGAGGGGGCGTGCCGTTCAGGCGAGATCGCCGATCTGATCCGGAGCCTGCATCCCACCCGGTTCCTGGCGCTGGGCGACCTGCAGTACAACAACGGCACGCTCGGCGAGTTCTTGCGCGTCTGGGACGTGCAGTTCGGCGACCTGAAGCCGATCACGCTGCCCACCACCGGCAACCACGAGTACGGCACGGTGGGTGCGGCCGACTACTACACGTACTGGGGAGCCAAGTCGGCCCCGCCCCTCGGCTACTACTCGGTCAACCTGGGGTCGTGGCACCTGATCTCGCTGAACTCCGACATCTGCGGTGACCCGCCGGGCTGCGGCCCCGGCACGCCGCAGTACGAGTGGCTGAAGGCCGACCTGCGCAAGTACAAGGGCTCGGCGTGCACCCTCGCGTTCCAGCACCACCCGCGCTTCGACTGGCGCCCGTGGGAGAAGTGGGTCGACGAGGACGGCACGACCCAGAACGGCGGCTCCGAGGTCAAGCCCTACATCGACATGGTGAAGCTGATGGACGCTCAGGGCGTGGACGTGCTGCTCGTGGGCCACAACCACCTGTATCAGCGGTGGGCGCCCCAGGACGGGAGCGGCAACGTCGACCCGGCGGGGATCCGGCAGTTCACGGTCGGGACCGGCGGACGCTCCCTCTACCCGTTCGGCCCCGGCGCGCAGCCCGCGAACCTGGTGGTGACCCAGAACAAGTCGTTCGGGGTGCTGAAGATGACGCTGCACCCGGCGAGCTACGACTACGAGTGGGTCTCGCTGCCCGGCGAGCCGGCGTTCAGCGACGCCGGCTCCGGGATCGCGTGCGCCTGAGCGCGCGCATCGCGGAGGCGCGTCACTCGATGCGCACGGACCCGACGATCTGACGGAGCTCCGCTCGGTCTTGCCGCGATGTCGCCGGGAAGAACGCGGCGTCGATCACGAGTCGGGTGCCGTCGACGTCGAGGATCCACAGTCGGTCGAACTGGCCGGGCCCTTGGTGGTAACGACCGCCCGAAGGCACCGCCGTCCAGCTGTGGAACTCCGAGTTCCAGCAGTCAGAGAAGTCGATGGTGGGAGGAACCTGCAACTGCATCTGTTCGCCTGGATACCCGGCCAACGTCTCGTCTCTCGGCGTGGTGGCGTAGCGTTGCCGTTGTGCCGCAAGCGCGGCCACGAGATCGTGCACATACGGTCCGACGGGAGGGTCGATCGAGCCGCGGTTCCACCGGCAAGGGTCTGCGTAGACCTCATCGACGATCCAGAAACCCAGGACCCGTCCGGTCGCCGGGTCGCCCCTTCCCTCCGTTTCGACCACGCCGTACGCCCACGCTTCCCAACCGTCGGGGATCCTGAACGTCACGCTCAGCGTGTCGGAGCTGCCCATATACAGATCCAGGTCGAGGGCGTACCTCCCGGCGTCGAGGGCTTCACCTTCGACCAGCGGTGCAGCGAGCGCGGGCGATGACGGCGTCTGCGTGATCGACGATCCGCCGCCGCCGCATGCCGCGAGGATCACGATGGCTCCGATGGCAAGACCGCTGCGTGCTCGCGCGAGTCCAGAGGGGCGATCGCGTCGGCTCACGAGGGGACCGCCTGCCAGTCGACATCCCTTGGGGTCGTGAAGTATAGGCCGAAGGTGGTCACCGGCGAGACGAGGACCGCAGATGAGGACCCGTCTACAGAGAAGGAGACCACCGCCGCGTAGTTGAGTCGGGGGGGACCCAGCGCTGCGATCGAAAGGAACCGCTGCCCGTCGGGAGACCACTGGATCCACGACACGCTCCTCAGGTGACCCTTCGGGATATCCGGTCGTTCGAGCGGTGGAAGCGTCACGGATCCGCCCCCGTCGGGATCGGCCAACACGATCCGATTATCCGTCCCGAAGGCGATGTGCGCTCCGTCAGGAGACCAGGCGGGATCCCCACCCATCGTTGGGCCATCTCCGAGGTCGAGGGTGCGCACGACGTTCCGGTCGACGTCGATCACCTGGATGCCGGGATTCTTTGCAGCCCAGCTGTTGTCCCTGCCCACTGCCAGCCTGGTGCCGTCCGGAGCCCATGTCAGTGTCCCGCCGTCCATGCCTCCCGGGACGACGCGCACCTCCCCGCCGTCGACCGGGACCAAGAGGACCGCCGCATCCACGGACACCGCGATCTGGGAGCCGTCGGGCGACCACTCGAAGTCATGGACGGGGCGGAACAGCCAAAGGGGCCTCTGGCCGTCCAAGGAGGCGACGCGCAGTCCGGTGTCGTCTGTATAGGCGAGTCGTCGGCCATCGGGAGACCAGCTTGCACACAGAAGATTGGGCTCCTGCATGGTCGGGGCGGCGATCCTCTGCTCCCGGCCGGTCGGATCGCCGGAGCCGTCGAGCGCCGTCACGACGAGGGTGACGGTTCCCGGAGACGGGGACGCATACTCGCTATACGCGAGCATGGAGC
>Ga0315273_10007970_pt1 | contig 13337 bp, 11 predicted proteins | sample YL17G02_0_MG_FD_205753 | JGI IMG/M metagenome (GOLD analysis project Ga0315273, IMG submission 205753) | Sediment microbial communities from Yellowstone Lake, YNP, Wyoming, USA - YL17G02_0 | ecosystem: Environmental > Aquatic > Freshwater > Lake > Sediment | place: USA: Wyoming | collected...
TCCGACTTCCGACTTCCGACTTCCGACTTCCGACTTCCGACTTCCGACTTCCGACTTCCGACTTCCGACTTCCGACTTCCGACTTCCGACTTCTGACTTCCGACTTCTGACTTCTGACTTCCGACTTCTGACTTCCGACTTCCGACTTCCGACTTCCGACTTCCGACTTCCGACTTCCGACTTCTGACTTCTGACTTCCGACTTCTGACTTCTGATTAGAAGCCTTCCGGCTTGATCCAGAAGCTCTCGCGCCAGGTCTGGCCCGGCGCTATGCTCTGCAGCTCGCCGTAGTTGCCGGCGTGGGCCAGGTTGAAGGCGTTGGTGATGCCGGTCATCGGTTCGAAGCAGATGAAGTCGCGCCCCGGCGGAGCGTAGATCACCGCGACGAGGTATTTCGGGCCGAAGATCACCGAGATGGTCTGTTTCTTTCCTTGCACCCGGAATTCCGACCGCCCCGCCTTGTCGCGGACCAGGTTCGTGAAGACGTCGTCGAGTTTCACCTCGCCGAGCGCGACCGGCAAAGGAAAGCTCACCGGCTTTCGCTCCCCGGTCGGAATCAGCAGGTCGTTCAGGATGACGTGGTCGCGCGCCGGCAGCAGGGTGACCTTCCAGTCGTCGCGCGGCGCGTCCGGCGCCTGGTAGTAGGTGTGATAGCCCACCGACAGCGGCATGGGCTGGCTGGAGATATTCTCGACGGCGGTCTCGATCTCGAGCGCGCCGTCCTTGAGCCGGTGGGTCATCTCGATGTTGTGCGCAAACGGGAATTGCGCCATCCAGTCCGGCTCGCGCCAGAATTCCAGCCGGCTGGTCAGTTGGGCGCCGCCGCTGCCCGCCTTGAGCGACACCACGCGCCATTGGCTGGCATACACCAGCAGCCCGTGAATCGGCTTGTGGTTGGGGTCGTAGCGGAAGTTCTTCAACTCGGGGTTCAACAGGTATTTCTTCCCGTTGGCGAAATAGGCGTCCCCATCGATGCGGTTCGCCCAGGGCGCCAGGAAGGGATTTCCAGCCATCGCCGGCTTGGCCTTCAGTTCGGCCAGGGTCCGGTATGGACTCCAGAGAATCTCCTTCCCGCCGACCTTGATGGAATAGGCGTTATTGCCGATGGAGGGCACGATCAGGACTTCGATCCGGCGCGACGCGTCGGCCAGGCGAATGACTTCCACCGAGTCAATCGTCGTTCTCTCGGCGGTGTAGTTGGCGGCAAGCGACATAAGAGGTAGCAAAACCAGCAGGGAATAGCGTTTCATGAGTCGTCTTTTTCGCGCAGGTCGAGCGCGCTCTCCTGCTGGCAGCACCAGCAGATGCCAGGCGTATAGAAGCGAATGGAGCAGATGTCGCACCAGTAGGTTACGAACAGCCGCCGGCCGTTGCGATGCACGAACATCGCCCGCAGGTGGATCGGGTCGACCTGAAAAACCCGATCGTTGCGGAACCCTCCGATCGCTTCGAAATCCGAGCCAGCCAGGCGATGATCCTTGAGAACTCCCACGGTGGGCGGATCGCCGGCCAGCAGGAGGCGGCCGCGCGCGGGCTCGTCCAGCGCCGGCGTGCCGTCGCCAGCGGCGGTCAACTTGCCGCGGACGGACACCTTAGCCGGCTGAGCCTGGAGGCGGCAACCCAAAGCGAGAATCGGCAGCAACCGTCTGCGGTCCACCGAATTCATTCTAGCGTGCCGGCCGCGGCGTCAGGGATTGATAGGATTGAAGCATGGCGCTCGTACTGGCTTCGCAATCCCCTCGCCGGCGCGAGATCCTGGAGCGGGCCGGGATTGAGGTTCAAGTCTGCGTGGCAGGGGTCGATGAGAGTATGGTGGCTGGCGAGTCGCCCGAAGAGCACGTGCGGCGGCTGGCTCGGGCCAAGGCCGAGGCCGTGCCCGTGCCAGAGGGAGGCATTGTGCTTGGCGCGGACACGGCGGTGGTGGTCGACGGCGAGATTCTCGGCAAACCGGCGGACCCGGACGATGCGGCGCGAATGCTGCGCCTGCTGTCCGGCCGCTGGCACGATGTGGTCACCGGAATCTGTCTGCGGGCAGCCGGGAGCATGGTCGTCGACGCCCAGACCACCCGGGTCCGGTTCGCGCCTTTGACGGAAGACGAGATCCGGCGCTACGCGGGTTCGGGTGAACCGATGGACAAGGCGGGAGGCTATGCCATCCAGGGGCTGGCATCGAAGTTCATCGAGCGGATCGAAGGATGTTATTTCAACGTGGTTGGCCTGCCCATGGCCCTGGTTTACCGCCATCTGGGAGCCATGGCCGGCGGGTCCGGCTTGGCCGGATCGAGGCGTCCGCCGCCGGAGAAGAAGCGCCGACTGTAATACTCGTTGTAGAATGGAACGATAAGGTAGGTGGCGCCTTGTCCAGGCGACGGATTTCGATGAGACTTCGAGCGGCGCAATCGATCTGCTTTCTACTGTTGGTGTTAGCGGCAGGCCAGGTCTGGGGACAAACGGCCAAGCCGGAAGCGAAGCAGGCCGCGCCGGCGAAGCCGACCCTGGAAGAGGCGGCGAGGGGCGTGGCGGCGCCGGTGGATCCGAAGACGTTTCAGATCGGCCCGGAGGACATCCTCCTGGTCCGGGTCTGGCGCGAACCGGATCTGTCGGGTGCGCTGTCGGTGAGACCGGACGGCAAGATCACCATTCCCCTGGCCGGCGAGATTCAGGCGGGTGGTTTAACGCCGGAGCAGCTTACCAAGTCCATCGCCGATGCGCTCTCGAAGTTCATCAACCGGCCTGAAGTTCTGGTTCAGATCCAGGCGGTGCACAGCAAGAGGTTCCTGGTGAGCGGCGAGGTGGGCCGGCCGGGCACCTATCCACTGGTTACGCCGATTGCCGTGATGGAAGCCCTGGTGCAGGCCGGCGGCCTCAGGGAATTCGCCAACAAGAAGAAGATCGTCATCATCCGCGGTACCCTGCGTCTGAAGTTCAACTACGGCGACGTGATCAAGGGCAAGAACCTGTCGCAGAATGTGCTGGTCGAGCACGGCGACCACATCGTGGTTCCGTGATGGCGCGAATGAGTTTCTCCGGGCCGGCAGACGGGGGAACGCCCTGTACCTTTTTTGAGGAGTTGAGTGAATGCAGCCTCCGAGCGAACAGTTCTCCGTTGCCCGCCGGGCACTGGATATAGAAGACTTCATAGACATCGTTCGCCGTCACAAGACCTGGATTCTGGGACCGCTTTTTCTCGGACTGGTGGTCTCGGTGGTGGTGGCGTTTCTGTGGCCGGACACGTACATATCCAGCGCGATCATCCGCGTCGTTCCGGCGCAGGTGCCGGAGCGGTTCGTTCCCAGCAACGTCAACGCCGAACTGGGCCAGTTGATCAACTCGATGACGCAGCAGATCCTGAGCCGCGGGGCGTTGACCAACCTGATCCAGACCTACAATCTCTACCCCGATGACCGGAAGCGCAAGCCGATGGAGGACGTAATCGAAGCGATGCGCAAAGACGTCCATGTGGGTGGTGTGCGGAGCCTGACGCGACAGGTCGGCAGGGAGCAGTCGACGATCTCGGCTTTTGAGGTCGGCTTTTCCTACTCCGACCGAATCCTGGCGCAGCGGCTGACGGCGGACCTGGTGACGCGGTATATCGACGAGAATATCCGGGCCCGGGCCAGCCAGTCGGTCTTGACGACGCAGTTTCTCAGAGACCAATGGGAGACCGCCAAGCGGGAGTACGAGGCCGCCGAACAGAAACTCTCCGATTTCCGGTTTAGAAACGCCGGGCGGCTGCCCGAGCAGATGCAGATGAACCTCCAGAAGCTGAACGCGCTGGAGAACCGGCTGGCGGGCGTGAACAGTTCGGTCAGCCGGGCAGGCAACGACAAACTGCTTCTGGAATCGCAGATCCAGACGCTCAAGGCCCAGTTCTCTTTCGTTGCCACCCCCTCCGAGGAGACCACGGCGGCGGCGGGGCGCAGTGAGCGGTTGGTGCGACTGGAACAGCAGATTCTGAACGCGGAGACGATCGTGAACGCTCTGCGTGAACGTTACACCGAGACGCACCCGGACGTGCAGCGGGCCAAATCGGAACTGGCCTCGCTTCAGACTTCTAAAGCGGCTTTGACCTCCGAGGAACTGACCAAGCCGGAGGCCAAGCCCCAGACAGTTCGCAGGCTCAGTCAATCCAACGTGGTTGAGGCGAAGAACATCGAGGCCGCGATGACCCGGACGCTGAGCATGATCCAGATCAAGGAGCTTGAGATCCAGGAACTGGCGAAAGATCGCCTGGGTACGGAGAGGGAGATCACTGGCGTCCGGCAGCAACTGCAGGCCAGCCCTACCAGCGACACCGAGTATGCGACCCTCATGCAGGAGCGCAGCGCGGCCCGGGATCGTTACGACGGACTCACCGTGAAAAAGGTCCAGTCGGAACTGGCCACCGACCTGGAGAACCGGCGCCAGGGTGAGATGCTGGAGTTGCTGGATCCCGCCTCGCTGCCCCAGACCCCCTTCGCGCCGAACCGATGGATGATCGTGGCTGTCGGAACCTGTATCGGCCTTGCCGTTGGGCTGACCGTCGCCGGCGGGCGCGAGGTGAAAGACACGTCGCTCAAGAACCTCAAAGATGTCCGGGCCTACACGCAACTGACCGTGCTGGCGAGCGTGCCGTTGCTGGAAAACGATTTTGTCGTGCGCCGCCGGAAGCGCATGGCGTGGCTGCTGTGGAGTGCGGCCTGCTTTGTGGGGATACTGATCATGTCCGGTTCGATCGCTTACTATTACGTTCGTAAGGTCTAGCACGCATGCCGGCGCGCGCGGTTCCCAACTGGACCGCAAGCGCCGGGGAGCGGACGGTTACTCAGTGACGGAGAGGAAATGAGTCGAGTATACGATGCTCTGAGACGAGCCGAGCAAAGCGGTCTCCCCCCGGTGAGCGGCGCTGTGGGCGGCGCGATTCCTTCCCTGGAGAGTTCGAGCCTGCAAGGGCTCCTGGAACTGGTCCAGGAGATCCCCTTCAACCCGAATCCGGAGGCGCACCTGATCGACATGACGCGCCCCGATGCGGCGCCGACGGAGGAGTTTCGCGCCCTCCGGACCCGGCTCAACCACATGCAGACGCTGCAGCCGATTCACACCATGGTGGTGACCAGTCCGTCGCCCGCTGAAGGCAAGTCCTTTTCCGCCGTCAACCTGGCGATGGCGGAGTCGAACATCGCCGGCAACATGACCCTGCTTGCCGATTTCGACTTCCGCCGGCCGATCGTCCACAACCTCTTCCAGGTTGATCGCAGCCCTGGGATCACCGACTACCTGCTCGGAAAAGTGGCGCTCCACGAGGCGATACGGAAGATCGCCGGGACCAATCTGTGCATCTTGCCGGCTGGAGAAGCGGTGCTGAACCCGCTGGAGCTTCTCAATCTCCGGGAGGTCAAGCTTCTGCTGAACCAGTTGCCGTCGGTCTTCAACTGGATCATTCTGGACAGCCCGCCGCTGCTGTTTGCCGCGGACGCCAACTTGATGTCGACCTTGTGTCACGGAACCCTGCTGGTGGTGCGGATCGGCGCGACCACGATCGACTCGGTGACCCGGGCGATGCAGTCCCTGTGCCAGAACAACGTGCTGGGAATCATCGTCAACGGCGCGCGCCGCGGCGAACTTTACAGCAAGTATACCTACTACCACTCGTATTACTATTCGAAACCGGAGCAGCAGCGCTAGGGGCGCCAGCGTTGGCTTCCACCGGAGATAGATCAAGGCAACAGGGATGAATCCCGAGGGAATGGACGGAAACCGCCGCAGGCTTCTGCACATTCTGGCGGGGCTTCAGTCGGGCGTTCTGGGTGGCGTGGCGATGCTGGTGTGGTTGGTGGCGACCTCGCCGTTGCGCCAGCAGCCCTGGTGGGCGTTCCCGAATCTGATGGCTTCCGGGATTTTTGGCGAGGCCGTCTTCCGGCTCGGTTTCGGAGCCGCCAGTTGCAGCGGCATTGCGCTGCTGCTGTTCATGGCCGGATTGGTGGGCTCGATCTTCGCGCTGATTGTGCCCCAGTCGGTCAGCTCATTTCGCTTTGTGTTGCTGGCTTTCGTAACCGGCCTTGCCTGGTACTATGCCACCGCATCGTTGGCCTTGAACCGGTGGGCGCCGCTGGCGCCCCTCTACACTCCGAAGCCGCTGCTTTATGGCGCTCATCTGATCTACGGTTGTTCCCTGGCGCTGGAGCGCATCCACTTCCGCAAGATCGCAAGAAAATGGGGACACTAATGGACGCAGAGCATTTTTGGCCCGGCGGCGCGGCCGCGGATGGGCGGGGCGAGGCGAGAATTCCAGGGCCGCAACGGTAGGCTGACAGCCCGTGGCGCAAATCCGAATTGGACCAACATGGTCCATTTTTTGCCCGCAAGTTCTTTGTTTTCTTTCCAAAATTGAACCGTCATGGTCCATTCGGGGCTTTCACCACGGGCTGCTAAGATTGGACGCTCGGCTGTCCGGTTAGAATTCGAATAGATTCAACTGGTTGCCGGGTTCGAGTAAATCGCTTCCGCGGTCGGGGCCCTGAAGTGCGCGTAAAATGGGCGTTCACTCGAATAGCGGGATGCTGAGGACCTGTAGGATTTGGCGGAGGCTCGCCACCAACCCCAAGCGCTTGCCGACGATGGTAACCAGCACGCAGACCCGGACGGCGATCCGGATCCGGGTCTTTACCGCGTCCTCGCTGATACCGCAAAACACCTTGATTCGCAGGTGCCGCTTGATCCCCTTGAAGAACAATTGTCGGGTGAAGGACTGGCGCGGCGCCGAGGCTTTTCGCCCGTTTCCAGCCCCTCCCCATAAGCACCGCTCGTGAGGTCTTCCCTCAAGCATCTCACCCAATGAGTTTCATCCAAAGGGTTATGAGTCCTGTCGTCCGATGGCCACTTTCACTTCACCTCCCCAACGCCGGGTAGCGGCTGGATCTTCCAGTCCCAATACAGCCCCAACACGTCGTAGAGGGCCCACCGCCCCAAGGGTCGCCCCGCAGCTTTCTCAGCACCTGGCCTCTTCGCCCAGGTAATCGATCGTGTCACGCCGCTGCTGGCCCAACCGACCGGCGATGGAAACGAGCAACAGTTGAAACGGGTCGAAGGTCCGGCGCATTGGCACAGCACAGCCGCCAAGACCATCGCAACGGACTCTGCAAACCGCACGATCCGAGGCAGATCGAGTTCTTGGACACCGCGGGTTCTCGATGCGCGCCCCGCTTCAGGCCGTCGCCAGGAATCTCAGGTCTGGTTTCGTCCGCCAGCCGGGCTTATTCTACGCCTATGCCCTCGGACGACGACCCCCAGGTCCGGCTGGACCGAGCCGTTTCCGGGGCCGCGCCCACCCGGCAGCGGGGCAGGGGACCCGCCTTACATGGCGCCACGTTGTCACCCGATTCCGCGAGCCTCTGTAAGGGCGCGGACGGAACGTTTCCCTTTCAAAAGAGGAAAACGCCCCGTCTTTCCCCGAGTTTCCGGTTTCCGGGGTTTCGGCTACTTTTTCTTCGGCGCCGGAGGCGGCGCGGGCGGGCGGGCGGCCGGCGGCGCGGGCGCCGACCCGGCGGCCGGCGCGGCCTTGTCGTACAGCCCGACGATGTCCTGCGTGATGTCGATGCCGCTGGAGATGTAGAGCACCGGAGTCTGCGGCGAGCTGACATCCAGAATCAGGTTGTAGCCGTTGTCGCGGGCGTACTTGTCGATCACCGCCATGAGGCGCTGGCCGAGGTCCCCAAGCACCTTCTGCTGCTCCTGCTCCATTTCGGCCTGAGCGTCCTCGGTGTCGCGGTTCATCGCCTTGGTGCGCTGGTCGATTTCGCGGATGAGCTTCTCGCGCTCGTCGGCGGCCATGGTGTTGCGGCCCTTGTTCAGCCGATCCTGCGCCGCCGCGATGAGTCCCTGCTTGGACTCCAGCTCCTTGCGCTTGGGGTCGAACCTGGTTTGCAGATCGGCGGCGGCCTTTTGGCCGTCCTTGGTGCTCAATATAGCATTCTGGATGTGGATGACGCCGACCTTAGTGGGAGGCGCGGAGGTCTGCGCACCGGCGATCGTAGCCAGGGCGGCAGCCAGGATGGTGGCGGGAATTGCCTTCATTGTCACGGTCAAGACTCCTGAAATCGTCGATACTAGCATACTGCGTCCAGTGCGCCCAATCGCTTAAAACGTACGGCTGATGGTGAAGCGGAACGTCTTTCGCTTCTCATAAAACGGCGACGGCCTGCCGTAGGTGATCACCGCCTGATTGAAAGTCGCCTCGTTCGGGAAGAACGAGCGGTCCACAACCACCGGTTGCTGGAGATAGGTCCGGACGATTTGCGGGTTGTAGGCCCAATAAAGCCGGAACGGGGCGTTGACCACGGGCATCATGATCTGCAGCTCCAAACCCGTCGAACTTCGCATCTTCTGCGTTTCCTGCGCCAGAACCGCCTTCCCATCGAATCCGGCTTGCGGGAAGAAGCCGTTCAACTCGGCAACCCGGCTCGGGTTCATCGTGAGCTGACCCATCCGGCTGACCCGGTTAACGCCGGCGTCGAAGAACGCGGCAATCGTCACGGGACCGAAGATCGGGATGCGGTACTCGAAGTTCCCCACCATCTGCGTGTCGCCGCCCGGGAAGATGAGCTGGTAAATCGGGATCTTCTGCGTGACGCCGGCAAACTGCTCGGCGCCATTGACAATCACCTTCTGCAAGCGGGCCGACCCGTCGTCGTTCAACACACTCACCGTGGCCTCGCTGGGCACGTAGGCGATGGGGCTGATGCCCCAGATTTCGAAACCGCGAACGTCCTGCTCGCCGCCCATGTAGAAGCGGTTGAACGGCGGCGCCAGCTTGCCGCTGTAGCCGGTCAGGAACCGGCCCAACCCGTGCATTCCGATGACGTGCCCCTTCTTGAAGCCGGCGCGGAACCACTTGGCGTCGATGGTCGGCTCGACCATGTTCACGTTGCCGCCCAGGAAGCTTCCGGCAAAAGACGTCGAGATGAACAGGCTCCTGCCGCGGCTGGGAGTGATGGGGTGATCGACCGTGTTGTAGGTGTAGGACGGAACCACCCGGCTGGTGGTGATCCCGGCCAGTGCGTTGGGACCGCCCAGCCCCTGGAAGTTGATGTAGTCGAAATACGTTTTCGAGGCCGTGCTCAGGGTCGTGTACTTGGACTTGTCCCAGCCGTAGCTGAAGCCCAGACGCGCAAAGCTGCGCTTCAGCGGATAGTTGGCGAAAGCCGTGAACCCGTGCCCGTTGGAAACGTAGTTCATGAGGTTGTCTTTGCCCAGCGCGTCGTAATACGGAATCAGGTTGCGCCCGGAAAGCAGCGAGACCTCGCGGCCCTGGTCGTAGTTGAACCGCTGCATGTAGACCGTGAAGCCCACCTGGATCGGGCGGTCCAGGAAGTACGGCTCGGTGAAGCCGAAGCTGACGTCGCGCATGCGGTCGCCCAACTGACTCGAGATGCTCAGGGTCTCGCCCAATCCGAGGAAGTTGTTGGTCGAATAGGAGAAACCCACGAAGCTGCCCGAGATTCCGGAAACGCCGCCGTTCAACTGGACCTGGTTCTTCCCCCGCTCCTTCACCTTCAGCGTGATATCGACGGTGTTGGCCTTGGTGTCGCGCTTGATGTCGGCGGCTTCGCTCTCCTTGAGGACTTCGAAGTAGCCGAGCTGGTTCAGCCGCAGGACGCTGACCTCCCACATGCGGGTGTTGAACATGTCGCCTTCATCCAGCATCAGCTCGCGGCGGATCACCTTGTCGCGGGTCGTCGTGTTGCCGGAGAAATCGATGCGCCGCACGAAGAACTGCTTGCCTTCGTCCACGCTCAGCGTCAGGTCGATCTTGTCGCTGCCCGGCTGCGGATCGAAACTCGGCTCGGGCACGAAATCGATGTAGCCGAACTCGCCGTACAGCTTGCGCAGGTTCTCCATCCCCTTGCGCAGCTTGGTGGTCGAGAAAATCTCGCCTTCCTGCATCGCGAAGACCTGCCGGATCAGCGGCTCCGGGCTCCGGAACAACTTCATGCCCACCACGTTGATCTTGTTCAAGTGGTAGCGCCGGCCTTCCTCGACCGGAACCACCAGGTCGGCGCGCTTGCCCGGCTTGTTCATGTAGAACAGCGGAAAGCGGAACTTGCCGCCCCCGGACTCGCGCATCGTGACCGTGTGCTCGAGCGACCGCGCCGTGAAGTAGCCGCGCTGCTGGTACCAGTCGCGAATCCGGTCCTTGTCTTCCTCCAGCTTGGTCGAGTCGAAGCTCTTGGCGAAGAGATTCTCGAACAGCAGCGACTTCGGAATTCCGATCGGCCGCAGGTTCTTCATCGCCCCGATCACCGCGCGACGGCCGAAAACCTTATTGCCTTCGATCTGGATCCGGCCGACTTTGACCTTCGGCCCCTCGTTAAACCGGAAGGTCACTTCCAACGACGAGGGCGGGATTTGCCGAACCTCCGGCTCCACCGTGGCGTACTGGCGCCCGCGCTCGGCCAGGTATTCTTTCAGGACCACGGTGGCGCGCTGGATCTTGTTGGGATCGTATTGCGTCTCCACCGCCAGTCCGACGCGGCGTTCCTTGAAGCGGTCCAGGATCTCGGAAACCGTAAGCGACTTGTTCCCTTCGTACTTGATGGAACGGACCACCCGCCGCTCCACCAGCATGAACCGCACGATCCAGCCGGTGTTGCCCGCCTCGCGCTCCAGGCGGATGTCGTCGAACCGCCCGGTGTTCCACAACGCCATGAAATCGCGATGCAGGGCGTCCTCGTCGAAACGGTCGCCCTTCTTGCTGAAAATCAGGGCCCGTAGCGTGTCCTGCGGCACCCGCCTGGCGCCGCGGAACTCGATCGTCTCGATGACGTTTTCGACGGTGGGCGCAACCGGCGCCTCGCCGGCCGGCTTGGGGGCCTCGAATATCGGCTTGGCGCCGGGCGCGGGTTTCGGTTGCTCCGGCTCCGGTTTCGGCGCCGCCGGAGCGACGGGAACCGCTTCAAACGGGCTCTGCGGCTTCTTCTCCTGCGTCTGGGCGGGCGGGGCGCTTTCCGGCTTCTGAGAGGCGAACGCTCGCCCCGAAAAATTCAGAGCCGGAGTGATCAGAAGGCAAACCAGTAGGGCGCTCAGGCTTCCGGGCCTGGGAAACATCATCTAAAGCTGGTTCCTTTCCACTCTACGCTTAGTTCAGGACGCGCGGGGCCGTCCTGGGGTTTCACGGCGGCACAGGATCAGATTCTCCATTCTAGCAGAAGGAGATCCAGCAGCAGTTGCCCCCCCCTCGGAAACCCGGGACAGTATCCTCAATACACAGTTTTCGTGGAAGAGAAACTAGGTATTGAGGATACTGTCCCGGGTTTCCCGTTCCGGTTATGATTGGATGAATCCGGAGAGACGGCGCATGAGAATCCGAAAGGCAGTCATTACGGCGGCCGGGCCGAAGCAGCGGACCTTGCCGCTGCAAACGCTCATCGACCGGGACGGCGAAGAGAAATCGGTGCTCCGCATCCTCGTGGAAGAGGTCGTCAAGGCGAAGATCGAGGACATCTGCGTGGTGGTCCTGCCGGGGGACGAGACGGCGTACGCGCGGGTTGCCGGGGAGCACGCCGGGCGTCTTCGCTTCGTTCACCAGCCCGAGCCGCGCGGGTACGGCGATGCGATTTTTCGCGCTCGCGAGTTCGCCGGCGACGAACTTGTTCTTCACCTGGTCGGCGACCATCTCTACGTGCCGCGCGGCCAGACCGGCAGCGCGCAGCGCCTGGTGGAACTGGCCCAGGCGGAAGCCTGCTCGGTTTCCGCCGTGCAGGCCACCCGCGAGACGCTGCTGCCGCACTTTGGCGCCGTCGGAGGCCAGCCCGTGGCCGGACGCGAAGACCTGTACCGGATCGACACGGTCCTCGAGAAGCCCACCCCCACCGAAGCCGAGCAGCGGTTGGTGGTGCCGGGTCTGCGGTCGGGTCATTATCTGTGTTTCTTCGGACTCCACGTTCTGACGCCGGCCGTAATGGAGATCCTCGCGGGGCTGCTGGCGGACGGCGCCGCCGGCGTGACTCTTTCGGCGGCCTTGGCGGAACTGGCCCGGCGCGAGAAGTACCTGGCGCTGAGAGAGTCGGACCGGCGCTACGACCTGGGCGCCCGCTACGGGTTGCTGACCGCGCAGGTGGCTCTGGCGCTGGCCGGCCGCGACCGCGGCGAAGTCCTCTCCCGCCTGCTCGAGTTGCTGGCGCTTCGCGAGATGGACGCCCCCGGAAAGCGGCCGGTATGAGCGAGCTGGCATCCATTATCACCGCCGCCGATCCGGAAATCCGCAACCGGCCGCTGGACGATTTCTGCCGGACCGCCTCGATCCCCCGGTTGCTGGCCGAATGCGAGGATCTCGAGCGGCTTCGGCGCGCCAGCGACAACTTGTACGAGCGGGTCCGCGCGCTCTTTTTTCTCTACGCCATCCACCGTTTTCACCTGCCGGCGAAGTTGCCCCCGGCGGCCAGGGCGCTGATTCCCTTCTCCGGCTACGACGACCTGCTCAAGCGCCGGTTCGAAGAGGCCATCCGCATCTTCCGCGATGCGCAACGGGAGTCCGGCCCGAGCGAGGCCATCTCCAGCGCGCTGGCCGCCGCTTACCGCGGACTGGCCTTCCAGACCCTTGCCGATCAGGTGCGCCGGAGCGTTCGCTCGGTCCGCGGCAATCAGTGGATGTTCCGCATGGGACACCCCGCCGACTGCCCCTTGCGGATTCGCCCCGAGTTGCTCGAGCGCGCCGATCCGAACGGCCTGTTCCCGGTGCTCCACGAAGCCACGCCGGTGCGCATGGATCTGTCCCACAGCGGCTGGAGCGATATTTTCTTCCTGGGCATGGATTTCCCCGAGGGCGCGCGGGTCCTGAACGTCTCGATCGATCTGGCGGTTCACGGCTCGAGCGAGCATCCGGAGCCGAGGTCCCCGGTGGAAGCCTTTTTCCGCGTGATCGACGAGCCGGTGTTGCGATTAGTGAGCGTGGATCTGAAAGCGGCCGTCGAGATCGCCTCGCTGGCCGAGGTTTTCGATTTTGCGCGCGACTACCTGGGACTTCTGAAAGCGGGGCTGATCGCCTCGGGCATCGTTCCGCCGGGAATCGAGGGCGCGACGCAGCCGCTCTCGGATTTGCTGGCGCGGCTCACCGGCCGGCCGGGACACGGCATCGAGCTGGTCAGCCAGGTGAACGACATTCCGAAAGGCTCGCGCCTGGCGGTCTCGACCAGCCTGCTGGCCTCGCTGATCGCCGTGTGCATGCGCGCAACCGGCCAGGCGCGCTCGCTGGCTGGTCCCTTGGACGAGGAGGAGCGCCGGCTGGTCGCCGCGCGCGCGATTCTGGGCGAATGGCTGGCCGGCTCCGGCGGCGGCTGGCAGGATTCCGGGGGCGTCTGGCC